>FTHB01000261.1_pt1 | contig 11464 bp, 9 predicted proteins | sample 1640851 | NCBI WGS metagenome assembly FTHB01 (sample SAMEA3914788, study PRJEB12502) | metagenome | biome: forest; material: soil | place: Canada | collected 2011-07-03 | depth 0.1 m
CCTTCTTCGCGCACCGCCAGGAGTGGCCGCGTGTGCGCGGCGACGGCGTGTCTTCCATCCGCGCGCTGCTGCACGAACGCCTCGGCCCGGCAACCGACGATTGGCTGCGCTCGCCCGACCAGCCCTTCCTCGAAGACGTGCTCGCGTTCCAGCACCTGGCGCTCGACGAGGTGCCCGCGGCGGATCGCTCCGTGTGGCTCGACTTTCGCTACGGGCGCACATACGCAGGCGACAGCCTCAACCCGCATTCGGACAGCGTCCTCGATGCGCTCCCCGCTGGCGCCCGTGCCGACGTGGATCGCGTGGGCGGCGCGGTCGCGCGGGAGCTGCAGAAGCGCTTCCCTGCGCCGGTGCTGTTTGCCGTCGACGGCGTCCTGGACGCGCAAGGGCAGGTCTGGTGGCTGGAGGTCAACAGCAATCCCACGCTGCCGCCGGACGGGTATGCGCGCATCTTCTCCACCTTGTTCGGCGCCAGGAGGACCTGAGGCGATGCACGCCGTGCCCGCACCGCGCCTGGCGGAGTACCCGCTGGCTTTCGGCCAATGGAAGGTCCAGCGAGATGGACTCGTGTGCCAGCTGCCTCGCCGCAACTTGCGGGTCACGGCGCCGGCGGGCTTGCTGGCGCGCATCCTCGATCTGTGCGATGGGCGGCTGCGCTGGAAAGAGGTCGCCGCGGAGCTCGCGCGCGAGTGGGAGCCCGCGGCCGTCGAAGGTTTCCTGTCGGACCTCTGCACGCAGGGAGCGATCGTCGAAGCGGGCGAGGCCCTGGCGAACTGGTCCGACCTCGGACAGGTGCCGGGGCTGGACGTGCAGGTCGCCGCACCCGAGGAACTGTCGCGCCTGCCGGGGCTGGCGCACGCGCGCCTGCTGCGAGGGCGCGGCCACGCAGCGCAGGCGCCGGCAGCGCAGGCACTGGAGCGGCTGCTGGCGGCGCGCGAAAGCGTGCGGACCTTCGCGGATGCCCCGCTCTCGTCCAGCGTCCTCGCGGCGATCGTCTGGGCTGCGCATGGCGTCGCTCGCCGCGCTACGAACGAGGACGTTGCCTGGCATCGAACGATCGCGTCGGGCGGCAACATGCACAGCCTGCGATGGTTCGTGTTCGTGTTGCGTGCCTTGCCGGGCGACGGAGGCTCGCCGCCGCTCGCGCCGGGCATCCACGAAGCGCGCTTCCACGTGGAAGGCGGCGCCAGCTTCGAAGCGATGGCGGGTGCATGGCAGGACGCGTGGCGCCTGCTCGGAGACCCGCGGGTGTTGCAGTTCGCCTCGGCCCTGGTGCTGCCCGTCCATGATGTCGCGGTGCCCGCGCGCAAATACGGCAACCGCGCCACCATCTTCGCGCACATCGAAGCGGGGCAGGCCTTGCAGAACGCGCAGCTCATGGCCGTGGCGCAGGGAGCAGCGATGGTCGTGCGCGGCGACACTGCGGCCAAGCCTGCGTTGGCCGCCTTGGCCGATGCGCTGCGCATGTCGGACGGTGGCCATGGCCCGGAGCAGCGTCCGCACTGGCTCGTCATGCCTTCGCTTCTCTTGGGCGTGCCGCCGCAGGCTGGCGAGCTTGGCGCCGCTGCGGGCGGGTACAGCTTTCGCATCGGGCGGGCCCTCGTCCCTCGCGCGAAGGACGCGAGTCCATCCTTCGCGTTCACCGCGTCATCGACCGAGCAACCCGGCACGGCAGGTCTTGGCCGCTCCGCCGACCCGCTGCTTGCGATGCGCAAGGCCGAGGCAGAGGCGTGGGAGCGACTGGGCTGGCGCACGCTGGGGCCGCACCGGTGCGCGACGATCGCCGACGTTCCCGGCGCGCTGGATCCGCGGGCCTTCTGCGCGTACTCGGAGCGTCAGCATGCCAACCCGGATTTCGCGCTGCAGGCGTTCTCGCCGGCCAGGCCGTACCTCTGGCGCGCCGGCGTGCACGTCGAAACCGGGCGCGTGGTCCACCTCCCCGCGGAGTGCCTGCACCCGGCGGGTTGCTTGCCGGCGTGGGCGCGGGAGCAGGCCTGCGCCAATGCGAGCACGTCCGGCGTCGCGGCCTGGCCCGATGCCGAGGGCGCGCTCGCGCGCGGCACGCTGGAATTGCTGGAGCGCGACGCCTTCCTGCGCGCGTGGCTCCCGGGCAAGCCAGTGCCCGGCGTCCGCATCGAGACCCTGCCGGCAGCGGCACGGCGACGCGTCGCCGGCCTGGAGCAAGCGGGCTTCCGGGTGGTCGTCTCGGAAATCGGCAGCGGGTGGGTCCCGATCTTCTCCGTGTTCCTGCAGCGCATGCAGCCGCCCCTGACCGCCATCACCGCCGCGGCCGATTTCTCCTCGGAAGCTGCGCTGGCCAGGGCGCTGGACGAGGCCGAAGGACGCGCGGCGCACAACGGCCCTGCGAGGCAGGCGGCGATGCGAGCGTCGCAGGTGCGTTCACCGTCGGACGTGCATCGCTACTACCGGACGCCGCGCAGCTTCCGCCGCTCGGACGCCTATGCAGCGACCGACGCTTCGCTGCCGTTCCGCGATGTCCTGCCCGGCGCCTGCAGGGACTGGGCCGCGCTGCGCTCGCTGCTCGCACGACAGGGCCACGAGGTGCATGCCTTCGACCTCACGCCCGAAGGGGCTGCGGTGGACCAGGGGCGCACGCCGATCCACGTCGCGCGCGCCGTGGTCACCGGCCTCATCCCCATCTGGTTCCAGTACGGCATGCAGCCCGCCGGCCTGGCCGCGTTTCGCCAGGCTGCCGCGCGCGCCGGTCGCGCGGGTCCCGCCTCCTTCCTCCACCCGTTCACCTGAAAGGACAGCACCATGCAAACGGAACGTTCGAAGAAGCCCCTTTCCCGCAGCGGCAAGCGCTCGTTCACCTGGGGCGTGCAGGCCCACGAAATCGGCTGGGTCAAGACCGGCGAAGGCCCGCTGCTGGAGGGCTGTGCGTCCGACTGCATCGCCATCACGCCCACGGACCAGCGCCGCCGCAAGAAGCCGAACCCTGCCGCCGGGGCGTGAGCCCATGGCGTGGACGCCCGACCCGGCCTACGTCCTGCACTGCGTCGCCCCGGACGGTTCGACCGTTCGCCTCCACTACAGGCCGCACCGCAGCGAGCTGCTCGACGAGGAGGGCACGCCCCTGATCGCAGGCGTCGACCCGCTGTTGTTCGACGAGGTGGAGCGCGTCTCGCCGCAATCCCCCGGCTGGAAGTCGCGCGAAGTCGGGACGCTGAAGATCCAGCTGGGCATGCGCTGCAACTACGCGTGCAGCTACTGCAACCAGGCCTCTTCGGTGGCGGATGCGGCCGTCACGCGGACCGCCGACGCAGCGGAGTTCCTCGCGGGGCTGGACACATGGCTGCAAGGCGCACCCGGACGCGTCGAGTTCTGGGGCGGCGAGCCCTTGCTGTATTTCGCGAAGCTCAAGGTCCTCGTGCCGGCGTTGCGCGAGCGCTTTCCCGACGCGCAGTTCAGCACGATCAGCAACGGCAGCCTGCTCGACGAGGAGATCCTGGACTTCATCGAGCGTTGGGACCTGCACATGGCGATCTCGCACGACGGACCGGGCCAGCCGCTGCGCGGGCCCGATCCGCTGGACGCGCCGGTCAGCGGCCACTGGCTCCGCGAGCTGGTGCGCAGGCGCGGCGGCGCGCGAGCGCGCGTGGTGGTGAACGTGGTGCTCACGGCGGCCAACGCGGACATCGCCGAAACGGCGCAGTGGCTGCGCGAGCGTTTCGCCGATCCGGAGCTCGCGCTGGAGACGGAAGGCGTGGTCGCGGCCTATGACGACCACGCCCTTGCCGGTTCCGCACGCTGGACTGCGCAGGACTACCAGCGTTTGCACGAGAGCATCGCCGACGGTTTCGTGAGCGGCGCAGCGCTGCGCTACGCCAGCATCCGCCAGAAAGCCCGCGATTTCGTCGCGTCACTGGGCGGTGCGCGTCCCGCATCCGCAGTCGGCCAGAAGTGCAACATGGACGATCCGGGCCACCTCGCCGTCGACCTGCAAGGCAACGTGATGACCTGCCAGACCACCGGCGCACGCGGCCGGCACAAGCTCGGTCACGTGGCGCGCATGGAAGACGTGCGGCTGGACACGGCGACGCACTGGTCCGGGCGCGAGTGCTGCTGGCATTGCCCCGTGGTGCAGCTGTGCAAGGGCGGCTGCATGTTCCTGCAGGACGCCCAGTTCGCGCAGTCCTGCGAGAGCGAGTACCGCTACAACGTCGCGATCCTCGACGGCATCCTGCGCCAGGTGACCGGCCTGCAGTTGCAGCGGATCACGGGCGACATCCGGCGTCCGCACGCGCGGCCCGTGATTCCGATCGCGGCGGCCTGAAGCTCGCGCGACGCTAGGGCATGCCGGCGCCGCTGGCTGCGCCGGCCGGGTAGGGCGTGTAGACCGCCGGCTTCGCATCGCCGGGCGTGAAGGCCACGGTGCAGGCAGCCAGCAGCAGCGGCGCCAGGCAGGCGGCGAGGCAGAGGCCGCGGGAAAGGGGGGACGTCGATGACATGGGGCGAGTGTCGGCCTCGACCGCGCACGCGACATCGGGACCGGGGGCAGCACGCCTGCCCCTTTCCATGCCGGCCCCTTGCGTGTGCAGGCCTCAGCGGGCCGGACCGTCGCCGATGGCACGCTGCATCATCCGCTCCGGCAGTTGGGGATCCGCTTGCATGTCCAGCACTTCGTACAAGGTCTTGCGGCGGGGCGCCGAACTTGTCTCGGGGACGGTCAGCGGCGTTGAAGGCGTGGGAGCGACACTGCTCATGATGGTGACCTTGTTGTCGCCGCCTACGCGCGCTTCAGCGTAGCCCTGCGGACATTCGCGTTCCGTGTACAGCGTGTCGCGTTGGCGCGTGCACTTGCGCATGCTGCCAATGGGAATGCCTGTCGGGGTGGCACGTACGAACACGTCCGGTGCCCGAACGGTGCCGTTGTCGAACACGACCGGTCTCCTGCCTGAGGCGGGCGAATCGAGCGCCGCCGTGAACGCCGCGCGGTGGCTCCAGACGAGGGTTCCAACAAGCAGGGCGGCGACGGTCAAGGCAACGGTCCGCAGGATCATGGTTTTCTTGGGCGCGAGTCCTTGGCTTGTAAAAAAGTTTAACCTGCAGCGTCTGGCCGACGGTCATGCTGCCGTTCGCTCCGGACGTACGGCCCTTGGCAGAACGCCGCGGCACCGCGCGGACGTTCTCCGACGCATCGACGCGGCCGCTGCCCAGACTCTCGGCTCGATACCGTCAGCCCGGTGTTCCCCAGGCTGCGAGCTTGCGTGCACCGCAGAACTGGGGACCGGAGGCAGCCTGAGGACTGGGCCGACACACGGCGTCCGGCCGAAAAAGTCATGAGACTCCATCACAAGTGGCGATACTTTCTGCCAAGGCGCGAACGATTTCGATAAGGGGGTTTGCAGCGTGTCTCTAGTATTCGTACGGACTCGTTGCAGCGCCGGAACGAAACTGCCGGCAGTTTCAACGAGGCCGCCAAAGGAAGCGCCTCCTGGCGCCGAACGATGGATCCCAAGGCACAGCCTGGAAACCTAACGGAGACAAACCATGAGCATCGCCACCGCAAAGGCATCCGAAGCCGGAGTCGGAAGCCGCAAACTTTTCGAGAACGACAAAGTCATCGTCTGGGACTTTGTGCTCCCCGTAGGCGAGGAGACACCCGTCCATACCCACGACCACTCCTACATGTGGTTCGCGGTGCAAGGTGCTCCGCTCCAGATCTACGACGAACACGGCAACGATGTGGGCCTGTTCCCGGTGCCCACGAACGGAGTCTTCGAGCTCAAGGTCAAGGACGGCACCATCGAGGTGATGTCCGAGATCGGGAAGGGAGTCAAGGTGCCGGCCAAGCACAAGGCCAAGAACGTCGGCACGGAAGACTACCGCGAGATCCTTGTCGAGTGGAAGTAGACCGCCGGTGAGGCCCGCGCGCCGCTGGTCAAGCTGGCCGGCGGCGCGCTGATTGCGCTGTCGCCCTCGTTACGGCCGCCGTCGAGGCCCGACGCCTCGCGTTCCGCTGCGAGAGTTCACATGACCTCGAGAATCTTGCGGTACTTGCTCGGAGCGAATCCCTGCACGCCGGCAAAGAAGCGCGTGAAGTTGCCCGCGGTATCGAAGCCGAGGTCATACGCGATGTCTTGAAGCCTGACGTCGCGCTGGGTGAGGCTGCGCAAGCCGGATTCCATCTTGAGCATGTTCACGAAGAGGGCCGGCGGCATTCCGGTCGACTTCTTGAACAGTCGAAAGAACTGAGCCCTTGACAGCCCTGCCGTCAACGCCATCTCCTCTGGCGTAGCACTCGCATCTCCATCGCTCAGCATCTGTTCGACGAGCTTCCTGATGCGGGCGTCGAAGTCCAGTTCGCCATGCCCACCCGCGAGATGAAGCAGATTCCGCGGCGGGGAAATCGTCAGGATCTCGCAGAAGACCGCCGCAATGAGCTCCTCCATCTCGCGCGTGCTGGGCGGAATGTGCTGGGCCAGGGCATCGACTACGTCGTCCCGTCCCCGCGCCAGCCGCAGCGTCAAGGTCTCGACCGGTCGCGCAAAGAACTTGGGGTGTGCGCTGTGCGCGAACCGTCGGTCCAGCTCCTTGAGCCATTGAGGCTGGAGGTAGAACGCGAGCAAGACGGTTTTCTCGTCCGTCTCGCGGTGGTTGTAGAAGTGCGGCTCCCAGGCGTTGATCATCAGCGCGCTCTGCGCCGTGACCGGATACTCCCTGCCGTTGATTCCGAACCGGATGTCGGCACCGCCGATCTTGAAGACGATGTGGCAGTCCCGATGGGCGTGGAGAACCATCGAGTGGTCGAGGCGGACGAGGACGACTCGTCCAAAGCGGCCGTGAATGATGCGAAGCGGCTCGGACATGACGACTCCTTGAAGCGAGCCCAGCCTCCCTCCGGACGCCTGGCTCTACGCGGTGATCTCCTCTTGCGAACGCTGGTCGGCCTGCTCCACCGCCAGCAGGGATGCGGCGGCGTCGGCCAGGAAGAACCGCGCGACCATCTCCTTCGTGATTTCAATGGCCCTTTTCAGGCTGATGTCGATGTGGTCCGAGAGCACTTGCAGCGCCTCGTCGGTCTTCCGCTGCGCGATGAGGTCGATGACATTCATGTGCGCGTCGAAGGCCTGCAGATTCCACGACGACAGCTGCTCGATATCGACATGACGTGCAACGTGGATGCGTCGCGTGACGATTTCCATGAAGGACGCGAGCTCCTTGTTCTGGGACAGGGCGACGAGCCGACGGTGGAACTCCTCGTCTGCAAGAACCAGGTCGCCGGTGGCAAGTTGCTCGGAGCGCCGCACCACATCCACCCAGTACGCCTTCACTGCCGCGATTTCCTCATCCGAGGCGCGTTGGACTGCCAGAAGGACGGCCCGCCGCTCCAACGCGATACGGACCTGATAGAGGTCGAACACCTCGTTCACGCTGATCGCCTTGCGAAAGAAGCCCTTGTTCATCACGAACTCGAGCAGGCCTTCCGCAGCCAGGCGGTTCAGGGCTTCGCGCAAGGTCGCCCTGGCGACGCCGAGTTGCTCCCCAAGCTGCTTCTCGTTGATGCGAGAGCCTGGCTTGAAGTCGTACCGCATCGCCCGGTCGCGCAGCTCGTGGTACAGGCGCTCGACGTTGCTCTCGTCCCGGGCGACAGACGCCTTGGGGACGGCTTTACGGGGAAATTTGGTGGCCTTCATGGACATGGCCAATGTTAGGTCGCGACAGTTCCTGCCACCTATATCAAGTGTCGGCAGTTGTGAAAACAGCGGTTATACGGTGTCGATCCGAGTCGCCAACCCCGTAATTTCCCTAGGTCCCGAACGCCAAAAATCTGTGATCCTGCGCGGCCTTACAGCGTTCGACACAAGTGTCGGCACTTTAAAATCACCAAAGCCATCGCACGAGTGGCTTTGCCTTCAAGGATTGCCATGCAACGCCGCGCCGTCAGCCTCGACGACAAGTACACGCTTCGCCAGGGGCGGGTCTTCATTACCGGAACCCAGGCCCTCGTGAGGTTGCCGATGACGCAACACATGCGCGACCAGGCGCAAGGGGTCAACACGGCCGGGTACGTCTCAGGCTACCGCGGGTCACCGCTCGGCACCTTCGACGAACAGCTCAACAAGGCCTCCAAGCCGCTCTCTGCGCACAACGTCGTGTTCGTGCCGGGCGTCAACGAAGACCTTGCCGCCACCGCTGTCTGGGGCTCGCAGCAAGCCGAGGCCGCCGGGGAAGGAAAGTACGACGGCGTGTTTGCCATGTGGTACGGCAAGGGGCCTGGCGTCGACCGGACAGGCGACGCCTTCAGGCACGGCAACCTGGCGGGTTCATCGAAACACGGTGGCGTCCTGGTCCTCATGGGCGACGACCACACCTGCGAATCGTCGACGACTTGCCATCAGAGCGAGTTCGCGATGGTGGACGCGATGATTCCGGTCCTGAGTCCCGCCGGCGTCCAGGAAATCCTGGACTTCGGCCTCTTCGGCTGGGCACTGTCGCGCTACAGCGGTTGCTGGGTTGGCATGAAGTGCGTCAAGGACACCGTGGAAGCCACCGCCTCCATCGACGTCGACGTCGAAAGGGTCCGCATTGTCTTGCCCGACGACGTGGACATGCCGGCAGACGGTTTGAACCTCCGACAGCCGGACACGCCCCACGCCCAGGAGGCCAGGCTGCACCGGCACAAGCTCGAAGCGGTGAAGGCGTTCGCCCGGGCCAACGCCATCGACCGGACGGTCGTGGATGGTGCCTCTGCGAAGCTGGGCATTGTCACGCACGGGAAAAGCTACCTCGATGTGTTGCAGGCGCTGCATGACCTGGATATCACGGAGGAACAGGCGGGCGAGCTTGGCCTTCGCATCTACAAGGTCGGCATGACCTGGCCTCTGGAGCCCACGGGCGCCGCGCGCTTCGCCGACGGACTCCAGAAGGTCATCGTCGTGGAGGAAAAGCGCAGCCTGCTGGAGGCCCAGCTCAAGGAGCATCTCTACGGAAAGGCCGGCGCGCCCGCCATCATCGGGAAGCTCGATGAGGAGGGAAAGAGCCTCTTCCAGGCAGAGATGGCGCTCGACTCCAACCAGATTGCCATCGCCATCGGGGAGCGGCTGCTGCAGCTTCACGGGGGCGCGCTCGAAGCCTTGCGCCAGCGTCTGCAGGAGATTCGCGCCATGCGCGCTCCCAAAGGCGTCATCGACATCCTTTCCCGGAGTTTCTACTTCTGCAGTGGCTGCCCGCACAACTCGTCGACGGTGCTTCCGGAAGGAAGCAAGGCCTACGCAGGCATCGGGTGCAGCTGGATGGCACAAGCGATGGACCGCTCCACCACCGGCTACACGCAGATGGGCGCCGAGGGCATGTCCTGGGTCGGTGAGGCTCCGTTCTCCAAACGGCAGCACATGTTCCAGAACATCGGCGACGGAACCTACTTCCACTCGGGTCTGCTGGCCATTCGCGCCGCGGTCGCGGCCAAGACCAACATCACCTACAAGATCCTGTTCAACGACGCGGTGGCGATGACGGGCGGCCAGCGACACGATGGTGCGCTGGACGTTCCCACCATCGCGCACCAGGTCCACGCCGAGGGCGTCAAGCGCATCGTGGTCGTCAGTGACGAGCCCGAGAAGTACCCGGCTGCCATCAACTGGCCCCAGGGCTTGACGGTTCACCACCGCGACGACATCAACGCCGTCCAGCAGGAACTGCGGGAGATCGAAGGGACGACAGCGCTCATCTATGACCAGACGTGCGCCGCGGAGAAGCGCCGGCGGCGCAAGCGCGGAACATTCGCCGACCCAGCCAAACGCCTGCTCATCAACGACCTGGTTTGTGAAGGCTGCGGCGACTGCGGCGTGAAATCCAACTGCGTCTCGGTGCAGCCGCTCGAGACGGAGCTCGGTCGCAAGCGGACCATCGACCAGTCGTCCTGCAACAAGGACTATTCCTGCGTGAAGGGCTTCTGTCCGAGCTTCGTCACCGTGCTCGGCGGCTCGCTGCGCAAGCCCGAACGCGTCGGCGACGCCGGCGGCCTTTTCGTCGCGCTCCCGGAGCCGGAACTGCCGTCTCTCGAAGGAGGCGTCTACAGCATCCTGGTCACGGGCATGGGTGGCACGGGCGTGGTCACCATCGGAGCGATTCTGGGAATGGCCGCCCACTTGCAGGGATTGGGCTGCGGCATCCTGGACATGGCAGGTCTGGCCCAGAAGGGCGGCTCGGTGTGGAGCCACCTGCGGTTCGGCAAATCTCCGGAGGCCATCAAGACCATACGCATCGCGGCCGGGGGAGCGAACCTGGTGCTCGGCTGCGACATGATCGTTGCCGGCAACTCGAAGACGCTGGCCGCTGCGCGCAAGGGACGCACGCGCATGGTCGTCAACACCCAGGAGACGATGCCGGGAGAGTTCTCCCGCAAGGCCGACATGCAGTACCCGCGAGGCAGCCTCCAGCGCAACATCGTGGACGCGGTCGGCGCCGAGAGCGCGGACTTCGTGGAGGCAGGCCGCATCGCGACGGCTCTCCTGGGGGACAGCATTGCCGCCAACATGTTCATGCTGGGCTTCGCCTACCAGCGGGGCCTGATTCCAGTCACCGCCGAAGCGATCGAGAAAGCCATCGAACTCAATGGTGCGCAGCAGCAGATGAACCGCGACGCCTTTCTGTGGGGTCGCCGGATGGTCGTGGACCCGAAGGCGGTCGAGCGCATGGTGTCGACCCTCCAGGCGACGCAAGACACGGGCCTGTCGCCCGCGGTCATCGAGGGCCTGGACGAGGCCATCGAGTGGCGCAAGCGCTTCCTGACGGACTATCAGAACGAGGCGTATGCCGCGCAATACGCGGACTACGTCGAACATGTCCGCTCCATCGAGCGCAGCAGCTTCCCGGGTCGAAGCGACCTCACGCGCGCCGTGGCGAAGTACTACTTCAAGTTGATGGCGATCAAGGACGAGTACGAGGTGGCTCGCCTTTACACCGACACGGGCTTCCTGCAGAGCGTCGAGCGCAAGTTCGAAGGCGACTTCAGGTTGGTGTTCAACCTGGCTCCGCCCATTCTCTCGAAGCGAGACCCTGCGACCGGCGAGCTCAGGAAGCGCGAGTTCGGGCAGTGGATCATCCCTGCGTTCCGGCTTCTGGCAAAACTGCGATTCCTTCGGGGAACGGCTTTCGACGTTTTCGGCCGCACGGAAGAGCGCCGCATGGAGCGGGCGTTGATTGCGCAGTACAAGTCCAACATCGACCAGGCCTTGTCGGTCATCGCGTCAACGCGGGATGCCGGCCACTACGACACGGCACTCAAGCTGGCCGAGCTGCCGGAATCCATCCGCGGATACGGACATGTCCGGGCACGGAGCGTCGAAGCCGCCCGTCAGCAGGAGAGGAGTCTCCTCGAAGCGCTCCAGCGCCGGGTCATCGCGCTGAAGAAGGCCGCATGACGACGCCTGAGGCGGCGGGGCATTCGCGCAATCACCTGGCGATGCCCTTCATGGCCTGGCTGCACTTCCAGCCG
>FTHB01000366.1_pt1 | contig 11437 bp, 7 predicted proteins | sample 1640851 | NCBI WGS metagenome assembly FTHB01 (sample SAMEA3914788, study PRJEB12502) | metagenome | biome: forest; material: soil | place: Canada | collected 2011-07-03 | depth 0.1 m
CTGCGTCCCATCGTGCTGGAACGCGGCAAGGAGGTACGCCAGCGGACCAAGGACACCTGGGGGCTGTGGCGGCGCGGCGAGCTGAATCCCGAGTCGAACGTGCAGTTCGGCGAAGGCGGCGCCGGCACCTTCAGCGACGGCAAGCTGTGGAGCCAGATCAGCGATCCGCGCCACCTCACGCGCAAGGTGCTCACCGAGTTCGTCAAGGCCGGCGCGCCGGAAGAGATCCTGTTCGTCAGCAAGCCGCACATCGGCACCTTCCGGCTGGTGAGCATGGTGGAGAAGATGCGCGCCGACATCGTCGCCCTCGGCGGCGAGATCCGCTTCGGCCGGCAGGTGAGCGACGTGCTGCTCGAACGCGATGGCGACGCGCTGCGCGTGCGCGGGGTGACGCTTGCCTCCGGCGAGCAGCTGCGCGCCGACCATGTGGTGCTGGCGCTCGGCCACAGCGCCCGCGACACCTTCACGATGCTGCACGAGCGCGGCGTGTTCATGGAGGCCAAGCCCTTCTCCGTGGGCTTCCGCATCGAGCACCCGCAGGGCGTGATCGACCGCGCCCGCTTCGGCACGAACGCGGGCAACCCCATCCTCGGAGCCGCCGACTACAAGCTGGTGCACCACGCGAAGAACGGGCGCGGCGTCTACAGCTTCTGCATGTGCCCGGGCGGCACGGTGGTCGCGGCGACGTCGGAGTCGCAGCGCGTGGTCACCAATGGCATGAGCCAGTATTCGCGCAACGAACGCAATGCGAACGCCGGCATCGTCGTGGGCATCTCGCCGCAGGACTATCGCCAGGACGGCGGCGACGCGGGGACCGTGAATCCCCTCGACGGCATGCGCTTCCAGCGCATCTGGGAGTCGCGTGCGTACGAGCTCGGCGAAGGAGGCTACTTCGCGCCGGGACAGCTGGTGGGCGACTTCGTGAAGAAGCAGCGCAGCAGCGCAGTGGGCACCGTGCAGCCTTCGTACAAGCCCGGCGTGCGCTTCACGGACCTGGCGCAGCCCGGGCGCGAGAGCCTGCCGCCCTACGTGCTCGATGCGATCCGCGAGGCCATCCCTGCCTTCGATCGCCAGATCGCCGGCTTCGCGATGCGCGATGCGGTACTGACGGGCGTCGAGACGCGCACGTCCTCGCCCCTGCGCATCACGCGCAACCGCCGGTACGAGAGCCTCAACGTGCGTGGCCTCTATCCGGCCGGTGAAGGCGCGGGCTACGCGGGTGGCATCATGTCCGCGGGCGTGGACGGCATCGAGGTCGCGGAGGCCGTGGCGCGGTCCATGCTGGGCATCGCGGAAGACGCGAAGGCGGCACATGCCATCGGGCCGTCGGTGATCCAGGCGATCTGAGCGATCGCGGGGGCCTTTGGTCCGGTCGCATCCCCCCTGCAGCGAGGGGGGTCGCCGATCCGTGCTTTTACCTCATGCGGCCTCGCTCCAGCGCTGGTATATTGCACCGCAACAACAGGTACATCCATGCTCTACCAGATCTACGAGGCGCAACGTTCCTTGATGGAGCCGTTCGCGGACTTCGCGCAGGCAGCATCCAAGCTGTACAGCAATCCGCTCTCGCCCCTCGGCCAGACTCCCCTGTCGCAGCGTCTCTCGGCCGCGTACGACCTGATGTACCGCCTCGGCAAGGACTACGAGAAGCCGGAGTTCGGCATCACGACCGTCGACGTCGACGGCGTGGAGGTCGCGATCCACGAGCGGGTGGAGATCGACAAGCCCTTCTGCGAGCTGCGCCGCTTCAAGCGCTTCACCGACGACCCGCAGACCCTGACGAAGCTCAAGGGCCAGCCCGCGGTGCTGATCGTCGCGCCGCTTTCCGGCCACTACGCGACGCTGCTGCGCGACACGGTGCGCACGATGCTGCGCGACCACAAGGTCTACATCACCGACTGGCGCAATGCGCGCCTCGTGCCGCTGGAGCAAGGCTCGTTCACGCTGGACGACTACGTGAACAACGTGCAGGACTTCATCCGCCACCTGCAGAAGGAATACGGCAACTGCCACGTGATCAGCGTGTGCCAGCCCACCGTGCCGGTGCTGGCCGCCGTGTCGCTGATGGCCAGCCGCGGCGAGCCCACGCCCCTCACGATGACCATGATGGGCGGCCCGATCGACGCGCGCAAGTCGCCCACCGCGGTCAACAACCTGGCGATGAACAAGAGCTACGAGTGGTTCGAGACCAACGTGATCTACCGCGTCCCGCCGAACTTCCCCGGCGCCGGCCGCCGCGTGTACCCGGGCTTCCTGCAGCACTCGGGCTTCGTCGCGATGAACCCGGACCGGCACATGTCCAGCCACTACGACTACTTCAAGCATCTGGTGGCCGGCGACGACGCCTCGGCGGAAGCGCACCGCCAGTTCTATGACGAGTACAACGCGGTCCTCGACATGGACGCGGACTATTACCTCGACACCATCCGCACCGTGTTCCAGGAATTCCGTCTCGTGCACGGCACCTGGGACGTGACCGGCCCGGACGGCAAGGTCGAACGCGTGCGCCCCGAGGACATCCGCACCAGCGCGCACCTCACGGTGGAAGGCGAGCTGGACGACATCTCCGGTTCGGGCCAGACCGCTGCCGCGCACGACCTCTGCTTCAACGTGCCCAAGTCGCGCCAGAAGCACATCGAGGTGAAGGGTGCCGGCCACTACGGCATCTTCAGCGGCCGTCGCTGGCGCGAGACCGTGTATCCGCAGGTGCGCGATTTCATCAAGCAGTTCGACGAACCCGCGGCCGCCGCGCGCAAGACGACCGCGCGCAAGTCCGTGGCCGCAGCGCGCAGCGCACCGCAATCGGCGCGAGCCACGACCCCGGCGCGCGCCCGCCGCAAGTGAAGCCCGAGGCGGCGCGACTGCACGCCGCCCTCCCCCAGACCCAGTGCACGCGCTGCGGCTATCCCGACTGCGCGGGATACGCCGAGGCCATGGCCGCGGGCGAGGCGGACATCAACCGCTGCCCGCCCGGCGGCGCCGAAGGCATCGTGCGCCTGGCTTCCATCACGGCTAGGCCGACGCTGCCGCTCGCTCCCGAAGTGGGACTCGAGGGTCCGCGCAAGATGGCGGTCATAGACGAAGCCTGGTGCATAGGCTGCACGCTGTGCCTGGACGCCTGCCCCACGGACGCGATCCTGGGCGGCAACAAGCGCATGCACACCGTGATCGAGCCCTACTGCACCGGCTGCGAGCTGTGCGTACCCGTGTGTCCGGTGGACTGCATCGCGCTGGAGGACGTCACCGGCGAGCGCACCGGATGGGCCGCGTGGTCGCAAGCCCAGGCCGACGAGGGCCTTGCCCGCTACGAAGCGCGCCAGCAACGCAAGCTGCGCGAGCAAGCGGAACACGCCGAGCGCATGGAGCACAAGGCGCGCGCCAAGCTCGCGGACCTGCCCGCGCTCACGCATGGCGCGCAAGGCGAGGAGCTCGCCCGCAAGAAGGCCGTGATCGAAGCGGCGTTGGCGCGGGCCCGCGCGAAGCGCACGGGTTGATGGGTCCGGCGCGGGACCCTAGCCCAGCGCGTCGTTCACCTGCTCGTTGAACTCCGTCTGGCTGAGCGCCGTGCCCAGTTCGCGCGGCAGCGCGTCGCGGATGGAGAACACGCCCAGGATCTTGCGGTCGGCGCCGACGATGGGAAGGTGGCGAAAGCCGCGCTCCAGCATGATGACCACCGCGTCGGACACCTTGGTCTCCGGCGGCACGCACTGGGGCTGCGCCGTCATGATCTGCGCCAGCGTGGTCTGCTTCGGCTCCAGCGCGCGCGCCAGTACGCGCGTCATCAGGTCGCGCTCGGTGACGATGCCCACCAGGCGGTCGGGCGGCTCCATCACGAGGACGCTGCCGCAGTTCGCGCGGGTCATCGCGCAGGCGGCCTCCCAGACGTTGGCCTGGGGGCCGAGGCTCAACACGTGCTTCTTGGGCACGGACTGGAAGACGGTTCGTTCGGCCATGTGCGAGCTCCTTGCGGTGGACTGCGGCGGCCTCCCTGTGCCGGTTTCGCGGGACTTAGCGCAATGATGCGTTGATCTTGGCCAGGACGCCAGTCCCCGGGCAAAGCTCATCGGCCGTCAATGCGTTGAGCGGGCGCGCGCTGGTGTTCAGCGCCGTGTGCAGGTCGGTGGCGAGCGGGTCCACGTACAGCAGGCCCGTGAGGATCTCGCCGCGCGCCTGGTGCGTGTGCATGTAGGCCATGGCGGCATGCCGGTTGGTGGGATCGTAGTCCGGGTCCAGGCTGCGCAGGCGCAGCAGTCCGCCGTCGTGCTGGCGCACGTCCACCACCTCGCCCGGCGCGACGGAGGTGGTGATCTCCTCGCGCGGCGTGATGAAGTCGATGCGGCTCACCGACTCGTTGTGCTCGCGCACGTAGTCGTAGCTCTTGGTGCTGCCCGGGTGGTTGTTGAAGGCCACGCAGGGGCTGATCACATCGATGAAGGCGGCGCCTCCGTGGCTGATCGCGCCCTTGATCAGCGGCACCAGCTGCTCCTTGTTGCCCGAGAAGCTGCGGCCCACGTAGGTCGCGCCCAGCTGCAGCGCCATCGCGACCAGGTCCACGGGACTGTCGCTGTTGATCACGCCCTTCTTGCTCCTGCTGCCGCTGTCGGCCGTGGCGGAGAACTGGCCCTTGGTGAGGCCGTAGACGCCGTTGTTCTCGACGATGTAGGCCATGCGCACGCCGCGCCGCATGGCGTGCGCGAACTGGCCGAGGCCGATCGAGGCGGAATCGCCGTCGCCCGACACGCCCAGGTACAGCAGTTCGCGATTGGCCAGGTTGGCGCCGGTGAGCACCGAGGGCATGCGGCCATGCACGGTGTTGAAGCCGTGCGAGGCGCCCAGGAAATAGTCGGGCGTCTTGGAGCTGCAGCCTATGCCACTGAGCTTGGCGACGCGATGCGGCTCGATGTCCAGCTCCCAGCAGGCCTCGATGATGGCCGCCGAGATCGAGTCGTGGCCGCAGCCGGCGCACAGCGTGGAGATCTTGCCCTCGTAGTCGCGCCGGGTGTAGCCGACACCGTTCTTCTTCAGCGTCGGATGGTGCAGCGGCGGCTTCGCGATGTAGGTCATTCCACGGTCTCCGAGACGGCCTGGACGTGGGCCATGATGGCTTCGGTGATGAAACGCGCCGTGATCGGCGTGCCGTCGTAGTGCAGCACCTTGACCAAGCGTGCGGGATCGATCTCCAGCTCGTTGAGCAGCAGCGTGCGCATCTGCGCATCGCGGTTCTGCTCCACGACGAAGACGTGATCGTGCTTCGCGATGAATTCCGCCACGCCGTCGCCGAAGGGGAAGGCCCGCAGCCGCAAGGCATCGAGTTGCAGGCCCTCGGCCGCAAGCACCTCCAGCGCCTCCTGCATCGCGGGACTGGTCGAGCCGAAGTAGATGACGCCCAGGCGCGTCCCGGCGGCGGCACGGCGCAGCACCGGCTGCGGCACCAGGCCCGCCGCGGTGCGGAACTTGCGCAGCAGCCGTTCCATGTTGTAGACGTAGTCGGGGCCGCGCTCCGAGTAGCGCGCATACGGGTCGCGCGTGGTGCCGCGCGTGAAGTAGGCGCCCTTCGTCGCGTGCGTGCCCGGCAGCGTGCGCCAGGGAATGCCGTCGCCGTCGACGTCCTTGTAGCGGCCGAAGTCGCGGCCGGCCTCCAGTTCCTCGGCGCTCATCACCTTGCCGCGGTCGTAGGCGCCATCCTTCCAGGCCAAGGGTTCGCACAGGCGCTGGTTCATGCCGATGTCCAGGTCGGTCATCACGAACACCGGCGTCTGCAGGCGGTCGGCCAGGTCCAGCGCGCGGGCGGCATGCTCGAAGCACTCGTGCGGGTCCTCCGGGAACAGCAGGATGTGCTTGGTGTCGCCGTGCGAGGCGTAGGCGCAGGAGATGATGTCCGCCTGCTGCGTGCGCGTCGGCATGCCGGTGGACGGCCCGCCGCGCTGCACGTCGATGATGGTGACGGGGATCTCCGCGAAGTAGGCCAGGCCGATGAACTCCGTCATGAGCGACACGCCGGGGCCCGAGGTCGCGGTGAAGGCGCGCGCGCCGTTCCAGCCCGCGCCCACCACCATGCCGATGGAAGCGATCTCGTCTTCCGCCTGCACGATCGCATAGTTGTTCTGGCCGGTGTCGTGGTCGACCCGCAGCTTGCCGCAATAGCGCTGGAAGGCTTCGGCCACCGAGGAGGACGGCGTGATCGGGTACCAGGCCGCGACGGTCGCGCCGCCGTACACGCAGCCCAGCGCCGCGGCGCTGTTGCCGTCCACGAAGATGCGCTGGCCGACACGGTCGGCGCGCCGCACGCGGATGCCCAGCGGCCATTGCAGGTGCTCCTGCGCGAACTCGCGACCGAGCTGCAGCGCCTGCACGTTGGAGGCCAGCAGCTTTTCCTTGCCGCGGTACTGCTCGCCGAACAGCTTTTCGATCTCCGACGGATCGATCTCCAGCAGCACCGACAGCGCGCCGACGTACACGATGTTCTTGAAAAGCTGGCGCTGGCGCGGGTCGGAATAGACCGCGTTGCAGATCTCGGTGAGCGGGATGCCGATCACGTGGATGTCGTCGCGGAAGGCCGCGGGCGGCAGGGGGCGCGTGTTGTCGTAGAAGAGATAGCCGCCCGGCGACAGCTCCGCCACGTCGGCATCCCAGGTCTGCGGGTTCATCGCGACCATCATGTCGACGCCGCCGCGCCGCCCCAGCCAGCCCTGCTCGCTGACGCGCACCTCGTACCAGGTGGGCAGGCCCTGGATGTTGCTCGGGAAGATGTTGCGTGGGCTCACCGGCACGCCCATGCGCAGGATGGACTTGGCGAAGAGCTCGTTGGCCGAGGCCGAGCCCGAGCCGTTGACGTTGGCGAACTTGACGACGAAGTCGTTGATGGCCTCGATTCGGCTCATGCGTCGGCCTCCAGCACCGCGCGCGGCTGCGCCTTGTCGCGGCAGCCGCTGCCGGCCATCGCGCTCTTGAAGAGGAATTTCTGCATGTCCCAGGCGCCCGTCGGGCAACGCTCGGCGCACAGCCCGCAGTGCAGGCAGACGTCTTCGTCCTTCACCATCACGCGGCCGGTCTTGAGCTGGCCCGAGACGTAGAGGTCCTGCGCCAGGTTGATCGCGGGCGCCTTCAGCCGCGTGCGCAGGTCCGGCTCGTCGCCATCGGCGGTGAAGCTGATGCAGTCCATCGGGCAGATGTCCATGCAGGCATCGCACTCGATGCACGCCGACTGGTTGAACACCGTCTGCACGTCGCAGTTCAGGCAGCGCTGCGCCTCCTTGAACGCGGTGGCCGCGTCGAAACCCAGCTCCACCTCCACGCGGATGCTGGCCAGCGCCTTCTCCGCCTGCGCCCAGGGCACGCGGAAGCGCGCGTCCAGCGAGGTGTCGTTGTCGTAGCTCCACTCGTGGATGCCCATCTTCTGCGACATCAGGTTCACGGTGGGCGCCGGGCGCACGCGCGGATCCTCGCCATGCAGCAACCGGTCGATGGAGATGGCGGCGTCGTGGCCATGCGCCACGGCAGTGATGATGTTCTTGGGACCGAGCGCAGCGTCGCCGCCGAAGATCACGTTGGGTACCGTGGACTGGAAGGTGGCCTTGTCCAGCACCGGCAGGCCCCATTCGTCGAAGGCGATGCCGCAGTCCCGCTCGATCCAGGGAAAGGCGTTCTCCTGGCCCACGGCGATCAGCACCTCGTCGCAGGGGAAGAACGGGTCGGGCTCGCCGGTAGGCACCAGCTTGCGGCGGCCCTTGGCGTCGTATTCGGCGCGGACCACCTCGAAAGTCATGCCGGTGAGGCGGCCGTTCTCGTGCACGAAGGCCTTGGGCACGTGGTAGTTGAGGATGGGGATGCCTTCGTGCATGGCATCTTCCTTTTCCCAGGGCGAGGCCTTCATCTCCTCGAAGCCGCTGCGCACGATGACCTTCACGTCCTCGCCGCCCAGGCGCCGCGCCGAGCGGCAGCAGTCCATCGCGGTGTTGCCGCCGCCCAGGACGATCACGCGCTTGCCGATGTGCGTCACGTGCCCGAAGGACACGGAAGCCAGCCAGTCGATGCCGATGTGGATCTGCGCGGCCGCCTCGGCGCGGCCCGGCAGCTCGAGGTCGCGGCCGCGCGGGGCGCCGCAGCCGACGAAGATGGCATCCCAGGGTTCTTCCATCAGCGCCTTCATGGAATCGATGCGTCGCCCTGCCGCGAACTCGACACCCAGGTCGAGGATGTAGCCGCACTCCTCGTCGATGATCTCCTCGGGCAGGCGAAAGCGCGGCACCTGGGTGCGCATGAAGCCGCCGGGGCGCGCTTCGCCGTCGAACACCGTCACCTCGTAGCCCAGGGGGACGAGGTCGCGTGCCACGGTGAGCGACGCGGGCCCTGCGCCGACGCAGGCGACGCGCTTGCCGTTGCCGGGCGCGCGTTGGGGCATGCGCGGGCGCACGTCCTCCTTCATGTCGGCGGCGACGCGCTTGAGCCGGCAGATCGCCACCGGCTCGGGATCGCCCGCGTTGCTCTCCTCCACGCGCCCGCGGCGGCACGCAGGCTCGCACGGCCGGTCGCAGGTGCGCCCGAGGATGCCGGGGAAGACGTTGGACACCCAGTTGACCATGTACGCATCGCCGTAGCGGCGCTGCGCGATCAAACGAATGTATTCGGGCACCGGCGTGTGGGCGGGGCACGCCCACTGGCAATCCACGACCTTGTGGAAGTACGCCGGGTTCGCGATGTTCGTCGGCTGCAAGAAGGCCTCCTCACGCGGGATGGCCCTGGGGAGTCCAGTCGGCCGCGGCCAGTCTACGCCGGGGGCGCGAAGCGCGCCTCTCGGTGGATTCCACTAGGACGCGCCGGTGCGGCGGGCCCCCGACCACGATTCAGTGGCCGGCGTCGGCGAAAGGCAGGCGTTGCGGCTTGCCGCTGCGCGTGAGCCACTTGGCGGCGAATGCGAGGCCCGAAAGCGGCTCGCCCAGCGCGGCGCCCTGCCCCTGGTCCCAGCCGTTCCTGCGCAGGAAGGCAAGCTGCGGCTGCGTGTCCACGGCGCAGGCCACGCAGGTCAGCTTGAGGCGGCGCGCGACGTCGGCGATGCCCAGCAGCATGGCCTGCGCCGTGCCGTCCTGCTCCAGGTCCTTCAGGAAGGACGCATCCACCTTGATCTCGTCGCACATGAGCTTGCGCAGGTGGGCGATCGAGGCCACGCTGCCGAAGCGGTCCAGGGCCAGCCGCACGCCCCTCTTGCGCAGCGCCTCCATGGCGGCCGTCTCCTTGGCGGGCAGGCTGTCCAGGGCACCCACGTGCTGAAGTTCCACCGAGATGGTGCGGGGGTCCATGCCCGCCGTGATGGCCGCATTGACCAGGTAGCCCAGGTCGCTGGGACGCATGTTGGCCAGCGACACCTTGATGCCCGTGGGCACCGGGACCAGGCCCGCGCCGCGCCAGTTCTTCGCGTGCGCGCGCATCTGCTCGAACGTCCACTCCACCAGCGTCACGTCCATCTCGGAACTGCCGGCCAGGTCCATGAGCTCGTCGCCCTCGATCACGCGTCCCGAGCCGTGCTTCCAGCGCACCAGCGACTGCGCCGCCACGACGTGGCCCGTGGCCAGGTCCACCCGGGGCTCGTACATCAGCTCGATCTGGTCGCGGCGGATGGCGTGGCGCAGCTCCGCGCTCAGGTCCAGCCGGCTTTGCGCCACTTCGTTGAAGCGGGGCGAGAAGAACTCGTAGCGATGCGGGCCGGCCTGCTTGGCGTGCCGCAGGGCGAGGCCGGCATTGCGCATCAGCAGGTCCGCGTCCATGCCGTCGGTGGGGAACACCGAGACGCCGACGCTGCACGTCACGAACACCTCGGGCGCGCCCTGGCGCTGGTAGCTCACGGTGCCGTCCTCCAGCAGCTTGCTGATGAAGGCCGCGGCGCTGTGCACGCCTTCCATGTAGGGCACGATGATCGCGAACTCGTCGCCGTCGAAGCGGTACAGCGTCGGCTCGTGTTTCTCCGAGCTGAGCTCGCCGCCCGACTCGGTCTGCACGCAGCTGGCCAGCCGCTTGGCGATGCGCTGCAGCATCTGGTCGCCCACGTTGCGCCCCAGCGCGTCGTTGATGCGGCCCAGGGCGTCCACGCCCACGTGCAGCAGCGCGCCGGAATTGCCGCCGGCCTTGGCCGCGGCCAGCACTTCCACCACCTGCTGCCGGTAGCGCTGCTTGTTCGGCAGCGCCGTCAGCGCGTCGTGATGTCCCAGGTACTCGCGGTACGCGCTGGCGGCCAGGGTGTTGCGGATGCGCAGGCCCAGCTCGCTGGGATCCACGGGCTTGGACAGGAAGTCCATCGCCCCCATGGCCAGCGCCTTGAGTTTCACCTGCGGATCGGTGCTGATCGTGAGCACGATCACGGGAACGTGGCGCAGCACCGGGTCGTCGCGCATGGTGGCAAGGATGTCCAGGCCGCTGACCTTGGGCATGCTCAGGTCCAGCAGCAGCACGCCCGGCACTTCCTTGCGCATCATCGCCACCGCGAACTCGGGCGCGTCGGTGTAGACGAACTGGCGGTAGCCGGCTTCCTGCAGGAAGGCCTGCGTCATCTCGATGTTGAGCATCTCGTCGTCGACCATCATGATCAACGCGTCCGAGAGCCCCGTGCCCGAGCGATGGCGCCACAGCACGTCCTGCGGCGACAGCGCCCGCAGCTCGCGCTCCGAGAGCTTGTCCTCCCCCGGCGCGAACACGGTCGGCTGCGTGGCCGGTCCCTCGCGCTCCGGGTCGCGTCCGCTCGAGCGGTACGCGCCTCCCCCCGAATCCTGTTGTGCAGTCATGGGACGATTGTGCCTCCGACCTCAGCCGATACGAGTTCCGGTACCTCGAGCTGGCCCGCCATGTGTTCCAGGCGTTGCAAGACCCCCTCAGCCAGCGCAGCGTCGCCGGCTTGCGCCGCTGCCTCCAATTCCTTCGCGGGCGGCGTGAACGCGTCGTATCCCACCGTGCCGGCCGCGCCGGCGAGCCAGTGAGCGAGGCGCGCCACTTCCGCCAGGTCGCCCGCGACCACCGCATTGCGCGCGTGACCGAGCTGCTCCGCCAGGCGCCCCGCGAACTTGCGCACGATGGGCACGAGCCGCGCGCTCCTGGCGAAACGCGAGCGGATCGGGCCTTCGAGCGGCGCCGGCATGCTCAGTTCGCCGAAGATGGATGCGGGCTGCGTCGCCTCGGCCTCCACCTGCGCGGAACCTCCGAGCAGTTGCGCTACCTGCTGCAGCAGCGCGTCGATGTCCACCGGCTTGGTGAGGTAGGCGGTGCAGCCCGCCTGCAGCACCTCCTCCTCGAAGCCCTTCATCGCGTGCGCCGTGAGCGCCACCACCGGCAGCTTCATGCCGCGATTACGCAACTCGCGCGTGGCGGCATGGCCGTCGAGCACGGGCATCTGCATGTCCATCAGCACCAGGTCGAAGTCGCCCTGCGCCAGCTTGTCCAGGGCGGCCTGGCC
>FTHB01000057.1_pt1 | contig 11363 bp, 10 predicted proteins | sample 1640851 | NCBI WGS metagenome assembly FTHB01 (sample SAMEA3914788, study PRJEB12502) | metagenome | biome: forest; material: soil | place: Canada | collected 2011-07-03 | depth 0.1 m
GCGCGGCATCGGCGGCATCTTCTTCGACGACCACTTCGAACAGGGCTTCGAGTCCAGCTTCGCGCTGATGCGCTCGGCCGGCGATGCCTTCATCCCCGCCTACCGGCCCATCCTGGAGCGCCGCAAGGACCTGCCGCACGGTGGGCGCGAGCGCGCCTGGCAGCTGCTGCGCCGCGGCCGCTACGTCGAGTTCAACCTGGTCTGGGACCGCGGCACGCACTTCGGCCTGCAGTCGGGCGGCCGCACCGAGTCCATCCTGATGTCGATGCCGCCGCAGGCGTCCTGGGCCTACCAGCAGCAGCCCGAGCCGGGTTCGCGCGAGGAGGAGCTGTTGCGCCGCTTCCTGCCGCGGAGGGACTGGGTTTGAGCCAGCCGCCCACGCGCGTCGGCATGTTCGGCGGCGCCTTCGATCCGCCGCACCGCGCCCACCGCCTGCTCGCGCAGGCCGCCGTGCAGCAGCTCGCGCTCGACCGGCTCCATGTCCTTCCGACCGGCGACGCCTGGCACAAGGACCACGGCCTCGCGCCGGCCGAGCATCGCCTCGCGATGGCCCGCCTGGCCTTCGGCGGCCTCGATGCCGTGCAGGTCGACGATCGCGAAATCAGGCGCAGCGGCCCCACGTACAGCGTCGACACGCTGCGCGAGCTGCAGGCGCAGAATCCCGGCGCGCAGCTCTTCCTGCTGATGGGCGAGGACCAGGCTGCCGGCTTCGACCGCTGGCGGAACTGGCAAGAGATCGCGCGCCTGGCCGTGCTGTGCGTGGCGGGGCGGGGTTCGGGCAGCGGCCTGGCCTCGCTCGAAGCCCTTCCGGGCGTGCGCGTGCACAGGCTGGACTGGCCGCAGATGGCGGAGAGCGCCACCGAGGTCCGGGCCAGGCTAGGACGAAAGCAGGACATCATTGCGCTGGTTGAGCCAGCTGTTGCCCGTTATATTGAAACCCACCACCTTTACGAAGACATCGGATGACGACTGAAACCGCCGCCAAGAAGGACACGCAGAAGCTCCAGAGGGCCATCGTCGATGGCCTGGAGGACGTGAAAGGCCACGACATCCAGGTCTTCAACACCGAGCACCTGTCCCCCTTGTTCGAGCGGGTGATCGTCGCCTCGGGCACGTCCAACCGCCAGACCCGGGCGCTCGCCTCCAGCGTCATCGACGCCGTGCGCGAGGCGGGCTTTCCCAAGCCGCGCATCGAAGGCGAGGACAACGGCGAGTGGATCATCGTGGACTGCGGCGCCGCCGTCGCGCACATCATGCAGCCGGCGATCCGCCAGTACTACCACCTCGAGGAGATCTGGGGCGACAAGCCGGTGCGCGTGCGCTTCGGCGCGGCCAAGCCGGCCGCTCCCGAGAAGCCCGCGCCGGCGCCTGCCGCCAGGAAGGCCCCGCCGCCCTCGCTTCGCCGCAGCAGCGCGGTGAAGACGGCCGAACGCCAGGCCAGCGCCGCGAAGAAGGCCGCCGCCAAGACGCCGGCGAAGAAGGCATCGGCCAAGGGCGGCGCGCGCACGACGGCGAAGAGCGCCGCGGGCCGGGCGGCCCTCAAGTCGCCGGCGAAGAAGGCGGCCGCGAAGAAGACTCCCGCGAAGTCGCCGGCCCGCAAGGCCTGAGATGCGCCTGCTGGTGGTGGCGGTCGGCCAGCGCGTGCCCGACTGGGCGCAGGCCGCCTGGGACGACTACGCCAAGCGCTTTCCGCCGGAGCTGCGGCTGGAGCTCAAGGCCGTGAAGACCGAGCCGCGCGCTTCCAGGACCCTGCAGTCGCTGCTGGCCGCCGAACGCGAGCGCATCGAAGCCGCGATTCCCAAGGGCGCGCGCGTCGTGGCCCTCGATGAACGCGGCACGGCGCTCACCACGATGGCGCTTGCGGCGAAGCTCAAGGACTGGCCGCTGGAGAACGACTGCGTCGCGCTCGTCATCGGCGGACCCGACGGACTCGATCCGGCCTTCCGCCAGGCCGCGCACGAGCGCATCCGCCTGTCCGACCTCACGCTGCCGCACGCGATGGTGCGCGTGCTGCTCGCCGAACAGCTCTATCGCGCCTGGTCGATCAACGCGGGCCATCCGTACCACCGTGAGTGAGTTCGTCTACCTCGCATCGCAGAGTCCGCGCCGGCGCCAGCTGCTGGAGCAGCTGGGCGTGCGCTACGAGTTGCTCTTGCCGGATGCGAACGAAGACAGCGAGGCGCTGGAAGCGGTGCGACCCGGCGAGGCGCCGGCGGCGTACGTGCAGCGCGTGACCGGGCTCAAGCTCGACGCGGCGATCGCGCGGCGCCAGGCGCGTGGCCTGCCTCCCGCGCCCATCCTGTGTTCGGACACGACGGTGGCGCTGGGCCGCACGATCTACGGCAAGCCCGAGGACGCTCGCGATGCGGCGCGCATGCTGCGCGAACTCTCCGCCCACACGCATCGCGTGCTCACCGCCGTGGCCGTGCAGGCGGGGCGCAGGCGGCTCACGGCGCTGAGCGATTCACGCGTCACCTTCGCTGCGATGACGCCTTCGCAGGTCCGCGCCTATGTCGCCAGCGGCGAGCCCATGGGCAAGGCCGGCGCGTACGCGGTGCAGGGCCGCGCGGCCGCGCACATCGCCCGCATCGCGGGCTCGTACACCGGCATCATGGGCCTGCCCCTGCACGAGACGGCAGGCCTGCTGCGCTCGGCGGGACTGCGCATCGACGTGTGAGCGCCCCGTGGGACCTAGGTCCCATTGCGGCTGGCGGGTGTGGGCCCGATCCTCCCGGGGTCCCCCACACACCTTTGCCAGGAGACCCACCCATGTTCATCCGCCAGACTGCGCCCGCGATCCTGACGCTGGGCGTGCTCGCTGCCGCCTGCCTGCCGGCCGCAGCGCAGAAGCCCGCCGCCACGGTGGACGCAAGCGTCGCCACGGCGCCGGGCGCCGCGCTCGTCGGCCAGACCGTGAAGACCAGCGCGACGATCACGCACATCGACAAGGCCACGCGCACGGTCAAGATGAAGCGCCAGGATGGCAAGGAAGTCGAGATCACCCTCGGCGAGGAAGTGCGCAACTTCGAGCACCTGAAGGTCGGCGACCACGTGCACGCGGAGTACACGCAGGCCGTCGCCCTGGAGCTGAAGAAGGGCGGCGGCGGCACGCCCGCGGTGAACGGCGGCGAGGCGCTGCAGCGCTCCGAAAGCGGCGCCAAGCCGGGCGGCACGGCCGTGCGGCAGGTCAGCGTGCTGGCCGACGTGGTGAGCGTCGACCACAAGAAGAAGCTGGTCACGCTCAAGGGCCCCGGTGGCCACATGGTGGACCTCGCCGTGGAGGACCCGGAGCAGCTGAAGAACATCAAGAAAGGCGACCAGGTGCAGGCCCTGTACACCGAGTCGCTGGCGATCAAGGTCGAACCGGCGAAGTGAACGGGCCGGCCCCGCAAGCAAATGGCCCCTCGCGGGGCCATTTGTTTTGGGGGTGCGGCGCTCAGGGCGAGGGCTCGACCTCGGTCCAGCCCGGGCCAGGATCGAACTTCGTGATCGTGGGCGGCCTGGCTCCCAGGTTCTTCTGGTACAGCTTGCCGTTGTTGCTGATCATGAAGCTCATGATGCCGCTGTGGCCCCAGTCGGCCGGCATCGCCACCGCGGCGAAGCCCGCGATCATGCGGCCGTTGACCACGTAGCTGTAAGCGCCGCCGGACGCGTGCGGGCCCTGGCTGGTGAGGATCCGGTAGCGGTAGCCGCGGAAAGGCGTGCCTTCCTGGTGCCCCTTGACTTCGGCGGATGCCGCCGCGACGAGCGGGCCGAGCGGGCTTTCTTCACCGTTCGCATCCTGATCGGGCCAGTAGAGCCCGTCGTGCTTGCCCGGCGAGCTGCCCAGCTTGCGCGCGTACTGCAGGACGCCGTCGCCCATGCGGTCGCGCTCGGCGTACTGGCGCTCGGCATCGACGAAGGCGCGCATCACGTAGATCGCATGGCGTTCGTTGGCGCCGATGCGGCGATTGAGGATCTCGTCGGCGCCTTGCTCGGTCGCGAAGCGCCAGCCCACGCCTTCGCGCACCAGCGGGATGGCGAAAGGCCAGTCCTGCGCGCCGAAGTGCAGGATGCGCCGGTCGGGCCCGAGCTCCTCCAGGCGCTTGCCGGTGGCGAGTGCCTTGGCGGCCTCGGCGCGCCGCGCGGCGTCGTAAGCCGGATCGCCGGTGCTCACGACCTCGCGGTACTTGTCTCCGAAGATCTGCAGCAGCGCGGCCTCGTCATTCGACTGAAGCGCGCGCGACAGCGCATCGACGGCCGCGTCGGGATTGGCGAAGGTCGTCTGCTGCGCCAGCACCGCGAAAGGCATGCACAGCGATGCAGCCAGGAGCAGGACACGGGCAGTGGCGCGCAGGCGCGCGGGCGGGTTGACTTGCATGGCGGACAGCCTCGAACGATTGGTTTGCATGGTGGTGAACTCCTAGCGCCGGCCGCCGCCGCCGCCGCCACGTCCACCGCCGCCGCCTCCGCGGGCGCCCCCGCCGCCGCCGCGCGCAGCGCCGCCGCCTCCACCGGAGGGACGCGGCGCCGCCGACGGCGCACGGCCGCCGGACGAACCGGCGGCTCCGCGGCTGGCCGCGCCGCGCGAGCTATCCATCTGCGTCTGCCGCGCCGAGCCCACGCCTTCGAAGCCACCGCCGCCCGAAGGTTGCGGGCTGGGACGCGCGCCGCCACCGGCACCGCCGCCGCCGCTGAAGCCGCCCGAGGGCTGCGTGCTGGGGCGTCCGCCGCCAGCGCCGCCGGCACCGCCGCCAAAATTGCCACCGCCGCCGCCACCCAGGTTGCCGGCACCGGCGCCGCTCGTGCGCGCATCGCCGGCGCGCGCGCCGCGGTTGCCTGAGCCGACCGAGCCGCTCACCTGGCCCGGCTTCTTGTCGGACTTCCACTGCGTCGCCTGGTTGCCGCGGTTGCCGCTGTTGGTGCGGTTTCCGCTGCCGACGTTGGTGCGGTCGCCGCCACGGTTGATGGTCGTGTTGCGGTCGCCGCGATCGATGTTGATGGTGTTGTTGCCGCCGCCGCCGTAGTGGTTGACGTAGTGGCCGCCGCTCCAGATGGCGCCGAGGGCCGCGCCCCAGATCACCGCGCCCGCCAGCGCCGCGCCGGGGGCGTAGGGGTACCAGTAGGCCGGGTAGGGCGCCGGGTAGTAGGGGTAGGTCGGGTACGCGCCGGCCACGACCACGGTCTGCGGGTTGTATTGCGGCACGTAGACCACTTCCGGATTGGCCGGCGCGATGGTGATCGTGTTCTGCTCGACGACCACCGTCTGCTTGTCGTCGGACTTCAGGTTGCCCGCCGACTGCGCACGGCGCCGGAAGGCCTGGATCGCCTCCATCACTTCACCCGTGTCGGCGACGACGGCTTCACCGAGCTGCGAGGTCCAGTCCAGGTCCTGGCTCATCTTCTTCACGATGTCCGGGTAGTTGCACAGCGTCTTCACCGCATCGTCCCACTGCGCGTTCAGTTCCAGCTTGGGGTTCGCCTTGCGCTGGTCGAGGAAGCGGTCCGCCTGCACGATCTGCAGCGGATTGGTGGACGCCGGCAGGATGATGGCGATCAGGTCGTCCGGGTAAAGCGCGATCGGGGCGACCAGTTGCTCGAGGTCCTGCGCCTGGATCGGCGCCGCCGCCGTCACGGGCGCGGCGGGCGCCTGCGCCGACACGGGGCCGGACGCGAAGGCGAGCAGCAAGGCGGCAGCCGCGACGGCCCTCAGGGAGAACCGGACCGGCGCACTCGGGTGGCGTGGCGGATAGGACAGCATGCCCGCGAGGCTAGGCAAGCCCCCCTGCCGGGCCAATGGGACCTTGGTCGCATGGGGGGCGGGGCAGCGCCTGCTGCACGACGCCAGGGTCTCAGACCGGCTGCGCCTCCGGCACGAGGCCCACGAGTTCGCCGCGCGCGTTCACGACCGGACGGATCAGGAAGCGGAACTGGCGCTCGCCTTCGGGCAGGCGCACGGCGATCGTGCCTTCGACGCTGCGTCCCCGGCGCGCTTCCTCCACCGCTTCGCGGATGCGCTGGGGGGCGCCCTCGGTGGCCGTGAACCACGGCGTGTCCCAGAAGGGCCGGCCAACGACGTCCTGCAGGCTCGAGCGGATCGCCGCCAGCGACACCGGGTTCGAGTCCCGCAAGGTGCCGTCCGTGTCCATGAAGCCCTGGAAGATCAGGTCGGTCGCGAAGGCGGCGCGCAGGCGCTCGGTGGCGGCCTGCTGCGCCTGCAGCGCCTGCGTGAGTTCGGCAGTGCGGTCCCGGATGGCCACCTCGAGCCCGTCGCCCACGCGGCGCAGGGCGAGACGCGCGCGCTGCTCCGCTTCCATCAGCGATGCGAGGCGCGCGCGTTCCTCGCCGAGCTGCCAGTTCGTCATGCGCAACGCCGACTCGGCACGGGCACGCTCGGTGACGTCGGTGGCCAGCACCAGCACGCCATCGACCGTGTTCGCCGCGTCGCGCAGCGGCTGGTAGACGAAGTCCAGCACGCGCTCTTCCACGGGGCCTTCCTCCGCGCGCTGCAGCATCACCCTGGCGCCCGCGCCGACGTAGGGCTCGCCGCTGCGGTAAACCCCGTCCAGCAACTCGAGGAAGCCCTGCTCGACGACTTCGGGCAGCGCATCGCGCAAGGTCCTGCCGGCGAGCGGGCGTCCGCCCACCAGCCGCAGGTAGGCGTCGTTGGCGAACTCGAAGACGTGGCCGGGACCGCGCAGCAAGGCCACGGGCGCGGGCGCCTGGCGGAACACTTCGCGCCAGCGCGCGAGCTCCGCGTCGCGCTCGCGCCGCGCGACGACGATCTCCGTCACCTCGTTGCCCTGGTTGAAGATGCCGACCACGGCGTTCTCCGCGTTGCGGATCGGCGTGACGCTGTAGTTCCACCAGGTCTCGCGCGGCTGGCCGCCGCGCACCATGGGCAGCATCTGCTCGTAGAGCGCGAGGCCGTCGCCGGTCTGCATCACCTGCAGGAACTGCGGGCCGACGATGGGCCAGATGTCCGACCAGCCCTCGCTCGCGGGCTTGCCGAGGATCCACGGGTGCTTTTCCGCCGGAATGACGGACCAGGCATCGTTGTAGAGGATGTGCAGTTCCGGCCCCCAGTAGATGGCGGTGGGGAAGCTGGAGTTCAGGCACAGGCTCATGGCCATGCGCAAGGATCCGGGCCAGTGCTCGGGCGCGCCCAGCGGATGGTCGCTCCAGTCGAAAGCACGGATGCGCTCGCCCATGGCGCCGCCGCCTTGCAGGAACTTCGGGGTGCTGGGGGTCACGGGCGTGTCGCGAGGGAAGCCGACCAGTGTAGCGACTCCTGCGTTATCCTGTGGCCGAGGAGTCGCCCACAACAAGATGCAGCAGGACATCCTGGTGAACTGGTCACCGCAGGAGACGCGGGTGGCCATCGTCGAGAACGGCGCCGTGCAGGAACTGCACGTCGAACGGACGCTCGAACGCGGCCTGGTGGGCAACATCTACCTGGGCAAGGTGGCGCGCGTCCTGCCGGGCATGCAGTCCGCCTTCATCGACATGGGCCTCGAACGCGCGGCCTTCCTGCACGTGGCCGACGTCTGGCAGCGGCAGCCCGAAGGCGAGCCGCCCGCCGTCGCGCGCAGCGGCCAGCCGCCCGTGCCGATCGAGAAGCAGGTCTTCGAGGGCCAGGCGCTGATGGTGCAGGTCATCAAGGACCCGATAGGCACCAAGGGCGCGCGCCTCTCGACGCAGATCAGCATTGCCGGCCGCCTGCTGGTCTTCCTGCCGCAGGACGACCACGTCGGCGTCTCGCAGAAGATCCCCGCGGAACAGCGCGATGCCTTGCGGCGCCGGCTGAACAAGCTGGTGGGCGGCGACGGCGGCGGCTTCATCCTGCGCACCAACGGCGAGGACGCGAGCGACGAGGAACTGGCCGAGGACATCGCCTACCTGCGCAAGACCTGGACGCGCATCCGCGAGGCCGCCACGCGCCTGCCTCCGCCGGCGCTGCTGCACCAGGACCTCAACCTGCTGCAGCGCGTGCTGCGCGACCTGGTGACCGACGCGACGCAGACCATCCGCCTGGATTCGCGCGAACAGTTCGCGCTGCTGTCGGACTTCGGGCGGGAGTTCATGCCGGCCGCCGCGGCCAAGCTGCAGCTTTACAAGGGCGAGCGCCCGATCTTCGACCTGTACTCGGTGGACGAGGAGATCGAACGGGCGCTCAGCCGGCGCGTGGACCTGAAGTCGGGCGGCTACCTGATCGTGGACCAGACCGAGGCGCTGACCACCATCGACGTCAACACGGGCGGCTACGTGGGCTCGCGCAATTTCGACGAGACCATCTTCAAGACCAACCTGGAGGCCGCGCACGCGATCGCGCGGCAGCTGCGCCTGCGCAACCTGGGCGGCATCATCATCGTGGACTTCATCGACATGCAGCGCGAAGACCACCGCGATGCCGTGCTGGGCGAGTTCCGCAAGCAGCTGACGCGCGACCGCGTGAAGACCATGTCGGGCGGCTTCTCGCAGCTGGGCCTGGTGGAGATGACCCGCAAGCGCACCCGCGAGTCGCTGGCGCACATGCTGTGCGAGCCTTGCCCTTCCTGCCAGGGCAAGGGCACGGTGCGCACCTCCCGCACGGTGGCCTACGACATCCTGCGCGAGATCCTGCGCGAAGCCAGGCAGTTCAATCCGCGCGAATACCGCGTCATCGCCGCGCCCAAGGTGATCGAGCTGTTCCTCGACGAGGAGAGCCAGCACCTCGCCGGCCTCTCGGACTTCATCGGCAAGCCGATCTCCCTGCAGAGTGAGAGCGCCATGGGACAGGAGCAGTACGACATCGTGCTGCTTTGAGGGCGCGCCGGCGGCGCGCAGCCGCCAAAGCGCACTCAAGGAGCAGTACGACATCGTGCTGCTTTGAGGGCGCGCCGGCGGCGCGCAGCTCCTGTGATCTGGGTCACAGCAACACATGTAACGGCCGTGCCGGGGCGGGCCCGTAGAATCGGGGCTGCTATCGCTGCCTCTTCATGAAGATTTCTGTCATCGGTTCGGGCTACGTGGGCCTGGTCACCGGAGCCTGCCTTGCCGACACCGGCAACCACGTGCTGTGCATCGACCTCGATGCCGGCAAGATCGAACGCCTGCGTCGCGGCGAGATCCCCATCCACGAACCCGGCCTGGACGCCGTGGTCGCGCGCGGGATCGCCGCGGGGCGCCTGCGCTTCTCCACCGACTACGACGAGGCGGTGGCGCATGGCGCCGTGGTCTTCATCGCCGTCGGTACGCCTTCCGACGAAGATGGCTCGGCGGACCTGAGCCACGTGATCTCGGCGGCCCGCGAGCTGGGGCGGCGCATGAACCGCGACACCCTGGTGATCGTGAAGTCCACGGTGCCCGTGGGCACCAGCGACAAGGTGCGGGCGGCCGTGCAGGAGCAGTTGCAGGCCCGCGGCGTGCCGCACCGGGTGAGCGTCGCCTCCAACCCCGAATTCCTCAAGGAAGGCCTGGCGGTCGAGGACTTCATGCGGCCGGACCGCATCGTCGTCGGTACCGACCCGGACGACGCGGACGCGCGGGACACCTTCCGCGAGATGTACGCGCCCTTCAACCGCAACCACGAGCGCATCTTCTTCATGGACGTGCGCTCGGCGGAGTTCACCAAGTACGCGTCCAACTGCATGCTGGCCGTGCGCATCTCCTTCATGAACGAGCTGGCCAACCTGGCCGACCGGCTGAAGGTGGACATCGAGCAGGTGCGCCGCGGCGTGGGCGCCGACCCCCGCATCGGCCCGCATTTCCTCTATGCCGGCGCCGGCTTCGGCGGCTCCTGCTTTCCCAAGGACCTGCGCGCGCTGATCCACACCTCCGAGGAGTCCGGCGAGCCGGCGGAACTGATGCGGGCGGCGCAGAACGTGAACCTGCGGCAGCGCCGCCTGCTGGGCCAGAAGATCGTCGCGTACTTCGGCGGCAGCCTGCAGGGGCGAACCATCGCCATGTGGGGCCTGGCCTTCAAGGCCAACACCGACGACGTGCGCGAGGCCTCCAGCCTGGACATCATCGACGCGCTGCTGGAAGCCGGCGCCCGCGTGCGCGCCTACGATCCGGCGGCGCTGGACACCGCGGCGCACGCGCTGCAGGGCCGCGCCGGGGTGAGCTTCGTCCGCTCGGCGGCCGAGGCGCTGGAAGGCGTCGACGCGCTGGCCGTCGTCACCGAGTGGCTCGAATTCCGCAGCCCCGACTTCGAAGACCTCGCACGCAAGCTCAAGGCGCGCGTGCTGTTCGACGGGCGCAACCTCTACGACCCGCTCGCCGTGCGCCGCGCGGGCCTGGTGTACCAGGGCATAGGCCGCAGCGGGGTGGGCGAATGATGCGTGGTGCCGGCTTCGCTGGCGCGGCATGCCATTCGCCCGGCCCGGGTTCCGCATGAAGTACGAAGGGATCGTGGCGGTCGCACCGCCCAAGTCGCCGACCGAGGGCAGGCTGGCGCAGGCGCTGCTGTGGCTGCTGGCCTTCTTCCTGTTCATCCTGCCGCTGGAGGAAGCGCCCAAGAACATCGTGGCGGTCGCGTTCATCGTGGCCTGGCTGGCGCAGATCGTGCGCACGCGTGACTTCGGCGGACGCTGGAACCGGTACGACACGGTTTTCGCCTTCGTGCTCGCCTCGGGGCTGGTGTCCGGCCTCGCGGGCTATGCGGGCGACGTCAAGGGCGTGTTCCGGGTCTTCCTGCTTGCCTGGGTCGCGTCGCGCGCCGCGCTGCCTCAGCGCGCGGCACGGGTCCTCCCCATCTCCGCCTGCATCGGCGTGGTGCTGGCGATCCTCTGCGCCGCGGTACCGGTGCTGCGCGGGACCAAGACCTTCCTGGAACTGCCCTCGGTGGGGCAGGTGAACCAGTCCGCGCTCTACATCGCGATCCTCACCGCCGCCGCCTTCGGCTGGTGGCTGCAGGGCGCGCAATCGGGCCACGGCAGCCGCATGCGCATCGGCATGGGCCTGGCCGCAACCATCTGCTGTGCCGCCTTGCTGGTCGGGGCCAGCCGTGCCGCCGTGGTGGCCACGGCGGTGGCCGTGGTGCTCATTGCCATGGGCGTGCTCTCGGCCGGCGGCACGGCGCGGGCGCGCCGCCTCATAGCGCGCGCTGTGCTGATCGTCGCGGTGCTCGCCGGGCTGGCCGCGGCCATCGGCGCGCGCGACCCGGTGCTGTCCGACCGCAAGCTCACCGCCGACGGGCTCTTCAGGCTCGCCAGCACCGAGACGCGCCTGAAGCACTGGAACCTCGCGATCGAAGGCTGGCGGCAGCATCCCTGGCTCGGCTGGGGCCCGGACTCCTTCGGCATGCTGAAGGTCGACGAAGTCTGCGAGTGGCGCAAGCAACGCGGCGAGGGTTGCGATCGCGAGCTGTACCTGCAGCAGGTGCACGCGCACAGCCTGTACGC
>FTHB01000303.1_pt1 | contig 11284 bp, 10 predicted proteins | sample 1640851 | NCBI WGS metagenome assembly FTHB01 (sample SAMEA3914788, study PRJEB12502) | metagenome | biome: forest; material: soil | place: Canada | collected 2011-07-03 | depth 0.1 m
CCCGAAGTCGCCGCGGCGCGCCACCGCGCCGGCCTGCGGCGCCTGTTCGCGCTGCAGCTGCGCGATGCGCTCAAGTACCTGGAGAAGAACATCCCCGAGCTGCAGAAGATGGCCGTCGCCTTCATGCCGCTGGGGACACTGGAGGAACTGCGCGAGCAGGTCGTGGAGGTCGCACTGGATCGCGCCTTCCTGATGGATCCGCTGCCCGCGACCGCCGCTGACTTCCAGCGCCGGCTGGACGAGGGCCGCGGCCGCCTCACGCTGATCGCCAACGAGGTCGCGCGCCTCGCGGCCACGATCCTCACGGACTACGCGGCGGCCGCGCGCAAGATCAAGGACACGAAGATCCAGCCCGAGTCCACCGCGGACGCCGCGCAGCAACTGCAGCGCCTGGTGCCCAAGCGTTTCCTTGCGGCGACAGCCTGGACGCGACTGCAGCACCTGCCTCGTTACCTGAAGGGGATCGTGTTGCGCCTGGACAAGCTGCGCGCCGACCCCGCCCGGGACATCGCGCGGATGACGGAGCTCAAGCCGCAGGAGCAGCGCTACTGGCGCCTGGTCGCCGAACGCAAGGGCGCGGTCGACGAGCGCATGGAAGACTTCCGTTGGCTGCTGGAGGAGCTGCGGGTCAGCTTCTTCGCGCAGGAACTGCGCACGCCGCAGCCGGTGAGCATCAAGCGCCTGGACAAGACCTGGTCGCAGCTGAACGGCTGAGCCGGGACTTTGAGAACCTGCGTTCGCCGTACAAGTCCCATGTGCATCCGGCGCGGGGACGGCTAAGTTGCAAGCAGAGGGAGGAGCCGCCATGGACAGACGCAGCTTCCTGGGCTCGTGCAGCGCCACCGCCGCCTGCCTGTCGGCCGTGTCGGGAGCGTCCTGGGCCGCGAACGCCAGGGCGAAGGAATACGCGCGCGTGCTGCTGGTGGACGAGCGCGGCGATCCGCTGAAGGCGGCCGCCCTCAAGCCGCAGACCAACTACGTCTTCAACTACCCCTTCGAAGCGACGCCCGTGTTCCTGCTGGACCTGGGCAAGGCCGTCGCGCCGAACACGCTGACGACCGAGGACCGGCAGTCCTATGTGTGGCCGGGTGGAGTGGGCCGCCAGCACAGCGTCGTCGCCTTCTCCGCGATCTGCGCCCACCAGCTGGTGTATCCGACGCACGACGTGAGCTTCATCAGCTTTCGCAAGACGCGCGCGCAGCGAGGCGTGCAGGACGGCCTGATCCACTGCTGCGCCGAACACAGCCAGTACGATCCCGCGCGCGGTGCCGAAGTGCTCTCCGGGCCGGCGCGCCAGCCCTTGTGCGCCGTGCTGCTGCAGCACGATCCCGCCACGGACAGCCTGGCAGCCTACGGCACGCTCGGCGGCGAGCTGTTCGACCGCTTCTTCGAAAAGTACGCTCTGAAATTGAGCCTGGACGTCGGACCGAAGGCGCACAACGCCGTCGCCGGGCAGGCCGTCGTGCGCGAACTGGATCGCTACTGCAAGAACCCCATCCAGTGCTGAATGTTCACTCTGAAAAGTCGTGAACGACTTTTCAGAGTGGCCTGTCACGACTCAGAGCTTCGCCAGCCGATCGAGCGCCGTGCGCAGCGTCTCGTCCTTCTTCGCGAAGCAAAAGCGCACGACGCGCTGGTCGAAGCCGTTGCCGTAGAAGGCCGAAAGCGGGATGGCGGCGACGCCGATCCCGGTCGTCAGCCACTTGCAGAACTCGTCTTCCCTGAGGTCGGTCACCTGCGAGATGTCGACGCACTGGAAGTACGTGCCTTCGCTGGGCAGCAGCTTGAAGCGGGTGCGGGCCAGGCCCTCGCGGAACAGGTCGCGCTTGCGCTGGTAGAAGGCCGGCAGCTGCAGGTAGGGCTCCGGCGAACCCATGTAGGTCGCCAGTCCGTATTGCATGGGCGTGTTCACCGTGAACACGTTGAACTGGTGCACCTTGCGGAACTCCGCCGTCAGCACCGCCGGCGCGGCGACGTAGCCGATCTTCCAGCCGGTCACGTGGTAGGTCTTGCCGAAGCTCGAAACGATCAGGGAGCGGGCGGCCAGCCCGGGGAAGCGGGCGGCGCTCTGGTGCAGCTGGCCGTCGAAGACCATGTGCTCGTACACCTCGTCGCTGATCACGAACACGTCGGTGGGCGCGAGCAGGTCCTGCAACTGCAGCATCTCCTGGCGCGTCCACACCGTGCCGCTCGGGTTGTGCGGCGAATTGACCAGGATCGCCCGCGTGCGGGGCGAGAGCGCCGCGGCGATCTTGCCGAAGTCCGGGCGGAAGGTGCCGGGCGTGAGCGGCACGCGCACCACCGTGCCGCCGGCCAGCTCGATGTTGGGCACGTAGCTGTCGTAGCAGGGCTCCAGCACGATGACCTCGTCGCCGGGCTTCACGATGGCGAGGACCGCGGTGATGATGGCCTGCGTCGCGCCGGCGGTGACCGTGATCTCCGTCGCCGGGTCGTACTTGCGGCCATAGATCGCTTCCACCTTCGCCGAGATCGCATCGCGCAGCGGCGCGATGCCTGTCATGGGCGGGTACTGGTTGAAGCCCTTGCGCATGGCCTCGGTGACCGCATCCAGCAGCTTCGGGTCGCAATCGAAGTCGGGGAAGCCCTGTCCCAGGTTGACGGCGCCCTTCTCGGCGGCCAGCGCGGACATCACCGTGAAGATGGTGGTTCCCATGGTGGGGAACTTGGTCGAGATCGGGGGAGTGCGTTCGGAGGTGCTCATAGCTCGTAGTCGCTGCCGTGGCCGCTCATGGCCTTGGCGATGAGGTTGCGGTCGAGACGGTCGGAAAGCAATTCGGCAAAACGATAAACGAAGTTGCGCAGGTAGGCGCCGCGCTTGAACGCGACGCGGGCCAGGTTCGTCCCGAACAGGTGACCGAGCGGCCGCACCACCAGGTCGGAGTTGCCGTTGTCGCCCTCGCGCACCGCCATCTCGGCGACGATGCCTATGCCCAGGCCCAGGCGCACGTAGGTCTTGATCACGTCGGAGTCGATGGCTTCGAGCGCGATGCGCGGGTGCAGCTTCTTCTGGGCGAAGGCCGTGTCGATGCGCGTGCGGCCCGTGAAGGAAGGGTGATAGGTGACCAGCGACTCGCCCGCGATGTCCTCGAGGGTGATGCGCTCCTTGGCCGCGAGCGGGTGTCCCTGCGGCAGCACGAGCACGTGCTGCCACTCGTAGCAGGGCAGCGTGACCAGGTCGGGGTAGTCGGACAGCGACTCTGTGGCGATGCCGATCTCGGCCACTTCATCGAGCACCATGCGGGCGACCTGGTCGGGCGAGCCCTGGTGCAGGCTCACGCTGACCTTGGGATAGGCTTCGCGCAGCTTGGCCACAGGCACCGGCAGGACATACCGGGCCTGCGTGTGCGTCGTGGCGATGGACAGCGTGCCGCTGTCCTGGGCGCTGAACTGTTCGCCGATGCGCTTGAGGTTGCCGACCTCGCGCATGATCAGCTCGATGCTCTTGAGCACGTGCTGGCCCGGCTCGGTGACCCGCTTGAGGCGCTTGCCATGGCGCGCGAAGATCTCGACGCCCAGTTCCTCTTCCAGTTCGATGATGGCCTTCGAGACGCCCGGCTGCGATGTGTGCAGGGCCTTGGCCGCTTCCGTGAGGTTCAGGTTGCGCCGCACCGCTTCCTGCACGAAGCGAAACTGATGCAGATTCATACCGAATTTCTTCTAAAGGAGAAATTCATTATGCCTGCGCTCGCGCCGGGGCCGTCTACTCCAAGGCAATCTGCGCGATCAGGTCCAGCACCCTGGCGTCCTCGCCCACGGGCTTCTGCAAGGCGAACTCGACGCCCGGATGCGATGCGCGCAATCCAGCCACCAGTGCCGGCAGGTCCTCGCGCGCGTGCCGGCCCGCGCCCAGGAACATGGGCACGATGGTGACGTGCGTGGCGCCGCCAGCGAGCACATCGGTCGCGGCCTCGGGCAGGCTGGGCGACTCGAGTTCGAGGTAGGCACAGCGCACCGGCGTGTCGGGCCGCAAGGCACGCAGCCGCGCCGCGACCGTCTCCATCGGCAGTCGCCACAGCGGATCGCGTGAGCCATGGCCGAAGAGGACGATCGCCCGCCGCATCGTCATCGCCGCAGCACCAGCCAGCCGAACGCGGCGAGGGACAGCAGCGTGTACAGGAAGCCCGGTGCGCCGGCCGCGATCCACGGCAGCCAGTTCTGCAGGTTGCCGATGTAGCCGAAGACGTTGTTCAGGAGGAAGAAACTGATGCCGATCAGCACGCCGCCGAACACGTAGCTGGTGATTCCGCCCGAGCGGAAATGCAGGTAGGCGAAGGGCAGGGCCAGTACCACCATCACCAGGCACGACAGCGGGTAGAAGACCTTGCGCCAGAATTCGATCTCGTAGCGTTGCGAGGTCTGCGAATTGGCGGCCAGGTGCTGGATGTACTGGAACAGCGCGATCGTGCTCATTCGGTCGGGCTTCAGCAGCGCCACCGACACCATTTCCTGCGTAATCTCGGTCGGCCAGCGCAGCGTCGGCGTGCGCGAACGTTCCACGCGCGTGGCGCCCTTGTCGTCCTGGAATTCCGTGCGCTGCACGTCGTGCAGGATCCAGGCGCCGTCGGTGAAACTCGCGTTCGACGCCTGCGTGAGGGACACCAGGAAGCCGCGCGAGTCGGCTTCGAAGATGCGCACGCGCTCCATCTCCCCCTCGGGCGTGAGCCGGTACACGTTGACGTTGAAGGAGGAGTAGCGCTGCCGCTCCTTCAGCCAGGCGCCGGTGGTGCCCACGGACACGCCGCCGTTCATGCGGGCCTTGAGCAGCTGCGCGGTGCGGTCGCTGAGCGGCGCCAGGTAGTCGCCCGTCGCGAAGGTGAGGACGGTGAAGGCCAGTCCCAGCAGCAGCAGCGTGCGCAAGGCGCGCCACGGCCCGAGGCCGCTGGTTCGAAGAATGGTGTACTCGGAGCTCTGGGCGAAGCGCGCCATCACGAAAATCGTGCCGATCAGCACGGCGATGGGCAGCAGCTCGTACAAGTGCGCGGGCATGCCCAGCGTCACGTAAACCAGCGCCTGCGTCAGCTGGTAAGGCTGCACGCCGCGGCCGACGCTCCCCAGTTCGTCGACGAAGTCGAAGAAGAAGAAGAGGGCCAGGAAGCCGAGGCTGACGAAGGCCACCGCATAGAGGACCTCGACGTAGATGAGGCGGCGGATGGTCTTCACGCACGCTCCCGGCGCAGGCGCAGCAGCAGCGGGCCGAGTCCCCAGTTGTTGTGCTGCTTGGCGAGCCACAGGGAGGTCAGGCAGAAGGTGCCCCCGTGCACGACCAGCAGGAAGCCGAGAAAGGGCACGCGCTGGTTGCTGATCCAGTTCTGGCCCAGGTTGAGAAGGTTGAAGTACAGGGTGAACGCGAACAGCGCGAACACCAGGTTGCCGCTGCGGCCCACGCGCGGATTGACGCTGGAGACCGTGACCGCGAGCAGGACGAAGTTGAGGCCGGCCAGCGCGATGCCCACGCGCCAGGCGAGTTCACCCAGGTTGACCGGTGTCGGGTCCTGTATCAGCGAAATGGTCGACCGTGTCTTGGCCGGCGTGTTCTCGCCCGCGATCAGGCTGTTGTCGCTCACGCGCGTACCGTGCACCTCGAACTCGCTGATGCGCAGCCCCTCGCCCTTGGTCGAGTTCTCCAGCCGCTGGCCGTTGGACAGCAGCAGGAACTGCTCGTCGCCGATGTTCTCCACATGGCCGCTGCGCGCCGAGGTCACGGTCTCCTTGTCGCGTTCGACCGAGGAGATGAAGATGTTCTTGCCCGACTTGTTGTCCGGCGTGTCCTTGTCCAGGAAGAACACGCGGCGCCCGTTGGCCGACTCCTGGAACTGGCCCGGGGCGACGCGCTCCAGGTCGCCGCGGCGGCCGTAGCGGTCCTTCAGTTCCTGGGTCTGCTGGTTGGCCCAGGGCCAGATCACCAGCCCGAGCAGGGCGGTGACCAGCAGGATGGGCCAGGCGAACCCGAGCAGGGGGCGCACCAGCGCGCCCAGCCCGCGGCCGGCGCTGAACCAGATCACCATCTCGCTGTCCCGGTACATGCGCGAGAGCGTGCCCACGATGGCGATGAACAGCGACAGCGTGAGGACGGTGGGCAGGTAGCCGAGGACCGTGTAGCCCATGACCATCATCACTTCCTCGGGATTGACGCTGCCGCGCGAGGCCAGGCTCAGCGTGCGGATCAGGGTCATGGTCACGATGATGGTGACCAGCACCACGAGCGAGGCGCCGAAACTGCGGGCCAGCTCCTTGCGAACGGTTGAATGGAATAACATCGGCGGCTTGCGGCGCGTGCCGCGGCGTGAACAACGAGGATTATGGACTTCGAACTCAAGACCCTCGATCTTGCAGGTGCGGCCGGCGAGAAGACGGACGTGCTGCTGGTCCTGGTCACCGAGGGCTTCCAGGCCGGCAAGGACCCGGTGTCGCGCATCGCTGCCGCGGCCCTGCAGGCAAGGGACCTGGAGCCGAAACCGGGCAAGCTGCTGCATGCCTACCGGCCCGAGGGCATCGCGGCTTCCCGCGTGATCCTGGCGGGCGCCGGTGACGGATCGGGCCGCCGCGTCCAGGCCGCGGTGCAGGCCGCCACGGGCGCGCTGCGTTCTTCCACGGCGAAGAAGCTCACCATCGTGCTGCCGCCGGACAGCGGCGACGACGCCGTGCGCGCCGCCGTGTGCGGCACCGCCGAGAGCAGCTATGTGTACGTCGCGACCAAGTCCAAGCCGGAGGCGCGCGAGCTGAAGAAGGTGGTGGTCGGCGTCGCCGACGCGGGCGCGCGCAAGCAGGCGTTCGCGCGCGCCAAGGCGGCGGCGATCGGCATCGAATACGCCCGCGAGCTGGGCAACCTGCCGCCCAACTACGCGACGCCCACGCGCCTGGGCGAGGAGGCGAGCAAGCTCGCCAAGTCCCACGGCCTGCAGGTCGAAGTGTTCGGCCCGAAGGAGGTCGCGCGCATCGGCATGGGGTCCTTCCTGGGCGTGGCCAAGGGTTCGGCGGAGCCGCTGCGCTTCATCACGCTGCGCTACGACGGCGCCGGCAAGGGCCAGGCGCCCATCGTGCTGGTGGGCAAGGGCATCACCTTCGACACGGGCGGCATCTCCATCAAGCCATCGGCCGAGATGGACGAGATGAAATACGACATGGGCGGGGCCGCCAGCGTGCTGGGGACCTTCCGTGCCCTGGTGGAGCTCAAACCCAAACTGAATGTCGTGGGGCTGATTCCCAGCTGCGAGAACATGCCGGACGGCGCCTCGTACAAGCCGGGCGACATCCTCACGAGCCTCAGCGGCCAGACCATCGAGGTGCTGAACACCGATGCGGAGGGCCGGCTGATCCTGTGCGACGCGCTGACCTACGCCGAGCGCTACAAGCCGCGCGCGGTGATCGACATCGCGACACTGACGGGCGCCTGCGTGGTCGCCCTCGGCGGCGTGCGCAGCGGCCTGTTCGCCACCGACGACGAACTCGCGCAGCAGCTGATCGACGCGGGCGATGCCGCGCTGGATCCGTGCTGGCGCCTGCCGCTGGACGACGAATACGCCGAAGGGCTCAAGACCAATTTCGCCGATGTGGCCAACGTCGCGGGCCGGGCCGGCGGCGCGGTGGTCGCGGCCAAGTTCCTGCATCGCTTCACGCAGAACTATCCGTGGGCCCACCTGGACATCGCCGGCACGGCCTGGAAGGGCGGCGCGGCGAAGGGTTCCACGGGCCGGCCGGTAGGCCTGCTGCTCGAATACCTGATCGCGCAGGAGGGTGCGGCCGGAGGCACCTCGCCCAAGCCCGCGCCTGCTGCGAAGAGCAAGGCCGCCAAGGGCAAGTCGCGGGCGGCCGCCTGATCCGCGCGGATGACGGAGGTCGCGTTCCACTTCAACGTCCCGGACAAGCTGGGATACGCCTGCCGCCTGCTGCGCAAGGCGACGGGTTCCGGCGCGCGCGTGGTCGTCACGGGCGATTCGGCGCTGCTGCGCAGCCTGGACGTGGAGCTCTGGAGCTTCTCGCCGCTGGAGTTCATCCCGCATTGCCATGCATCGTCCGCCGAGCCGCCGGTGCTCGCCGCGTCGCCTGTGGTGCTGGCCGACTCGCCGCGCGGCACGCCGCACCATGAGGTGCTGGTGAACATGGGCGGCCCCGTGCCCGAAGGCTTCGAGCGCTTCGAACGCCTCATCGAACTCGTCTCGGTGGACGACGCCGATCGCCAGCAGGCACGCGCGCGCTGGAAGCACTACGCGGACCGCGGCTACGCGATCCGCCGCCACGACCTTGCAGGGGAGGCTGCCTGATGGCCAATCGACCGCCGCCACGCTTCGTGCCCACGCTGACCGAGGTGGTGCACTCCGGTCCTGCGCCGCTGACGGGCGCGTCGGGACTGTCGCAGGACCTGCTTGCCCAACGTGTGCTGCAACGCGTGGACCTGCTGCTCGATCGCCGGGTGCGCGAGGAGATCGCCACCGTGGTGCTCGAACAGACCAGCGCCATCGTGCCGCTGCTGCGCGAACGCCTCGAGACCGTCGTGCGGGAAGTCGTCGCCGAAGCTGTCGCCGACGAGATGCAGGCGCGTCAACGCGCGGGCTCGGGCGGCGTTTGAGCTGCACGACGCGCATGCAGGCGCGTCGTTGCGCGGGGCGCGCAGATCGCTGACGACCTAGACCTTTCCCTATGGTTCGGGCCTGGAAATTGCGATAGCCTCGCGCCCGTTGAGTTAAGAAAACGGACCTCAACCCATTACCAACTCGGAGGTTTCCCTATGCAATTCAAGCTGAAATTGACGGCCGCCATGGCGATCGCCGCGGTCTGCGGCCTGGCCGCTGCCCAGGACATGGTCGTCAAGATCGGTCACGTCGCCCCGCTCTCCGGTCCGCAGGCCCACTATGGCAAGGACAACGAGAACGGCGTCCGCATGGCCATCGAGGACCTCAACGCGCAAGGCGTGAGCATCGGCGGCAAGAAGGTCAAGTTCGAGATCCAGGCCGAGGACGACGCCGCCGACCCGAAGCAGGGCACGGCCGCCGCCCAGAAGCTGTGCGACGCCAAGGTCGCCGGCGTGGTGGGCCACCTGAACTCCGGCACCACGATCCCCGCTTCCAAGGTCTACCATGACTGCGGCATCCCGCACGTCACCGGCGCCGCGACGAACCCCGCGCTGACGAAGCCCGGCTACGACACCACGTACCGCATCATCGCGAACGACAACGCGCTCGGCTCCGCCCTGGCGCTGTACGCCGCCGACAAGCTGCACCTGAAGAAGGTCGCGATCATCGACGACCGCACCGCCTACGGCCAGGGCGTCGCCGAAGTGTTCAAGAAGACCGCCGCCTCCAAGGGCATGCAGGTCGTCGACGAGCAGTACACGAACGACAAGGCGACCGACTTCATGGCGATCCTGACCGCCATCAAGGCCAAGAATCCCGACGCCATCTTCTACGGCGGCATGGACCCGCAAGCCGGCCCGATGCTGCGCCAGATGGAGCAGCTGGGCATGGACAAGGTGAAGTACTTCGGCGGCGACGGCATCTGCACCGCCGAAATCGCGAAGCTGTCCGCCGGCGCCAAGACGCTGTCGAACGTGATCTGCGCCGAAGGCGGCGCCGCCATCGCGAAGATGCCTGGCGGAACCAAGTGGAAGGAGCGGTACGACGCCAAGTACCCTGGCCAGTTCCAGGTGTACAGCCCGTACACGTACGACGCCACCTTCGTGCTGGTCGACGCGATGAAGCGCGCCGGCTCGATCGACCCGAAGAAGTACATCCCCTTCCTGCAGAAGGCCAACTACAAGGGCGTCACCTCCGTCATCCAGTTCGAACCCAATGGCGAACTGAAGAACGCGGCCACCACGCTTTACAACTACGTCGACGGCAAGAAGACGCCGCTGTAAGCAGCTGGTCCGGGGTAACTCCCTGTATCAAAAAGGCCGCCCCAGGGCGGCCTTTTCATTTCCGCGGCACGGATGCGCGTGCGTCGAATCGTCGCTTCAGGCGCGTAGGTTCGGTAGAGCTTTTCATGTGGGAGTGCTCCTACACCCCGCACCAGCATTGGGTTTGCGCGCGATTGTGTCGCCTGTCGCGTTGAAAGCCGGCCGGGAACTCAGTACCCTCCGAAGCTCTGTTGGCTTGCCAACAGATGCTTACCACTTGGGGGATCACATGGAAGTTCTGGCGAAGCTGCCTGCTGCTGAGCATCGAGACGGGGATTTGAAACTGGTGCTGAAGGCCTTGTCGGCTTTCCGTCGCGGCGAGCAAGGAGTGACGCTCCCCACGGAGTGGGATGGGCTGTACGGAAAGATCGCGGCGGAATTCAATGAGCTGTCCTCGCAGACCGCGCGCACCAGCAACAAGCTCAAGGCCGTCGCGGCCGGGCCGCACAGCGGCGCGCGCACCGGGCGCCGCCTGGCCGACGACAAGCTCACCGGCTTCTGGCAGGACAACGTGGCGTGCGTGAACGCTGCGCTCGACGAGCTGGAACTCACCAACGAGCGCACGAAGACGTTGCTGGCCGGCCTGACGGACCTCAAGAAGGGCAATGTGCGTGCGGAGCTGCCGCACGACTGGGCCGGCCCCTTCGGCAAGGTCGCCGATGCCTTCAACGACGTGGTTGCGCAGAACGTGCGCATGTCGCAGGAACTCGCACGTCTGTCGCGCGTGGTCGGCAAGGAAGGCAAGCTCAAGGAGCGCGCCTCCATGCCCAGCACCGACGGCTTCTGGCGGGACTCCGCCGAGTCGATCAACTCGCTGATCTCCGACCTGGTGCACCCGACCTCGGAAGTGGCACGGGTGATCGGCGCCGTGGCGCAGGGCGACCTCTCCAAGTCGATGGCCCTGGAGGCCGACGGCCGTGCACTGGAAGGCGAATTCCTGCGCACCGCCATGACCATCAACAAGATGGTGCAGCAGCTGGGCACGTTCTCCGCCGAAGTGACGCGCGTGGCGCGTGAGGTGGGTACCGAGGGCAAGCTGGGCGGGCAGGCGGAAGTGCAAGGCGTGGCCGGCACCTGGAAGGACCTGACCGACTCCGTGAACTCCATGGCCGGCAACCTCACGGCGCAGGTGCGCAACATCGCGGAGGTGACGAAGGCCGTGGCGGCGGGTGACCTCTCCAAGAAGATCACCGTGGACGTGAAGGGCGAAATCCTGGAGCTGAAGAACACCATCAACACCATGGTGGACCAGCTGCGTTCCTTCGCTTCGGAAGTGACCCGTGTGGCGCGGGAAGTGGGTACGGAAGGCAAGCTGGGCGGGCAGGCCGACGTGCAGGGCGTGGCCGGTACCTGGAAGGACCTGACCGATTC
>FTHB01000346.1_pt1 | contig 11278 bp, 8 predicted proteins | sample 1640851 | NCBI WGS metagenome assembly FTHB01 (sample SAMEA3914788, study PRJEB12502) | metagenome | biome: forest; material: soil | place: Canada | collected 2011-07-03 | depth 0.1 m
GAGAAGCCGCCGAACACGACGCTGTGCGTCGCGCCTATGCGCGCGCACGCCTGCATCGCGACCACGCCTTCCACGCCCATGGGCATGTAGACGATCACGCGGTCACCCTTCCTGATGCCCTGCGCCTTCAGGGCGTTGGCGAACCGGCCCACGCGGGCAAGCAGCTCCTTGTAGGTGATCCTGCTCACCGCGCCGTCATCGGCTTCGAAGATGATGGCCGTCTTGTTCTCGACCGGCGTGCCGACGTGCTTGTCCAGGCAGTTCGCGCTGGCGTTCAGCTCGCCGTCCGCGAACCACTTGTAGAAGGGCGCGTTGGACTCGTCCAGGGTCTGCGTGAACGGCCGGGTCCACTGCACGTTCTCGCGCGCCAGGCGCGACCAGAATCCTTCGAAGTCCCGCTCGGCTTCCTTGCACAGGGCCTCGTAGGCCGCCATGCCGGAGATGCGCGCCGCCTTGACGGTGGCTTCGCTCGGGGGGAACACGCGGTTTTCGACCAGGACGGATTCGATGGCACTCATGCTTGTCTCCGGGGAGGATGGGGTTTGGCGCTACTGTCGGCCCGGGCACTTACAGGCCACTGACGGGGCGCCGCTGCCTCGAATCTACCGCGTGCCGGGGCGCCTCGCCAAGCGCGCCAGAGGGCCCGGAGTGTCGACACTGCACGTGACACCGTCGACAGCGTTCCTATAATCGACGACATCGCCGCGCCTTGCGGTCCGTTCGAGCATGAGCGCCGTTCCACCCATCCAGACCAGCGAGGGCCTGTCCCGCCAGATCGCGGACCAGCTCAAGGAGCTGATCTACGCGGGCGAGTTCAAGGCAGGCGACCGCCTCAACGAGGCGGCGCTGGCCGTGCGCATGGGAACGAGCCGCGGTCCCATCCGCGAGGCGATCCGCATCCTCACCGGCACCGGGCTCGTCACGCCCGTGGTGAACCGCGGCGTGTTCGTGCGCAAGGTTTCCGTGCAGGAGATGCTGGAGATCTACGACCTGCGCGCGCTGGTCTTCGGCTTCGCCGCGGAGCGCGCCTGCGAACACGTCACCGACAAGGACCGCCAGCGCTTCGAAGCCTTGCTCGAAGGCATGGAGCGCGCGGCGCAGTCCGGCGACAGCGGACGCTACTACGACCTGAACGTGCAGTTCCACGAGCGCGTGCTGGCGCTGTCGCATCACGATCGCGCGCGCCAGCTCTACGAAAGCTACGTGAAGGAACTGCACCTGTACCGGCGGCAGAACTTCAACGCGCCGGGCAACATGCGTCGCTCGAACGTGGAACACCGCAGGATCTACGACGCGATCGCGAAGGGCAATGCGGCCAAGGCGAAGCAGTACGCCGAGGAACACATCCAGGCGGGCCGCACGCGCCTGCTGGCACTGGCCGACGACAAGTGACCGTCCCCGCGCGGGCGAGGACGACCTGGCAGCGCCGCGTCCTCAGAGGCCCGCGATCACCGCGCGCGTGAAGCTCTCCGTGTTCCCCTTGCCGCGGATGTCGCCGGTCCGCGCCTTGGCGTCGCCGAGCGCCGCACTCAGGCCGCGCTCCATGCTGGCTGCCGCCGCCACAGCCTCGGGGATGTTCTTCCTGCGTCCCAGCCAGTCCAGCAGCATGCGCGTGGAGTCGACCATCGCATAGGGGTTGGCCTTGCCCTGCCCCGCGATGTCGGGCGCCGACCCGTGCGTCGCCTGCGCCATCGCGAAATCGCCGTCGCCTATGCACAGGCCCGGCGCCATGCCCAGGCCGCCCACCAGGCCCGCGGCTTCGTCGGTCAGGATGTCGCCGAACATGTTGGTGGTGACCACCACGTCGAAGTTCTGCGGGTCGCGCACCAGGCGCATGGCCATGGTGTCGACGATCACCTCGTTGACTTCCACGTCGGGGAAGTCCTTCGCGGCCTTCAGGCACTCCTCCACGAACATGCCGCAGCCCAGTTTGAAGACCGTGTTCTTGTGGACGACGGTGAGCTTCTTGCGCCGGCTGCGCGCGAGCGCGAGGGCCACGCGCGCCACGCGATCGCTGCCCTTGCGCGTGATCACGCGCACGGAGATCGTCATGTCCTCGCTGGGCCGGAACTCGCCCGAGCCCGCCACCACGTTGCGATCGGGCTGGAAGCCCTCGTTGTTCTCGCGCACGATCACCAGGTCCACGTCGTCGCGCAGGCAGCCGATGTCGGGATACGAGCGCGTGGGGCGCACGTTGGCGAACAGGTTGAAGTGCTTGCGCATGATCGGGTGCGGGTTGATCGCGCCCGCCACCTTGGGATATTCGCGGTGCCCGATCGGCCCCAGCACGAAGCCATCCATCGTCGCCAGCGTTTCCAGCGTGCCCGCGGGCAAGGTGGATCCGTGCGTGTCGAGCGCGCGGCGGCCGACCGGCATGGGCCGCCAGTCGATTCGCAGGCCGTGCTTCTCCGCGGCGGCCGACGCGACCTGCACCGAGGCGGGAACCACTTCGTGGCCGATGTCGTCACCCTCGAGCACGCCGAGGACCAGGTGGGAATTCTTCATGCCGTCGTTTCCTTGCGGCGCGCGAGCGCCATGCGGGCGGCGATGCGCACCGCCTGTTCCAGGGCGCCGGTCTCGGCCTGGCCCTGTCCCGTGATGTCGAACGCCGTGCCGTGCGCCGGCGTCGTGTAGACCGTGCGCAGTCCGGCGGTCACGGTCACCCCCTTGTGGAAGCCCAGCAGCTTGGTCGCGATCTGTCCCTGGTCGTGGTACATCATCACCACGCCTTCGAACTCGCCCTTGAGCGCCTTGAGAAAGATGGCGTCGGAAGAAATCGGCCCGGTGACGGCGATGCCCTCGTCGGCCAGCCGCCGCACCGTCGGCGCGATCAGGCGGATCTCCTCGTCGCCGAACAGCCCGCCCTCCCCGCAGTGCGGATTCAGCGCGGCGACGGCTATGCGCGGCTTCGCGTGGCCGGCGGCGCGCAGGCTGCGATCGGCCAGGCGCACGGCCGAGGCGATGCGTTCGGGCGAGATCATCTCCAGCGCCTGGCGCAGCGCCACGTGCGAGGTGACGCGGAAGGTCGAGAACTGCTCGATGACGTTCATCTCGCCGAAGAAGCCCTCGTGCCGGTTCCACGCGGCGAACATCTGGTGCTCGTCGGGGTACTTCCAGCCGCCCTGGTGCAGCGCCGCCTTGGACAGCGGCGCGAAGCTGATGCCCTCGATCTGCCCTTCCAGCGCGAGCTGCGTCATGTGGTGCAGCGTCTCGCCGGTGAGCCGGCCCGACTCCGGCGAGTTCACGCGGCGCGGCAGCTGCGCCGGATCGATGTTGCCCAGGTCGATGAGGGGAATCTCGTTGCGCGACCAGTCCACCGCCGCCACGCTGGCGTAAGTCCGCGAGGCGGGCTGCACGCCCGCCTCGCGGCACCCGAGCGCCAACACGCGCGCGTCGCCGATGACGACGATGCGCGCCACGTCCCGCAGGCGACCGCTCGCAAGCAGCCTGGCGCTGATCTCCGGCCCGATGCCGGTCATGTCGCCCAGCATCAGCCCCAGCACGGGGCGCGGATCAGGCGTGCTCATGGGCCAGCGCGTTGGTCAGCGACGCGATCGAGGGCAGCGTCTCGAGCTCGCGCACCATCGCGACGATCTCCTCGGCCCGCTGCTTCGGGAACTTCGCGAACTCGGCGTTCTCGCGGAACTTGTCGGCGACCTCGTTGTAGGTCATGGGCATGGCGGGACTGCCCTTGCCGAAGTCCGCCCGCCCGCTCACCTTGCGGCCGTTGGCCAGCTCGATGTCGATGAGGGTCGTCATCTTGTGATACCCGGCCGCTTCCGCCTCCTTGTCCACGACGAAGTCCACCTTCTCGATCATCCTCTTCACGTCGGGACGCAGCACCACTTCGTCGGTGAATTCGCCGAGGCCGGCGCGGCCTTCGAGCAGCAGGATCGCCATGCAGAACTCCATGGAGAACTTGGCCTGCAGCTCGTTGGTGGGACGGTGGTGGATCAGCGCGTTGGGCATGTTGTGGTTGGTGCCGACGCGCACCCGCACCACGTCGCTGGCCTGGATGCGGTGCTCGCGGATCAGCCGCAGCATCTCGGTCATGCCCGGGTGCGTGAGCGAGCCGGAGGGATGCGGCTTGATCGACACGCCCGGCTCCGCGAAGGTCCAGGGCTTGCCCAGGCGGCCCGCGATCGCGCCGGCGTCGTAGCCGCCGCCCGCGGCGCTGAAGAAGCCGCGCGGCGCCTCCAGGATCTTGTCGGTCGCCGTCCAGCCATACGAGGCGAACTGCGCCGCCGCCACGCCGCTCTCGGAGGAGCGGCCCGCGTGGAACGGCTTGGTCATCGTGCCGAAGTTCTCGCGCAGGCCGGCCGACTGGCTGCCCGCGATCGACAGCGCGCGGCAGGTCGCCTCTTCGCTGAGACCCATCAGCTTGGCCGACGCGGCGGCCGCCGCGAAAGTGCCGCAGGTGGCCGTCGAATGAAAGCCGGCCTGGTAATGGCGCGGGTTGATCGCTTCGGAGATCTTGCACTCCACCTCCACGCCGAGGTGGTAGGCGAGCATCGCCTGCGCCCCGCTCGCGCCGACCGCTTCGGCGACGGCAAGCGCGGCCGGCAATGCCGGCGCGGTGGGATGCGTGAGCAGGCCGTAGACGCGATCGGTCGCGACGGCCAGCTGCGTGTCGTCGTAGTCGTCGGCATGGATGCCGACGCCGTTGGCGAAGGCCGCGAAGCGCGGCGCCACCTTCATGCGCGTGCCGAACACCGTGGCCGGGCCCGTGCCCAGGTTCAGCTCGGACAGGTGCCGGCGCACCAGCTCGCCGCAGTGGCTGGAGCCGCCGGACAACGCGAGGCCCAGGCCGTCGAGGATCGATTTCTTGCCCAGGCCGACGACGTCCTGCGGCAGGTCGCTCACGCGCGTGCCGCAGATGAAATCGGCGACGTAGTGCGTCAGGTGTTCGGCCGCCTGCTTCTCGGTGATGCTCACTCGGGTCTCCTCGTCGTGATGGTGGTGATGGGTGCGATGCGCTTCATTCGGCCAGCGCGCGGCAGTGTTCGGGCGGGAAGTGCAGCCAGACGCTGTCGCCGGCGGCAAGCGCGAGGGTCGATGGCGCCAGTGCGCGCACGGTCTCGCCGTCGGCCAGCTCGACCAGGTAGTCGCGGTGCGAGCCCAGGTAGATCTGGCGCGCGACCGTGCCTTGCACGCAATTGGTTTCGGCCTGGCGCGCGGTGGCCAGGTGCACGTCGTGGTGACGCACGGAGACGGCCGTGTCGCCTTCGCGGGCGAAGTCGCCGCAGCCGCAGCGCAGGAACAGGCCGTTGCCCGCGGCGACGGCGTCGGCGCCGTCCCGGCGCCCGCGCAGGATGTTGGTGCCGCCTATGAAGCGCGCCACGAACTCGGTGCGCGGGCGCTGGTAGATGTCCTCGGGCGAGCCGGACTGCTCGATCGCGCCCTGGTTCATCACCACGATGAGGTCGGCCGTCGTCATCGCCTCCGCCTGGTCGTGCGTGACGTAGACGGTGGTGTAGCGGTACTTGTCGTGCAGGCGCCGGATCTCGAAGCGCATCTCCTCGCGCAGGTTGGCGTCGAGGTTGGACAGCGGCTCGTCCAGCAACAAGGTCTCGGGCTCGACGACCAGCGCACGCGCGAGCGATACGCGCTGCTGCTGGCCGCCGGACAGCTCGCCCGGATAGCGCTGCGCCAGCTGCGAGAGCCTGGTGGCCAAGAGGATCGCGTCGGCGCGCTGCTGCAGCTCGGTCCTGGCCAGTCCGCGCAGCTTGAGGCCGTACGCTACGTTGTCGAACACCGTCATGTGCGGCCACAGCGCGTAGCTCTGGAAGATCATCGACATGTTGCGGCGCTCGGGCGCCTCGCTGTCGCCGGGCGCGGAGATGCGCCGGCCGCCGACGCGGATCTCGCCGCCATCGGGTTCGACGAAGCCGGCGATCAGCCGCAGCGTGGTCGTCTTGCCGCAGCCCGAGGGGCCGAGCAGGCACACCAGCTGCCCCTTCTCGACCGAGAGCGAGACATCCTTGACGACGGGCGCGCCGGCGTAGCGCTTCGTCAATCCCTTGAGCTCCAGGAATCCCATGCGTGCCTTTCTTCTTCAGCGAAGCGCCGGCAGGCGCGGGCCGCCCAGCAGGGGCAGCCGGTTGGCGATGGCGACCACCGTGAAGGACACGACGAGCAGCAGCAGGCCCAGCACGGCGATCGCGCCCATGTCGCCGCTTTCGTTGAGGTCGTAGATGATCACGGAGACCAGCTTGGTGTTGGCGGTGGTGAGCAGGATGGTCGCGGACAGCTCGCGGATGGTGCCGATGAAGACGAAGCACCAGGTGGCGATCACGCTGGTGCGCAGCAGCGGCGCCGTGATGAGGCGCAGTGTCTGCAGCCGGCTGGCGCCCAGCACGCGGCTCGCCTCTTCCAGCTCGGGATGGATGCCGTGGAAGGCGGCGGACATCTGCTGGTAGCCCGCCGGCATCTCGATGGTGAGGAAAGCGACCAGCAGGATCCACAGCGTGTCGTACAGCATCAGCGGCGGGCGCGAGTACGCGAGGAAGAGGCCCACGCCCAGCACGATGCCGGGGATCGCCACCGGCGCGGTCGCCAGCACGCCGAGCACGGCGGCGCCGCGGACCGGCTTGCGCGCGACCATGTAGGCGACCAGCAGCGCGAGCGCCGTGCCGATGGTGGCCGTCGAGAACCCGAGCAACAGCGTGTTCCACATCGCCAGGCGCGTCGCCGAGAACTCGAAGAACACGAAGCGGAAATGGTGCAGCGTCAGGCCCGGGATGCCGTTGCGCGTCAGGGCCGATTTCAGCAGGGCCGCATACGGCAGCAGCACGGTCAGCGCCAGCACGAGCAGCACGAAGAGCCACGCCAGCGGCGTCCACGGGCCCAGGGCCGTGATGCGCGGCTCGCCGCTCTTGCCGCCCAGCACGGTGTAGCCCTTGCGCCCGAGGATCCAGGATTTGCCCTGCAGCAGCAGCACGGTGATGGCCAGCAGCGGCAGCGAGGCCGCCGCCGCGAGTCCGGGCTTGGCCGGGAACTGGAACAGGCTCCAGATCTTGGTGGTGATCACGTGGAAGCCGGCGGGCAGCGCCAGGATGGCGGGCGAGCCGAACATGGTCAGCGCCTGCAGGATGGCGATCAGCGCGCCGGCGAGCATGGCCGGCAGCACCAGCGGCAAGGTCACGCGCCGCAGCGTGGTCCAGCCGCGGCCGCCCAGGATGGACGAGGCATCCTCCAGGTCCGCGGGCACGCGGTCGAGGCCGTTCGCCACCAGCGTGAACACATAGGGAAAGGTGTAGCACGCGATCGCGAACACCAGTCCCGTGAAGGTGTAGATGTCCACCAGCGCGTCGTAGGGCTGCGCGCCCGTGAGCGCGCGCCATGCGACGTTGATCAGTCCGCTGTTCGGCGCCGCGAGGATCTCCCAGGCGATCGCGCCGAGGAAGGGCGGCGTGACGAAGGACGCGGTGACCAGCAGGCGGATGAAGCGCCGTCCCGGCAGGTCGGTGCGCGCGACCAGCCAGGCGAGCGGCGTGGCGATGGCGCAGGAAAGCGCGCCCACGCCCAGCGCCATGCCGATGGCCAGCACGAAGGGCTTGCGCATGCGCGCGTCGCTCACCAGCGCGGCGAAGTTGGCCAGCGTGAGCTGGCCGTCCTTGTCCACGAGCGCGTAGTACGCGAGCCAGGCGAGCGGCAGCAGCACCAGCACCGCCAGCACCGCGGCGAGCGCCCAGAACACGGGCTTGAGCAGGTCGACGCGGAAGGGCAGCCTGGGAGCGAGCGGAACCGGCGCCTCGGGGACGACGACGGGCATCTTCAGGTGCCGAAGTACTCTTCGTAGCGCTTCTTGATGTCCTCGGCGTCCAGCTTGGCGGGATCGGCGTTCAGCACCTTGATCTGCGACAGCGGCACGCGGCCGGCCTTCTCCTTCACCTCGGGGTGGAAGGAACGCAGGCCACCCACGTCGCTATTGAGCTGCTGCGCCTCGCGCGTGAACATGAAGTGGTAGAACAGTTTCGCCGCGTTCGGGTCGGGCGCGTTCCTGAGGATCGCCGCGTTGCCCACCACCAGCGGCGTGCCTTCGGGCGCGTACACGGGCTCGATGGGAACGCCGCTCTCGCGCAGCAGGAACACGTTGTACTCGTTGCCGTCGGCCATCACCGGGCGCTCACCCGCGGCCAGCTTCTTGGGCGGCTCGGTGGACGACTGCACCTGCATCACCTTCTGCTTGCCCAGCTGCTCGAAGAACTTCCAGCCCACGGCCTGGCTGATGGCCTGCGTGCCCGTCATGATCGTGCCGCTGTAGCCCGGGTGCGCCTTCACGATCTTGCCGCTCCACTTGGGATCGAGGAGGTCGGCGAGCGACTTCGGCGCCTGGTCCCTGGTGACGAGCCTGGAGTTGTAGGCGATCACGGAGAGGTGGGCGCGGTAGGCCGCGAACTGGCCGTCCGGGTCGCGGTACTCCTTGCCCCAGTACTTCGCGACGTCCGAAGGCACGGCGGGCTGCAGCCAGCCCTGCTTCTTGAAGTGCACGAAGTGCACGGCGTCGGAGGTCTCGACGACGTCGGCGTTGTAGATCCTGCTGCCGTACTCCTGGTTGATGCGCTGGAAGATGCGCTCGGCGCCCGAGCGCTCGACCTGCACCTTGATGCCGGGGTACTTCGCCTCGAAGGCGCGCGCGAGTTTCTCGGCGACCTGCACGTCGGTGGCCGAGTACCACACGACCTTGCCTTCCTTCTGCGCGGCCGCCACGAGCTGCGGCGTCACGTCGTAAGGCGCGGGAGCTTGGGAATGCGCCGCACCCGAAGCGAGTGCGGCGGCTAGCGCCAGGACGGCGGCGGACTTCGCTGACATGCTTGTCTCCTTGCGCGGCCTCGTCGGACCGCTGCCGCGGATCTTGCGAGCCGCGCCTCAAAGTGTCAACAGTTCATGGGTTAACGTCGACACTGATGGAAGAAAGCATTCAGGGTTATCCCGCGAGCAGCCCTCACCCCCAGGGCCTCCCGAGCAGGGCCCGGGAGGAAGACCTCACACCATCTTCTCGGGACGCACCCACTGGTCGAACTGCTCGCCCGTGAGGTGTCCGGACGCGATCGCCGCCTCGCGCAGGCTGGTGCCTTCCTTGTGCGCCTTCTTGGCGATGAAGGCGGCCTTGTCGTAGCCGATGTGCGGATTCAGCGCGGTGACCAGCATCAGCGAGCGCTGCACGAGTTCGGCAATGCGCTCGCGGTTCGGCGTGATGCCCACCGCGCAGTGGTCGTTGAAGCTGCGCATGCCGTCGGCCAGCAGCCGCACGCTCTGCATGACGTTGTACGCGATCATGGGCCGGAAGACGTTCAGCTCGAAGTTGCCCGAGGCGCCGCCGAAGTTCACCGCGACGTCGTTGCCGAAGACCTGGCAGCACAGCATCGTCATCGCTTCGCTCTGCGTGGGGTTGACCTTGCCCGGCATGATGGACGAGCCCGGCTCGTTCTCGGGAATGCTGATCTCGCCGATGCCGCTGCGCGGCCCGCTCGCGAGCCAGCGGATGTCGTTGGCGATCTTCATCAGGCTGGCCGCCAGCGTCTTGAGCGCGCCATGCGCGTGCACCAGCGCATCGGCCGCGGCCATCACCTCGAACTTGTTGTTCGCCGTCACGAGCGGCAGCCCGGTGAGCCGCGCGAGTTCCTCGGCCACCTGCTCCGCGTAACCCTTGGGCGCGTTGAGTCCCGTGCCCACCGCAGTGCCGCCCAGGGCCAGCTCGCACAGGTGCGGCAGCGCCGCGTGCAAGTGACGGTCCGCCTGCTCCAGCTGCGCGACGTAGCCCGAGAACTCCTGGCCCAGCGTGAGGGGCGTCGCGTCCTGCAGGTGCGTGCGGCCGATCTTCACGATGTCCATGAACTCGCGCGACTTGGCCGCGAGCGTGTCCTTCAGCTGCGCGAGCGAAGGCAGCAGCCGGTTCCTGATCGCCTCCACCGCGGCCAGGTGCATGGCCGTGGGATAGACGTCGTTGGAGGACTGGCTCATGTTCACGTCGTCGTTGGGGTGCACCTTGCGGCCTGCGCCGCGCTGGCCGCCGAGCAGCTCGCTCGCCCGGTTCGCCAGCACCTCGTTGACGTTCATGTTGGTCTGCGTGCCGGAGCCGGTCTGCCAGACCACCAGCGGAAACTCCTGGTCGTGCCTGCCGGCGAGCACCTCGTCGGCCGCCGCGATGATGGCCGCGGCCTTCTGCTGGTCCAGCAGGCCCAGCAGGTGGTTCACCACCGCGGACGAGCGCTTGATCTGCGCCAGCGCGCGGATGATCTCGCGCGGCTGCCGCTCGCCCGAGATGTCGAAGTTCTGCAGCGAGCGCTGCGTCTGCGCGCCCCACAGGTGATCGGCAGGGACCTCGATGGGTCCGAAGGTGTCGTGTTCGATGCGCATGGACATGCGCCACCCTAGCACCATTGCGCAAGGCATGGGCGATGGCCCCTGGTCCGGCCGCTGTTGGATGGCAGCGACGCGAACGGGCGCATTGGTCCTGGCTCGTCTCGGTCAGGGTCGCCGGTGCGGCGCGAGCTGCCAGAATGGGTCCAGCTGATCCAGGTGCTGCTGGAACAAGAGGAGGAATGTGTCCCTGCTGTTGAATGCCGTCCGATCGATCATGGCCGCACGTCGCGAACAGGCCACGGGCTTGCCCAGCGCGCCCACCGAGCCGGCGCCGGACACGAGCGCAGCCGGCGCGCCGGCCGCCCTGGCCGGTGCCGATTCCGCTGCGGCGTGGAAGCTGCTCAGTGCGCAGACCGGCGTGCAGGAGGCCGACTACGCGGACATCGCGCGGCCCGGAGTACAGCACCTGTTCGGCCATGCGCCGCGCCGCCTGCTGGACATCGGATGCGCGGGCGGCGCCGTCGGTGCCGGCCTGAAGCTCTCCATGCCTGGACTGTGGGTCTGGGGTTGCGAACTGAACGCGCGCGCTGCGCAGGCGGCGGCGACTCGCCTGGACCACGTCACTTCGGTGCCGCGGACGGAATGGAGCCCGGAGGATCTCGCACGGGTGAAGTCCGTCGACACGGTGCTGCTGCTCGACGTCCTCGAGCACATGTACAACCCCTGGACGGAACTCGAATTCCTCTCGCAGCACCTGCCCGCCGACGCCCAGGTGATCGTCAGCCTGCCCAATGTCAGCCACCTTGCGGTGCTGGAAGATCTGGCGGCCGGCAAGTTCCTCTACCAGCCCACCGGCATCCTCGACGTCACGCACGTGCGCTTCTTCACGCCGGGCGGCATGCAGGCCATGTTCGACGAGACCGGCTTCGAGACGGAGGGCACGTGGATCCTGAGCAGCTCACCGAACATC
>FTHB01000476.1_pt1 | contig 11199 bp, 11 predicted proteins | sample 1640851 | NCBI WGS metagenome assembly FTHB01 (sample SAMEA3914788, study PRJEB12502) | metagenome | biome: forest; material: soil | place: Canada | collected 2011-07-03 | depth 0.1 m
CCTGAGCACTTTCGCCGGCATCGGGCTGACCTGAGCGCGCGCGACGCATGAAAAAAGCCCCGCGACGCGGGGCTTTTTTCATGCGTCGCGCGCGCTCAGGTCAGCCCGATGCCGGCGAAAGTGCTCAGGTCCCCGGCTACTTGCGGCGGCAGCGTGATGGAAGCCTGCGTGACCGCGTCGTCTGCACTCTCCGTGGCGATCATCGCTTCCGGTGCCTGGTCCCCGATGCGGTCCCCCACCAGCGCATACGTCGTGGGGCAGATGGAGATCGTCCCCGCGGCTACGTGCGCCAGCGCCGCTTCGGCCAGCGCGATGGCTTCGCCGAGCACCACTTCGTGCGTGCGTCCTGCCAGCTCGAAAGATGCGACGGTGCACTCGAAGGTGCGGACGGCGGTGCGCAGCTTGCGCTTCGGGGCGAGTCGCTGCAGCACGACGGCCGCGCGCACAGCTGCAAGGGCCCGGGAAAAGGCGAACAGCCGGTCCGCCGCGGCCGAGGGCTGCGCGGTGGCACCGAGACGCTTGGCGAGCAGGTCGGAATCGAAGTCCTCCTCCAGCGGGTCGTCGCTCGCGAGCACGGTGCAGCTTGCGGTCTCGAAGCGGATGGTCCCGTAGGCACTTCCGAGGAACAGGTCGCGCCAGGTCTCCAGCGCGCCGTTGCGAATGAGGCGCTCCGAGAGGGCCTCATGCAGTCCGCCCAGGGGGAAGTCGGGCTGCGCCATACAAATGGAAACCTGCTCTCCGTTCATGAACTTCTCCTCTGTGCTGCGGCTCGTCGTGACATGGTTTCGAGCCCTGGTCAGGTCTCGATGTGTCAAATTGTTGCGTGAGCGCGCGGCGCGGAGAAGTGGCGATGTGCCTAAGGCAATGCGCGGATTTCTTAAGCCGGGCGGTATGCGGGGCTAGAACTCCGCGCCTTCGACGAGAAAGCGCACGCGTCGCGTGCCCTGCCACTCGTCCGCATCGAGGCGAAAGGCGATCTTCACCTTCGCGGGCAGCGGCTGCGTGTGGCCGAACCAGATGCCGTCCACGGGCTGCCCCTGGTGCCGCAGCTTGATCGCAAGATGCTTCTCGCCCACCAGCTTCTGCGACACGATCTCCACCTCCTCGCTGAAAAGCGGCGGCGCGAAGCCCTGGCCCCACACTTCCTGGTGCAAGGTATCGACGACGTCGGCGCGCCGGTACTCGGGCGCGAGCGGGCCGTCCGTGTGCAGGCTGCGCAGCAGGGTCGCGGCATCGAGCCACTCCTGCGCGACCTGCGCCAGCGCTTGCTCGAACACGTCGAAATGTTCCTCGGCCACCGTGCATCCTGCGGCCATCGCATGGCCGCCGAATCGCAGCAGCACGCCGGGATGGCGCTTGGCCACGAGGTCCAGCGCGTCGCGCAAATGGAAGCCGGGAATGGAACGGCCCGATCCCTTCAGCTCGTTCTCCTTGCCGGGCGCCTGGCTCGCGGCGAAGACGAAGCAGGGGCGGTGCAGCTTGTCCTTGATGCGCGAAGCGACGATGCCGACCACGCCTTCATGGAAGTCGGGATCGAACACCGAAATCGCCGGCGGCGGATCTTCGCCTTCCTCGAACAGCGACTCGGCCATCGCGAGTGCCTGTTCGCGCATGTCGCCCTCGATCTCGCGCCGCTCGCGGTTGATGCCGTCGAGCGTGCGCGCGAGTTCGGCGGCGCGCGCCGCGTCGTCCGTCAGCAGCAGCTCGATGCCCAGCGTCATGTCGGCCAGCCGGCCCGCGGCGTTGATGCGCGGACCCAGCGCGAAGCCGAAGTCGAAGGTGGTGGCGACCTGCGGCTGCCGCCCCGCTGCCTGGAACAGCGCCGCGATCCCGCAGGGAAGGGCGCCGGCGCGGATGCGCTTGAGTCCTTGCGCCACCAGGCGGCGGTTGTTCGCATCCAGCTTCACCACGTCGGCGACGGTGCCCAGCGCCACCAGCGGCAGCAGCGCATCGAGCTTGGGCTGCGTGCGCTCGTCGAAGGCGCCGCGCGCGCGCAGTGCGGCCCGCAGCGCCAGCAGGACGTAGAACATGACGCCCACGCCTGCGATGGACTTGCTCTCGAAAGCGCAGCCCGGCTGGTTCGGGTTCACGATCAGCGCCCCCTGCGGCAGCACGGCGCCGGGCAGGTGGTGGTCGGTCACCAGCACCTGCAGCCCGAGCTCCAGCGCCGCGGCGACGCCGTCGATGCTCGCGATGCCGTTGTCCACGGTGATCAGGAGGTCGGCTCCCTGCGCGTGCACGCGCTGCGCGATGCTGCGCGTGAGGCCGTAGCCGTCGACCACGCGGTCCGGCACCAGGTAGCGCACGTTCTTCGCGCCCAGCTGGCGCAGGCCGCGCACGGCAACCGCGCAGGCCGTCGCGCCGTCGCAGTCGTAGTCGGCGACGATGCACAGGCGCCGGTCCGCCGCGATGGCGTCGGCCAGCAGCACGGCGGCTTCGCTTGCGCCCTTCAGTGTTGCCGGCGGCAGCAGGCGCACCAGGCCGTTGTCCAGTTCTTCCTTGGCCAGCACGCCGCGCGCGGCATACAGGCGCGCCAGCAGCGGGTGGATGCCCGCCTGTTCCAGCGCCCAGGCGGCGCGCGGTGGCACGTCGCGGGTGATGATCTTCACAAGCCCTCCAGCAGGGTGGCCGCCGTGGGGGCGGATAACAGGTTCGCGAACCGGCGCAGGCCGCCGCGCGCGGCCGACGAGGACCAGGTGCGCGCGCCGGCCTCGCCGCACAGCGTGAGGCGGACGCTGCGTCCGCGCTCGAGATCGCTGAGCAATCGCGCGCAATCGCGCGCATCGAGCTGCTGCCAGGCCGCGGCCCAGCCGCGCCAGTCGCCCACCAGCGCGGCGTCGCGCAGGTAGGGCGGGATCTGCAGGCCGGGGATGGGAGCCGGCGGCGTGCCAGGCGGCAGCGCGCCGGTTCCGCTCGCCCAGAACGAGTTCACGGGCAGCAGGCCGCCGCGCTGGCGGGCATCGTTCAGCGGCAGCGTGTAGAGCAGCATCTGCATCTCCTGCTGCAGCCGCCGCACCGGAGCGCCCTGCACGCCGGAGGGGAGCCAGCGTTCGACGCTGCGCCCGACCACGCGGTCCAGCGACGCGGTGGGCAGGCTGCGAAACAGCTCGCCGTGGGCCTGCCAGCGCAGCGGCGCGTCGTAGGCGAGCGTGATGCCGTCCTCGGCGAACCAGGGCCGCATCGCCTCGAGCAGCGCGCGCGAGTCTTCGGCGTCCAGCTGCAACTCCTGCGGGTGCGCCATCGCGATATGGTCCGCGCCGACGCGCCAGTGGACCGGATGGATCCAGGCCCAGGCCGCCTCGACGTCGCCGCGCCCGTCCTCGCGGGCCTGCAAGGCCGCCAGCGGGATGAGGCCGTCCGCCGGCTGCAGCCCGTAGGCGCGCGCCAGTTGCCGCTCGTGCGGCGGCGACAGGCTCGTCGGGTCGCCCGCGTCCGTGTCCTCCACGCCCAGGCGCCGCACCAGGCGCTGAAGGTTGGGCAGCGACAGGCCTTGCAAGGCCTGGACGCACTCCGCCGCCGAGCAGGTGGCGAAGGGAACGAGCAAGTGGACTCCGTCTGACACAGCCGTATTGTCGGTGATGCCACAATCGCGGCCGATGAACACCTTCCCCTGAGCCGGCACGATGGCCCTTCCATACGAGCTCGTGCTGGGTTGGCGCTACACCCGCGCCGGCCGGTCCACCCGACGCAACGGCTTCATCTCCTTCATTTCCGGGGTGTCGATGCTGGGCATCTCCCTGGGCGTGGCGGCGCTGATCATCGTGCTGTCGGTCATGAACGGCTTCCAGAAGGAAGTCCGCGACCGCATGCTGGGCGTGGTCTCGCACGTGGAGGTCTACGGGCCCGGCGGCGGCGCCCTGCCCGACGAACAGCGCACGCTGTCCGAGGTGCGGCGCAATCCCGAGGTGATAGGCGCCGCGCCCTTCGTGGCGGCGCAGTCGCTGCTCGCGCGCGGCGACGACATGCGCGGCTCCATCGTGCGCGGCATCGATCCCAAGCTGGAGGCGCAGGTCACCGACCTCGCGGCCGCCTCGCAGTCCACGCTGGACAAGCTCGTGCCGGGCGCGTTCAACATCGTGCTGGGCGTGGAGCTGGCCCGCAACATGGGCGTGAGCGCGGGTGACGTGGTGACCATGATCGCGCCCGGTGGCCAGGTTACGCCAGCCGGCATCGTGCCGCGCCTGAAGCAGATGACGGTGGTCGGGACCTTCGACTCGGGCCATTTCGAGTTCGACAGCGGCCTTGCGCTGGTGAACATCGAGGACGCCCAGAAGCTGTTCCGTCTCGACGGACCCACGGGCGTGCGCCTGAAGCTGCGCGACCTCAATCGCGCGCGCGAGGTGTCGGCGCAGCTCACGACGCAGCTTTCCGGCGACTTCCTCGTGCGCGACTGGACCCAGCAGAACCGCAGCTGGTTCGCCGCCGTGCAGCTGGAAAAACGCATGATGTTCATCATCCTCACGCTGATCGTCGCGGTCGCGGCCTTCAACCTGGTGAGCACGCTGGTGATGACGGTGACGGACAAGAAGGCCGACATCGCCATCCTGCGCACGCTGGGCGCGAGTCCCTCCAGCATCATGGGCATCTTCGTCGTGCAGGGCGCGGCCGTGGGCGTGATCGGCACGCTGGCGGGCCTGCTGATCGGGCTGGCGATCGCCTTCAACATCGACGTGATCGTGCCGGCGATGGAGCACGCGCTGCACGCGAGCTTCCTGCCCAAGGACATCTACCTGATCAACCGCATGCCCAGCGACCCGCAGTCCGGCGACATCGTGCCGATCGCGGTGATCTCGCTGGTCCTCGCGTTCGTGGCGACGCTCTATCCCAGCTGGCGCGCCAGCCGCGTGAACCCGGCGGAGGCGCTGCGCTATGAATGACGCCGTCACGCGCGCCGCGCCGGCGCTGTCCGCGGTCGAACCGCACCGTGGCGTCGTGCTCGCCTGCCAGGGGCTGACCAAGCGCTTCAGCGAGGGCGGCCTCGACGTCGAGGTGCTGCGCGGCATCGACATGGAAGTGCACGCCGGCGAGACGCTCGCCATCGTCGGTGCCTCGGGTTCCGGCAAGAGCACGCTGCTGCACTTGCTGGGCGGCCTCGACGCGCCCACTTCCGGCGCGGTGCAGCTGATGGGACAGCCGCTCGCGCAACTGAGTCCCGCCGCGCAGGGCCGGTTGCGCAATCAGCACCTGGGCTTCGTCTACCAGTTCCACCACCTGCTGCCGGAGTTCAGCGCGCTGGACAACGTGGGCATGCCGCTACGCATCCGCCGCGAGCCGATGGCCGACGTGAACCGCCAGGCCGAGGAAATGCTGGCGGCCGTGGGCCTGCGCGAACGCATGCTGCACCGGCCGTCCGAGCTCTCCGGCGGCGAACGCCAGCGCGTCGCCATCGCGCGCGCGCTGGTCGCGCATCCGGCCTGCGTGCTCGCCGATGAACCGACGGGCAACCTCGACCGCGGCACCGCCGACGTGGTGTTCAGCCTGATGCTGCGTCTCGCGCGCGAGCGCGGCACCGCCTTCGTGATGGTCACGCACGACGAGCAGCTCGCGGCGAAGTGCGGCCGCACCTTGCGGTTGACGAGCGGCCACCTCGGCTAGGACGCTTCGAGCATCTCCGCCACGGCGCGCAGCGCCAGCAGGTAGCCGCCCGCGCCGGCGCCGCAGATCACCGCGGTGGCGGCAGGCGAGAGGGTCGAATTCCGGTACTCGTCCGAGCGCGCGTGGATGTTGGTGATGTGCACTTCCACCACGGGCCGGCGGATCAGTTTCACCGCGTCGAGCACCGGAATGCGGCCGAACGAGAAGCCGGCCGGGTTGATGATCAGCGCCGCATCCTCTTCGAAAGCTTCCTGGATCCAGTCCACCAGGACGCCTTCATGGTTCGTCTGGCGGAACACGCACGTCAGCCCGAGCTCCGCCGAGAGCGCCATGCAGCGTTGTTCGATCTGCGCGAGCGTCGTGCGGCCATAGAGAGCCGGCTCGCGCCGGCCGAGGAGGTTCAGGTTCGATCCGTTGAGGATGTAGACGGTCGTCATCAGGAGGCCTTGTCGATGCGCCCGGGGGCGTCCACGCGGTTCATGTCCCAGCCGCGCGTTTCCGGGCCGGTGAGGATCATCAGCAGCGACAGCACGTTCAGGCCGCCGCAGACCGCGACGACGGCCCACGGCGAGCCATGGAACATCTGCAGCAGCCAGACCGCCACCACCGGCATCGGGCCGCCGGTCAGCAGGTTCGCGCCAGAATAAGCCAGCGCCGAACCGCTGTACCGGACGTTGGTCGGGAAGGCCTCGGCGAACCATACCGGCTGGATGCCGCTCTGGAACTGCGTGAAGCCGAGGAACAGGCCCATCGCGGCGATCATCCACGGCAGCTCCCGCGTGTTCAGCACCTGGAAGTAGACCAGGCCAAGGAGCAGCGTGGCGATCGAACCCAGGGCCAGCGCCTTGCGGCGCCCGATGCGGTCGCTCAGGATGCCGCCCGCCATCGCCCCGACGATCGCGCAGGCGTTGGCGGCCATGAGGATCAGGAAGCCGGTCTGCCGGGGCACGCCGAGGTTCTTGGTCATGTAGCCGAGCGAGAACACGACGATGAGGTAGAACAGCGCCGCCGGCCCGCAGAAGAAGAACATCAGCCGCAGGATCATGCGGTAGTGCAGGCGCAGCACATCGCGCAGGGGGCTGCCGACATGCGCGGTCCGCGTGTGCTGAAGCGCCCGGAAGGCCGGTGTTTCGGCCACGCGCCTGCGGATGTAGACGCCGACCAGCACCAGCACCAGGCTCAGCAAGAACGGGATGCGCCATCCCCAGGCCTGGAAATCGGCGGGCGCCATCGAGGACGCCAATCCGAACAGCACCGCGTTGGCGAGGATCTGGCTGAGCGGGGAGCAGATCCCCAGCAGGCCGGAATAGCGGCCGCGCCGGTCGGCGCGCGCGTATTCGAGCGCCATGAGCTGCGCGCCGGTCGATTCGCCCCCGAGCGCAAAGCCTTGCACGATGCGCAGCAGCACCAGCAGCATGGGCGCGAGCACGCCGATCTGGCCGTACCCGGGCAGCAGGCCGATCAACAGCGACGCCAGGCCCATCGTGCTGACCGTGGCGAGCATGAGGTTGCGACGGCCCCAGCGGTCACCGAGGTGACCGCAGACGATCGCGCCGAGAGGCCGCGCCGCCAGGCCCACGCCGAAGGTGGCGAGCGAGGCCAGCAGCGAGGTATTGGGGTCGGCCGCCGGGAAGAACAGGTCGGGGAAGACGGTGGCGGCCACGGTGCCGTAAAGCGCGAAATCGAACCATTCGAGCGCGGTGCCTATGGTGGCACCGGCGACCGCGCGCGTGGCCATGCGGTCGGAATCTTCGGCCCCGGACGTGACCGGCGGCGGTCCTCCGAGGATGGCTTGTCGTTCCATGGTTTGCCTCCTTGTGCGTCGGCCCCGGCGCCAGGCGCGCCACCGACCGGCGAAATTCTGGGGCGGGGTCGCAGCGGCTTTTCCAAGTTGGAATAGCATTGCGCATCATGAAAGTGAAAGGCCCATGAGCACCGCGCTGCTGCGCGGATTGCAGGTGCTGGAATTCCTCGCGGGACAGCACGATGGCGTACCGCTGTCGCAGATCGCCGATGCGCTCGGCGTGCAACCGAGCTCGTGCCATCGGATCGTGGGCGAGCTGGTGGCGCAGGGTTATGTGCGCCAGGCCGCGCGGCGAGGCGACTATGCGATGACCACGCGCCTGGCGGCGCTCGGACTCGCGCACCTGAGCAACTCGGGTATCGTCGACATCGCGCAGCCGGTGCTCGAGCGGCTGGCCGGCGAATTCGGCGAACTGGTTCGGCTATCGCTCGTCGACGGTGAGCGACTGACCTGGGTGGCCAAGGTCGAGGGCCTGCGCAAGGGCTTCCGCTACGACCCCGACATGGGCATGGACGCGCGGCTTTCCTGCACCGCCTCGGGCCACGCCTGGCTGATGACGCTGAGCGACGAAGAGGCGCTTGGACTGGTGCTGCGCCAGGGCTTCGGCGCGCCCAGGGAGTACGGACCGAGGGCGCCGACGAGCGTGAAGTCGCTGCTGGGATTCCTGCACGCCGCCCGCGTGCGCGGGTACGCGATCATCGACGAAGTGTTCGCGCCAGGCATGGCGGCGCTGGCAGCGCCCCTGCGGCGCGGCACCCGTCCTGCGATCGGCGTCCTCAGCATCGCGGGACCGCGCACGCGCCTGAGCCTCGCCCGCATGCAGCAATGCGGGCCGGCGCTGGTGGAGGCCGCCGGCGAACTCGTGCGCCTGACTTCCGACGCGGGCCACTTCTCGCGACCGCCGCTCGGCAAGGCCTAGGCGCCGCTTGCCGCGTGGGCGACGCGCAATAGCTGCTGCAGGTCCTCGCGCAACAGCACCAGCGCGTCGGCGGACCACGCATCCGCGGAACTCGCCGCCAGCTCGCGCAAGGCTTCGCGATGGCGCGCATCTTCCGCGCCTTCCAGGCGATCGGCGCAGGCGAGCAGCGCGGCGCGCACTGACAGCACGGTCGCGGCGTCCGGCTCGCTCCGCGACGCATCGTGCGCTGCGCGGATGCGCAGCAGCAGGCCGAGGTCCTGCGAGAGCCGCAAGGCAAGTTGCAGCATCTGGCGTTCGCGCTGGTCGCGGCGGCCCTGCACCAGTTCGCCGATCCGGCGCGTCGTCGCACGCACGGCGCGGGTGCGCGCTTCGCGCTCTTCCTGTGCGGCATCGGCCGGCAACTGCGCCTGGGTCGCGAGCTGGCGCAGCAGGTGCGCGCAGGCCGCCGCGGGCCGCGCGGCCGCACCGAAGCGTGCCGCGATCCAGGCGACGGCCAGGCTGGTGACGACGCCCGTCGCGATTTCCGCCGTGCGCAGCAGCGCGGCATGCAGCGGTCCCTCGCCGGCGCTGCCGGTGGCGGCCAGCACGATGAGCGCCGTGATGGGCGCGCTGCGCAGGGAGGGCCGCACGGCCGTCAGGAAGGCCAGCGTGGCGACGACGGCCAGCGATGCCGCCGGGGCGTGCCCGCGGTCGCCGAACAGCGCGATGCCGGCCACGCCCGCGAGCGCCCCGGCCACCGTGCCCAGCACGCGGTCGCGGCCGGCATGCAGCGTGGCGTCGGGATTGGCGCGCATCACGATCAACGCGCTCATCACCGCCCAGAAACCCTGGGGCAGTCCCAGCACCGCGGAGGCGAGGAAGGACAGGGCCACCGCCGCCGCCAGCTGCAGTCCCTGCCACCCGTGTCCCTCGCGCAGCCAGCGGCGAATGCTCGCGTTCGACGCGGGCTTCATGCGGCCGCGGCTGTGCGCGCAGCGAGTTGCGAAGCCAGCGTCTCCAGCAGTTCGCAGGCGTCCAGCAGCCGCTCGCGGCCCGGCGGGTCCATGGCTTCGATCGCGTGCTGCAGCGAAGCCTCGCGCTGGCGGACCTGCGCGGCCAGCCTGCGCGCGCCCTCGCGCGTCAGCGACAGCAGCGAACGGCGGGCGTCCTGCGCATCGGGACGGCGCTGCACCAGGCGGGCGGCTTCGAGGTCGGCGAGCAGGCGCGTGAGCGTCTGCTGACGCACGCCCTCGTGCACGGCGATCTCGGAGGCGGCCAGGGCGCCGTGGCGCAGCAGCAGGCCCAGGACGCTCAGGCCGGCGGCCGTGAGGTCGGCGGGCGGCGCCAGCGCGCGCAGCTGGCGGCCGAGGCGGGTGGTGGCGGCATGGAGGCGGACGGCGCAGTGGCGCGCGTCCTGTCGGGCGGCGGTCATGCCGCGATACTAAGCCAGATCTTAGTATCGCGACGCGCGCCCGGCGATCACAGGATCCGGTTGAACCACAGCAGCGACAGGCCGGCGGAGAGCAGCACCAGCGCCGCCGCGGCGAGCGCGAACAGCGCAGAGATCTCGGTTTCCTTCTTCTCCACCGTGAGCTTGGAGCTGAGGGTTTCGTAGACCTTCTTCAGGTCCTGCGCGGTGCCGGCATAGAAGTAGTCGGCGGACGTCTTCTGCGCGATCGCCTTGAGCGTCTCCTCGTCCAGGCGCACGCGCATGGACCAGCCTTCGAAGCCGATGGTTTCGCCGTCCACCGTGCCGATGCCGACCGTGTACACGCGCACGCCGCGGTCCGCCGCCAGCTTGGCCGCGTCCAGCGGGTCGACGCCGGTGGTGCGCTGGCCGTCGGTCAGCATGATGATCGCCGCGGAGGGATAGGAGCCCGGCGCGACCGGCGTGAAATCCTTCCTGGGCTTCTTCTCGCTGGACAGCGAGAAGCCGCGCATGCGGTCGCGGCCGGACTGCAGCGACTCGAGGTCGATGCCCGCGTCGGGGAACAGCGTGGCCAGCGAGATCACGATGGCGTTGCCGGTCGCCGTCGCGCGCTGCAGCTGGAAGCGGTCGATCGCGGTGATCAGGTCTTCGCGGTTGGTCGTGGGCAGCTGCGCCACCTGCGCCGAGCCGGCGAAGGCGACGATGCCGACCTTCACGTTGCGCGGCAGCTCGCCGATGAAGGCCTTGGCCGCGTTCTGCGCGGCCACCAGGCGGTTCGGCTGCACGTCCGTGGCGCGCATGCTGCCCGACACGTCCATCGCAAGGATGATGGTCTGCTCGTTGGACGGCAGCGTCACGACGGCCACGGGGCGCGCGGAAGCCAGCAGCAGCGCCGCCATCGCGAGCAGGAACAGCGCGGGCGGGATGTGCCGGCGCAGCTGCGGGCCCGTGCCCATCGCTTCCTTGACGATGGACAGCGAGGCGTAGCGCACCGCCATCTTCTTCTTGCGACGCAGCAGCCACAGGTACAGCGCCACCAGCACCGGCAAGGCCAGCAGCAGCCAGAGGAACTGGGGCCAGAGGAAATCCATCGCTCGTCTCCGGGATCAGGCGGCGCGCCGCAGGTGCGCGGGCAGGCCGCCGGCAGTGAGTTGGCTGCGGCGCTTGCGCATGTCCACGAAGCGGACGATGGCGTCGACGAGGTCGGCGTCCGTGGACAGCTCCAGCGCATCCACCGCGCAGCTGGTGAGCGCCTGGCGCAGTTCGGACTCGCGCTGCGCCGCGATGCGCGCGAAGCGCTTGCGGAAACCCGCGTCGTGCGTGTCGACCACGACCTGCTCGCCGGTCTCGGCGTCGCGCAGCGTCAGCAGGCCCAGGTCGGGCAGTTCCAGCTCCAGCGGGTCCAGCACACGCACGGCCACGACCTCGTGCCGCTGCGCCAGCTGCGCCAGCGCCTTTTCCCATCCGGGCTCG
>FTHB01000302.1_pt1 | contig 11106 bp, 9 predicted proteins | sample 1640851 | NCBI WGS metagenome assembly FTHB01 (sample SAMEA3914788, study PRJEB12502) | metagenome | biome: forest; material: soil | place: Canada | collected 2011-07-03 | depth 0.1 m
GAGCACGGCGTAGATGGAGTCCACGTCGAACACCGCGTAGCCGGACGCCTTCTCCACGCTGGCACGAGCTTCGGGCTGCACGCGGTAGAGCTTGTCGAGCGCCGTCTGGGCCATCTGCATCCGTGCGTTGCGCTCCGCCTCCTTGGCCTCGGCTGTCGGGGGCGCCGCCGCCTCCTGCGCGAACACTGGTGGCGCCCAGGGGGCGAGGACTGCGGCGGCCAGCGCGGCCGCGGCGAAACTGCGTGCGAGGTTGGACATGTTGGAACTCCTGCGCGGCATGGGCGCGCGGCCGCTAGCTTCCGCGTCCGGCCCAGCCACTTCCATTGGACCAAGGTCTCACCGGCGGCGCCAAGGCTGATATAACGGCTTTCATGGGCAGCTTCACGCCCCTCCCGCCGACCACGGCCGAAGCCGCGCGCTATGCGCTGCTGCGCCGGCTTGCGCCTTCGATGCGCCACCACCTGGTCGTCAACCTGCAGCCGATCGGCATGATCTTCGAGGTGATGGACCGCAGGCTGCGCGCACCGGCGCCGGACCTGGCGCAGGTGCAGGAGAGCGCGGGCAAGATCAATGGCTTCGCCAAGGCAGCGCTCGCCTCCTGCATCGACGTGATCAGCTGGCTTGCGCCGGACGACGCGGCGGGCACGAGCGTCGCCGACGGCGCGCGCGAATGCTGCGCGCTGCTCGCCACGAGCCTCAGCTTTCGCGGCTATGCCTTGCGCAACGAGGTGCCGGACCTGGGCGGCAGCGTCCGGCGCCCGGCGGTGCGCAACCTCCTCAGCGCGGCACTGCTGCATTGCGCGGACAGCCATCCGGCGCCGGCCGAGCTGACGCTCGGTGCCGCCGCCGAGGCGGACGGTGCCCGCGTGACGATCACCTTCCAGGCGGCCGCCGCCGACCGGCCGCACATGGCAGCGGAGCTGAACTACCGCCGCATCGCCTGGGAAGATCTCGAAGCGCTGGCCGCCGCCGATGGCGTGCAGCTCGCGCGGGAAGGCGAGAGCGTGGTGCTGCGCTTGCCCTGGCTTGCCGCGCCCTAGCGGGGCTCGAAGCCCAGCTTCTTCATCGCCGCGGCCAGCGTGGTGCGGCTCGCTTCGTAGTCGTCCCACGGCGCATTGCCCTGGTCCAGCCGACTGTGCACGCTGGCGACCGTCCAGTGCGCGCCGCTCTTGAGCGCGGGAAGCTCGTCCCATCGCACCGGGACCGAGATGCCGAGGCCGGGCCGGGCCCGTGCCGACCACGCGCATGCCGTCGTCGCGCCGTAGCCGTTGCGCAGGTAGTCGATGAAGATGCGGCCGACGCGGTTCTTCGCGCCGCTCTTGGCCACGAAGCGATCGGGCAGCGTGCGTGAGAGATGCTGAACGACGGCTTGGGAGAAGTCCTTCACCGTGTCCCAGTCAAGCTGCGGCTTCAGCGGCACGACCAGGTGCAGGCCCTTGCCGCCGCTGGTCTTGAGGAAGCAGGGCAGCTGCAGTTCGTCGAGCATGGTGCGCACCAGCTGCGCCGCTTCCTGGATCTGCGCCCAGCTCACGCCTTCGCCGGGGTCGATGTCGAAGGTCATGCGGTCCGGCCGGTCCATGTGCCTGACCACGCCGTTCCAGGTGTGGATCTCCACCACGTTCATCTGCGCGGCCGAGAGGATGCCTTCGGCGCTGGCGATCTTCACCATCGGCGGATGGCCCGGGAAGATGGCGGGATCCAGCTGCACCACGCCCGCCATCTTGTAGCGATCGAGGTGCTTCTGGAAGAACAGCTGTCCCTCGATACCGTCGGGCGCGCGCACCATCGCGATGGGCCGGTCTGCCAGGTGCGGCATCATCACCGGCGCCACCAGCGCGTAGTAGCGCACCAGCTCCAGCTTGGTGATGCCGGTCGAAGGGTCGACGATACGGTCGGGACTGCTGATGCGCAGCGTGGGGGGTAGCGTCACGGCGACTGGAGACGCCGTCGTTGCCGGCGCAGGCGCGGGTGCCGCGGCGGCCGTGCTCTTGCCGGCCGTCGTCTTGCGGGCCCTGGTCGCGGGACGGTCCACGGGCGGTGCATGCAGCACCGGCTCTTCGCCCACGGCATCGGCCGGCTTGTCGCTGCGCAGGCCATGGAACACCGAGTGGCGGATCTTGCCGTCGCGCGTCCATTCGCCGAAGGACACTTCGCACACCAGGTCGGGACGCACCCAGTGCGCATCGCGCGGCAAGCCGGTGCCGCTGTCGAAGGGCTTGCGCGTCGCGGCCAGCGCATCGAGTTGCCGGCGCAGCTCGCGCAGCGTCTGCTCGTTGAAGCCCGTGCCGACGTTGCCGGCGTAGCGCAGCTTGCCGTCGTCGTCGTGCACGCCCAGCAGCAGCGAGCCGACGCCCGTGCGCGAGCCTTTCGGGTCGGTCCAGCCGGCGATCACGAACTCCTGGCGCAACTTGCACTTGAGCTTGATCCAGTCGCTGGAACGCCGGCCCACGTAGGCCGAGTCGCGCCGCTTGGCGATCACGCCCTCGAGCCCGAGGCGGCAGGCGGAGTCCAGCATGTCCTGCGGCTTCACGTCGAACACCGCGCTGAAGCGCACGTTCGCGTGGGGCTTGCGCTCGCAGATGCGTTGCAGCACGGCGCGCCGCTCCACCAGGGGCACGTCGCGCAGGTCGTGGCCGGCGCAGAAAGGCAGGTCGAACAGGTAGTAGACGATCTGGTCGGTGCGATGGGTGTCGAAGGCGCCTTGCAGCGCCTGGAAGTCGGCGGGCACGTCCTTGCCGGGCATGATGATCTCGCCGTCGTACCAGCCGTCCGGCAGGTCCATCGTGCGCAGGGCCTTCGCGAGTCCCGGCAGCCGGTCGGTCCAGTCGTTGCCGTTGCGCGTGACGAGCTGGATCGCACCGCCTTCCACGCGGGCGAGCATGCGGTAGCCGTCGAACTTGATCTCGAAGACCCAGTTCTGCGGATCTTGCGGGGACGCGTCGACCAGCACGGCGAGCTCGGGCTGCAGCGTCTTCGGAAGAGAAGCGGCGCGGGCGCCCTCCGGCGGACCGGATGCGGCAGCGGGGGCCGTCACCTTCGTGCTTTCGCCCGGTGCCGCGGCGGCACCGGGCCGATCCTCCAGCTTCTGCACCGAGTCCGGCATTTCGTCGACGAGGCTGAACTCGCCCACCGGCCGCGCGAAGGCATCGCGCTCCTTGATCAGGAGCCACGGATCCTCGCGGCCCTTGCCGCGGCCCTTCATGCGCACCAGCGTCCAGTGGCCATGCAACTTGTGTCCGCGCAGCTCGAACTTGAGCTTGCCGTCGCGGTAGCCCTTGTGCGGGTCTTCCAGCGGGATCCAGGTGCCCTTGTCCCAGATGATCACCTTGCCCGCGCCGTAGTTGCCGGCGGGGATGGTGCCTTCGAACCGGTTGTACGCGATGGGATGGTCCTCGGTGGGCATCGCCATGCGCTTGTCCTGCGGGTCGTAGCTCGGGCCCTTGGGGACGGCCCAGCTTTTCATCGCGCCATCGAGCTCGAGGCGGAAGTCGTAGTGCAGCCGCGTGGCCCAGTGCTTCTGGACCACGAAGCTGCGCGCGTGCTCGTTCGCTTCGCCGCCTTCCGCCGGTTCGGGCGTGGCGTCGAAGTTGCGCTTGTCGCGATAGGTCTTGAGGGCGTTGCGGTCGGTCATCCAGTCGAAGGACGAGGGGCGGAAGCCCCTCGTTTTACTCCGTTCAGGAAGCGGCGCGGAACTGGTCGCGCAGCATCTTCACCTGGTCATGGTTGCGCTGCACGCCCTGGTACTGGCGCTCCACGACCTGGCGCACGTCGGCGGGCAGGTTCTTCTGCAGGGCCTTCAGGTAGCGCGCCTTGGCGTTGTCCTCGCCGCGCTCGGCCTCTTCCAGCACCGCCTTGTCGTCGTAGGTGGTCAGCTTGGACTTGATCGACACCCAGCCGCGGTGCATCGCGCCCATGGCGCTGCCGCTGTCCTCGGCCTTCTTGCCCAGGCGGAGCAGGCAGTCGTTGAGCTCCTGCGCGCCACGGCGGCAATCGTCGGCACGCTGCAGGAAGGTGGACTTCAGGTCCGCGCGCTTCGCCTGCTCGGCGCACTCGCGGAAGCCGTACTCGCCGTCCTTGCAGCACTCCACCAGGTCCTTCAGCACGTCGGCCACGTCGCCGCGGTCGCCATCGTTGTTGCCGGCCTGCTGCATGCCGCCGACCGCACCGGCCAGGCCCATGCCGGCCGTGTCGATGCCCCGGGACTGGTTGCTGCGGTACTGCATGTCGGCGCGGGTCCATGCGGCCTGCGAGGCAGGGCGCGCGCGTTCCCAGTCGAGGCTGGAGGCACCGCGCTGGCTCTCCCATTCGGAAGCGAGGCGCGGCTCGACGCTGGTCCACTGCTCTTCATAGCGCTCGCGGCCCGACAGTCCCAGGCGGTACGCGGGGCTGTAGTCGTCGAAGCCGAGGCCTTGCTCGTAGTACGGCTCGCGGGTGTAGTTCTCGCGCCAGAAGGCTTCTTCGGCCGTCGGGTTCACGGCCTCGCCGGCCGCCTTGCCGGCCAGTCCGCCGACCACGGCGCCGACGACACCGCCCACGGCCGCGCCGACGGGGCCCGCCACGGCACCCACCGCCGCGCCGGCGACGGCACCGCCGGTGGCGCCTATGCCGGTGCCGATCGGGTGCGCACCGGGCTCGTCGGTGATGGGGTCGCGGTTCATGTGGTCGCGGTCTTCGCGTTCTTCAGCAGCCATTGCTTGCTCCTTGTCTGAGTCGATGGGAAAAAGGTCTGACCCGCATCTTGGGACGATGACCCATCCGCCCCGTGGGCCGAACGCCGTCATCGGTTGTAGGAATCGTCGGTCGTACCGGGGCGCAAGTGCACGCGTGGCTGAGCGCACGCACAGGGATTCGCAAGAACGTCCTACACGTCCGCCTGGGGCGATAGCTCACGCTGGGCCCATCGGGTGATCCCCCATGAAATACTCATTGCGCAAAACGCCCTCCCACCTGCACCTCACGTACAAGTACGGGGAGGCGAGCGGCGGACTCCTGGGCCGCAACCTCTTCCTGGAAGTGGAGGGCAACCTCCTCACGCTGGAAATCGACCTGTCCGCGAACCTGCTGGCGCGCAACAAGCAGTCGCCGTGGTACCTGGACGCCGTCGATCTCTCGGTCAACTACCACAAGCTGAAGTCGCTGCAGTGCGGGGACAACCTGGTCCGCACGCGCCTGATCCGCGCGTGGGAGGGCATCGAGTCGCCGCGCCTGCGCATGCGGCTCGTGCTGCATCCGCGCGGCCGCTACCTGTACGAGGTGGCGCCGCATTCGCTGTTCATGGGCGGCATCCAGCTCGATGTCCAGGCGTTCCTGGAAGAAGAGTCCGAGACCACCGGGACCAGCACCGAGCCGACCGAGGCTTCGCACGTCGAGGAAGCCGACCCGCACAGGAAACACGCATGAACCGCAAACCAATGCTGGCCCGCCTCGCGGGCGTGGGCGCCGCCTGCGTGGTGGCCCTGGCCTCCGTGGCCGCACATGCCGACGCCGGCAGCCTGCGCAGCCGCTACACGGAGCTCAAGCCGCAGCTGCAAAGCAACTCGTACGGGCGGCAGCTGTACATCGATTCGGCCGAGAGCAGCAGCACGCTGCAGGGCGACGTCTATGCGGTGCTGGACCACCCTTACGACAAGGTGAAGGATGCGCTGCAGGACCCGAGTGCCTGGTGCGACATCATGCTGCTGCCCTTCAACACCAAGGGCTGCCAGGCCAGCGGGAACCACTTGGCCGTGCGCATCGCGCGCAAGCCGGACCAGCCGGCCGAGCAGGCCTACCGCATCGACTTCGGCCTGAGCCCGGTGGCGGCGAGCGACAGCTACCTGGACACGCGCCTGAACGCCGCGCAAGGGCCGTTCGGCACGCGCGACTACCGCATCAACGTGGAGGCGATGCCGTTGGACGGCGGCCATACCTTCATGCACATGAACTACGCCTACGGCTTCGGCGGCGCCGGCCGCTTCGCGATGCAGGCGTACATGGCGACGGCGGGCGCGAGCAAGGTGGGCTTCACACAGAACGGGGTGCGCGGTGCGGTGGAACGCAACGCGATGCGCTACTACCTGGCGATCGATGCCTACCTCGACACGATGGACGCGCCGCAGGCGCAGCGCCTGGACAAGCGCATCAATGAGTGGTTCAGCGCGACCGAGCGCTACCCGCGCCAGCTGCACGAAATGGACCGCGGCACCTACGTGACCCTGAAGCGCCAGGACTACGGCCAGCAGACGACGGCGAGCACGCAGTAATTGCCGAAGACGGGAGCGGGGCCGGACTACCGGACGCAGAGGGCGCGTGCCTTCTCGCCCTGTGGGTCCGGTTGAAGCAATCCTTTTTCAGGATTTCTTCTGCGTCCTTTGCGTACCCTTTGCGCCCGGCAGTCCGCCTTGGCGGTTACTTCAGGCCCGCTGCCGCACGCAGCGCCTGCGCCTTGTGTGGCCACGTCACATCGCTACGCGATATGAGTGGCCCCCAAAGCCGCCGAACCGCTGCGCGGTTGCCGGCCTGAATTACTTCAGTCCGGCCGCTGCACGCAGCGCGGCAGCCTTGTCCGTGCGCTCCCAGGTGAACTCCGGCTCTTCGCGGCCGAAGTGGCCGTAGGCGGCGGTCTTGCTGTAGATGGGGCGCAGCAGGTCCAGCATCTGGATGATGCCCTTGGGACGCAGGTCGAAATGGTCGTGCACCAGCGACGCGATCTGGTCGTCGGGGATCACGCCCGTGCCTTCCGTGTACACCGTGACGTTCATCGGCTTGGCCACGCCGATCGCGTACGCCACCTGGATCTGGCACTGCTTGGCCAGGCCGGCCGCCACGATGTTCTTGGCCACGTAGCGCGCTGCGTACGCGGCGGAGCGGTCCACCTTGGACGGGTCCTTGCCCGAAAAGGCTCCGCCGCCGTGCGGGCAGGCGCCGCCGTACGTGTCGACGATGATCTTGCGGCCGGTCAGGCCGCAGTCACCCTGCGGGCCGCCGATGACGAAGCGGCCGGTGGGGTTGATCAGGTAACGCGTTTCCTTCAGCCACTCCTTGGGCAGCACCGGCTTGATGATCTCCTCGATCACCGCCTCGACGAAGGACGCCTTCATCTTGGTACCGTCGCTCTGCTCGGGGCTGTGCTGCGAGGACAGAACCACGGTGTCGATGCTGTGCGGCTTGCCGTCCACGTAGCGCATCGTGACCTGCGACTTCGCGTCGGGACGCAGGAAGGGCAGGCGGCCGTCCTTGCGCAGCTGCGCCTGGCGCTCCACGAGGCGGTGCGCGTAGTAGATCGGCGCGGGCATCAGCACCGGCGTTTCGTCGCAGGCGTAGCCGAACATCAGGCCCTGGTCGCCGGCGCCGGTGTTCAGGTGGTCGTCGGAGGCGTGGTCCACGCCCTGGGCGATGTCGTTCGACTGCTTGTCGTAGGCGACCAGCACCGCGCAGCCCTTGTAGTCGATGCCGTATTCGGTGTTGTCGTAGCCGATGCGCTTGATGGTGTCGCGCGCGACCTGGATGTAGTCGACGTGCGCGTTGGTCGTGATCTCGCCGGCCAGCACCACGAGGCCGGTGTTGGCCAGGGTCTCGGCGGCGACGCGGCTGCGCGGGTCCTGGGTGAAGATCGCGTCGAGGATGGCGTCGGAGACCTGGTCCGCGAGCTTGTCGGGATGGCCTTCGGACACGGATTCGGACGTGAAGAGGAAATCGTTCGCCACTTGAATAAACTCCGATGGTTGGCTTGGGAAGGCGCGTTGCCTTCTGCCGGAGCTTGGGCGAACGCTTTAGCAGAATTTTTTAACGTCGCCCCGCAAGTAGTTCATAACTCGGCGACGCCCGAATTCTAAACCGCGTGAAACCGCTCTTCCAACTGTTTTCCCGATGGCCCCTGCCGCTGTTGCACTTTGCCGGCGCGGGCCTGGGCTGGCTGACGTTCGCGTGTTCGCCGACCTACCGCCGCCGCTTCCTGGAGAACGCGCGGCAGGCGGGCTACGCTTTCGCGCAGGTGCGCCGCGCCGTGTCCGAGGCCGGGAAGCTGCTGGCCGAGACGCCGCGGCTGTGGTTCGGCAGGCCGGCCCCGGTGCAATGGGACGGCGCCGAGCGCATCGAGGCCCTGCGTGCACAAGGCCGCGGCATCGTCTTCCTCACGCCACACCTGGGCTGCTTCGAGGTGACGGCGCAGGCCTATGCGGCGCGCTTCGGCCGCATCACGGTCCTGTACCGGCCCGCGCGCAAGGAATGGCTGCGCGACCTGGTGGCGAATTCCCGCAAGCGCGAGAACATGGACGCGGTGCCGACGACGCTGGCCGGCGTGCGCCAGATGCTGCGCGCGCTGCGCGCGGGCGAGGCCGTCGGGCTGTTGCCCGACCAGGTGCCGCCGCACGGCCTGGGCGTCTGGGCGCCTTTCTTCGGGCGCGACGCCTACACCATGACCTTGCCCGCGCGGCTCGCCCAGCAGACCGGTGCGGCGCTGCTGCTCGCCTGGGGCGAGCGCCTGCCGCGCGGCCGCGGCTACGTCGTGCACCTGCAGCCCTGGGAGGGCGAACTGCCCCGCGATCCGCTGCAGGCGGCCGCGCAGGTGAACGCCGCGATGGAACGCCTCGTGCGCGCCGGCGCGCAGCAGTACCTCTGGGGCTACGCGCGCTACAAGAAGCCGCGCGAGGAGCAGCCCGCATGATCAGCCGCCTGGGCATCCTCTTCATGCGCGCGATCGCGCCGCTGCCGCTGCGATGGATACGCGCGCTGGGCTGGCTGGTGGGCCAGTTGCTGTTCCTGGTCGTGCGTTCGCGCCGCAAGGTGGTGGACGTCAACCTGCGCCTGTGCTTCCCGCAATGGAGCGATGCGCAGCGCAGGCAGGTCGCGCGCGAAGTCTTCATCCATGTCGCGCAGTCCTTCTTCGACCGGGCCTGGCTGTGGCACGGCGATCCGGAACTCGTGCGGCGCCGGCTCGTGCTCACGGGCGCGGTGCGCGAGCTGGCCGGCAACCAGGGCACGATCGTGTTCTGCCCCCACTTCGTGGGCCTCGATGCCGGTGTCACCGCGCTGTCGCAACAGGTGGTGCGCCGCTATGTCGGCATCTACACGCGCCAGAGCAATGCCGTCATCGACGCCTGGGCCCTGAAGGGGCGGTACCGCTTCGGCGACTCGCGGCCGATGAACCGGTCGGAGGGCGTGCGCGACATCGTGTCCGTGCTGCGCGAAGGCGGCGTGCTGTACCTGCTGCCCGACATGAACTTCGGCGCGGAGGATTCCATCTTCGTGCCCTTCTATGGCGTGCCGGCGGCGACGGTGCCCTCGCTCTCGCGCTTCGCTCGCCTGGGGCGCGCCAAGGTCGTGCCGCTGATCACGCGCCTCACGCCCACCGGCTACGAGGTGCGCGTGATGGAAGCGTGGCCCGGCTACCCGACGCGCGATGCCGTAGCCGACACGGCGCTCATGAACCGTCGCCTGGAGGAGTACATCGACAGCATGCCCTCGCAGTACTACTGGGTGCACAAGCGTTTCAAGACGCGCCCGCCGGGCGAGAAGAACGTCTACTGACGCAGGAAGGCCGCGAGCGAGGCGATCACGCGCCGCGGCTGCTCGTGGATGATCCAGTGCGAGGCGTCAGGGACTTTCTCCAGCGTGAGCCGGGGGATGTATTCGTCCAGGCCTTCGACCAGTTCGGGCAGCAGCGCGGTGTCCTGCAGGCCCCAGAGCACGAGCGTGGGGATGTCCACCGTGAGCATCTCGCGCGGCAGCGTGACGGCGCTCGCGGCCGCATCGCCTTCCCGCGGCGGCCGCAGCGGCGAGGCGCGGTAGTAGTTGAGCCCGCCCGTGAGGCTCGCGTCCCAGATCGCGCGGTACTGCGCCTTCACTTCCTCGGTCAGCCAGGGCGCCGGGCCCCAGTGCGTGAAGAACGCCAGCAGGCGCCGGTAGCCGTCCTCGCGCAGCAGCTTCTCCGCATCGGGACGCGCCAGGAAGTTCATGTACGCGCTTGCCTCGCGTTGCTGCGCGCTCTCCCGCAGCGCGCGCAGAAAGGTCCCCGGATGCGGGGAGTTGACGATCGCCAGCTTGCGCGTGAGTTGCGGCAGCTGGTTGGCGAAATTCCAGGCCACCGCGCCGCCCCAGTCGTGCGCGACCAGGCAGGCCAGGGGCGCGCCTTCCGCCTGCGCGAGCGCCGCGATGTCCTGCACCAGGTGCTTGGGCCGGTACGCCGCGACGTCCGCCGGCTGCGAGGACTGCTCGTAGCCGCGCAGATTGGGCGCCACGCAGCGGTAGCCGCCGTTCTCCGGGCGCGCGAAGTGCAGCAGTACGTCGTCCCAGATGAACGCCGCCTCGGGAAAGCCGTGCAGGAACAGCAGTACGGGCCGCCCGCGCTCGCCGGCGCCGCGGCAGCTGAGGGTGATGCCATGCGGCAGCGGCTGCTGCCATGTCGCTATCGTCATGCGGGAACCTCCGTGCCTGCGCTTGCGGCGGCAGCGGAGCGCCGGATGCTCAGGACATCGCGGGATGCGCCCACTGCCACAGGAGGAGCGAGGTTTCCTCCACGCCCTGGCGTTTCAGGGCCGAGAACAGTTTGACCTCGCCGCCCGCCGTCTGCAGTCGCGCGATGGACAAGGCCTTGTTCGCGTCGGACCGGTTCAGCTTGTCGGCCTTGGTGAGCAGCACCAGGAACTTCATGCCGGCCTCCACGCGCGGCCGGATCACCTCGAGCAGGATGTCGTCGAGCTCGGTGAGCCCGTGGCGCGGGTCCACCAGCATCACGACACCGGTGAGGCTCTCGCGCGTCACCAGGTAGTTGGCCATCACCTGCTGCCAGCGGATCTTGTCCGCCTTGGGCACGGCGGCATAGCCGTAGCCGGGCAGGTCGGCGAGCACCGCATCCGTCGTGCCCTGCTTGCCCAGCGCGAACAGGTTGATGGCCTGCGTGCGGCCCGGCGTCTTGGAGGCGAAGGCCAGCCGCTTCTGCTGCGTGAGCATGTTGATGCAGGTGGACTTGCCCGCATTCGAGCGGCCGACGAACGCGATTTCAGGGACGTCGAGGGGAGGCAGGTGCTCCAGGCGGGGAGCGGTCGTGAGGAACCGGGCCGTGTGCAGCCAGGCCACTGCTTGCGCGGCCTCCGGAGACGGGGCGGGGGAGGCGGGGGCGCGCGGGCC
>FTHB01000204.1_pt1 | contig 11076 bp, 9 predicted proteins | sample 1640851 | NCBI WGS metagenome assembly FTHB01 (sample SAMEA3914788, study PRJEB12502) | metagenome | biome: forest; material: soil | place: Canada | collected 2011-07-03 | depth 0.1 m
AGTGGCCGAAGGTGCTCCCCTGCTAAGGGAGTATGCGGGCAAAAACCTGCATCCAGGGTTCGAATCCCTGTCGCTCCGCCAGTAACCTCGCCGCAGTAGATGCATCTACGTGCGGCGATGTTCTTTGGCGGATGGCAAAGCGCGAACGCGCATTGCCATGGAGGTGTCGGTCAGGCTGCTGCAATTGCGGACTCTGCTCGAAACAGCTTCGCATGAATGCCTGGCTTCCCGACCCGGAAATTCAAAGCTCCTGACAAGGTCAGGGCCGGAGCTTGCGGCGGATCGGAGCTGCGCGGCACGATCATGGCCGCCCAGGATTTCGCAGACACCCACATCGCTTCCAGTTCCTTGAACGAACAGCGCGCTGCGCCGTCCTGCAGGCGTGGAATGAGGACTCCGGGGACGCCTTGCCCACTCGCGATGAGCATGTAGCTGCGCCGTATCGCGACCTTGTAGTGGCCCGCATCAAGACTTTCGAGAACGAGGGCAGCCAGGCTCCCCCTCGACGCGTGCCGCCGCCGCTCTTCCTTTGCCGTAGGGAGTGGCTTGACATCCACTTCTCGCTGGCAGGGTGTCTGTTGTGCGCGAGATGGTTCTTCGAGCGGCAACTTGCCCCGAACCAGTTGCCAGCGTGTTCGAACCGTCGACCTCATGGTTGCGGTCGTGAAACCGGGCGTCGATGACACGCCGGGCTCACGTCCCTTGTTCAATCCAGAACCGCTCGTATTCGGGGGCGCGCTTCTCCACGAACGCTCCAAGACCTTCACGCCACTCGGGCTCTGGCAGGCGGCCAACGCTGGCCCGGACTTCCCGCCAGTCCGTCGGCAGGTGACGGTCCACCCCCTCCTTGATGGCGGCCAGCGCGCCAGGGGGCACTTCGGCCGTGATGCGCTGCGCCAGGGCGACGGCTGCCGGCACAACTTCGGCAGGCGCCACGATCTCGTTCACCAGTCCCAACGCCAGCGCCTCGGCGGGCTGCACGCGGCGCCGCGTCATCATGATCTCCAGCGCGCGCCGGCGGCCGACGATCGCGGTCAGGCGTGCCAGCGCCGTGTTCGGAATCACGCCCAAGCCGACCTCCGGCGCCGCGAACCACGCGTTGTCGGCCGCGACCGCCAGGTCGCAGGAGAGCGACAGCTCGAAGCCTCCGCCCAGCGCGGGGCCAGTGACGGCCGCGACCACGAGGAGGCGGTGCGTCGCCAACGTCTCGAACAAGGCGACGGGGTCCTCCGGATTCGCGTGTCCGCTCATCCAGCCGCCTTCATACAGGTCGGGGATGTTGGCCCCTGCGCTGAAGAACCGCCCTTTCGCCGCAATGACGATGGCGCGCACGGCGCGCGGATCCAGCGCCCGCAGTGCGGCCAGCATGTCGCGCACCAGCTGCGTCGACAAGGCGTTGTGGTGTTCCGGGTAGTCGAGCGTGAGGACCGCCACCCGGCCTTCTGTCGTGGTGTGGACTGGCATCGCTCAGGACTCCTCCGCGGCGAAGAAGGGCAGCTTCTGGCCGCCGACCTCGGGGAAGCGCACGCGCACCCGTTGCCCGATCGCCGGCAGCGAGCCCTTAGGCGCGAGCCAGCGGCTCAGCATGCGAGGACCTTCTTCCAGGTCGATCAGCACCACCGTGTAGGGCAGCTGGCCGGCCCACTCGGGCCCTTGAAAGGCCACGTGGACTTCGCTGAAGCTGTAGATCCGCCCGTGTCCTTTGCTCTCCAGCCAGCTCACGTCCTCGCCGCCGCAGGCGGGACACAGGCGCCGCGCGAAATAGAAGACGTGCCCGCAGTTTCCGCAGCGCTGCAGCAGCAGTTTTCCCGCATTGCACCCCTCCCAGAAGGGCTTGGAGTCCACGGTCGGCCGCGGCAGCCCTGCCATGAGCGTCGTATCGTTCGCGTCCATCGTCATGCCTCCAGCACCATCACGCCGCAGACGGAGAACACCCCGCCGTTGCCGCTCACGACCGCCCGCTTCGCATGGGGGATCTGCCGGCGTCCCGCGGTGCCCCGCAGCTGGTGTACGGCTTCCGTCACGTGCAGCATGCCCCCGATGTGGGCCTGCGACAGCAGGCCGCCGTGGGGATTGAGCGGACAGGTGCCTCCCAGGCTCCCGTGCCCGGCACGCAGCCAGGCGCCCGCCTCGCCGGGACGGGAGAATCCGAGTGCATCCAGCGTCACCAGAACGGAGATGGTGAACGCGTCGTGCAGCAGCGCGACCTGGCAGTCGGCCGCACCGAAACCGGCGGCCTCGAAGGCATCCCGGCCGGCAGCGGCCATGCCGATGTCCTCCAGGCCAGGCAACTGTGCGACCGAGTTGTGCGTGCTGCGCATCGCCATCGAACGGATCCGCACGCCGCGCAGGCCGCGCGCCGCCGCGCGTTCGCGGCTCATGAGGATCACCGCCCCGCCGCCGTCCGATACGAGCGAGCAATCCAGCAGGCGCAGCGGCGTGCTGATCGTCCGGCTCGCGTGATAGTCCTCCCGGGTCAGCGGCTTCTTCATCTGCGCGTTGTCGTTCATCAGCGCGTGGGCCCGCGTGACCAGCGCGACCTCGGCGAGGTCGTCGCTGCTCGCGCCGTACTGGGCCAGGTAGCGCTGCGCCAGCAAGGCATAGGGAACGACCAGGCCGTGCACCCCGAAGGGCTCTTCCCACTCTTCGCCTCCGAGCAGGTTGCGCATGGCGAGGCCCTGCGCACCCGGCGTGCGGCCGGTCAGCGCGTTCTCTCCGTACACGCAGGCAACGATGTCGCAGTGCCCGGATTCGATGGCCCAGACGGCCTGCTGCAGCATGGTCATGCCGGTGACCGTGCCGCCCACGTCCACGGTGCTGATGAACCGGGGCTTGAGCCCCAGGTACTCCGACACCGTGGACGAGAACATCGAATTCGGGATGGCATAGGGATCGAGGTTGATCAGGCCATCGATCTCGGGCACGCGGACGCCGCAGTCGGCGGCCGCCTGCTGCACCGCCCATGCCTGGATCTGCACGGCCTCCATGCCTGGCAGCTTGCCGACGCGGGTCTCGCCCGCGCCGACGATCACCACGTCGTCGCTCACTCGGGGCATGCGGCGCTCCTCCTCATTCCGCGAGCAGGTGGCGGGCGATCTGCAGGCGCTGCATCTCGGACGTGCCTTCGCCGATGCGGAAGGCACGGGCGTCCCGGTAGATCCGCTCCACCGGCAGGTCGGTCATGTACCCGGCGCCACCGAACACCTGCAGCACGCGGTCGGCCACCCGCCCCAGCATCTCGCTGGAGAACAGCTTGGCGCGCGACGCCGCGATGCGGAAGTCGGGGTGCCCGGCGTCGCCGAATGCAGCGGCCTGCTGCGTCATCAGGCGCGCGGCGTTCAGTTCCACGTCGCAGTCGGCCAGGTAGAACTGGATGGCCTGGTGGTCGCCCAAGCGCTGCCCGAAGGTCTTGCGCTCGCGAGCCCAGGGCAGCACCAGGTCCATCAGCTCCTGGGCCATGCCCAGGCACTTGCTGGCCACGTACACGCGGTCGTTGTTGATGGTGGCCATCATCGTCTTGAAGCCCTCGCCGGGCTGGCCGAGGACGTGGGTGTCCGGCACGAAGCAGTCGTCGAGCGAGAACGCGGACAGCGGATAGCCATGCCAGCCCATCTTGCGGAACTTGCGCTGGATCACCAGGCCGGGGTTGCCGCGCTCGATGATGAACGTCGTGAGCTTGCTTTTCAGCGGCGCCGAGGCGTCGGTGGCGGCGAGTACCAGGATGTGGTCGGCATGCTCCACGTTCGAGATGAAGTGCTTCTGCCCGTTCAGGCGCCAGCCACCCGGCACCCGCACCGCACGGGTGGCGATGGCGGACAGGTCCGAGCCGGCGCCGGGTTCGGTGAGCGCGTAACCGATGCTGGTCTCCGCCTTCAGCAGCGGGTCCATCAGCCAGCCCTTCTGGTCCTCGTTGCAGAAGCGCAGGGACCCGGGCAGGTGTCCGAAGACCTCACCGAGCGGCATCGACGTGTGGCCGATCGCCTCGTCCAGCGCCGCCAGCGTCTGCAGCGACAGGCCCGGGCCGCCGACCGACTCCGGCATGTTGTAGCCGTAGAGGCCGAGGGCCCGGACTTCCCCGCGCAACGCCCGCATGCGGGCAGGTGCGAGATCGTCGGCGAGGTCCACCTCCGCCTCGAGCGGCTTCAGGCGCTCGCGCACGAAGCGGGTCACGGTCTCGACGAGCATCCTCGTCTCTTCTGCCTGTTCGAAAATCATCTTCCTGGTTCCTGCCTATCGCCGTTCAGTCGAACTTGATGCCGATGCGCTTCATCTTGACGGCGTAGGCGGCGCGATCGCGCGCCAGGAACGCGGCGTACTGTTCGGGCCCGTCGTTGATCACCGCCAACCCCTGGCCGGTGATGTTGGCCTGCTGGAACGCGGGCTGGCTGACGATGCGAGAGACGTCGGCGGCGATCTTGTCCACCACGGCCTTCGGCATGCCGGCGGGGCCGACCAGGCCGAACCAGGGGGCCGAGGAGAAGGCGACGCCGGCCTCGGTGAACGTCGGCACATCGGGGAACAGCGGGGAGCGCTGGTTGCCCGAGATGGCCAGCATGCGCACCTTGCCGTCCCTGGCGAACCCGATCACGGGAGGCACGCCGGTGAAGGAGACCTGCACCTGGTTGGTCGTCAGGGCCAGCATCACTTCAGAAACGCCCTTGTAGGGCACGTGGTTCATCTTCGTGTCCGTCAGCGCCATGAAGGTGTACGCATCCACGTGCGCCGTGCTGCCCACCCCGAAGGTGCCGTAGTTCACCTTCTCGGGGTTCTTCTTCGCGTACTCGACCAGTTCCGTCACCGACTTCGCGGGGAAGTCCTTGCTGGCCACCAGGGCGATCGGCGAGTTGGCGATGTTGATGATCGGGGTGAAGTCCTTGACGGGGTCGTAAGGCATCTTCGTATAGATGTACTGGTTCGACGAGATCGTGGCGTCGTTGGCCAGCAGCAGCGTGTAGCCGTCGGGCGCGGCTTTGGCGGTGGCTTCGCCGGCGATCATGGTGCCTGCGCCAGGGCGGTTGTCCACGATGACCGGCTGCTTCCACGTCTTCGAGAGTTCGACCGCCACGGCACGGGCCAGCACGTCGGCCAGGCCGCCGGCGGTGAACGGCACGATGATCCGCACCGTCTTGTCCGGATATGCGCCCTGGGCGCCGACCGAACCGGCTGCGAGAGCGACGGAAAGGGCAGCAAGGGCCTTGAACAGCTTTCTCATGATGTCTCCTGGTTGTGATGGAAGCGATGTACGGGATCGATCAGGCGACCTGCCGGTCCTGTCCGGACCAGTAGGGCGCGCGCAGCGATTTCTTGTCGACCTTGTTGGTGCTGGCGATGCGCGGCAAGGCGGCGAGGTATTCGATGCTGCGCGGCAGCTTGTAGCCGGCGATGCGCTCGCGGCAGTGGGCCACCAGGTCCTCGGTGGAGGCGGCTTGGCCAGGGCGCAGCACGACGAAGGCCTTCACTGTCTCGCCCCACTTGGGATGCGGCACGCCGATGACGGCGGTTTCGAGCACGGCCGGATGCAGAAGCAGCGCCTCTTCCACCTCGCGCGAGTACACGTTCTCGCCGCCGGAGATGATCATGTCCTTCTTGCGGTCCTGGACGAACAGGTACTCCTCGTGATCGAGGTAGCCGACGTCCCCGGTGCGCATCCAGCCGTCGCCGATGGCCTCGCGTGTCGCTTCCGGCTTGCGCCAGTAGCCTTTCATCAGCGCCTTGGAGCGCGTGCAGATCTCGCCGCTTTCGCCGGTGGCGCAAGGGGAGCCGTCATCGCGGACGATCCTGATCTCGGTGTTGAGGAAGGCCTGGCCGGCGGACGCCAGGCGCCCCACCTGCTCCGGCGTTCCTGTCGCGAAGTGCTGGTGCTTGTGCAGCACGGTCCCGATGCCCTGCTCGGTCATCCCGTAGATCTGCAGGAAGATCTCGCCGAACGCGGCGCGCGCCCGCTGCGACAACGCCACCGACATCGGCGCCGACGCGTAGCAGACCGTCTTCAGCGTGCCCACTTCGCGCGGCGCGCGCTCCTGCACGTCGAGCATCATCTGGATCATGGTCGGCGCCAGGTGGCCCGCCGTGATCCGGTACTGCTGGATGCTGTCCAGGATCTGCTCCGCATCGAACAAGCGGTGCAGCACCACGGTGGCGCCGACGATCATGTAGCTCAGTAGCTGGGCCGTACCCCCGATGTGATAGAAGGGCATGACGATCAGCATGCGGTCCGTGGGCTTGGCCTCCTGCGCCAGCGCATATTCGCGCGCCGTCTCCACCATGCCCTCGATGCTCAGCAGCACACCCTTGGGCTTGCCTGTCGTGCCGCTGGTGTAGATCATCAGCATGGCGTCCTCGGGCGCTGCGAGCTGCGCGGGCAGCGCATCGGAGGCATCGGCCAGCGCCTGGTTCCAGGACCGCGCCCATGCCGGCGCATCCCCGACGCATAGCAGCGGCACCTGCGCGCCCAGCGCGGGCCGCAGTTCCGCCGCGCGTTCGATGTATTCGTCCTCGAACAGCAGGAACTGCGGCTCGCAGTCCCTCAGGATTTCCGCCTGCTCCGCCGCGGACAGCCGGTAGTTGATGCCCACGGCGATGAAGCCCACCAGCCCCGCCGCCACGTAGAGGGCGAGGTACTCCGGCGAATTCTTCGCCAGGATCGCAACGCGGTCCTGGCGCTTGAGGCCCAGCGTGCGCAGAGCATTGGCGCTGCGCCGGACCATGGAGGCGAACTCGCGATGGGTGACGGTGCGCCCCTGGTAGATGAGGGCCGGGTGCTCCGGCGAGAGCCGCGCATTGCGCTCCGCGATTTGTCCGAGGATCATTTCTTGTCTCCGATGTTGTCCGTGGCTGCCAGGAAGACGAGGGAGCCGGCCGTTCCCTCCTGCGCGATCTCGCCGCCGTGCTTCACCAGCCGGATGCGTTTCTGGACCACGAGGCGCTTGCCGTCCGAAGTGCGGCGCAGGGCCGCGACCTCCACTTCCACGTGCACCGTGTCGCCGATGAACAGCGGGGCCGCGAAGCGCCAGGATTCCATTCCCAGCGCCAGTGCATTGCGTCCGCCGACGGCGGGGAACCGGGTGGCGATCCCGAGCGCGAGCAGCACACCATACCCTCCCTGGAACACGCGCTGGCCCACGGAGCTCGCGGCGGCGTAAGCCGCATCGGCGTGGATCGGGTGCCAGTCCGTGGACAGCATGCAGGCCAGCCCCAGTTCCGATTCGGTCAGCGTCCGGGCGGCGCTGCGCCAAGTGCTGCCGACCGCGACCTGGCCGATGTCTTCCGGTGCGCGTTCCGCCGCAAAGGAGTGGTCGGAGCTCACTGCCGCGTCTCCTTCTCGCGCTGGCGTCGCAGCCACGCCATCGAACGGCCGCCGAGCGGCCGCTGCAGCAAGGCCTCGGCGTAATCGACCACGTCGAGCAAGCGCATCACGTCGATGCCGGTGGCGAAGCCGCTGCGCTCCGCCATCAGCACCAGGTCCTCGGTGGCCAGGTTGCCGGCGGCGCCCGGCGCGAACGGGCACCCGCCGATCCCGCCGGTGCTGGCGTCAAAGCGGCGCACGCCTGCTTCGAGTGCCGCCCAGGCATTGGCGGCGCCCAGTCCGCGGGTGTCGTGGAAATGCGCTGCGAGCGCCTCGACGGGGACCGCGCGCCGCAAGGCCGTGAACCGGTCGCGCACCTGGCCCGGAGCGGCCGAACCGATCGTGTCCGCGATGACGATCTCGCCGGCCCCGGCTTCCAGCATCCGCGTCGACAGCCGCAACACCGACTCCAGTGGCGTGGGCCCTTCGAACGGGCAGTCGAAGGCCACAGCGACGTACGCGCGGGTGCGCAGCCCCAGCCCGTGCGCGCTGCGCAGTGTCTGCTCGCAGACCTCCGTCGCTTCCTGCAGGCTCATGTTGATGTTCTTGCGGTTCATGGTCTCGGTGGCCGAGAGCACGACGGCGATTTCCTGTGCACCCGCGGCGTGGGCGCGTTCGAGTCCCTTGAGGTTGGGGACCAGCGCGGAGATGCGCAGCCGGGGCAGGGCTGCCTGCACCTGCGGCACCAGTTGCGCGGCGTCGGCCATCTGCGGAACGGCCTTCGGCGACACGAAGCTGGTCGCTTCGATGCTGCGCAGGCCTGCCGCGACCAGCATTCGGATCAACTGCAGCTTGTCGGCCGTCGCCACCTGCACGGACTGGTTCTGCAGGCCGTCGCGGGGGGCGACGTCGGTGATGTGGATCTGCTCCATGCTCATGCGATCACGCCGGCCTGGTGCAGGCGATCCAGCTTGTCCGGCGCGTAGCCCGCGACCTCGCTCAGCACCTGGAAGGTGTTTTCCCCAAGCGCGGGCGGCGGCGTGGGCTGCCCCGCTTGCGCGGCGGAGAGCTTCATCGGGTTGCCGGGCATGCGGACCGTCTCACCGGTGCGCAGCTTCACCTGCGTGACCATGCCGCGCGCCAGGACCTGCGGATCCGAGAGCGCCTGGGCGAAGTCGTTGACCGGGCCGCACGGAATGCGCGCCGCCTGCAGCCGCTGCAGCCAGTAGGCGGTGTCGTGTCGACGCATGACCTCGCCCACCGCCGCGTCGATCTCCGCCTTGGCGGCGAAGCGCGTCGGCTGCTGGCGGTACTCGGGCTTGCGCAGCGCCGGCAGGTCGATGCATTCGACGAATCGCTCGAAGAACGCGTCGCCGATGCAGGCCACGATCACGTGGCCGTCGGCCGTCTGGTAGCTGTTGTACGGAACATGGACGAAGTGGCTGTTGCCGATGCCTTCCGGCACGTTGCCGGAGAGGAAATACATGGTCGCCATGTAGTTCAGCATCGAGATCTGCACGTCCAGCATGGAGACATCGACGTGCTGGCCCCGGCCCGTGCGTTCGCGCTCGACGATCGCCGCGAGCACGCCCATCGCGCCGAAGACGCCGCCGCCCAGGTCGCCGATGGGGATGCCGGCGCGGACCGGCCCGGTCTCGGGCGAGCCGGTGATCGACATGCCGCCGCCCATGGCCTGGACCACCTGGTCGAAGGCGGGCCGTTGCGTTTCCGGGCCCGTCTGGCCGAAGCCCGTGACCGAGCAGGTGATGATGCGCGGGTTGACCGCCGATAGTGCCGCGTAGTCGATGCCCAGGCGGCCGGTCACGCCGACACTGAAATTGTCGAACACAACGTCGGCTTGCCGCACCAGGTCCTTGAACACGGCCAGGCCGGACTCGGTCTTCAGGTCGATGCAGACGCTTTGCTTGTTGCGGTTCAGCGTGAGGTAGTAGGCCCCCATGCCGTTTCGCGAGTACTCGGGGTCATTCTCCAGCAGTCGCCGCGTCCCTTCGCCGGTCCCTGGGGGTTCCACCTTGATGGTTCGCGCACCGAGGTCGGCCAGCAGCATGGTTCCGTAGGGGCCGGACAACATGTGCGTCAGGTCCAGGACCGTGATGTGTTCGAGCGCCAAGAATGCCTCCGTGATGTCGATGCGCCCTCGATCGCAGCGATCGTGCCAACCCCGCCGGCTGCGCCAAGTCCTTGATTTCCTTGCCTGGGACTTCTTCTATGTCACTCGCGCCCCGTTTCATGCGACGCTCGTGCGACATCAGGTCCGTTGCATGAAACACGAAAGATCCCCCCTCCTCAGCGTGCGCCCCAAGCTCTGCTTTGTCGGCTACCGGCATATCCGCGAGTTCGCGATGCCGGTCATTTCCCAGTACGCCGACCGTGCCGAGATCGACCTCGTCGACGGGACGTTCGCGGGCGCCCTCGCGCTGGCGCGCGACCGGGTGGAGCACAGAGCGGTGGACGCCTTCATCAGCGCCGGCTCGAACGCCGCCATCCTGCGGCGCGGGCTGACCGCCCCGGTGGCGACCATCCAGCTGACCGGCTTCGACCTGCTGCGGGCGCTGATCCGGGCCAAGCGCATCGCGAGCCGGGTCGGCATCGTCACGTATGGCGAGGTGATCCCCGAGCTGGACGCCGTCAAGGAACTGCTGAATATCGAGATCCGGCAACACGCCTACAGCACGCCCGACGACGCGCGCGACTGCTTCCGCCAGTTGCGCGACGCCGGCTTTCGCGTGATCGTCGGCTCCAGCCTAGTGGTGGAACTGGCGAACGAGTACGGCCTGACCGGGCTGCTCGCGTATTCGCTGGACTCGATCCGGCGCGGCATCGAGGACGCCATCGAACTCGCGCGCGTGTCAAGGCTCGAAGCCAGCCGCTACGAACGCCTGAACGGCGTGCTGCACAGCCTTCAGGAGGCGGTGCTCGCAGTGGACGAGGAGCATCGCATCACCATGGCGAACCCGCCGATGCAGCAGCTGCTGGGCGGCACGCAGGCGAGCCTGATCGGGCGGCCGCTGGACGCAGTGGAACCCGAACTCTCGCTACGGGCCACCTTGTCCTCCGGCGTTGAGGAGCGATCGGTGGTGCAGCGCTTTGCCCAGAGGGACTGGGTAGCGCACCGCACGCCCGTGCGGGAGCAAGGCGAGACGGTGGGCGCAGTGATCCTGTTGCACGACGCGCAGAACATCCAGGCGGCCGAGGCCATCCTGCGGATCCAGCAGAGGCGCGCGCAACCCAGTGCGCGCCACCGCTTCGCCGGCCTGATCGGCGAGAGCGCCGCCTTCCGCCAGGCCGTGCAGGTGGCGCGCCGCTATGCGCGCACGGAACTGACGGTGCTGCTCTCCGGCGAAACCGGGACCGGAAAGGAATTGTTCGCGCAGGCGATCCACAACGAGAGTGCGCGCGCGACCCAACCGTTCGTGGCGGTGAACTGTGCCTCGTTCCCGGAAAGCCTGCTGGAGAGCGAGCTGTTCGGCTATGAAGAAGGTGCGTTCACCGGCGCGAGGAAAGGCGGCAAGCGCGGGCTGATCGAGTCTGCCCACAACGGCACGCTGTTCCTCGACGAGATCGGGGACATGCCGCTCCCGCTGCAGAGCCGCCTGCTGCGCGTGCTGCAGGAAAGGGAGGTGACCCGCCTGGGCGCAAACAGTGCCGTCCCGGTCAATCTGCGCGTGATTGCGGCGACCCACCAGCCGCTGGAAGAGATGGTACAGGAGCGGCGGCAGCGCGAGCCGCAGCGCGTTGATCCGGTAGTACAGGTCCTGCCGGAACCGCCG
>FTHB01000196.1_pt1 | contig 11052 bp, 10 predicted proteins | sample 1640851 | NCBI WGS metagenome assembly FTHB01 (sample SAMEA3914788, study PRJEB12502) | metagenome | biome: forest; material: soil | place: Canada | collected 2011-07-03 | depth 0.1 m
CCCTACGCGCCGGGCGGCCCGATCGACCTCACCGCGCGCCTGCTCGCCGAGCGCGTGAAGGACAGCCTGGGCACGGTCATCATCGAGAACCGGCCCGGCGGCGGCGGGAACATCGGCGCGGACGCGATCGCGAAGGCCGCTCCGGACGGCACCACCATCGGCATCTCGGCCACCGCCACGCACGCCATCAACCCGTGGCTGTTCGGCAAGATGCCTTACGACGCGGTCAAGGACTTCGCGCCCATCACGCAGATGGTCCGCGTGCCCAACGTGCTCGTCATGAACACAGAGACGGCCAAACGCCTCAAGATCGCGAGCGTCGCCGACCTGATCGCCTATGCGAAGGCGAACCCCGGCCGCCTCAACTATGGCAGCGGCGGCAACGGCAGCGCCGGGCACCTCGCGGGCGAGATGTTCAAGCGCGATGCCGGCATCTACGCGGTGCACATCCCGTACAACGGCGGCAATCCCGCGCAACTGGCCCTGCTCTCCGGCCAGGTCGACTTCAACTTCGACAACCTCGCCACCGCGGCGCCCAACATCCGGGCCGGCAAGCTGAAGGCGCTGGCGGTCACGACCTTGCATCGCTCGCCCAACCTGCCGGAGGTCCCGCCGGTGGCCGATACGCTCAAGGGCTTCGCGATCGACACCTGGTGGGGCCTCGTGGCACCGGCCGGGACGCCGCGCGAGACCATCCAGCGCCTGAACCAGGCCTTCGTGGCGGCCTTGAACGCGCCGGAAACCAGGGCGCGCTTCGCCAGCCTGATGGCGGAACCGGTGCCCACCACGCCCGAGGAATTCGGCCGCTTCATGCAGGCCGAACTGGCCAAATACGAAAAAGTCGTGAAGGCCTCGGGCGCCAAGGTGGATTGACTGCTGAGCCGCATCTCCTACAGCGCTTGTGAGATTTGTCTGACACGCGCTGCCTCAGCCGGGGCCCACATTGGTCGTCCGAACGAGCACGAGGGAGCCCGTCATGCCCATGCAGCACCGTGTCCTGGGATTGGTCCTCACCATGGCTGCAACCACGGCCCTGGCGCAGTCCAACGGGATGCTGCGATGGCGCTCGAGCGGTACACCCCTGGGCCTGCAGGCGGGCAGCGAAGTACGCCTGCCCTGCTCCAGCTACACCTTGTCCTGCAGCGACGCGACCAGCGTCCCGCTCTATGCCAGCGAGACGGCGCCGCGCAGCCTGAGCATGCAGATCAGCGAAGCCGACCGGCTCGGCGCCGTGCGCGTCGGGCGGCCCGGCCTCAACGTGAGCCTCGTGGGCAAGGCCGGTATCGTCCAGGATGTGGGCGTATACGGGCGCGTCGGCTCCGCCTTCAACCGCTCCGCGCCCGCCACCCAGCTGATGGGCGCCGCCGATGCCGGACTCACCTACGGCGTGGGCCTGAGCTGGGACTTCTCGCGCCGGGCGTCCGCGGCCGTGGGCCTGGACTCCTACGACGTGCGCGGCATGGCCGGCGACGTGCGCGACTGGCGCACGAGCCTCGGCCTGCAGTGGCGCTACTGAGGCAGCGCGCTCACTCCCCGAGGTACGCGGCGCGGACCTTGGGGTCGTCGAGCATCTGCCTGGCGTCGCCGCTCATGCTGATGAGGCCCGACTCCATCACGTAGCCGCGATCGGCGATCTCCAGCGCACGGCTCGCGTTCTGCTCGACCAGCAGGACCGTCACGCCTTGCGCGTGCACCTCGCGCACGACCTCGAAGATCTTGTCCACCATGATCGGCGACAGGCCCATGGAAGGTTCGTCCATCAGCAGCACCTTGGGCCGGCTCATGAGGGCGCGGCCCATCGCGAGCATCTGCTGCTCGCCCCCGGACATGGTGCCCGCGAGCTGGTCCTTGCGCTCTTTCAGGCGCGGGAAGGTCGTGAACACGCGGTCCATGTCCGCGGCGATGCCGGCCTTGTCCTTGCGGATGTGCGCGCCCATCTGCAGGTTCTCGGTGATGGTCATGCGCGTGAACACGCCCCGGCCTTCCGGAACCATCGCCAGCCCCTGCTTCACCAGGTCCCAAGCGCCGCGGCCGCGGACGCTCTGGCCCATGAACTGGATGTCGCCCGCGTTGAGCGGTAGCAGGCCCGTGATGGCCTTCATCGTCGTGGTCTTGCCGGCGCCGTTGGAGCCGATCAGCGTGACGAGTTCGCCCTCGCGCACCTCGAAGTCCACGCCCTTCACCGCCTGGATGCCGCCGTAGGCGACCTTCAGGCCAGTGACCTTCAGCAGCGTCTCGCTCATTTCACTTCTCCCGTGGGCAAGCCCTGCGTGGGCTTGTGGCTGTGCCCCAGGTACGCCTCGATCACCTTCTCGTCGCGCTGCACGTCGTAAGGCGAGCCTTCCGCGATCTGCTTGCCGTAATCGAGCACCGTGACGCGGTCGCACAGGCCCATCACCAGCTTCACGTCGTGTTCGATCAGGAGGATGGTGCGGCTGTCCTTGCGAATGCGGTCGATCAGTTCGCGCAGCACCACCTTCTCGGTGGAGTTCATGCCCGCGGCCGGCTCGTCGAGCGCGATCAGCTGCGGATCGGTGGCGAGCGCGCGCGCGATCTCCAGCCGGCGCTGGTCGCCGTACGAGAGCGTGCGCGCCTTGTAGTCGGCGAAGCGGCCTATGCCCACGTAGTCCAGCAGCTCCCGCGCGCGTTTGGCGATCGCCGCCTCCTCCTCCTTGAAGCCGCGCGTGCGCAACACGGCACCGATCAGGCCCGAGTGCGTGCGAACGTGACGGCCCACCATCACGTTCTCGAGCGCCGTCATGTCCGCGAACAGGCGGATGTTCTGGAAGGTGCGAGCGATGCCGGCCTTCGCCACTTCGTGCACCGCGCTGGGCGTGTAGGGCTTGCCCGCCAGCTCGAAGCTGCCGCTGTCGGGCGTGTAGAGGCCCGTGATCACGTTGAAGAAGGTGGTCTTGCCCGCGCCGTTGGGGCCGATGAGGCCGTAGACCTGGCCCCGTTCTATCGTGAGACCCACGTCCGACAGGGCCTGAAGCCCGCCGAAGCGCTTGGAAATGCCCGCCACGCGGAGGACGACGTCTGCCATCTGCTGGTCCTCCTTACTTCGCCGTGCCTTGCAGGGCCTTGCCGTGCTCGCGCGTCGGCCAGAGGCCGCGCGGCCGCAGCAGCATGACGATGATCATCGCCAGCGCGATCAGCAGCTGGCGCAGGATCGATGCGTCGAGGCGGCCGCCGGTGAGCGACTGCAGGTCGAAGACGCCGGACACCCAGCGCAGCACTTCGGGCAACGCCGACAGCAGCACCGCGCCGAGGATCACGCCCGGCAGGTGGCCGATGCCGCCCAGCACCACCATGGCGACGATCATCACCGACTCCATCAGGCTGAAGGACTCCGGCGAGATGAAGCCCTGGAATGCCGCGAACAAGACGCCCGACACGCCGCCGAAGGTCGCGCCCATGCCGAAGGCCAGCAGCTTCATGTTGCGCGTGTTGATGCCCATGGCCTTGGCCGCGATCTCGTCCTCGCGGATCGCCATCCAGGCGCGCCCGATGCGCGAGAGTTCCAGCCGGTGGCACACGATCACGCTGGCCACGGCCAGCAGCAGGAACAGGTAGTAGTAGAGCGTCACCGAGTTGATCGAATAGGTCTCGGTGATGTCCAGCGGCCGCGCGAGGTCCAGTCCGAAGAAACGGGCCGAGTCGATCTGCGAGACGCCCTTGGGGCCGTTGGTGACGTTGATCGGCTGGTCCAGGTTGTTCAGGAACACGCGGATGATCTCCCCGAAACCCAGCGTCACGATGGCGAGGTAGTCGCCCCGCAGCTTCAGGGTGGGCGCGCCCAGCAGGATGCCGAACACGCCCGCTACCGCGGCGCCGAGTGGAATGGCCAGCCAGATGGGCGTGTGCAGCGCGTCGCCGAACTGCTGCGCGATCCAGGGGAAATTCTCCGGCAGGTGCGGTGATGCGAGCAGGCCGAAGGTATAGGCGCCGATCGCGAAGAAGGCGACGAAGCCGAGGTCCAGCAGGCCGGCATAGCCCACCACGATGTTGAGGCCGAGGGCCAGCAGCACGTAGAGCAGCGCGGTGTCGGCGATGCGGACCCAGAAGTTGCCGGCCGCCTGCAGCAGCAGCGGCAGGATCGCGAGCACGATCGCGCCCAGCAGCCACAGCACTTTCCTGTTCGAGAAGTTCATGGTGCCGTCTCCTTCAGGCGCGGTCCGCGACGCGTTCGCCCAGCAGGCCCGAGGGCCGCAGCGTGAGCACGACGATCAGCACGATGAAGGCGAAGATGTCGGAGTAGTTGCTCCCGAGGATGCCGCCGGTCACCACGCTGAGGTACCCGGAGCCGATCGACTCGATCAGCCCGAGCAGCATGCCGCCGACCACCGCTCCCGCGAGGTTGCCGATGCCGCCGAACACCGCGGCGGTGAAGGCCTTGAGCCCGGGCAGGAAGCCCATGGTGTGCTGCACCGTGCCGTAGTTGGAGGCGTACATCACGCCGGCGATGGTCGCGAGCACGGCGCCGATGATGAAGGTCGCGGAGATCACCATGTCCGGCTTCACGCCCATGAGCGCGGCGACGCGCGGGTTCTCCGCGGTGGCCCGCATCGCGCGCCCGAGGCGCGTGTAGTTCACCAGGTACATCAGGATGGCGAGCGAGACGGCCGTCATCGCGAGGATCATGATCTGCGTGGTGGTGATCACCGCGCCGCCGAACTGGATCGGCTTGGGCGGCAGCAGCGTCGGATAAGGCTTGTAGTTCGGCTTGAAGATGATCATCGCCAGCGTCTGCAGCAGGATGGACATCCCGATGGCGGTGATCAGCGGCGCGAGCTTGGGGCTGTTGCGCAGGGGCCGGTAGGCGACCTTCTCGATGGTGAAGTTCAGGGCCGCGGCGACGACGCAGGAAATGACCAGGGCCACCAGCAGCAGCAGCCAGCCCGGGATGCCCGGCATGGCCTCCTGCGCCTTCGTGATGATCACCCAGCTGGTGAGCGCGCCCACCATGAGGACATCGCCATGGGCGAAGTTGATCAGGTTGATGATGCCGTACACCATGGTGTAGCCAAGGGCCACCAGCGCGTACATGCTGCCCAGGACCAGACCGTTGATGATCTGCTGCAGCAGGATCTCCATAGAGGTTTTCTCCGTTTCTTTCCGCGTGTGGCGATTCGGCGCCTTTGTGGGGCACTTCGCCATCTAGCAAAAAACCCGCCATGCGGATCCTGGGCGGGTTGTCGGGCGCGATTGTAACGGCGGCACCTGACGGCACCGCCCCCGCGCACTAGGGGTTTGTCCCTTGGCGTTCCTGGTTGCGTGCGCGCAATTCCCGCAGCTTGTCGGCGATACGGATCTCCAGCCCGCGCTCCACCGGACGATAGAAGACCGGCACCTTCATGCCTTCGGGGAAGTAGGTCTCGCCCGCGGCGAAGCCGCCTTCCTCGTCGTGCGCGTAGCGGTACTCCTTGCCGTAGCCCAGGTCCTTCATCAGGCGCGTGGGCGCGTTGCGCAGGTGCAGGGGCACGGGACGCGTGCCGTCCTTGCGCACGAGTGCGCGTGCCTCGTTATATGCCACGTACACGGCGTTCGACTTGGGCGCGATCGCCAGGTAGACCAGGCATTCCGCCAGCGCGAGCTCCCCCTCCGGGCTGCCCAGGCGCTCATAGACCTCGGAGGCGTCCAGCGCCATGCGAAGCGCGCGCGGGTCGGCCAGGCCGATGTCTTCCACCGCCATGCGGATCATGCGGCGGGCGACGTAGCGCGGGTCCACGCCGCCATCGAGCATGCGCACGAACCAGTACAGCGTGGCGTCGGGATCGGAGCCGCGCACGGACTTGTGCAGGGCGCTGATCGTGTCGTAGAACTGCTCGCCGCCCTTGTCGTAGCGGCGCATGCGCTCGCCCAGCACCTTGAGCAGCCAGGCGTCGCTGACCTCGTCGCGCTTTTCCTTCTTCGCGGCGACGGCCAGCGTCTCCAGCGTATTGAGCAGCCGGCGCGCGTCGCCGTCGGCATAGGCGATCAGCCGGTCCAGGGCCGCCGGCTCGATGGCCGGCACGGCATCGATCGCCTGCGCACGGCCCACGATCTGCTTCAGGTCGTCCTCGGTGAGCGGCTGCAGGACGTAGACCGCGGCGCGCGAGAGCAGCGCGGAGTTGACCTCGAAGGACGGGTTTTCGGTGGTCGCGCCGATGAAGGTGAAAAGCCCCGACTCCACGTGCGGCAGGAACGCATCCTGCTGGCTCTTGTTGAAGCGGTGCACCTCGTCGACGAAGACGATGGTGCGGCGCCCGTGGCCTTGCGCGATCAGCGCCTGCTCCACCGCGTCGCGGATGTCCTTCACGCCGCCCAGGACGGCGCTGATGGTGATGAACTGCGCATCGAACGCGTCGGCCATCAGCCGCGCGATGGTGGTCTTCCCGGTTCCGGGCGGCCCCCACAGGATGCAGCTGTGGGGCTGGCCGGACTCGAAGGCGATGCGCAGCGGCATGCCCTCGCCCAGGAGGTGCTGCTGGCCGATCACCTCGCCCAGGGACTTCGGCCGCAGGCGCTCGGCCAGGGGCGCGTGGGCGGACTTGCTGCTCATGGAAGGCAGTTTATATTGCGCCATCATGCAGACGTCCTTGTGGTCCGCGCTCGCCGCCCTGCTGGGGGTGATCATCGGCGGCGGCATCAGCTACCTCCTGAACCGGCAGCAGTTCGGCAACCAGCTGCGCATCCTCCAGGAGCAGCACAAGGACGAATTCATGGCGGAGACGACGGCCCGCCATTTCCTCGGCCACAAGAGCTTCACCGACCGCTCCTTCGAGACCTTGCGCAAGGCCCTGGGCGGCTTCACCGACGACGAACTGCGCAGGATCCTCGTGCGCGCCGGCGCCATCCGCGTCTATCGCGACGACGGCTCGGAGTGGTGGCGCCTGCTCTCGCGCATGGACGAATTCATCGAACGCAAGCAACTCGACCAGATCGCCCGGGAGATCCAGGAGGAGACGTGAACGCGGGCTACCGCTGCCGCACCATGACGCGCGCCGAGGTCGGGCAGGCGGTGCGGTGGGCCGCGGACGAGGGCTGGAACCCCGGGCTGCACGACGCGGACACGTTCCGCGCCGCCGATCCCTCGGGCTTCTTCATCGGCGTGCTCGATGGCGAGCCGGCCGCCTCGCTGTCCGTCGTGAAGTACGCCGACAGCTTCGCCTTCCTGGGCCTCTACATCGTGCGGCCCGCGTTCCGGGGACGCGGCCTGGGCTGGGCGCTCTGGCAGCACGGCATGGCCTCGGCACCGGGGCGGCAGGTGGGACTCGATGGCGTCGTGGCGCAGCAGGACAACTATCGCAAGTCCGGCTTCACGGTCGCGTGGCGCAACGTGCGCCACGAAGGCCGCGGCATGGCCCGGGTCGCGACCGACCCGCGCGTCGTGCCCCTGGCATCGCTGTCTCTCGAAAGCGTACGCGCGTACGACGCCGCCTTCTTCCCGGCCGATCGCAGCGCCTTCCTGCGCGCGTGGCTCGCGCAGGCGGACGCGTCGGGGTTCGCGTGGGCGGAAGACGGCAATCTGCGCGGCTACGGCTTGATCCGCCGCTGCCTGCGTGGGTGGAAGATCGGCCCCTTGTTCGCCGACGCGGCGCCGATCGCGGAAGCGCTCTTCGTCTCGCTGGCGGGGTGCGCCAGCAGCGAAGATGCGGTGTTCCTCGACATCCCCGAGCCGAACGCCGCCGCGTGCGCCCTCGTGCAGCGGCACGGCATGCGCATGGTGTTCGAGACCGCGCGCATGTACACAGGCACCGCACCCGCGGCGCCCCTGCCGCGCCTCTACGGCGTCACCAGCTTCGAGCTGGGCTGACTCAGGGCGCCTGCACCACGTCCGCGCCCTTGGGCGGCGTGAAGTGGAAAGCATCGGCGGTAACGGGCGTGTTCACCTGCATGTTGTTGAAGGTGAGCAGCGAGCGCTGGCCGAAGCTGTCCTGGATTTCCAGCGCGGCGAGCTGGTCGCCGCGGAAGCCCACCTTCATGCCCGTGAGCTGGCCTTCCTTCTGCCGCGGCGTGGCCTGCACCCATTGCAGGCCGTCCTTGTCCGGCAGCGCCTGCAGGTCGAAGTCGCGCTTGATCGTCTCCAGGTCCGGCGATGCGGCGATCACGGCCGCCGGCGTGTTGCCGATCACCTTGGCCTGCTTGCGCTGGCTCACCTGGTTCAGGTCCTTGTCGAACAGCCACACGGTCTGGCCGTCGGCCACGATGGTCTGCTCGAAGGGCTTGCGGTACTCGAAGCGGAAGCGGTTCGGGCGCTGGAAGTCGAAGGACCCGCTGGACGTCTTCGTTCGTCCGGGCTGTCCTTCGCGCGAAGGCCCCGTGATCACCTGCGTGAAATCGGCGTGACCCGTCTTCGCGGTGCGCACGAAGTTCTCGAGGCTTTCGATGGCGCCCGCGTGGGCGACGGCAGCCAGCGCGCTCAGCGCCAGCGTGGCAAACATTTTCTTCATGGGACTCTCCAACACGACATTGTCGGTTGGGTGGAGCCCCAGCGGCCAAGTTCGTTACGAGACGTTATTCGACGCGGCCGGGCACCAGGATTTCACGCTGCCCGCGCGCATTCATCGGGCTGACCAGGCCGGCCTTCTCCATCGCCTCGAGCAGGTTCGCGGCCTTGTTGTAGCCGATGGCCAGGTGGCGCTGCACGAGCGAGATGCTGGCCTTCTGGTTCTTCAGCACCACTTCGACGGCGCGGTCGTACAGGGGGTCGCCCTCGCCGCCGCCTTCGCCGCCGGGCACGCCGCCCAGTGCGCCGTCTTCGCCGTCCACCGTGCCGCCCTCCAGCACGCCTTCGATGTAGTTCGGCTCGCCGCCCTGCTCCTTCAGGTAGGCGACGACGCGATGCACTTCCTCGTCGCTCACGAAGGCGCCGTGCACGCGCACCGGCAGGCCGGTGCCGCTGGCCATGTACAGCATGTCGCCCATGCCCAGCAGCGCCTCGGCGCCCATCTGGTCCAGGATCGTGCGGCTGTCGATCTTGCTGGACACCTGGAACGAGATGCGCGTCGGGATGTTGGCCTTGATGAGGCCCGTGATCACGTCGACGCTGGGACGCTGCGTCGCCAGGATCAGGTGGATGCCCGCGGCGCGCGCCTTCTGCGCGAGCCGCGCGATCAGCTCCTCGATCTTCTTGCCGACGACCATCATCAGGTCGGCGAGTTCGTCGATCACCACGACGATGTGCGGCAGGCGGTCGAGCGGCTCGGGGCTTTCGGGGGTCAGGCTGAAGGGGTTGTAGAGGAACTGTTCCTTCGCCTTCGCCTCGTCGATCTTGTGGTTGTAGCCGGCGAGGTTGCGCACGCCCAGCTTGGACAGGAGCTTGTAGCGGCGCTCCATCTCGGCGACGCACCACGTCAGGCCGTTGCCGGCCTGCTTCATGTCCGTCACGACCGGCGCGAGCAGGTGCGGGATGCCCTCGTAGACCGACATCTCCAGCATCTTCGGGTCGATCATCAGCAGGCGCACGTCGCGCGCCTCGGCCTTGTACAGCAGGCTCAGGATCATCGAGTTGATGCCGACGGACTTGCCCGAGCCGGTGGTGCCCGCCACCAGCACGTGCGGCATCTTCGCGAGGTCGGCGACCACGGGATTGCCGACGATGTCCTTGCCGAGGCCCAGCGTGAGCTGCGACTTCGCCTCGTTGTAGGCCTGCGAGCCCAGGATCTCCGACAGCTTGATCGACTGCCGCTTGGCGTTGGGCAACTCCAGCGCCATGTAGTTCTTGCCCGGGATGGTCTCGATCACGCGGATCGACACCAGCGACAGCGAGCGCGCCAGGTCCTTGGCCAGGTTGACGATCTGCGAACCCTTCACGCCGGTGGCGGGCTCGATCTCGTAGCGCGTGATCACCGGGCCGGGCTGCGCCAGCACCACGCGCACGTCGACGCCGAAGTCCTTCAACTTCTTCTCGATCAGGCGCGAGGTCATCTCCAGCGTTTCGGAGGAGACGGTCTCCTGCCGGCCCGCCGCGGCGTCGAGGAGGTCCACCTGCGGCAGCTTGCTGTCCGGCATCTCGGAGAACAGCGGCTTCTGGCGTTCCTTGGCCACGCGCTCGCTCTTGGGCACGTCGACGACGACAGGCTCGATCAGCACCGGCGTGGGGTGATGCTCCTCGATCTCGACGCGCTCGACCTGCACGGTCTCCTCGCGCTCCTTCGCGGCGCGCTGGCCCAGGGCGAGGTCCTCGGCGATCTCGCGCTTTTCGCGGCGCGATTCGATGAAGCCGTCGATGGTCGCGCCGATGCGCTCGGCCACGTGGCTCCAGGAGAAGCGGAACACGATGGCCGACGCCAGCACCATCACGGCCACGAACAGCAGGCCCGAGCCGATGAAGCCCAGCCAGTTCATCGCCAGCGGTCCAACCAGGTAGCCCAGCGCCCCGCCCGCGTGATCCGGCAGGCGCGGCTCCAGGTGGTACAGGCGTGTCCACTCCAGGCCCGTGCTGGCCACGAGCAGGACCGCCAGCGCGATCCAGAACGCCGTGCGGCCATGCAGCCAGGGGTGGGCCGGTGCGTCGGGCACGGGCTCGCCGGCGCGCATCCAGCGCGCGAGCGACGCCAGCCAGGCGCGGATGCCGGCGGCGATGCACCACCACACCGAGTAGCCGAGAAGGAAGAAGCAGCCGTCGGCGAGCCAGGCGCCCAGCTTGCCGCCCCAGTTATGCAGCGGGCCGCCATCGCCCGAGGTGGAGAAGGCGGCGTCGGCCGCGGAGTGGGTGAGCAGGGCCAGCAGCCAGAAGACCAGCGCGCAGGCCCCCAGGACCAGCGCCGTCTCGTGGGCGAAGCGGGCCAGGCCCGCGCGCGGACCGGAAGGCGCGGGCGTGCCCTCCGTGAGGGTGTTCAGCGAGTACGTCATGACGCAAGCGCGAGCTTAGCGCAGGGGAAGGCCGCGATCGACAACGGCGTTGTTTCGCGACATCCCGTGCAAGCGGGGTGTTGAAGGCGAGCGGACTGCCGAACGCAAAGGGCGCGAAAAGAGAAAAGGAGCAAAAAAGACATCAAGAATCTTCTTGAATCCTTTTCGCGTCCCTTGCGTGGTTTTTGCGCCCTTTGCGTTCGGCAGTCCGCTCGC
>FTHB01000464.1_pt1 | contig 11021 bp, 12 predicted proteins | sample 1640851 | NCBI WGS metagenome assembly FTHB01 (sample SAMEA3914788, study PRJEB12502) | metagenome | biome: forest; material: soil | place: Canada | collected 2011-07-03 | depth 0.1 m
GAATTCAACGACTACTTCCGCACGCTCTGGGACGAGCTGGACGTGCACGTGGAGGGCTAGCCATGGCGAACATCCTCTCCGTGGCCGCCGCCGGCGGCGCGGCCGTCGACACGAGCCCCGTCGCAGCCAGGGCGCCCAGCGCGGAGTACCTCGCGTGGCGCGCTGGACAGCGGCGCCGGCGCTACTGGATCGCGGCCACGCGGGTGCTGTTGCTCGCCGTGTTCCTCGCGGTGTGGGAGCTGCTGGCCCGCACGCACGTCGTCAACCCCATGCTCACCAGCTATCCCAGCGCGCTGTGGCCCGCCTTCACGGACCTGCTGCGCAACGGCGACCTGGTCGGCCACACCTGGGCGACGCTCAAGGCGACACTGATCGGATTCGGCCTGAGCATGGCGATCGGAACAGCGGTGGCCGCGGCGCTGTGGTGGTCCGGGTTCGCGCAGAAGGTGCTGGATCCGTTCCTGGTGATCGCCAACGCAATGCCCAAGATCGCGTTCGTGCCGATCTTCTACATCTGGCTCGGCTCGGAGTATTCGGTGTACGGCATGGCGGTGGCCATCGCGGTGTTCGTCACGATCATGGTGATCTACGAAGGCTTCCAGGGTATCGATCCGAACAAGATCAAGCTGGCGAGCACCTTCGGCGCGAGCCGCGCGCAGGTCCTGCGCCTCGTGGTGCTGCCCGGAAGCGTGCCGACGCTGATCGCCGCGCTCAAGATGAACATCGGCCTGGCGCTCGTGGGCGTGATCGTCGGCGAGTTCCAGTCGGCCAACGCGGGGCTCGGCTTCCTGATCCTCAATGGGAGCCAGGTGTTCAAGCTCAATATCGTGATGACCGCGATCGTGGTGCTCGGACTGATGTCGGGCGCGATGTACCTGGTGATCGCGCGGCTCGAGGCGGCGCTGGCGCGTCGCTATGCCTGAGGGAAGCACGATGGAATTCCCGCAATCGGTGGTGGACCGCGTGATCGCGAGGCAGGGCTGCCTGCATCCGTACGATCGCTTCGACGCCGCACGCACCGCGTTTGTCGTCATCGACCTGCAGAACTACTACACGCAGCCCGGCTACCAGGGCGAATGCGCCGCGGCGCGGGCGACGTTCCCCGCCGTGAATCGCCTGGCCGACGCCTTGCGCGAGGCCGGCGGCCACGTGATCTGGGTGCAGACCAGTGCCGACGGCGCGCAGGAATTCTGGTCGCACCATCACGCGACGATGTTGACGCCGGAGCGCAGCGCCCGCCGCCTGCGCGAGCTGGCCACCACCAGCCCGGGCTTCCAGATCGCACCGGGCCTGAAGGTCGCGCGGGGCGACGCACGCGTCACGAAGCGCTGCTACAGCGCGCTGGTGCCCGGGTCGTCCTCGCTCGATTCGGTGCTGCGCGAGCGCGGCATCACGCACGTGCTGATCGGCGGAACGGTGACCAACGTGTGCTGCGAGTCGACGGCACGCGACGCGATGATGATGGACTATGCAACGGTCATGGTGCACGACGCGCTGTCGGCGGTGACGCCGCAGGAGCACGAGCAGAGCCTGCAGAACTGGATGCTGTTCTTCGGCGACGTGCTCGGCACGGAGGACATCGTGGGGCGGATCCAGCCCGCGCGACTGGCGGTTGGTGCGTGAAGAACGCGACGGAATTTCGGTTCGATGTTTGAAGGAGTGATGGTGAAAGCGATGAACAAGTTGATGGGCGCGCTCGCCGCGTTCGGCGCCCTGGCAATGGCCGCCCCGGCCCACGCGGACTACCCCGAAAAGCCCGTGCGCGTGATCGTGACCACGGTGCCGGGACCGCTCGACGCGTTCGCGCGCGTCGTGGTCAAGCAGATGGCGGAGAAGCTCAAGCAGCCCTTCATCATCGACAACCGCGCCGGCGCCGGCGGCAACGTGGGCGCCGACATGGTGGCCAAGGCGCCGGCCGACGGCTACACGCTCCTGTTCGCGCTGGACACGACGCTGACGGTGAATCCGTCGCTGTACGAGAAGATGCCCTTCGACGGCAACAAGGACCTGGCGATCATCAGCGTGCCGGTCACCTACAGCCAGATGCTGGCCGTGGGCCCGAACGTGAAGGCGAATTCGCTGCCCGAGTTCGTGCAGCTGGCGAAGACCCAGCACCTGTCGTACGCCTCCGGCGGCAACGGCTCGCCCAGCCACCTCACCATGGCCGCCTTCCTGTCCAGCGCGGGCGTCGACATGACGCACGTGCCTTACAAGGGCACCGGCGCATCGGTCGTCGACGTGATGGGTGGCCAGGTGGACAGCGTGTTCGCGGTGGTGAGCGGCATCTGGCCGCAGGCCAAGGCGGGCAAGCTCAAGGCCCTGGCGGTCTCGGGCAGCACGCGTTCGCCCTCGGCACCGGATGTTCCGACCGTCGCGGAACTCGGCTACCCCGGCTTCAACGCGAGCTTCGCCTACGTGCTGGCGGCGCCGGCGGGCACGCCCAAGGAAATCCTGCAGCTGCTGGCCCGCGAAGCGCAGGCGGCGATGAACAGCAAGGAAGTGATGGAGCTGGACCGCCAGGCCGATTACACGCCGACGGGCCTCTCGCCCGAGGCATCGGCCTCCTGGGTCCGCGACATGCGCAAGCGCTGGTCCGAAGTGATCACCAAGGCCAGGATCACGGCGAACTGAGCAAGGCAAGCCCTTGCCAAGGCCGGCGCATCCCGCCGGCCTTTTTCTTTTGGGCGGCGCACGGAAGAATCGACCGACCTGTCGAACGGCGCAATCTCCGGACGACATTGCCAGGATGCCGCGTGGTGCGGCATCCTCAACGCAAGGAGCACGTCATGGAATACCTTTTGCTGATCCACAGCGAGACCGCCAGCAACGCCGAGGCGGTGCCGGAGGCCGCGCGCCAGAAGATGTTGTCCGCCTATCGCGCCTACACCGAGGCGCTGCAGGGCGCCGGCGTCATGCGGGGCATGAACCGGCTGCGGCCGGCCTCCAGCGGCACGACGGTGCGCGTGCGCGAGGGCAAGACCGATGTGCAGAACGGCCCCTTCATCGAGACGCGCGAGGAGCTGGGCGGCTACTACCTCATCGACGTGCCCAACCTGGACGCCGCGCTGTCCTGGGCGGCCCGTTGCCCCGGGGCGAGCCACGGGACGATGGAAGTCCGTCCCATCTGGCCGATGGACGCGTACTGAGCGCGATGCAGTCCGGTGCGTCCGCCGCGCTGGCGGCCGAAGCGGCGGCCCGGCGCAGCTACGGCAAGCTGGTGGCCTTCCTCTCCGCCCGCACGCGCGACGTCGCGGGCGCGGAGGACGCGCTGTCCGAGGCCTTCATGGCGGCGCTCGCCGACTGGCCCGTGCGCGGCATTCCGCTGAACCCGGAAGCCTGGCTGCTCACGGTGGCGCGGCGCCGCCAGGTGGATCGCGTGCGCTCGAACCTGCGCGGCGATGCGGCGGCCGCGCACCTGCAGCTGCTGTCCGAGCTCGCGGACCCGCCCGACGAGAGCGGCATCCCCGACGAGCGCCTGCGCCTGATGTTCGCCTGTGCGCACCCGGCCGTCGATGCCGTCGTGCGCGCGCCGCTGATGCTGCAGGCGGTGCTGGGCTTCGATGCGGCGACGATCGCCTCGGCTTTCCTCGTCGCGCCCGCCACCATGGGCCAGCGCCTCGTGCGCGCGAAAGCCAAGATCCGCGAGGCCGGCATTCCCTTCGAGGTGCCGCCGCGCAGCGCCTGGGTCGAACGTGTCGATGCCGTGCTCGCCGCCATCTACGCCGTGTACGCCGAAGGCTGGAGCGACGCGGGCGCAGATCCGGCGCGGCGCAATCTCGCCGCGGAGTCGATCTGGCTGGGGCGCATGCTGGTGGACCTGCTGCCGCAAGAAGCCGAAGCGCTGGGCCTGCTCGCGCTGATGCTCTACGCGCAGGCGCGCCTGCCCGCGCGCCGCAGCGAGTCGGGCGACTACGTGCCGCTCGCCGACCAGGACGTCGCCCTCTGGGACGCCGGTTTGCTCGACGAAGCCGAGGCGCTGCTGCTGCGCGCGAACACACTGGGCCGCCGCGGGCGCTACCAGCTCGAAGCGGCGCTGCAGTCGGCGCATGCCGAGCGCCGTCACGGCGTGCGTCCGGACGCGCAGGCGATCCTGCTGCTGTACCAGGCGCTGGAGGATCTCACCGCCTCGCCCGTCGCCGCGCTCAATCGCGCGGTCGCCCTCGCCGACGTACGGGGCCCGGCTGCGGCGCTGCAGGCGCTGGAGCACCTGGCCGCGTCGGCGCCCTTCGCGCAGTACCAGCCTTATTGGGCCGCGCGTGCGCACCTGCTCGCGCGCTGCGGACGGCGCGAGGAAGCGGCCGAGGCGTATCGGCGCGCCATCGGCCTGGAGAGCGATCCGGCGGTGCGCAGCTTCCTGCAGGCGCGCGCTGCGCGTCTCTAGGCTGGTTCGCCGGCGGGCGCGAGCGCCGCCATCAGCGCCGGCACTTCCGCGGCGAGTTCGCGCGCGAGATAGCCGACCTGGCCCATGCGGCGCGCCAGCGTTTCGCCGGCGCGCGCGTGCAACGCGACGCCCCACACCGCCGCCTGCTCCGGCGAGGCGCCACGCGCGGCGAGTCCCGCGATGATTCCCGAGAGCACGTCGCCCGAGCCCGAAGTGCCCAGTCCCGGTGCCTGCGCGCTGTGCAGCCAGGAGCGGCCATCCGGCGTGGCGACGCAGGTGGTCGCGCCCTTCAACGCGAGCACGGCGTTCCATTCGCCCGCCCCGCGCAGCGCCATGTCGCGCGGCTGCGCCTGCAGGTCCTCCTTGTCGCGGCCGGTGAGGTGCGCCATCTCGCCCGCATGCGGCGTGAGCACGACGGGTTGCGAGAAGCGGTGCACGCTGCGCACGACGTCCATCGCCAGCGCGTCGAGCAGCACCGTGCTGTCGCGAAAGAGCGGCAGCAGCGCCTCCACGAAAAGGCGCGTGCCCACCTCGCCGATCATGCCCGGCCCCAGCAGCAAGGCGGCGGTCGCGGACGCGAGCGGTTGCAGCGCGCGCAAGCCCGCGACGGTGGGACTGCCGTCGCTGCCTTCGGCCAGCGCGATCACGCGGGCTTCGGGCATGGCGAGCGCGACGCCGTGTGCGGCCGACGCCGTGGTGGCGATCACCAGCTTGCCCGCGCCCGCGCGCAAGGCCGCCGTCGCGGCCAGCACCGCGGCCCCCGGCATCTCGCGGCTGCCCGCGACCACCAGCACGCTGCCACGGCTTTCCTTGTCGCCGTCCTCGTCGACCGGAGGCAGCGGCCAGGCACGCAGCAGCGCATCGTCCACCTCGCCGCCTTGCGGAACCCTCATGGCTTGGCCGCCAGGGCCGCGTCGGGTTCGGCCGTGACGGGCGCGCCTTCTTCCAGCAGCGGCGCGATGAAGTTCACCAGGTCCGGCACCAGCGATTGCGTGGCGGCATCGAGCCGGTACGAGGTGACGCCGCAGTTGGGCACGTCGCCCTGGCTGTCGATGGCGAGGATCTGCGCCTCGTCCAGGTTCTCCAGCAGGTAGCGCAGGCAATTGACGATGACCTGGTGGGCCACCACCAGCACGCGCTGGCCCGGGTACTCGCGTGCCACCATCTCGGTCAGGCTGCGCAGCCGCAGGATCACGTCGCACCAGCTCTCGCCGCCGGGCGGCCGGAAGTAGAACTTGCCCACGTGGCCGCGCTGCGCGTGCAGCTCCGGGTATTTCTCCTGGATGCCGTATTTGGTGAGGCGGTCCAGGATGCCGAATTCCTTTTCGCGCAGGCGCTCGTCCACGCGCAGGCGCATGAGGTTGCCGGCCCAGCCCGCCTCCTGCGCGATCAGCCGGGCCGTCTCGCGCGCACGCACGTAAGGCGAGCACAGCAGCACGTGCGGCCGTTGCGTCGGCGGCAGCCTGGCGAACCAGCGGCCCAGCGCGCGCGACTGCTCCATCCCGAGCTCGGACAAGGGAGTGTCGATGTCGCGGAATTCCACGTCGATCAGCGTCCGGCCCGCGGCTTCGGCCGCGTCGCGCGCGACGTTGCCGGCGCTCTGGCCATGGCGCACGATCCACAGGAGGGAGGGCCACTGCAGGTTCATGGTGTCTTCGTCCATCGCGCAGTCTGCCCCATGCGCACGTTCGCGCCTGTGCAGCGAGCTTGTCGGACCGTGTAGGCAAGCGCCCTAGACTCGGAGGGTCCGCTCTGCGGGTCTGACCGGAGGGTGCGCACCGCCCAGCTGGCTTAACCTCCACTCGAGCGGCCGCCGAGCCGTCCCGCAGTTGGAGAGAACCCCCATGCGCCTTCTTGCCTGCACCTTGCTGCTCGCCGCAGCGCCTGTCTTCGCCCAGGAGATCCTGGTGGGGCAGTCCGCGCCCCTCACGGGCGGCAACGCCGAACTGGGCAACGACATCCGCAACGGCGCGCTGGCCTACTTCAAGAAGGTCAACGATGCGGGCGGCCTGCCGCAAGGCCGCATCAAGCTCGTGACGCTGGACGACCGCAACGACACCAGGCTCGCAGCCGAGAACACGCAGAAGCTGGTGAACGAGCAGAACGTCGTAGCTCTTTTCGGTTACGCATCGTCCACGCTGAGCATCCCGGCCATGCCGACGGTGGTGGAGGGCAAGGTGCCTTTCTTCGCGCCCTTCACCGGCGCGGACACGATCCGCAAGCAGAACGAGTACGTGTACACCATCCGCGCGACCTACGCGGACGAGATCCAGAAGATCATCAATTTCTGGGGCAACCTCGGCTCCACGAAGGTGACGGTGCTGCACTACGACGACGCCGTCGGCAAGCAGAACTTCGAGACGGTGGCCACCGTGCTGAAGAAGTTCAACCGGCAGCCTGTGTCTGTCGCCATCCAGCGCAACGCCGACATCACCGATGCGAACTTCAAGGCGGTGGTGGCGTCCGATCCCAACGTGCTGGTGGTGACGACGCTGTACGCGCCCGCTGCGCAGCTGATCAAGAAGCTCAAGGCCGCCAACCGCGCGACCATGATCACCAGCCTGTCCTTCGCGGGCGCCAGCCAGCTGGCCAAGGCGCTCGGGCCCGACGCCACCGGCGTGTCCGTGGCCATCGACGTGCCGACGCCGCGCACCCAGAGCGTGCCCGTCGTGCGCGAATGCGGCGAGGCCTGGTCGGCGGCGGGCTACAAGGACCCGATGTCGGTGACGGCGCTGGAGTCCTGCATCGCGGCCAAGGTGCTGGTCGAAGGCATGAAGCACGCGGGCAAGGACCTCACGCGTGCGTCGCTGCATCGCTCCCTGGCCGCCCTGGGCCGCTACGACGCCGGCGGCTACGTGGTGGACTTCAAGCCCAACTTCCACCACGGCGGCAGCTACGTGAGCATGGCGCTGCTCAAGCCGAACGGCGAAGTGCGCGATTGAGCGCGGGCGGCCGGCTCAGACCATCCGCTCGATCCTGCGCTTCTTCCACACCAGCGTGTAGTAGAGCGTCTGGCCCACCAGCATCGCCGTGAAGGTGATGGGGTAGGCCATCCAGATGCCGCCCAGCCCGCGCCAGTGGCTCAGGCCATATGCCGACGGCACCTCGATCGCGATGATGCAGGAGATCGAGATCGCGGTGGGCACCAGCACCGCGCCGCTCGCGCGCATCACGCCGCTCAGCACCGAGGCGCTGCCGAACACCAGGCTGCTCCACAGCATGATGTGCAGCAGGCCTTGCGCCAGCTCGATCACCGGCGCGCTGGTGATGAACAAGGCCATGATGTGCCGCGAGAAGAGGTAGCCCAGCACCACCAGCGTGCCGGTGACGACGAGGTTCATCTTGAGGCCGGTGCGCGTGATCGCGCGCAGCCGGTCCGGCTGTCCGCGGCCGATCGCCTGCGCACCGAGGATGGAGGCCGTGATCGCGATCGAGAGCGCGGGGAACTGCACGTAGTTCACGACCTGGTTGACCGCGCCATAGGCCGCCGTGGCGCTGGAGCCGTAGGCGTTCACCATCGAGAGCAGGGCGATCTCGGCCACCGAGATCACGATCATCTGCACGCCGGTGGGCAGGCCGATCTTCACCACCAGCTTCAGCAGCCGCGGGTCGATGCGCAAGGCGCGCAGCAGTTCGCGATCCGGGGCCAGGGCGTGGCGCTTGTGGCGCAGGTAGAAGCCGAGGAACAGCAGCGCGCAGGCGAAGGACGCGATCGAGGCCGCGGCGGCGCTCGTCACGCCCAGCTGCGGCAGCCCGGCCCAGCCGCGGATGAAGGCCGGCGTCAGCACGCAGGAAACGGCGGTGGAGATGCCCAGCGCCCACAGCGGCGTCACGGTGTCGCCGACGCCGCGCAGCAGCTGCGTGAACAGGATGAAGACCAGCAGCCCCGGCATCGCCAGCATCATCACGCGCGCGTAGCCGAGCGCGATGGGCATCACGTCGGCAGGCGTGCCCAGCGCGCGCAGCATCGCGCCCGTGAAGACGCCGCCGAACAGCGCGACCAGCGCGCCGAGCATCAGCCCCAGCGCGATAGCCGTGCCCGCGATCGCCTTGACCTTGTGCGGCTCGCGCGCGCCCCAGGCCTGCCCGATCAGCACGGACGCACCGGCGCCGATGCCGATCACCAGCGAGATGAAGAAGAAGAGGATGGGAAACAGGCCCGCCACCGCGGCCAGGGCTTGCGTTCCCAGCATCTGCCCGACGAACACGTTGTTCAGCGTGCCGGACAGGCCCTGCAGGAAGTTCGCCAGGATCATGGGGCCGAGGAAGAACAGGAAGGTCTTCCACAAGGGCCTCTGCATCGCGGGCGAGGAGAGGGGGCTGATGGGTGTCGCGGTCTGTTCCATGATGGGTCCATGTTCCCGGCGTGACCGTGGCGGTCCAGTGGCCGCGGGCGCAAGCCTGCCGGCCCGCGCGCCTACAGCGGGGCTCAGCCCAGCACGGGCTCGTCGGGAAGTTCGTTGGGATTGGCTTCGCCGGGCGCGGCAGGGAAATGGCGCACGAGCTCCGCGCCGACGGCGTCGATCGCCTGCTTCAGGCCCTGTTCGTAGCGGCCTGCGGCGAATGCCGCGGACATGCCTTGCGTGATCTGCCGCCACTGCCCGGGCGCCACGTGGCGGCTCACGCCGCGGTCCGCGACGATCTCGATCGCGCGCTCGGCCAGCAGCAGGTAGATCAGCACGCCGTTGTTGTGTTCGGTGTCCCACACGCGCAGCTTGCCGAACATGGCGATGGCGCGTTCCCGCGCACTCGCGTGCCGCCACAGGTAGCTCAGGGGCAGCCCCGCCTCGACGTAGATGCGGATCTGGCCCGTGTGCTGCAGCTCGCTGCGCGCCACGTGGTCGGCCAGCGCGTGCAGCATCGCCGGCGGAATGGCGCGGCGCGTGTCGGCCTCGTCCAGCCAGCGGTGCCTGAGGATGCGTTGCCAGCGGCTCGCCATCACCAGTTCCCCGAGGCGCCACCGCCCCCGAAGTCGCCGCCGCCGCCGGAGCTGAAGCCGCCACCGCCGCCGCCGCCGAAGCCACCACCGCGTCCGCCGCCAAAGCCGCCGGGAAAGATCATGGGTCCGCCCAGGCCGCGGCCGCCACCGAAAGGTCCGCCACCGGAGAAGAACGCGAGCAGCAGCCCGAACAGGCCGGCGAGCACCGCCAATGCCATGCTGGACGTGAACAGCAGCGCCAGGAAACCGACGCCGCCGCCCGTGAGCAGCGCCCCCAGCTTGCGCCCGAAGATGCCGCCCAGCACGCGCGCGGCGATGGGCGCGGCGAAGAACAGGAAGATCGCGAGGTTGAACCAGTTGAAGCCGTCCTCGCCGTGCCCGCGCGGCTGCGTGGACCGCGGCTTCGGAGCGGGCAGCGGCTCGCCGTTGATGCGCGCGATCAGCTGGTCGGCGCCGGCCTGCAGCCCGCCGGCGAAATCGCCGGCGCGAAACTTCGGCGTGATCGCATCGTCGATCACCTGCCTGGCCGCGAGATCGGGCACGGCGCCTTCGAGCGTCTTCGCGACTTCGATGCGCACCTGCCTGTCGTTCTTCGCGACGATGACGACGATGCCGTCGCCTATGTCCTTGCGGCCGATCTTCCACGCGTTGGCGATGCGGTTCGCGTAGCTGGCGATGTCTTCGGGCCGCGTGGTCGGCACCATCAGGATGACGATCTGCGTGCCCTTCTGCTGCTCGAAGTTCGCAAGCTTCTCCTCCAGCCCCTGGCGCTGGATCGCGTCCAGCGTGTCCGTCTGGTCGATCACGCGCGCCGTGAGCGCGGGCACGGGCAGCACGCCTTGCGCCGGCGCGCCCAGGCAGGCAAGGCAGGCGAACAGGGCGAGGAGGAGGCGCTTCAACGTCGCTGGGTCCCGGGCGTGGATCCGGGACCGATCCGCGTTATTTCGACGCCGCCGGCGCCGCGGGCTTGCTGAAGTCCACGGTCGGCGGCGCGGAGATCTCCGCCTCGTTCTGCACCGTGAAGTTCGGCTTGGGCGGATAGTGGAAGACCATGGCCGTGAGGTTGGTCGGGAAGCTGCGCGCCAGCACGTTGTACTCCTGCACGGACTGGATGTAGCGGTTGCGCGCGACGGTGATGCGGTTCTCCGTGCCTTCGAGCTGCACGCGCAGGTCGCGGAAGGACTGGTTCGATTTCAGGTCCGGGTAGCGCTCGCTCACGACCAGCAGCCGCGACAGCGCGCTGGAGAGCTGGGCCTGCGCCTGCTGGAATTTCTGGAAGGCCGCCGGATCGTTCAGCGTCTCGGGCGTGACCTGCACGGAGGTCGCCTTCGCGCGCGCCTCGACCACCTTGGTCAGCGTGTCCTGTTCGAAGTTGGCCTCGCCCTTGACGGTCGCGACCAGGTTGGGCACCAGGTCGGCGCGGCGCTGGTACTGGTTCAGGACCTCGCTCCAGGCGGACTTGGTCTGTTCGTCCAGGCGCTGGAAGTCGTTGTAGCCGCAGCCCGTGAGGGATGCCAGCAGGGCCAGGATCGGCAGCCACTTCTTCATGTCGGTTCCTCTTGCTCCATCTCGGCAGGTGCGGGACGGTAGCATATGTGGATGCGGCCCGACCCGCTTCAAGTCATGCAGGCGGCGAGCCGACCTGCGGCAGGGCCAGCGCCACAGGCGCAGCTGTTGATCGCGGGCGCCACCGGCGTGCTC
>FTHB01000296.1_pt1 | contig 10826 bp, 9 predicted proteins | sample 1640851 | NCBI WGS metagenome assembly FTHB01 (sample SAMEA3914788, study PRJEB12502) | metagenome | biome: forest; material: soil | place: Canada | collected 2011-07-03 | depth 0.1 m
ACTGGTCGCGTCTCTGGCGCTGGCCGGCCTGCTGCCGCTGTCGTCCTTCGCCCAGTCGAACTGGCCCGCCAAGCCGGTGCGCATCATCGTGCCCTTCGCCGCGGGCGGCACCACCGACATCCTGGCGCGCGCGGTGGCGCAGGAGCTGACCAAAAGCTTCGGCCAGTCCTTCATCGTCGACAACAAGCCGGGCGCGGGCGGCAATATCGGCGCCGACATGGTCGCGAAGGCCGCACCGGACGGCTACACGCTGCTCATGGGAACCGTGGGCACGCAGGCGATCAACAAATGGCTGTACGCGAAGATGCCCTTCGACCCGCAGAAGGACTTCCAGCCGATCACGCTGGTGGCGGGCGTGCCCAACGTGATGGTGGTGAACACCGAGAAGGCGCGCGAACGCCACATCAACAACGTGCAGGACTTCATCCGCTACGCCAAGGCCAACACGGGCAAGCTGAACATGGCCTCCAGCGGCAACGGCACGTCGATCCACCTGGCCGGCGAGCTGTTCAAGACCATGACCGGCGTCTACATGATCCACTTCCCGTTCGGCGGCTCGAACCCGGCGCTCCTGAGCCTGATGTCGGGCGACATGGACGTGATGTTCGACAACCTGCCCTCGGCGATGCCGCACATCAAGGGCGGCAAGCTGAAGGCCCTCGCAGTGACCAGCGCCACGCGCTCGGCCGCCCTGCCCGACGTGCCGACGGTGGAAGAGTCGGGCGGTCCGTCGCTCAAGGGCTTCGAAGCGAGCTCCTGGTTCGGCCTGCTCGCCCCGGCCGGCACGCCGATGGCGATCGTCAACCGCGTGCAGCAGGAAACGGCCAAGGCGCTGGCGACACCGGAGATGAAGGAGCGCCTGCAGGCGCAGGGCGCCATCCCCAGCGGCAACACGCCCGCGCAGTTTGCGCAGTTCATCGACCGCGAGCTGAAGAAGTGGCAGCCGGTGGTGAAGGCCTCGGGCGCGAAGCTCGACTGACTAGACGCCCCAGACGATTTCCTTGTCCGCCTGGCTGCAGCGCCTGAGCATGTCCAGGAAGGGCACGGCGCGCTGCCGCAGCGAGACCGCATCGAAGGTCGGCGCCACCTGGCCCTTGGCCTTCGCCTCGTCGATGATGGCCTTGTGCTCGGCCTCCTCGCGCGCGATGGCCTGCTCCAGGGCGGCGATGGCGCCGGGCATGTCTTCGGGCAGGATGATGCCCTGGGGACCCGGGTCCTTGCCCACGATCTGGAGCACGCGGCGCCCGTTCGGCTCCAGCATGATCAGGTCGCCGGCCGCCTTGGATTTGAACTTGTAGAGCATCGCCGCAGTATCGACCTTGGCCAGGATCAGCGATAGATGTAGTCGCGGGTGAACGGGTAGACCGACTGCGCCCCGCGCAGGCTGCCAGTGCTCATGTTGCCGTCCGGGCGCGTCGCCAGGATCTGGTGCAAGGCGATCCAGCCGCGTTCGAAGGTCATGGCGCAGCCCGCCAGGTAGAGGCGGTAGGCGCGCAGCACCCGGCCGGCACCCGCCTCGCCGTGCGTCTTCTTGAGCACCGCGTGCGCTTCCTCCAGCCGCGCTTCCAGCGCATCGGACCAGGCCCACAGCGTGCGCGCGTAGTGCGGCCGCAGGTTCTCCGTGTCCACCATCTCCAGTCCGCCCACGGCCAGGTCGCGCAGCACCAGGCTGGGATGCAGCAGCTCGCCGCCGGGGAAGATGTACTTGCCGATGAAATCGCCCATGCCGGCGCCCAGCTGGCCCGGCTCCAGGCTGCCGGCGGTGATGCCGTGGTTCATCACCAACCCGCCGGGGGCGAGCAGGCGATGGATCTTGGCGAAGTAGTTCGCCATCTGCGCCTGGCCCACGTGCTCGAACATGCCGACCGACGCGATCTTGTCGTAGGGCTGGCCCTCCGGCAGGTCGCGGTAGTCCAGCAGCAGCATCTTCACGCGCGACTGCAATCCCTTCTGTTCGATCAGCCGGTTCACGTAGGCATGCTGGTTGTTCGACAGCGTGATGCCGGTGCCGGTGACGCCGTAGTGCTCGGCGGCCCACATCAGCAGGCCGCCCCAGCCCGCGCCGATGTCCAGGAAGCGCTCGCCCCGCCGCAGCATCAGCTTGCGGCAGATGTGGTCCAGCTTTGCCTCCTGCGCCTGCGCGACGTCCATGCCCGGCTCCCGGTAGTAGGCGCAGGAGTAGACGCGGCGCGGGTCCAGCCACAGCGCATAGAAGTCGTCGGAGACGTCGTAGTGGAAGCGGATCTGTTCCGCGTCCCTCTGCTGCGTGTGCGAGGCCAGCGACTTGGCCCGGCGCAGCATCTGCGTCCACCAACTCGTGTCGCTGGCCACCGGCGTGCCGGGGAGCACGGCCGCGGCGGCGGTCATGACGTCGCGCATGCTGCCTTCGATCTTCACGCGCTCCTCGACATAGTCCTCGCCGACCATGCCGATCTGCCCGGCGGCCAGCGTCGCCACGCCGGACCAGTCCTTGAACTCGAGACGCACCGCTGCGTCGGCGGGACCGAGGCGGCGATGGCCGGGCAGGACCAACGAGACGGGGACCGGCAGCGCAGCGAGTTGGGACTGGAGTTTCTTCAAAAGGGGTTCCATCCGTAAATTCTTGCCAGCCGAGCCATTCCCCGTCAACCGCAAGGGTGTAGGACGGCGGCGCGAATCGGCGTGCAAACCCCGTTGCGGCCCGATTTGTTCAAGCCTAAACTATTTAAATTAGAGCGAAAGCCTCCCGATGGACATCGAAGCGCGCGCCCACAGCGAGCACCCGGAAGCCCTGCGCCTCTGGCTGCGAATGCTCACCTGCTCCCAGCTCGTGGAGAAACAAGTTCGCACCCAGTTGCGCGAGCGCTTCGACACCACGCTGCCCCGCTTCGACCTGATGGCGCAGCTCGAACGCTCGCCGGAGGGCCTGAAGATGAACGAGCTCTCGCGCCGCATGATGGTGACGGGCGGCAATGTCACCGGCATCACCGACCAGCTCGTGACCGAAGCCCTGGTGGAGCGCATCGACGTCGAGGGCGACCGGCGCGCCTACCGCGTGCGGCTGACCGCCAAGGGCCGCAAGCTGTTCAACGACATGGCCCGCCAGCACGAGGACTGGATCGTCGACGCTTTCTCGGGCCTGAGCGACAAGGAAATCACCACGCTCTACAAGTTGCTGGGCAAGGTGAAGGAGCACGCGACGCAGGCGCGCCAGGAGGCAGCGTCATGAGCCGCCGGGCCGACCCCAGGCGAATTCCGCGGCGCGTAGCGCGGAGGGCAGTCCAGTGAGTGCCCAGGTCGATCGCTTCGTGCATGACCGATTGCCGCCGCGCGAGCAGTGGCCGCAGCTGCGCTACGAGCTCTCCGAGCTGCAATGGCCCGCGCAGGCCAACGTGGTGGAGGAACTGCTGGATCGCGCCGCGCACAAGGGTTGGGGCGACCGGCCCCTGCTGCGCTCGCCTGTCCGCACCCTGACCTACGAGCAGGCGCGCCAGGAAGTGGACCGCTTCGCGCGCGTGCTGGTGGACGACCTGGGCCTCGTTCCCGGCCAACGCGTCCTTCTGCGCGGAGGCAATTCGATCGCCATGGCGCTCGCCTGGCTGGCCGTGGTCAAGGCCGGCGGCATCTCGGTGGCCACGATGCCGCTGCTGCGCGCACGCGAGCTGGGCGACATCATTGCCAAGGCGCAACCCGCGCTGGCCTTGTGCGATGCACGCCTGCTGGATGAACTGGAAAGCGCGCGGCAGCAGCAACCGGTGCTGGCGACGGTCGTGCCCTTCAACGCGCCCTCGCTGGCCGGCTCGCTGGAAAGCCGCGCCGCGAACAAGCCCGCGCGCTTCGACGCCTGCCCGACGGCGGCCGACGACATCGCGATGCTGGCCTTCACCTCGGGCACCACAGGGCGACCCAAGGCGGCCGTGCACACGCACCGCGACGTGCTCGCCGCCTGCGAGGCGTGGCCGCGTCACGTGCTGCGCGCGACGCCCGAGGACATCGTCGTCGGCAGCCCGCCGCTCGCCTTCACCTTCGGTCTCGGCGGCCTGCTGGTGTTCCCGATGTGGGCAGGATGCTCGGTGTACTTCCCCGACGGACCGTACACGCCGGAGTCGCTGGTGCGCACCATCCGCGAAGTGGGAGCCACCATCTGCTACACGGCGCCGACGTTCTACCGGCAGGCCGCGCCCTTCGCGCGCGAGCTGGGAGTCGGGCGCCTGCGCACCTGCGTGAGCGCGGGCGAAGGCCTGCCCGATGCGACGCGCCAGCTGTGGAAGCAAGCCACCGGCATCGAGATGCTGGACGGCATCGGTGCGACCGAGATGTTCCACATCTTCATCTCCTCCTCGCCGGCCGACGTGCGCCGCGGCGCCATCGGCAAGGTGGTGCCGGGCTACCACGCGAAAGTGGTGGACGACGACGGGCGCGAGGTCCCGCGCGGTACCGTCGGCAAGCTGGCCGTGATCGGCCCCACCGGCTGCAAGTACCTGGACGATGCGCGCCAGGCCGATTACGTGCAGGACGGCTGGAACCATCCGGGCGACGCGTTCGTGCAGGACGCCGACGGCTACTTCTTCTACCAGGCGCGCGCGGACGACATGATCATCACCGCCGGCTACAACGTCGGCGGTCCGGAAGTCGAGGACGCGCTGCTCAAGCACCCCGCGGTCGCCGAATGCGGCGTGATCGGCAAGCCCGACGAGGAACGCGGCATGATCGTCAAGGCCTTCTGCGTGCTGAAGCCGGGGCACGCCGGCGACGCCGCGATGGTTAAGGCGCTGCAGGAGCACGTGAAGGCGAGCATCGCACCCTACAAGTACCCGCGCGAAGTGGTGTTCGTGGCGAGCCTGCCGCGCACGGAGACGGGCAAGCTGCAGCGCTTCCGCTTGCGGGAGATGTAGCGAGCCGTGGCGCGCCGGCCCGGGCCGGCGCGCGCAAGTTCAGTGCGGCACGTCGGCTGCCGCCGCCGGCCCCGCATTCCGGCGCGGCGGCCGGATCAGCATCAGGAAGGGAATGGCCAGCGCGGTCACGGCCATCATGATCCAGAAGTCGTTCACGTACGCGAGCAGCGTGGCTTGCCGCGTGACCTCGGCGTTCAGCAGCGCCAGGCCCGTCGGCGTGTCGGGACTCATGGCGCCCGTGAGCCCCACCAGTCCCTGGTTGCCCGCGTTGACGAGCGCCGCCAGGTCCGAGTGCGAACGCGCGGCCCCGCGCGACAACAGCGTCTGCACGACGGCGATGCCGACGCTGCCGCCGATGTTGCGCAACAGGCTGTACAGCGGCGTGCCCTCGTTGCGCAGCCGCGGCGCCAGGGTGGCGAAGGATGCGGTGGACAGCGGGACGAAGGTGAAGCCGATGCCCAGGCCCTGGATGAACCCGGACGTGATGATCAGGTGGCTGTCCATGTCCAGCGTGATGTGCGTCATCTGCCACAGCGCGATGGCGGTCAGCGCGAAGCCCGTCGCCATGATCAGGCGCACGTCGATGCGTCCGACCAGCCGTCCCACGGCGATCATCGCGATCATGGTGCCTATGCCGCGCGGCGCGGTGATCACGCCGGTGTAGACGACGGGATAGCCCATGAGCCCCTGCAGGAACAGCGGCAGCAGCGCCATCGTCCCGTACAGCACGACGCCCACGATGAAGCCGAAGACGCAGCCGGTGACGAAGTTGCGGTCCTTCAGCAGCTCGCGGTCGACGAAGGAGGCCCCTTGCACCGTCCATGTGTGTACCGCCAGGAAGGCGAAGGCGACCAGCGCGCCGAAGGCCTCCAGCTTCACTTCCCAGGAATCGAACCAGTCCAGCAACTCGCCGCGGTCCAGGAACAGCTGCAGCAGTCCGATGGCGAAACTCAGCGTGATGAAGCCGAACATGTCGAGCCGGCTGCTGGGCGGCCGGTTCTCCGGCAGGTAGCGCCAGATGCCGTACAGCGCGAAGATGCCGACCGGCAGGTTGATGAAGAACACCCAGCGCCAGTCGAAGTTCTCTGTGAGCCAGCCGCCCATCATCGGGCCCAGGATGGGGCCGACCATGATGCCGGCGCCCCAGATGGCCATGGCGGAGCCCACCTTCTGCGGCGGGTTGATGTCCAGCAGCACGGCCTGCGACAGCGGCACCAGCGCCGCGCCGAACACGCCTTGCAGCAGGCGGGCGAGGACGATCATGCCCAGCGAGGTCGACAGGCCGCACAGCGCCGACGCGATGGTGAACCCGATGACGGAGATGATGAACACCTGCCGCCGGCCCCAGCGCGCGCACAGCCAGCCCGTGAGCGGCAGCGCGATGGCCGCGGCCACGATGTAGGAAGTCAGCACCCAGGTGATCTGGTCCTGCGAAGCCTGCAGCGCGCCCTGCATGTGCGGGAGCGCGACGTTGGCGATGGTCGTGTCCAGCGCCTGCATGATGGTCGCGAGCATGATCGAGACCGTGATCATCCCGCGGTGCGGCACCGGCGCGTGCGTGGTCGGGCTCATGGTTGCGCGAACTCCGCTTCGTTGAGCGCCAGCAAGCCCTCGCGCGCCTTCGCGAGCAGGGCGAGCAACTGGCTCCGCTCCGTGGCGCTCAGGCCGGCCAGGGAGCGCGCGCTCAACTCTTCGCCGATCGCCATCGCCTTGTCCAGCGCCTTGCGCGCGCTCGGCTTGATGTGCAGGCGATTCACGCGCCGGTCCTCGGGATGCGCGCGCCGCTCGATCCAGCCTGCGGCCGCGAGGCGGTCGCACATGGTGGCGACAGCCATGGCCGTCAGGCCCATCTTCTGCGCCAGCTCGGTTTGAGAGAGCGGCTCTTCCCCTTCATGCCACGCAAGCACGGCAAGGAGCCGGCACTGGGCCTGTGACAGGCCCAGCCGTTCACGGGAAAGGCGGTCGAACTGCTGGGAGTAATGCCGGCTCACGTCGTTGACGAGGAAGCCGAAGCGTTGGGTCAGCGCGGGTTTCATCAGCACGTTGATTATAAACATGCTTATTAATTAGCGTCGCCGGGCTCGCGGACGCCCAGGCGAAGCAGCGTGAGCGGTCGAAAGTTGTCGCCGCGTGGCAGCCGCCCCGCCCCCGCTGCCCTCAGCCCGCCATCGCCTCGCGCCAGTAGCGGCGGTCGACGTACTTGTCGGGGTCCGTGAGCTGCCGCGGCGGCTCGCCGAGCTTGCCGCGCAGAGCCAGCACGGCCTGCACGGCCTGCGGCTCCATGCCCACATCGTGGAAGAAGCCGCTGCGTGCATCGAGCATGAGGTCGCAGGACTGCGCGGCGATCTCCGGCGTCATGCCCGGCACGTTGGCCTGCAGCAGCTTCTGCGCGGTCCCCCGGTTGGCGCGATCCTCCAGCCACACCACCGCATCGCGGTAGGCGCGGATGAAGGCGACGGCCTGCGCCGGATGCTGCTGCGCCCAGCTGCGGCGCGCCGCGCCGACGATGCCCAGGTAAGGCCCGATCACCTCGCGGGCGGTCGCCAGCTGGTTGAAGCCGCGGTTGCGCGCCTGCAGGTCGAAGGGCGCGCGCAGCATCGTGGCGTCTTGCTGGCGCTGCATCAGCGCGGCGAAGCGGCGATCGGTGCCGCCGGCCCGCGCCCACTTCACCTCGGACTCCTGCACGCCATTGCGCGCCAGCATCTCGCGCAGCGCGAAGGAGAAGCCGTTGCTCATCGCGTCGACGGAGATCGTGCGTCCCTTCAACTGCCCGACGGTCTTCACCTCCGGCACCGCGACCAGGCTCAGGAAGCCGTCGTCCGAACCCATGAAGGCGAAGAAATCGCTGGGCGGGTCGAACTTCACTTCGCCCTGGCCTTCCTGGTAGGCCACGATGTTGTCGAAGGCGGTGATCGCCACATCGTAGCGGCCCTCCATCAGCCCGCTGAACACGTTGCGCGAGTCCGGCGTGACCTGCAGGTTCGCGATCAGGCCGTGGCGCGCGAAGAAGCCCTGGTCGCGCGCTGCCCACAGCGGCAGGTTGAAGCCGCCGCCGAAGCTGATCACCGAGATCGGCTGCGGCGGCCGCGGTCCTTGCGCGCAGCCCGAGGCGGCGAGGGCAGCGCCGGGAGCGGCGGCCAGGAGGGTGCGGCGGCGAAGGGGAAAGTCATGCATGGCCGCGAGTGTCCGCGTGCCTCGCAGGGCGGGCAAGAAGGCAGGCGCAACACAGTTTTCCGGCGGTCGCAAAAGGACGGGGAAACCCGGACCCGCCTTCACCGCCGCCATCGATTTCAACGCCTGCCGTGCGCGAAGCCGGTCTTCGCCGGAGGCCGGCGCAGCCACTTATGATCGCCCCATGCCGGCATATGCATTCGAGGCGCTGGACACGGAGGGCGCGACCCAGAAGGGCGTGATCGAGGCCGACACGGCCAAGGCCGCGCGCGGGCTGCTGCGCAACCGCGCGCTGGTCCCGCTGGAAGTCCGTCCCGTCGCGTCGGAGGAGTCGAGCAGCGGGCTGTCGCAGCGCGCGCTGTTCCGCCGCGCCATCTTCAACTCGACGGGCCTGGCAATCTGGACGCGGCAGCTCGCGGGCCTGGTCGGCTCCGGCCTGACGCTGGAACGGGCGCTGACGGCGCTGGCCGACGAGGCCGACAACCAGCAGCACCACCACCTGATCGCCGCCCTGCGCGCCGAGGTCAACGCGGGCTCGTCCTTCGCCAAGGCGCTGGCGCGCTTCCCGCGCGAGTTCTCCGACATCTACATCGCCGTCGTCGGTGCGGGAGAACAGAGCGGCCACCTCGGCGCGGTGCTCGAGCGCCTGGCCGACGACCTGGAGGACCGGCAGGCGCTCAACGCCAAGCTGATCGCCGCCACGCTCTACCCGGCCATCGTCACCGTGGCGGCCATCGCCATCGTGCTGCTGCTCATGACCTACGTCGTGCCGCAGGTGGCCAACGTGTTCGCGGGCACCAAGCACGCCCTGCCCGTGCTCACGACGATGATGCTGGCCGTGAGCGCCTTCGTGCGCAGCTGGGGCCTGGTGGTGATCGCTGCGCTGGTGGCTGCCTTCGTGGGGTTGCGCATCGCCCTGCGCAATCCCGCGTTCCGCGAGCGCTTCGACGCGAGCTGGCTCACGCTGCCCCTGATCGGACGCCTCTCGCGCGGCTACAACGCGGCGCGCTTCGCCGGCACGCTGGCGATGCTCGCCGGCGCCGGCGTGCCCATCCTGAAGGCCTTGCAGGCCGCGGCCGAGACCCTGGGCAACCGCGCCATGCGGGCCGACGCGCTCGACGCGCTGGTGCTGGTGCGGGAAGGTGCGCCGCTGGCCAGCGCGCTGGCGCAGAAGAAGCGCTTTCCCGGGCTGCTGGGCATGTTCGCCCGCCTGGGCGAACAGACCGGCCAGCTGCCGGCGATGCTGCAGCGGGCTGCCACGCAACTCTCGGCAGAGGTCCAGCGCCGCTCGCTGCAGATGGCGACCTTGCTGGAGCCGTTGCTGATCGTGGGCATGGGCCTGGTCGTCATGCTGATCGTGCTGGCGGTCCTGCTGCCTATCATCCAGCTGAACCAGTGGGTACGATAGGCGCATGGCCCAGCCTTCCCTCGACGACAAGCTGGTGGTCGCGATCTCCTCGCGGGCGCTGTTCGACTTCGAGGAAGAGAACCGCGTCTTCGAGAGCGGCGACGCCGCGGGCTACATGCGCCTGCAGCTGGAACGCCTGGACCGCCCCGCCGCGCCCGGCATCGCCTTCTCGCTGGTGCGCAAGCTGCTCGCGTTCAACGACGCGGACGCGCAGCGCGTCGAAGTCGTCGTGCTCTCGCGCAACGACCCCGTCTCGGGCATGCGTGTGTTCCGCTCGGCGCAGCACAACGCCATCCACCTGCAGCGCGGCGTGTTCACGCAGGGCCGCTCGCCCTTCGGCTACCTGCGGCCGCTGAAGGCGACGCTGTTCCTCTCCGCCAACGAGGACGACGTGCGCGGCGCGCTCGCCGCCGGCTTCCCGGCCGCGCGCGTGCTCACCGAGTCCGTGCTGGCGCACGACAGCTACCCCACCGAAGTGCGCATCGCCTTCGACGGCGACGCGGTGCTCTTCTCCGACGAGGCGGAGCAGGTCTTCCAGTCGCGCGGGCTGGAAGCCTTCCAGGAGCACGAGTCGCGCAAGGCCGCGCAGCCCCTGCCCAGCGGACCGTTCCGGCCGCTGCTCGCGGCGCTGCATCGATTGCAGCAGGCGAGCAGCGCGAAGATGCGCATCCGCACGGCGCTGGTCACGGCACGCAGCGCGCCCGCGCACGAGCGCGCGATCCGCACGCTGATGGACTGGAAGATCCACGTGGACGAGGCGATGTTCCTGGGCGGCCTGCCCAAGGGCGAGTTCCTGCGCGAGTTCGAGCCCGACTTCTTCTTCGACGACCAGACGCGGCACGTGCTGCACGCGTCGCTGCACGTGCCTTCGGGCCACGTCGCCGCCGGCATCGCCAACACGCTCAACTGAGCCGGCGCACGCGCGACTCGCGGCGCGCGATCCACAGCGTGGAGCCGCAGATCACCACGCCGCCCATCAAGGTGGATTCGCTGGGCACGTCGCTGAAGGCGAACCAGCCGACGATCGACGCCCAGACCAGATCCAGGAACTTCACCGACTGCGAGGCGGAGATGTCGGCCGCCGCATAGGAGCGCGTCAGGCAGTAGTGCCCGGCGCTGCCAAGGAAGCCGCACACGACGAACAAGCCCATTTGCGCGAGCCCGGGCGCCTGCCAGTGCAGCAGCGCCAGGGGCAGGCTGAACAGGGTCACCGAGATGGCCTGCCAGGCGACGATCACTTCGGCGCGCTCGTAACGCGTGAGCGCCTTGGTCATGAGATACGAGGCCGCGTACACCGGCGAGGAGCACAGCATCACCAGGTCGAAGAGGCCGCCGCTGCCGGACAGCTTGGGCGCCACCACGATCAGCACACC
>FTHB01000210.1_pt1 | contig 10779 bp, 11 predicted proteins | sample 1640851 | NCBI WGS metagenome assembly FTHB01 (sample SAMEA3914788, study PRJEB12502) | metagenome | biome: forest; material: soil | place: Canada | collected 2011-07-03 | depth 0.1 m
CTTTTATTTTCCGCTTCGTGTCGCCGGCAGGGGATCGGGCTTTCCCCGAGGGCGTAGAACTCGGACCGCCGGACGCGGAGAGCGGAAAGGGTACGCAGAGGACGCAGAAGTGGAATCCATATTTTTCGTGGATGTCCTTCTGCGACCTCCGCGTACCCTTCGCGTCCCCTGCTTCCGGTTGTCCGCTTTCGGCAATCCGCCAGCAGAGTCGCAAACGGCTGCCTATACTGGCCGCCGCCCGCGCGCAAAAACGAACAAAGGTCCCATCGATGAGCGACACCCCGGCCTACACACCTCCTGCCGTCTGGACCTGGAACAAGGAGAACGGCGGCAGGTTCGCCGCCATCAACCGGCCCGTCGCCGGGCCCACGCACGAGAAGGAGCTGCCGCTCGGCCGCCATCCGCTGCAGCTGTACTCCATGGGCACGCCCAATGGCGTGAAGGTGACGGTGATGCTGGAAGAGCTGCTCGCGCTGGGACACGCCGGCGCGGAGTACGACGCGTGGCTCATCCGCATCGGCGAAGGCGCGCAGTTCGGCAGCGGCTTCGTGGCCGTGAATCCCAATTCCAAGATTCCCGCGCTGCTCGATCGCAGCGGACCCGCGCCGATCCGCGTGTTCGAGTCCGGCGCCATCCTGATCCATCTCGCGGAGAAGTTCGGCGCCTTCCTGCCGAAGGAAGGCGCCGCGCGCGCCGAGTGCCTGTCCTGGCTGTTCTGGCAGATGGGCAGCGCGCCCTTCCTGGGCGGCGGCTTCGGCCACTTCTACGCCTACGCGCCCAGCAAGATCGAATACGCGATCGACCGCTACGCGATGGAGGTCAAGCGCCAGCTCGACGTGCTGGACCGGCGCCTGGCCGAGACGCGCTACCTGGCGGGCGAGCAGTACACGATCGCCGACATGGCCGTCTGGCCCTGGTACGGCGCGATGGCGAAAGGCCTGCTTTATGGCGCGGGCGAGTTCCTGCAGGTGCAGGAATACAGGAACGTGCAGCGCTGGACCGACGAGATCGCCGCGCGGCCCGCGGTGAAACGCGGTCGCATGGTCAACCGCACCTTCGGCGAGCCGTCCAGCCAGCTGCACGAGCGCCACGAGGCCAGCGACTTCGACACGCGCACGCAGGACAAGCTGGCCGCGGCCGGCACCGGGGCGCCATGATCACCCTCTACGACTGCGCCACCGCACCCAGCCCTCGCCGCGCGCGCATCCTGCTGGCCGAGAAAGGCATCGCGCACGAGACCGTGCAGGTGGACCTGCGCAACGGCGAGCAGTTCGGCGAGGCCTATCGCCGCATCAACCCGCAGTGCACCGTGCCCGCGCTGAAGACCGAAGAAGGCGAGGTGCTGGCCGACAACGCGGCGATCACGGCGTATGTCGAAGCGCTGCGCCCCGACCCGCCCCTGCTGGGACGCACGCCGCTGGAGAAGGCCGAGGTCGCGAGCTGGAACTGGCGCATCGAGTTCGAGGGCCTCATCGCGATCGCCGAGGCCTTGCGCAACGGCTCGCCCGCCATGGCTAATCGCGCGCTGCCGGGGCCGCGCAACTACGCGCAGATCCCCGAGCTCGCGCAGCGCGGGCAGCAGCGCGTGCAGGACTTCTTCGCCACGCTGGAAGAGCGGCTGCAGGGCCGCGACTTCGTCGCGACGGATCGCCTGAGCATCGCCGACATCACGGCCGTCGTCGCCGTGGACTTCGCGCGCGCGGTGAAGGTGAAGCCGGGCGAGCAGCATCCCAACCTGCAACGCTGGCGCGCGGCGATGGCGCAACGCCCCGCCATGGCGCTGTGACCATGATCGAACGCACGCTCCCCTGCGGTGAACGCGTGCCCGCCCTGGGCCAGGGCACCTGGAACATAGGCGACGATCCGAAGCTGCGCGCCGGGGAGATCGCGAGCTTGCGCCGCGGCCTGGACCTGGGCCTCACGCTGGTCGACACGGCGGAGATGTACGGCGACGGCCGGTCGGAAGAACTGGTCGGCGAAGCGATCGCGGGCCGGCGCGACGAGGTCTTCCTCGTGAGCAAGGTCTATCCGCACAACGCCTCGCGCAAGGGCATGCCCAGATCGTGCGAAGCGAGCCTGCGGCGCCTGGGCGTGGAGACGATCGATCTCTACCTGCTGCACTGGCCCGGCAACGTGCCGCTGGCCGAGACCGTCGAAGCCTTCGAGGCCTTGCAGCGCGCCGGCAAGATCCGGCACTGGGGCGTGAGCAACTTCGACACCGAGGGCATGCGGGAGCTGTGGCGCACGCGCGGCGGGTCCGCGGCGCAGGTGAACCAGGTGCTCTACAACCTCGGCGAGCGCGGCATCGAATGGGACCTGCAGCCCTGGCTGCGCGAGCGCGGCGTTCTCCTCATGGCCTACTCGCCCCTGGACCAGGGGCGGCTGCTGCGCAAGCGCGCGCTGCTGGACTTCGCCAAGCGCCACGGCATGACCCCTGCGCAGGCGGCGATCGCGTGGCTGCTGGCGCAGGACGACGTCATCGCGATTCCCAAGACCGGCAGCCCGCAGCGCCTGCAGGACAACGCCGCGGCGCTGGCCCGTCCCTTGTCGCGCGAAGAGCGCGAGGAGCTGTCTCGCCTGTTCGCGCCGCCGCAAGGGCCGACGCCGCTGGCGATGCTCTGAGGCGCCTCAGCTGCTGCGGCCCGCCGCGGTGGCGCGCGTCATCTCGGCGCCCGCATCGTGCGGCAGCCGCCAGAACGAGATCGTGGCGAGCGCGCAGAACAAGCCCATGGCGAGGAAGGCCGCATGGAAGTCGGCCAGCACCAGGTGCGTGCCGCCGTGCAGCGACTCGGACACCGCCAGCACGATCGCGCCGACCGCGACGCCCAGCGCGCCTGCCGTCTGCATGGACATCGTGGCCAGCGACGAAGCCGCGGGGCGCTGCGGCGCCGTCACGTCGGCGAACATCAGCGTGTTGATCGCCGTGAGCATCATCGAGCGGATGCAGCCCGCGACCACCAGCAGCACGACCAGCACGATCCACGGCGTCTGCGGTCCCACCAGCGCGAAGGCGGCGATGGCCGCCGCGTTGCCGAGGCCCGTGGCGACCAGCATGCGGCGAAAGCCCAGGTGCAGCAGGATGCGCGTGGTCACCGACTTGATCGCGAGATTGCCCAGGAAGTAGGGCAGCAGCAGCGCGCCGGCATCCACCGCGCTGCGTCCCATCGCCAGCTGGAACAGCAGCGGCAGCAGGAAAGGCGTGGCCTGCAGGCACATGGAAGCGAAGGTCCCGCCCGCCGCCGTGGCGACGAGGAAGGTGCGATGCTCGAAAGGCGCCAGGCTCACCACCGGGTTCGGCGTGCGGCGCAGGTGGTGCACGGTCCAGGCCAGCACCGCGCCGCCCGCGGCGATCGTCATCACCGCCTGCATGCGGCCCGCGCCCTCTCCCACCACGTGCGCGGCCCATTCCAGCCCGCCCAGCAGCAGCACCAGGCCCAGCGCCGCACCGGCTGCGCCGGGCACGTCGAGCGGTCGCGGCGCGTGCTTCGCATCGTGCGGCACCCAGCGCAGGATCAGCGCGATCGCGACGATGCCCAGCGGCACGTTGAACAGAAAGTTCCAGCGCCAGGACACGTAGGTGGTGATGAAGCCACCGAGCGGCGGCCCCAGCACCGGCGCGAACAGGGCGGGCCAGGTGAGCAGGGCCGTGATGCCGATCAGGTCTTCCTTGCGCGCGTCGCGCATGGCGATGGTGCGGCCCACGGGCATCATGAGTCCGCCGCCCAGGCCTTGCAGCGCGCGGGCGAGCACCAGCTCCTGCGCTCCTTGCGCCAGCCCGCACAGCAGCGAGGCCAGCGTGAACAGCGCGATCGCGATGACGAACAGGCGCCGCAGCCCCAGCCGCTCGCCCAGCCAGCTCGCCATCGGCAGCATGGCCGCGGCCGCCAGCAGGTACACCGTCACCGCCGCACTCAGGGCGAGCGGCTTCACCTGCAGCGCATGCGCCATGACAGGCAGCGAGGTGTTGAGGATGGATCCGTCCAGCAGCAGCATGAAGAAGGCTGCCGCCACGGTGAGCGTCACGCGATGCAATCGGGTCTCCCGGAGGGAGCGATTCTAGAGGCCGCGGCCGGCAAGGTTTCGGCGATACAACTTGTCTCCACCTCATGCGGGGAACCCGCTGCTTCGCCTGCACAATCGCCGCCAGCATGACACCGCGCCGACTTCCCCTCGACCCCCGCACCATCGTCGTCCGCACACCGCAGCTTTCCGAGCTCGCCGGCGAGACCTTCTGCGTGGGCTGGACCCGCAAGGCGTTCGCGCTGGCGCTGCACATGACGTGCCTCGGCCTGTTCGCCCTCGTCGTGGTGTGGCCCTTGGTGTCGTCCGTGTCCAGCGGCGCGCTGGCCCGCGAGTTCGGGCCGGCACTGGACGCGTGGACCTGCTGGACGTCGTCGCCGGACGAGGCACCGGCCCGCTGCACGCTGCGCCGCTAGGCCCTGGCCCCTCGCCACCTGCGCGGGTATATTGGCACCCGCATTGGCAGGAGCCCTCATGCAACGACGCGATCTGCTGGCCTGGCTGTCTTCGTTCGCCTTCGCCCCGGCCTTCGCGGCCGAGGGCGTCACCGGTGTCGTGATGCTGCACGGCAAGCAATCCCGGCCCAACGACGTCTCCGACATCGCGCGGGCGCTGCGCTCCGGCGGCTGCAAGGTGGCGACGCCGGAGATGGCGTGGTCGCAGCGGCGCGAGTTCGACATTCCCTATCCTGCCGCGCTCGAAGAGGTCGCGGCCGCGTGCAAGGACTTGCAGGCCGAAGGCGCGACGCGGCTCGTCGTCGGCGGCCACAGCCTGGGTGCGAACGCGGCGCTCGCGTATGCGGCCAGCGGGCGGCCGCTCGCCGGCGTGTTCGCGCTGTCGCCGGGGCATGTGCCCGAGCTGCGCGGCTTCCAGCGCGAGGTCGGGCCCGGCGTGCAGAAGGCACGGGAGATGATCGCGCGGGGCGAGGGCGAGGAGAAGGCCTGGTTTCCCGACAGCAACCAGGGCCGCTCGCGCCAGGTGCGCACGAGCGCGGCCGTGTATTTTTCGTACTTCGACCCGGAAGGCCTCGGCTCGATGACGCGCTCGTGCCGCGGGATCCCGGCGGACGTGCCGCTGTTCATGGCGGTCGGCGAGTCCGAGAACATCCTCACCTATGCGCGCGGCACGCTCTTCCCTTCCGCAGCGAAGAACGACAGGAGCGTGTTCCTCGCGGTCCCCGGCGACCATTTCAGTGCGCCGCGTTCGGCGCTCCCGAGGCTCGTGGAGTGGACGGCATCGCTCGCAGCGTGAAGCGCTGCCTTCGCGCAGCAGCCCCCTGCAAGCTCGCACCTTTGCTATCCTGAGCAGCGACATGGACAGCAAGAACCTCGGCCGCCATGGCCCTTCCGTTTCGGCGCTCGGCCTCGGCTGCATGGGCATGTCGGGCATGTACGGCCCGGCCGATCGCACCGAAAGCATCGCCACCATCCGCGCGGCGCTGGACGCCGGAATCACCCTGCTGGACACCGGTGACTTCTACGGCATGGGCCACAACGAGATGCTGATCGGCGAAGCGCTGGCCAGCCGCTCGCGCGACGACTGCCTGATCAGCGTGAAGTTCGGCGCGCTGCGCGATCCGGCACAGCAGTGGAACGGCTACGACGCGCGGCCGGTCGCGGTGAAGAACTTCCTCGCCTACACGCTGCAGCGCCTGCGGGTGGACCACATCGACATCTACCGGCCGGCGCGGCTCGATCCGGACGTGCCCATCGAAGACACCGTGGGTGCGATCGCCGACCTGGTGAAGGCAGGGTACGTGCGCCACATCGGCCTGTCGGAAGTCGGCGCCGAGACGATCCGCCGCGCCGCCGCCGTGCACCCGATCGCCGACCTGCAGATCGAGTATTCGCTCATCTCGCGCGGCATCGAGGACAACGGCATCCTCGCGACCTGCCGCGAACGGGGCATAGGCATCACGGCCTATGGCGTGCTCTCACGCGGCCTCATCAGCGGACACTGGGACGCGAGCCAGCGCGCGGCCGGCGACTTCCGCAACGCCTCGCCGCGCTTCCAGCAAGGCAACGTCGAAGCCAACCTGCAACTCGTGGAGGCGCTGCGCAAGGTGGCCGAGGCGCGCGAAGTCACCGTGGCGCAGATCGCCATTGCCTGGGTGCTCGCGCAAGGCGACGACATCGTTCCCCTGGTAGGCGCGCGCAAACGGGACCGCCTGCAGGAGGCGATCGGCGCGCTGGCGGTGCGGCTGGACGATGCGGACCTCGCGGCGATCGAGCAGGCCGTGCCCAAGGGCGCGGCGCAGGGCGGCCGGTACGCGCAGGCACAGCTCGCGCACCTGGACAGCGAGCGCTGATCTAGCCGCGCACCGAATCGACCTTGCCGCACCACGCGGCGAGCGCGCGGGAAACCGCAGCGGGCTGCTCCAGTGTCGACATGTGGCCGCACTCCGGCACGATGACGAGGTCCGCCCCCGGGATCGCCGCCGCCATCTCCTCGCTCAGCTCCGGCGGCGTGACCTGGTCCTCCCGGCCGCAGAGGACCAGGGCGGGACACGCGATCTGTGCCAGCAAGCCGCGGCTGTCCGGGCGCGCCATCGCCGCACGCTGCTGGCGCACGAAGCCCTCAGGGCCGACCTCCCGCGCCATGGCTATCAGCACGGCCGCGAGCTGTGCATCAGCGACACGCGAAGCATGCAGGATGCGCGGAAGGAACGCCGCAGCCACCGTGTCGAGCGTCACGGCTGCGCCCTGCAGGCCCTGGATCATGCGCATGCGCACCTGCCGGCCTTCTTCCGTGTCGGGTCGGGCACCCGTGTCGAGCAAGGCCATGCCGGCAATGCGCTGCGATGCCTGGCGCCACGCCTCGAGCGCCACGTAGCCTCCCAGCGAGAAGCCCGCGACGGCGAAGCGTCCGTCGGGAACGAGAGCCAGCGCCGCACGCGCCATCTCGCGCACGTCCTCGCGTTCGTGCGTCCTGGCGACGATCACCTGGCGCCCCTGCCCGAACGCGGCCAGCACCGGACTCCACACGCGGTGGTCGTTCATGAGGCCGGGAAACAGCAGGAGGGGAACGGGAGAGGTCATCGCGTGCTTCTTCAGTCCTCGAGCAGGCGCGCCTTCACGCTGCGCCCCTTGACGCGGCCCGCGTTCAGGCCGGCGACCACGTCCTTGCCGATGTCGCGCGCGACCGCGACGTAGGTGGCGAACTCGTTGATGTCGATCTTGCCGACCTGCTCGCGCGTATAGCCCAGGTCCGCCGTCAGCGCGCCCAGCACATCGCCGGGGCGGATCTTTTCCTTGCGCCCCGCCTGGATGTGCACCGTCGCCATCGCTGGCAGCAGGCGGCCGCCATCGGCGGGCGTGAGTTCGGCGAGCGCGTGCCATTCGGACGCACGTCCCTGCAGCTGCTCGATGCGGCCCACGGCGCCCATTTCGTCCAGGCTCGCGAGGTTGAGCGCGAGGCCGGTCTCGCCCGCGCGGCCGGTGCGGCCGATGCGGTGCACATGGATCTCGGGATCCGGCGTCATGTCGACGTTGATGACGGCCGCGAGCCCCGCGACGTCGAGGCCGCGCGCGGCGACGTCGGTGGCCACCAGGACCGTGCAGCTGCCATTGGAAAAGCGCACCAGCACCTGGTCGCGATCGCGCTGCTCCAGGTCGCCGTGCAGCGCCAGGGCGCTGTAGCCCTGGGCCTGCAGCAGCTCGGCGAGCTCGCGGCAGCGCGCCTTCGTATTGCAGAAGGCCAGCGCACTCGCGGGACGGAAGTGATCCAGCAGGCGCGCGACGGCGGGCAGGCGCTCGGCCTCGCGCACCTCGTACCAGCGTTGCGCGATGTGCTCGCCGCCGTGCTGCGCCTCCACCGTCACGGTGACGGGATTCTTCAGGAACTGCGCAGCGAGCTTGGCGATGCCTTCCGGGTAGGTCGCCGAGAAGAGCAGCGTCTGGCGTTGCGGGGGACACTGGCGCACGACCTGGGCGATGTCGTCGACGAAGCCCATGTCCAGCATGCGGTCCGCCTCGTCCAGTACCAGCGTGTTGAGCGCATCGAGCTGCAGGTTGCCGCGATCGAGGTGGTCCATCACGCGTCCGGGCGTGCCCACGACGATGTGCGCGCCATGCTCCAGGCTGGCGGACTGCCCGCGCAGCGGCACGCCGCCGGAGAGCGTGACGACCTTGATGTTGTCCTCGGCGCGCGCGAGGCGGCGGATCTCGGTCGTGACCTGGTCGGCGAGTTCACGCGTGGGACACAGCACCAGCGCCTGCACGGCGAAGCGGCGCGCATTGAGGTTGGCGAGCAGGGCGAGCGCGAAGGCGGCGGTCTTGCCGCTGCCGGTCTTGGCCTGCGCGATCAGGTCCTTGCCCAGGAGGGCGGGCGGCAGGCTGGCGGCCTGGATGGCCGTCATCTCCAGGTAGCCCAGCCGCTTCAGGTTGTCCAGGGTGGCAGGTGCAAGGGCAAGCGTGTCGAAGGCGGTCGGGTGCGGGGCGGGCATCCCGCATCATTCCACAGCGCGCGCGCCGGCGTCACCTCGCGCCGCATTGTCCCTGCTAGGGCGCCAGGCCCGCGGCCTGCCGGCCCTCCGCCGTGAGCTTGAGGATGTGCAGCCCGGTGTCGGCGCGGTCCACGATGTAGATGTAGCCGCGGTCGTCCACCTCGACGTTGTTGGTCTGGATCGCGGTCTTGCAGCGGTCCTGGCCGTCCACCTTCACGCAGCGCGGCTCGGTGTTGGCCGTGACAGCGGGGATGTAGTAGCCGATCTCCTTCGGCGAGAACGGGTTGCGCACGTCGATGGCGCGCACGCCGGCGTTGAAGTGCGCGAGGAAGGCGACCTTGCGGTAGAAGGTGGGCGTGAAGCTCTCGCTGGACGAGTGCGTGCCGAAGCGGCCGCCGCGGCTGCAGAAATTGCCGCTGGCTTCCGGCACGGTGAAGTTGGAGATGAACTGCGGCTTGCTCTCCACCGTGATGTCGACGAACCAGGCCATCTGCCGTGCCTCCGCGCACTCGTTGACCAGCGACTCGTCGACCACCAGCAGGAAGTCGCGCTTGTGCTGCGCGTCGTGCGCGAACTCGGGCACCTCGACGCCCAGGATGGGGAAGGTCGTGTGCGCGCCATTGAGGGGCGACATGTCCAGGCGCCCGACCTGCGGGTAGAGCAGGTTCGCGTCGGTGGGTTCGCGCGGGCCTTCCAGCAGCTTCTTGCGGTCGACGATCTCGATGATGCCGTTCTTGTTGGTGCCGTAGCCGAAGTACACGCGGTTGCCGGCCGGCCCGGTGGAGATCGCGCCGTGCAGCTCCTGCGGCGCCGGACCGGTCGCACCGGGCTGCTGTCCGGGCAGGCCGAAGTTGCGTATGAACACCGGGTGCGCCGGATCGCTCAGGTCGTAGATCTGCGTCATGCGGCGCGTGCGCCAGCCTTCCAGGCCGGACACCAGGTAGGCGATGCCGGTGTCGCACTCCCAGAAGTTCTTGTGCGTGCCCTTGAGCCCGCCCATGCGCGCGAGCTGCACGGGCGCCGCCGGGTTCGTCACGTCCCACACTTCATGCGCGGAGTTGCCGAACACGCGCAGCATGTAGAAGTGGCTGGGGTCCGCCTTGGGCAGCGTGCGGCCCGGGCACACGCGCACCATCTGCGCCCCGCCGGACTCGTCCTGTCCCTCTTCGCCGGGGATGTGGAACAGGTACTTGGGATGCGCCGGATCGGTGACGTCGACGATGGACGTGCCGTTGAACTCGTGCTGCCCATTGAGCGGATTGAGCGGCCGCGGATTGCTCGCCGTGCCGCCGTGGTGGCCGATATAGGCGATCCAGCGCCCGTCCTGGTTGGCGATGGTGGGCTGGTAGGCGCTGCGCGCCTGCAGGTCGTCGGTGCCGACCAGCTCCATGTTGCGCGCCTCGGCCCCGCCTTGCAGGCGCGGGCCCGCGCAGGCGGCGAGCAGGATGGCGGCCGCGCAAGCGGCGCCCAGGCGAAGACTGCGGATCCAGGCGCTGCGTGTTGTGATGATTCTCATCGCGTCTCCTTTGGAACTAGAACTTGCCGAATTCGAGATAGGCCTGCTGCGGATCCACGCCGGCGAGGATGGCGGTGCGGACCTTGTTCTCGGTGGCGATCGCCGTCTCCGCCTGGTCCAGCACGTCTTCCAGGATGGCGCGCGGGATGCGGACGATGCCGTCGCGGTCGCCCAGCAGGTAGTCGCCGGGCGCGACGATCACGTCGCCGATGCGGATGTCGACCTCCACCGCGCGCGGCAGCCAGTAGCCGACGATGTCGCGCGGCGTGAAGCCGCGCGACCAGGTCTGGAAGCCCATCGCGACCAGGAACTCGACGTCGCGCACGTAGCCGTCGGCCACGCAACCCAGCACGCCCTTGTTCTTGAGCGTCTCGGCCGAGAGCTCGCCCATGTGCGCGACCACCCGGTCGTTCGGTTGCGACACCCAGATGTGGCCCGGCTTCGCCTTCGACAGCAGGCCGGTCCAGGCGAGCAGCGTCTCGTGCGCATCGGCACGCGGATCGACGCGTCCGTCGATGGTGAAGGCGGGCCCGGCCAGCCGCCGCTCGGGGAACAGCGGACGCAGCTCCGGCGGCAGGGTGAAATCGCGCAGGCCCATCGCGCGCATGACGTCGTGCACCACGCCCGTGTAGCACAGGGCGAGGCGCTCGCTGAAGCGATCCATCGTTGCTCCTCTTCCGTTGTCGTCCAGGCCCGGCTCACCGGACCGCCTGCACGGCTGTGTATGCGAACGACCTGCTGCGGGCCATCGTGGTTTACCTTGAGCGGCGTGAGGCGATTCGTCCGGCGGGCACCCGCC
>FTHB01000426.1_pt1 | contig 10765 bp, 10 predicted proteins | sample 1640851 | NCBI WGS metagenome assembly FTHB01 (sample SAMEA3914788, study PRJEB12502) | metagenome | biome: forest; material: soil | place: Canada | collected 2011-07-03 | depth 0.1 m
CCCGGATGCTTGCTGCCGCAGATCGGGATGTAGCCGTCGTTGTAGAACGAAACCAGGTCCGGCCCCCAGCCGATGAACACCGGCTGGCGCGCGCGCAGCATGAGGCTCACCGCCGTCTTGAGCGACTGCGGCCAGCCCGCCGGCGGCCCGAGGGACGTCGTCGTCCAGTCGAGGCCGCGCATGAGCGCGCCCATGGCCCCGCCTTCGCGCAGGAACATGGAGTCGTCGGGACGCCGCATGCGCCGACTATAGACGCGGCAAACCCGGCCGCAAGCCCCCGGCCTCAGTCCTCCGCCGTGAACCCGGTGGATTTCACCACGTCGCGGTAACGCTCCCAGGTCGCGCGGTAGACCGCCGCGAATTCCTCCGGCGAGTTGAGGTCCGTCTCCACGCCCAGCTTGTCCAGCGTGGCGGCGCCCGCGGGCGAGCGCACGATGTCGGCGACGGCTGCGTTCACGCGCGCCACGACGTCGCGGGGCGTGCGTGCGGGCGCGACCAGGCCCGACCAGTCCTGGAACACCACGTCCCAGCCCAGTTCGACCATGGTGGGCACCGCGGGCGTGAAGCGCGTGCGCTGGCGCGTCGTGGTGGCCAGCATGCGCAGCTTGCCGGCCTTCACGTGCTCGATCACTTCCGGGATCGGCGTGACGACGGCGGCGATGTGGCCGCCCAGCACGTCGATCACCGAAGGCGCGCCGCCCTTGTACGGCACCATGCGCAGCGGCACGCCCGCGAGCCGCGCATACAGCACGCCGGAGAAATGCTGGCCGCCGCCCGTGGGGGCGCCGAAGGTCGCCTTGTCCGGGTTCGCCTTGCACCAGGCGTTGAACTCCGCCGCCGTGCGCACGCTCTCCGGCACGGCCGGACCCACCGACAGCGCGAAGCCGCCCTTGCCCGTCGTCGCGACCGGCACGAAGTCGGTGAGCGCGTCATAGGGCAGCGTCTTGTAGATGTGCGGGAAGATCGCCATCGGGAAGGCCGGGGTGAACAGCATCACGCTGCCGTCGGCGGGCGCGTTCTTCACGTGCACCGCGCCGATACGGCCGTTGCCGCCCACGCGGTTGTCGACGATCACGCTCTCGGCGACCTTGCCTCGCAAGCCTTCGGCCACCAGGCGCGCGACCGCATCGGTCGCACCGCCCGCGGGGAAGGCGACCACGATCGTCATCTGGCGGATCAGCGCCTGGGCGCGGGCGCCGTCGGCGGCCCACAGCGATGGCAGGGCCAGTCCGGCGGCGAGGCTGCGCAAGGTGCGGCGGCGGTTCATCATTCTTCGCGTCTCCTGTGTGATGGGTGCGCGCGCCTCAGCCGGCGGACACGACGTGCTGCAGCGGCTCGCCCGCCATCAGGCGCCGCAGGTTGTCCGCGACGCCCGCCGCGAGGCGCTGCACGCTGCGCGGGCTGCCGGAGCCGGCGTAGTGCGGCGAGATCAGCACGTTGGGGCTGTCCCACAACGGGTCGTCCGCGGGCAGCGGTTCGGGGTCGGTCACGTCCAGGCCCGCGCCACCGATGCGTCCGCTTTCCAGCGCGCGCCGCAGCGCCGCCTGGTCGATGACGGGGCCGCGCGCCACGTTCACCAGCAACGTGCCCGGCTTGCAGGCCGCGAACTCCGCGTCGCCCATCAGGTGCTCGGTCTCGGGCGTGTGCGCGATGGCCATCACGATGGCGTCGGCCTGCGCCAGCGCCGCGTGCAGTTGCGCCAGCGGCACGGCTTCGTCGATGAATTCGTCGCGCCTGGGCGAACGCGCCACCGCGACGATGCGCATGTCGAAGGCGCGCGCGCGCCGCGCCAGTTCGCGCCCGATGTGGCCGTAGCCCACGATGGCCAGCGTGCTGCCTTCCAGCGAACGCGCCCGCGGCGCGACCAGCGTGCGGTCGAAGGCGCGCCGGGGCATCACGGTGGAGACGAGGTCGGGCACGCGCCGCGCCATCGCGAGCAGCAACGCCATCGCGTGCTCCGCCACCGCCGGCGACACGCCGCCGCCCGCATAGCTCACGATGACGCCGGGCGGCCAGCCCAGTTCCTCGTAGCCTTCGCGGCCGGCGGAGATGAAGTGCATCCAGCGCACGGTGTTCTCGCGCGAGCGCAGCACGCGCATCACCTGCTCGGCCTCGGACTGCGGCCCGTGCACCAGCACGAGCCCCTGTGCGCCGGGCAGCGCCTGCAAGGTCTCCTGCAGGTTGCTGGTGACCTGCAGTTCCACGCCGGGCATGGTTTGCAGCGAGGCGATGATTTCGGCGCGGGCGATCTGCAGGCGCGCCCAGTAGACGATGCGCAAGGGAGTCTCCGGTAGGTCTAGTGGCCGCGCACGGGATGCGCGCGCAGCGCGATTTCGTCGATGTCGGTGCCCCAGCCGGGCCGGTGGGGGACCAGCATCTCGCCGTTCTCGACTTTCGGCGGATGCGTGAGGAAGTCGCGCGTCCAGGGCGCCTCGTCCACGCGCAGCTCCATGATGCGCAGGTTCGGCACGGCCGCGCTCAGGTGCAGGCTCATCAGGTTGCCCAGCTCGCCCACCGGGTTGTGCGGCGCCATCGTGGTCTCGTGCGCGTCGGCGAAGGCGGCGATGCGCGCGGACTGCCAGACGCCGTTCCACATCGGGTCGACGATGCAGGTGTCCACGGACTGGTTCTGAAGGAAGGGCCGGTACTCGGCGACGCCGTGCAGCGACTCCAGCGAGGCGATCGGCACGCGCGCGTGGCGGCGGATCAGCGCCAGCGCCTCCGCGTCGTTGATGTCCAGTTCGAGCCACGCGAGGTTCAGGTGCTCCAGCCGCTGCGCGATGCGCAGGTAGCCTTCGGTGCGCTGGCTGAAGCTCACGTCCAGCATCAGCCCCACGTTCGGCCCGACGGCTTCGCGGTAGGCGATCATCTGCTCCTGGATGGCCGCGAGCTGGCGGTCGTTGATCGAGCGGTCCAGGAAGCCGGGCGCCGGCCGGAAGCCGCCGCTGAAGAAATAGGGCTTGGGCTTGTCGAAGAAGACCGGGTTGGTCTTCACCGCGCGATAGCCCTGCGCCACCGCTTCGCGGGCGACGTCGGTGAGGTCCTGCAGCGTGCGGATGGGCGGATAACCCAGCTTCGCATAGAAGTCCTCGCGCGGACCCACGCGGTAGCTGCCGCAATGCGTCCAGTACACGGGCACGCGATCGCGCAAGGGGCCGCCCAGCAGCGTGTGCACGGGCACGCCCATCGCCTTGCCCGCGATGTCCAGGCAGGCGTTCTCGATGGCCGCGATGGCCTGCTGCGCGAGGCCGCCCGCGGCCAGCCGCGTCGTCGCGATCAGCGTCTCGCTGACGCGGCCGAACTGGCGCGGGTCCATGCCCACGGCGGTGCGCGCGAAGTCCTGGATCAGCGGGTCGATGCGCGCGCCGGAGAAGCTGTCGTAGAACTCGGACCAGCCGACGAGGCCCTCGTCCGTGCTCAGCTTGAGGTAGGAGCAGCTGCGGTAGCCGCCGTCCGCGTGGAGGGTCTCTGCCTTGACGATCTTCATGCCTTGTTCTCCTTCTTCTTTTTCCCGGCGCCCGCGACGAGCCGCGGGCCTTTCACGTCGGGCAGGCCCGCGTCGATCGCGGCCTGCAGCTTGCGGACGGCGCCGTAGAGCGCGGCGCGCTCGCCGGCATCCAGCACCTGAAGCAGGCGGCCCTGGCTGGCGCGCGCCTGCGGCATCAGCTTGCGGGCGAGCGCCCGGCCCGCAGGCGTGATCGCCACGACCAGCCGGCGACCATGGTCCGGGTCGGAAGTCACCTCGAGATAGCCCTGGGGCTGCAGCGTGCGCAGGATGCGGCTGGCATAGGCCTTGTCCATCGCGAGCGCCAGGCACAGGTCGCGCAGCAGCATCGGGCCTTCGGCATGCAGGCGCGCCAGCATGCGCCACTCGGCCGCGGAGAGTCCGTGCGCGCGCGCATAGGTCGCGCTCAGCTCCTGCTGGATCGACTGCGCCAGGCGCAGCAGCATCGCGGCCGGATAGTCCTCCAAGCGCAGGTCGGCCGGCAGGCCGTCGTCGGCGAGCCAGGGGCAGGCCGCGGCCGCCGCGCGGGCAGGAGATGTGGACATGTCCACATTCTGCGGCAAGCGGTGCCGGACGTGGGGCGTGAATTCCCTGAGCGGTTCCGTGGAGGCGACGGGCAGCCGGGCTGTTCGCTCGTGCGTGCCCGGACCATGCCGGCATGCCTCGCGCGCGAACGCGGGCCGGGAGGCGGCCCTCTAGTCGCCGTCGCCGGCGGCTTCGAGGTTCGCGCGCACGCGCGCGAGCAAGGCGCCCAGCTGCTGCTTCTCCGCCTCGCTGAGGCCCTTGACGGCCAGCGTGGAGAGCTTGCGCGCGCGCCGGCGCAGCGCCTGGTCCGCGGCGGCACCGTCCGCGGTAAGGTGCAGGCGCTGGCTGCGGCGGTCTTCCTCGTCGGCCCGGGCTTCGAGCAGCCCGGCTTCCTTCAGGCCCGCGACCAGGCGCGCGAGCTGGCCCTTGTCGCGCCCCGCGTGCGCCACCAGTTCGCTGAGCGTCGCGCCCGGATGGCGCCCGAAGAAGCCCAGCACCTTGCCTTCCATGTGCGTGACGGCGCCGCGTTCGTCCTGCAGGGCACGGTGCTGCTGCGAACGGTAGAGATGCATCAGGCCATGGACCTGCTCCAGCACATCGCCCTCGCCGGTGTCGCGGTTTTTGTTGACAGTATCAACCGATTTGCGCATGATAGGTGACATTATCAACCAACAACGACCCGCATGGAATCCATCACCCCCACCCGCCGCGTGCAGCGCGTGCGCCACGAGCTGCGCCGGCGCGAGCTGGAAGTGGCCCGCGTCGAGCGGCTCGGCCCCGGCTTCGTCGCCGTGACCTTCCGCGGGCCCGAGCTCGAGGACTTCGTCTCCGCCTCGTTCGACGACCACGTGAAGCTGATCGTCGAGGACGGCAGCGCGGAGCCGGTGCGCCGCGACTACACGCCGCGCCAGTTCGACCGCGCCGCGCGTGAACTCGTCATCGAATTCGCCGTGCACGCCGCCGGCCGCGCCTCGGACTGGGCCCGCGGCGTCAAGCCCGGCCAGAAGGCCATCGTCGGCGGCCCGCGCGGCTCGCTGATCATCCCCACCGATTACGAATGGCACCTGCTGGTGGGCGACGCGACCGCCTTGCCCGCGATGCGCCGCCGCGTCGAGGAACTGCCCGCGGGCGCGCGCATCCTCGTGGTCGCGAAGGCCGACGAAGGCGAGCGCCTGCCCTTCACCGGCAGTGCACGTCCCGAGGTGCAGTGGGTAGCGACCGACGAGGCGCTCGTCGCCGCGGTGCAGTCGCTGTCGCTGCCCGCGGGCGAAGGCTTCTCCTGGGCTGCCGGCGAAGCGGCCACCATGGCGCGCGTGCGCAAGGTGCTGGTCGACGACAAGCGCCAGCCCAAGGAAGCAATGCGCGTCGCCGCCTACTGGAAGCGCGGCGCCTCCGCGCACCACGAGAACCTGGAGGACTGAGTCCTTCCCTGCCTCAGGGCTGCGGCGCCACCGTGCCCCGCAGGCCGGCGCGCTGCGTCGCGCGCTCCAGTTCGCCGCTGCGCCGCACTTCGTCCGTGAAGGTCCGCAGGTAGGCGAGCGCCGCCGGCCGGCCCTGCGGAATCGCAGGCGCGAGATGTTCGGTGCCGAAGCGGCCATCGAGCACGTGCGAGCCGGGCACGCGATCGGCGAGTTCGAACAGGATGCCCTTGTTCGTCGCGTAGCCCTCCACCTCGTGCGCGCGCAAGGCCGCGGCCGCGGCGTCGAGGCTGGGGAAGGTGCGCAGCTTCGCCTGCTTGAGGCGCGGGCCCAGCACGCGCTCCGACGTGCTGCCCTGGCTCACGCCCAGCGTGACGCCGGCCTGGTCCACGGCATCGATGGCCGTGACGCGCGAACCGGGCGGCACCAGCAGTCCCTGTTCCAGGTCCACCAGCGGCTGCGCGAAGTCGACGACGCGCATGCGTTCGGCCGTCGCATTGGTGATCGTGAAGTCGGCGTCGCCGCGCTGCACCGCCGCCAGCACTTCCTGCTGGCGCGGGTAGACCTGGATCGCCGCGGGCACGCCCAGGCGCTGCGCGAGCGCGCGGCCCAGGTCCACGGTGACGCCGCGCATCTGCTCGGGCGCGGCCTGCTGCACCAGCGAGGTCGGGCTGCCCGGATACACCGCGACGCGCAGCGTGCCCGTGGGCGCGAGCGCGGCGCGCGCTTCGGGCGGCACGGACGGAGCCGGCGCGCCGGCGCAGCCGGCAAGAGCCAGCGCGATGAAGGCCGCGGCGGCGAAGCGGCGGCGCGGCAGGGAAGCGATGCTGGGGACGTCGTTCATCAGAAGCTCACCTTCTCACCGGGTTTCATGGGCAGCACGCGCGTGGACGTCTCGCCCAGCGCGTGGATGAATTCCTCGGGCGTTCCCTTGCCCAGCGGATTGGCGCCGTAGTGCATGGGGATCACGGCCTTCGCGTGGATCCATTCGCGCACCGCATACGCCGCGTCGGCGGGGCCCATGGTGAAGTGGCCGCCTATGGGCATGAGCACGAGGTCGGGCTTGTAGTACTCGGCGATGAAGCGCATGTCCGAGAACAGGCCGGTATCGCCCATGTGCCAGATCCTGAAGCCGTTCTCCAGCTCGATGATGTAGCCCACAGGCTCGCCGCCGTAGTGCGCCTCGTCCTTGCCGGTGGCCGGGTTCTTCCACACGATCACCGACGAATGTTCCGCGTGCACCGCGGTCACCTTGATGCCGGGCGCGGGCGTGATGGTGCCGCTCTTGTTGAAGCGCGGCACCAGGTTGGGCGGCAGGATGCCCAGCAGGCCGACGACCTGGTTCATGTCCCCGGGCGCCCACATCGGGATCTGGTTCAGGAGAGCGAGCGCGGGCGCGTCGGCGAAGTGGTCGGCGTGGCCATGCGTGACCAGCAGCACGTCGACCTTGCCCAGCGCCTCGAGGTTCCTGTATTCGGGCGGCGTCAGCGGGTTCGCCTTCAGCCAGGGATCGGTGACGATCACCTTGCCGCCGGGCGTCGTGATGCGGAAGGCCGACTGGCCCAGCCACATCAGCTCGGTGTGGCCCGCCATGGCCTGCGCCGGCGCCGCGGCGGGACCGTGGGCAGGCGTGGCGCAGGCGGCGAGCAGGGTCGCCGTGGCGCAGGCCAGCAGGACGCGCAGCGCGCGCGCGATTTGCATCATCGTCGTTCTCCTCGGACTCAGTCCAGGTGGATGTGGGCGGCCTTCGCGACCTTGTCCCAGCGCGGGATCTCGCGCGCGATGAGCGCGCCGAAGGCCTGCGGCGTCGCGGGCGTCGGGTCCGCGCCTTCGGCGGCGAGATGCATGCGCACTTCCTGCGAGCCCAGCGCCTTGTTCACCTCGCGATTGAGCAGCGCCACGACGTCGGCCGGCGTGCCCCCGGGCGCGACCAGGCCGTACCACTGGTCCGCCTCGAAGTCCTTCGTGCCCGGGATGCCGCTCTCGGCGACCGTGGGCACGTCGGGCAGCACGGGCAGGCGCGTGGGGCTGGACACGGCGAGCGCGCGCATCTTGCCCGCCTTGATGTGAGGCAGCAGCGCGGGCACGCCCGTGAACAGCACCTGCACCTGGCCCGCGAGCAGGTCCGTCACCGAGGGCGCGGTGCCGCGGTACGGAATGTGCAGGAAGGACGTGCCCGTCTGCAGCTTGAAGTACTCCATGGTCATGTGCGCGGCGCTGCCGTTGCCGCCGGAGCCGTAGGCGAGCTTGCCGGGCTGCGACTTCGCGAGCGCGACCAGTTCCTTCAGGTTCTTCGCGGGCACCGACGGGTGCACCACCAGCACGTTGGGCACGCGCGCGACCCAGGCCACGGGCGTGAAGCTGCGCACCGGGTCGTAGCCCAGCTTCGGGTAGAGCGCGGGATTCACGGCCAGCGTGCCTATGTGTCCCATCAGCAGCGTGTAGCCGTCGGCCGGCGACCGCGCCGCCTTCTCCGCGCCCAGCGAGCCGCCCGCGCCGGGCGTGTTGTCGATCACGATCGCCTGGTCCAGCGAATGTCCCAGCTCGTTGCCCACGGCGCGTGCCAGCACGTCGCTGGAGCCGCCCGGCGTGAAGGGCACGACGATGCGGATCGCATGCGCGGGATAAGTCTCGGCGAAGGCCGGCAACGCGAGCGAGGCGAGCCCGCCGCCGGCGGCCAGGAGCGCGCGGCGGCGCGTGAGGATGGATCCCTGCATCGTCAATCGGCCTTGATGTGCGCTTCGTGGATCAGGCGGCCATAGCGCGTGGCTTCGTCCTGCAGCAGCTTCGCAGCCTGCGCGCCCGGCCCGGTGGTCACCTCGCCGCCGGCGGAGGCGAGGCGCTGGCGCACCTCCTCGTTCGCGAGCGCCTTTTCCACGTCGCCGTGCAGGCGGCTCACCACCGCAGCCGGCATGTTGGCCGGACCGACCAGCATGTACCAGACAGAGGACTCGAAGCCGGGGAAGCCGGACTCGGCCACCGTGGGCACGTCGGGGAAGATGCTCGTGCGCCTGGGCGTCATCACGCCCAGCACGCGCATGCGGCCGCCCTGCACGTGCGGCTGCACCTCCAGCGCGTTCACGGCGACCGACTGCACGTGGCCGCCCAGCACGTCGGTGATGGCCTGCGCGCCGCCCTTGTAGGGCACGTGCGTGAGCTGGATGCCGGCGGCGCGTTCGAACAGTTCCATCGCCAGGTGCGGCGTCGAACCGTTGCCCGGGGTGGCGAAGTTGACCGACTGCGGCTTCGCCTTGGCGGCGGCGATGAACTGCTGCAGGTTCGTGTAGGGCGCGTTGGCCGCCACGGCCAGCACCACCGGCACGCGTCCGACCAGCGCGATCGGCGTGATGTCCTTGGCCAGGTTGTAGGGTGCGGGCTCGTACAGCGAGACGTTGGCGGCGAGCGCATTGGCGGCCAGCATCAGCGTGTAGCCGTCCGGCGGGCTGTCGGCCAGCAGCTTGATCGCGATGTTGGTGCCGGCGCCGGGCCGGTTGTCGATCACCACCGGCTGGCCCAGGCTCGCCTGCAGCTGCTGGCCGAGCGAGCGGGCGATCAGGTCCACGGCGCCGCCCGCGGTGTAGCCCACGATGAGGCGCACCGGGTGCGAGGGGAAGTTGGTCTGGGCGGCGACGCCCGCGAGTCCCAGCGGACCGGCGAGCACGCCGGCGAGGGCTTGTCTCCTGTTGATCATGCGATGGCCTTTCTGCCTGGATGCGCCCTGCCGGCCGGAGCCGGACCCGCGCGAAAGCGGCGATCATGCCCGAGCCCGGGAACTTGCGGCATGCATGGAAGCTCCGGTGAAGCGCCGCCACCCTCTACACTGGAGCCCTCATGCTCGGCCGGAGTCTCCTCGCCCTGTTCGCTGTGCTCTGCGGACTGCTCGCGCTGCCCTCGCACGGCGCGGAGCTCCCGCCCGCGGCGCACGCGGGCCGGCTGGAGCTGCCCGCCATCCCGGCGGAGCCGCTGCCCCTGCGCGGCGACTGGGGCTTCGCCTGGCACCGGTTCGTCGACCCGGCGTGGCAGTCCCTGCCGACGCAGGCGGTGGCCGCGGTGCCGTCGAACTGGAACGATCTCACGGCCGACGGCAAGCCCCACGGGGAGAACGGCTGGGGCAGCTACGTGCTGCAGGTGGATTGCCCGCAAGGAAAATCGCTCGCCATCGAGGCGATGGGCGAGCGCACCGCCTCGCGCCTGTTCGTCAACGGCACGCTGGTCGCGCAGCACGGCACGCCGGGGCCGGATGCCGCGCACAACGAGGCGGCCATCCACAACCGCGTGCCGATCACGCGCGAGTTCGCCTGCCCGCTGCGCGTGACGCTGCACGTGGCCAACTACGACCACCGCGCCGGCGGCTTCGTGCGACCCCTGGTGGCGGGCACCGAGGACGCGCTGGAGCGGCAGCGCGAACGCCAGGTGATCTACGCCGCGGGCCTGCTGGCCGTGTACCTGCTCACCGGCCTCGTGGCGCTGATCATCTTCGCGGCGCGGCCGCGCGAGCGCCTGCTGGTGGTGTTCGGCCTCTTCTGCGTGGCCATGGCCGTCTACACCGACATGATCGGCGAGCGACTGTTCCTGCTGGCACTGCCGCCGCAGATCGGCTGGTGGGCCTACATGCGCGTGGAGTACCTGTCCTGGATCGTGGCCATGGCGCTGTTCCTGGCGACGCTGCGCGGCCTGTTTCCGCAGGAGATCCACCGCGGCTTCATCCGGGGGACGCTCGCGGTGCTGGGCGTCGCGGCGCTCTGCGTGCTGGCGCTGCCGCCGGGCGTGTACTCCTATTCGGCGCTGCCCGGCCAGGCGATCGCGGTGCTGGTCGCCATCTACATCGCCGACGCCATGCTGCGCGCGCAGCGGCGCGCGCCCGGCGATGCGCGCGTGCTGCTGGCCGGCATGCTCGCCGTGCTCGTCGCGATGGCGCTCGACCTGCTGCTGATCGACGCGCCCCGGCCCGACAAGAAGTTCGCGCCGATCGGCTTCGCCGTGTTCATGCTCTCCCCCGCCGTGGTGATCGCGCGGCGGCTCGCCTCGGCCCTCAACGCGGAGGAGCGCAACCGCACGCTGGAAGAGAACGCGCGGCTGCGCGAGGACGTCGAGCGCATGTCGCGCCACGACATGAGGACGCCGCTGAACAGCATCCTGGGCGCCTCGCGCCTGCTGCGCGACGAGGGCAAGCTCTCGCGCGAGCAGCGCGAACTGGTGGACGTGGTGCAGCAGGCCGGCACGCGCATGGTGGAGATGGTCAACCTCTCGCTGGGCCTGTTCCGCATGGAGACCGGCAGCTACGAGTTCCGGCCGCAGGCGGTGGACCTGCGCGAGG
>FTHB01000482.1_pt1 | contig 10763 bp, 8 predicted proteins | sample 1640851 | NCBI WGS metagenome assembly FTHB01 (sample SAMEA3914788, study PRJEB12502) | metagenome | biome: forest; material: soil | place: Canada | collected 2011-07-03 | depth 0.1 m
CTCCGCCACGCGCGGCGGCACTTCGTCCTCCAGCCGCTGGCGCGTCTCCTGCAGGCGCGCGATCGCGGGGGACGGCTGCGCGCCATGCGCCGCGTGGGGGCGCGACGCAGGGACCGCCACCGGCTCGACGGGGACGGCAGTCGGCTTGACGGGCACCGCACCGGGCGCCGGCGCAGCGGCCTGTTCCGCCGCGGCCGTCGCTTGGTGCGACCCGTGCTGTTGCGCGTACAGCCTGGTGAACTCTGCCCCCAGCAGGAAGATCTGCGCCGCGTAGTAAACCCACGCGAGCACCACCACGACCGATCCCGCGGCGGCGAACGGCTGCGTGAAGCCGCTCCTTCCGAGGTAAAGGCCGATCACGAGCTTGCCGACTTCGAAGAGGACGGCCGTCGTGAAGGCCCCCACCCAGACGTCGCTCCACGCGATGTGCGTGCTGGGAAGCATCTTGAAGATGAAGGCGAACAGCACCGTCGCCACGCCCAGCGAGACCACGAAGTTCAGCACGTGCGCCATCACCGCCATGCCGGGCAGCAGGCCGGTGGTCCAGGTGTTGACGGCGGACAGCGCCGCGCTTACCAGCAGCGACACCATCAGCAGGAAGACCAGCGTGATGATCACGCCGAAGGAAAGCAGGCGCGCGCGCAGGATGCTGCGCACGCCCGAGGGCTTCTCGGAAGCGGGTACGTGCCAGATGCGGTCCAGCGCCGTCTGCAGCTCGGTGAAGACGGAGGTCGCGCCCAGGGCCAGCACCACGATGCTGATGGCGCCGGCGACCATGCCCCGGTGGGGATCGCTGGAAGCGAGCACCAGGCTCTGCACGAGGTTCGCCCCCTGTTCGCCGACGAGGCCGCGCATCTCGGCGACGATGCGGCCGGTCACGGCGTCGCGCCCGAACACGGCCCCGGCCACGGCGATCGCGATCAGCAGCAAGGGCGCCAGCGAGAACACCGTGTAGTAGGAGATGGCCGCGCCCATGCTGGGCGCGTAGTCGGCGGACCAGGCCTTGCCGGCATCGAGGAAGAGCCGGGGCAGGTTGTTGGGAAGCTTTGCCTTCACGTTCGCTCCAGGAGGGGCTGCGCCGCGCCGGTGCGGCGCGCGATTCAACGGAGTGTGGGGCAAGACGGCAGGTTTGGGCGTTCCGCGGCCCGCGAGCCCTCGTCGGAAGGTTCTGCTGTCGGGCTGCGCTCAGGGCGCTTCCAACAGCTTTGGCCCGGCAGCCTTGCCGTCCGCGCGCTCGATGCGCGCCGCATAGCAGCCGTACTTCGCGTAGTGCGCGTGCAGGTAGGCGGCCGAGGGCAGGGCGAGCAGCTTGCCGATTTCGCCTTCGGCCTCGCGGCCGTCCACGAGCGACGCATCGACCATCATGCCTTGCGCATCGAAGGCCCGCAGCGACAGCACGCGCCTGCGCAGCACGGCGGGCACGGTGTCGATGCCATCGTAGGTATCGCGCTCGCCCTCGATCACGAAGATCGCGTGGCGCGAGCGATAGGGGCTGTCGGCGGGCTGGTGCTCGAAGTTCAGCAGCAGCACCTGTTCTCCGGGTTCGGCATCGCGCAGGGCCACGCGGTCGGGGAATCCAGGATGCGCGTCTACGAGCCTGCGCTGCACGCCTTGTGCCGCGAGCGCATCGTCAGCGAGGCCGTAGAGCGGAAGGAAGGAGGCGGCCGGAAGGCCGAGGATGCGGAAGTGCATGATGAATCTCCTGCGGAATCTGCGGCCAGTGTGCGGCGCGGACGCCCGCAGGTCTGGCCGCTTCCGGACACGCGATTCGTCGCATGCTTCTACACTGGGCCCGATGATGAAGGCGCGCCTGGACCCCTATGTGGCCGTGGACGGCACGCCGTTCTCGGCCAGCAGCGACTCCATCGTGCAATCGCGCGGCCGGCCCTGGAAGTCAGGGCGCAATGCGGTGGGCCTGAACGAACTGGACTACGGCGACAAGGTCTACCGCTTCCAGGGCAACGGGCGGCTGGAGGAGATCACCTTCCAGGCGCAAGTGATCACGCTGTGCAAGGTCGCCGTGCCCTTCGAGGCGCTCGCGTCCTTCCTGCGCGGCCAGGACGAGGAAGCCTTCGAACGCGCGGGCTTCCTGGTGAGTCCCACGTTCGGGCTGGCCTTCGATCCGCGCGAGCCGTGGTGGATCACGGCGCTCGCGCGCCACTGCATCCCGGAGTGGAAGGCCTTGTGATCATGCCGGCTGCAGCGCGCGGCCCGCATCCACCTGCAGCTCGCGCGCGATGCCCACGGCCAGGCGCAGGCGGCGCAGCAGCCAGGGCGTGAGGTCGTGCTGGGACTCGTCTGGGAATTCCAGCATGGGCTGCGCTTCCTCGTGCGCGGGCGCGGCGTCGCGGCGCGGGGCGTCGGTGGCGAGCGCCGCCGTGAGCGCCCGCGTCGCGTCTTCCAGCGGCTGCTGCAGCTGCTCGAAGTCGAGGCGCTCGCGCCGCTGCAGCAGCATGGTCTTGATCGCGGTGAGCTGCGCGAGCAGCTGGTAGCTGTGCGCCAGCATGCGTTCGAGCTCCGCGAGCGGCGGACGCACGGCGCGCGGCTCCGACAGCGAGCGCTGGATGGCCTGCACCAGCGCCGAGAGGCTGTCGTACGCTTCGCGGCGCGCGAGGCGCCAGGCGAGTTCCGCCTTGCTGTCCAGGGGGCGCAGCTGGCCCAGCGCCAGCGCGAGCTGCGCGTGTTTCGCCTGTGCGGTGAGCGTGCGCGCCACCAGCGAGCGCACCTGCGTGCGCTCCCACGAAGGCAGGATGTAGCTGAAGGACCAGGCGATCGCCACGCCGATCAGCGTGTCCATCAGGCGCTCGGCGAGCTGGAACACGGGTGAGCCGGCCGCGCCGAGCAGGTGGGCCTGCACCAGCGCCAGCACCGTGGCGGCCACCGCCGTGACCAGGTAACGCTGCAACGCGAAGGCATGGGCGACGCCCTGGCCGGCGGTGACCACCAGCAGCAGCACCGCCGCCGGCAGGTGCGCGTACAGGATGGCGCCGGCGATGACGCAACCGAGCAGCGTGCCGGCCACGCGGCTGTTGCGCCGCTCCAGCGTCTGCGCGAGGCTGCCGCGCAGCACCACGACGATGGTGAGCAGGATCCAGTATTCGTGCGATCCCCAGGGCAGGGCGACACCCAGCACGTAACCGGCCGCGATCGCCAGCGCCGCGCGGATCGCGTGGCGCAGCGGCGGCGCGTCCCAGCGCCACAGCGACAGGAAAGGGCGCCAGCTCCACTTCGTCGGGCTCACGAACAACTGCCAGGCCGTGCGCACCACGTCCAGGTCGGGCGCGCTCTCGCCGCGGGCCTGCGCCACGAGGCGGCCGACCTCGTCGTGCACGTAGCCGACGCGCCGCGCGAGCGCGCCTGCCAGCTGCTGCGGCGGCGGCTCGTCGAGATCGCCGCCGGCGGGCGAAGGCGGGGCCGTCACGGCGGCGATTGCCAACGCGGGGCGCGGATGCACGAAGGCCGCAGGCTGGCGGCCCAGCATCAGCGCATCGGCCAGCTGTTCGATGTCGCTCGCGAGCGCCTGGATCTCGATGCCCAGCACCTGCAGCAGTTCGCGGTGCTGCGGCACGGCGCGCACGGCATCGATGTCGAGCGCGCAGGCGACGAGGTGGTCGCGCATGTCCAGCACGTGCAGCAGCATGCCCGCGAGCTGCTGGCGCCGCGGCGTGTCGGGCGCTTCCAGCAGGATGTTGCGCGCCGATTGCAGCTGGTCGGCCAGCGTGGCCTGCTCCTTCATCAGGCGGCCCATGAGCTCGGTGCGCTGCTGCGCCTCGCCCGGCAGGATGAAATGCATGCCCTGCGTGCGCATGAGGCTGGCGACCGCCCGCAGCGAATCGACCACGGCCAGCGTGCGGTAGCGCGCGTTGAGCAACACGTTGGCCGCCGTGCCCCACAGGACGTACAGCGACGCGCCCAGTGCGAACGCGAGCGTCGCGTCGATGACCTGATGGGACGTCTCGGCCGGCGGCGCGGCCAGCGCGAAGATCATCGAGAACATCACGGAGACCGAGATCGGCAGGCCCCGCTTGCCCCAGGCGGCGCCGAGGAACGAGACGAAGGTCGCGCCCACCACCAGCACTCCCAGCTCCAGCGGAGAGTGGCGCAGCAGGCCGGTCGCCAGGAACAGCGGGACGCCGATCAGGAGCGCCGGCAGGAAGTGCGTGAACTTGCCCTTGCACGGCGCCGGCTGGTCCGGCGGCGTCACCACGATCACGCCCACCGTGGCGGCCGCGGCGGCGGCCGGGCCGAACAGCAGGTGCACGGCGGTGGAAATGAACAGCAGCCCCAGCGCCGTCACGAGCCCGTTGGCGACATAGGAGCTGAGCGCGATGCGCCAGGCGGTGCGGAAGTGTTCTTTCAATCTTCGACGGGCTCTCGGCTGCGGCCTTTGCGACGGCCGCATGACCGCAGCGACGGCCTCCGGCGGAAGGGCAGGGGCAAGTCTAGCGGCTCCGCGCGGTCCGGCTGCGCTGGCCGTCCCGGATCGTGTATGTTCGGCGTCCGTGCAGATCTCTCCCCTTCCCGACATGATGCGCAGCCCCCTCCTTCGCACCGTGCTGCTGGTCGCCTTCCTGGCCGGCGGCCTGCTGCTCGTGCGTGCCGGTGCCCTGCCGCTGTGGCTCTGGCTGGTCGCGACGGCGGTGGTCATCGCCACGCGCGTGATCGCCCGCATGGACGCCTACGAAGACGAGCTGGTCTTCACCGAACAGGGCATCACGCGGCAGCACGGATCGAAGCTGCGCAAGGTGCTGAACGAAAGCGTGCGCTGGGACCAGGTCGTGCGCATCGAAGTGCTCACGCACGAGACCGGGCCGGGAAGGAAGGACCTGCTGTTCCTGCTGCACGGCACGGGCGATGCGGGCGTGGCCGTGCCGGGAGCGGTGGCGCACAGGCACGGGCTGCTGGCGGAGCTGCGGCGCCGCTTCCCCGGCCTGCACGAGGACCAGTGGGCGCAGGCGCAGGCGGCCACGGACCGCGCGGGCTTCCTGCTGTGGGAGCGCGCGGGCGCGTAAGCCCTTTCAGGCTGCGGGCCGGAACGGCCGCTGGCGCATCCAGCGCGTCGCCACCCACTTCTCGCCCTGGAGCACCGGCAGCGCGGCGTGCAGCGAGAGCGGATCGAGCTGGCCCGCGCCATTGCAGTACTCGAAGTAGAGCGCGCCGCCCTTGCGCGGCGTGACGGAGAGGCCCACTTCGGGGAACACCGTCTCGCCACCCTCGGCCGGATCGTTCAGGTACATGACGAGCGTGCTCACGCGCTGGCCGCTGCGCGCGATCGAAGCCGCGTTGGCGGCGTGCGTGGGCATCAGGAAGTCGAAGTGCGGCACGCTCTGCGCGCCCGGCGTGTAGCGCAGCACCTGCAGGCCTTCGCCATGCGCGAGCGGCAGTCCCATCAGCTCGGACAGGCGCAGGTCGATGCGCTGCACCAGAGGCGTTTCGTGCGGACGGAAGAACATGCCTTCGCTGCTGCGCGCCTTGCTCGCCACGTCGGCGCCCGACTCGGGATCGACGATGGTGGAGGGCTGCAGGCGCGGCTGCGCGGCGGCGACGAGTTCGTCGCATTCCCCGGCGCTCAGCACCTCGTCCAGCACCGCGACGAAGGGCCGCTCGATGCGCAGCGCCACCCGGATGCGCCGTCCCGCGGCCGTGATCGCGCTGCCGGATGCGAGCCGCGGCGGGTCGGGCCGGTAGCGCGCGCGCGTCAGTTGCTCGGGAGCGATGCTGTCCTCGGGCAGGGCCGCGCCCATGGCGCGCGCGGCCCACAAGGTGTCCACGACGGCGGCCGCGGCGTGCGACTCGAAGCCTTGCTCCGCGAGGCTGCGCGCGAGCGCGCCCGGCGGGACGCCGCGGTCCACGTGCTGCACGATCCAGTCGCGCACCTGCGGCGTGAAGCCTATCGTCGCGTTCATGGTTCAGAGGTCCTTGGCTTCCCAGCCTTCGGCCGTGAGCACCATGGGCTCCTGCAGCTTCATCGTGCCGGCGCCGCGCAGCACGCGGTCCACCATGGGGAAGACCTTGCGCGCGTCGCTGTCCGCTGTCCAGGGCGCGGGCGCGACGTCGTAGGTGTAGCTGACGATGGTCTGCGCACCGGGCTGCGTGGACGTGGGCGGCGTCCAGCCCTCGATGTGCTTCAGCGTGAGCTTGGCCGCGCAAAAATCGTGGTCCGCGCGCGCGTGCTCGGGTGCACGCCTGTAGGGCGCATGCGCAAGGTAGTACGGCTTGCCCGCTTCGGTGAGCTCGTAGCGCCTCGCCCTGGTCGGATGCTTCGCATCCTCGTCGCCGGCCACGGCGTCGACGACGCTGGACCGCACCAGGCCCAGCTTCTCCAGCACGGGCAACTGCACGGAATTGCGCGAGCCTTGCGCGAACTCCTCGTTCGTGACGACGACCGGCCAGCTGCTGCGGTTGATGCACAGGTCGCCGCGGACGGCCAGGTAGCTCCTGACCGCGTGTTCGAAATTCGCCGTCGTGGCGTCGGTGGGCCGCTCGGCCTGGCCGCAGCCGGCCAGCAGGGCGGCGAGGACGAGGCAGAAATGGGAAAGGGAGGCTCGGTTCATGGCGAGGGTGGGGGTGGGTTCGCGTTCAGTTCACGCAGGCGCCGGAGGTCGGCGCGGCTGCGGGCGGCTTGTAGCCGTCGTCCAGCGTCTTGAGAAAGCAGATCAGGTCCTGCACGTCCTGCTCGCTCATGGGATTGGCGGTGCCGGCGGCGCGGCCGTCCATGGGCATCTGCGTGTCGATGTTGCCGCGGTAGGCGGCGGGCAGGTCGTCGAACTTCTGCACGGTGCCGCCCGTGTACTGCGTCGTGACGAGGCCGTAGTTCGGAAAGCCCGGGTCGGGCATTGCCTTGGCCACTCCGCCCACCGTGGGGTACCAGAGCTGCGGCATCGTGTCGCGCGTGTTGTAGAAGCGGATCACCTGCTCCAGCGAGTGCATGACGCCGTTGTGGAAGAAGCTCGTGCGCTGCGCGACGTTGCGCAGCGTCGGCGCCTTGAACATGCCGCAGAAGGTGTCGGCAGCGCCTGGGCTCGCTGGCAGGTGGTCGGTGCGGTCGGGGCCGCAGATGCCCATGTCGAACAGCGTGGCGTCCGCGTTGGCGGGGATGGCCGCATTGCGCGGCACGCCGATCGCCTCGTAGGAGAAGTCGGTGAAGAGCGCCGAACTGCCGTTGAGGCCCGCGCCCTGGAAGTGGCACGACGCGCAGTTGCCGCGGTTGGCATCGGTGAACACCTGCATGCCGCGCTTCTCCGCCGGCGTCATGTCGCCGCCGATCTTGTTGCCTGCGTAGAGGTCGAACTTGCTGCTGTAAGGATGGAAGCTGGAGTCTTCCAGCTGGAAGGCCTGCAGCGCCTGCGTGGCGTCGGCAAAGGCGGTCTGGTCGTCGGCAAGCGCGCCGTCGCCGAAGGCCTGCTTGAACAGGTCCGTGTACGACACGTTGCGCAGCCTGCCCGCCGCGGCCGCGACCGTGACGTTGGCCATTTCGTGCGCGGCCAGCAGCGGGAAGCGCGCCTGGTCGGCCAGCGTGGGGGAACGGCCGTCCCAGTTGAAGCCGCCGCCGGGACCCGGCACGCTGACGCCATCGGGGTTGTCCAGCAGGTCGGCGTAGGGCGGCGTGACGTCCTTGTAGCGCAAGGACGGCACGGCGCGCGTGCCCGCGATGTTCATCTGCGCGCCACCGAGCTGCACCGCGAGATTGTTCGGGGGACCATAGGCATGGTCCGGGTCATGGCAGCTGGAGCAGGCCATCTGCCCCGAAGCCGAGAGGCTGCGGTCGAAGAAGAGCTTCTGGCCCACCTGCGCCTTCAGGCTGGGCGTGGTGGCGCCTGGGGACGAGGTCGTCCCCGTGCCCGCCGTGGTGTTCGTGCCGCTGCCGGTGCTGCCGCTGCCGCCGCCGCACGAGACGGCGAGCAGCGCCGTGGCAACGCAGACCGGGGTGAAGATGGCGAGATGGGAAAGAAGGACTCGCATGGGAGAAAAGGAGAAGGGCCGCGGCGCATGCCACGGCCCGCGGACTCACTTCCCCTTACTTCAGCGACCAGACGTTGACCTGCGATGCGTCAGGCCCGGTCTGGACCGACAGCGCGGCGTCGGCCGACTGCTTCTGCGTGTAGCTCGCCGGCGCCTTCCAGGCATGGTTGATCGGGCGCACGGAGTCGAAGTGCGTGTCCGCGCTGCCGGCGTACTCGGGCAGGTTCACGATGTTGGCCGCGATGAACGCCTCGGTGTACTTCGAGCGGTTCATGTAGGTCGCGTCGTTCGCCGGATCGGCCAGGCCGAACATGTCCTGCAGCGTGCGTACGAAGGAGAAGTGGCTGTAGGCGTCGTTGTCCGAGATGCCCTTGGGCGCGCCGGACTGGTTGGTCAGGATGCCGAAGATACTCTCGCCGTGACCGCGGTTGCCCTTGGTGTAGTTGTTGACGCTGGTGTCCCTGGTGACCGCGCCCGTCACCGGGTCGACGATCACCGGGTTGGCGACCGTGCTGTTCGCGACGTTCCAGCCGCAGCAGGAGTTGAAGCCGCTGGTGGCGTTGCCTTCGTCGAACATCAGCACGATGGCGACGCGCTTTTGCGGGTTGTTCCACAGCGGCGAGGCCTTGATCCTGCCGACCAGCGCGGCCACGTAGTTGTCGCCGCGGGTGATGATGGCGCCGCCGGTGGCGTTGGGCACGTTGTTGGCCACGCTGGAGCAGTCGCTGGCGCCGGTCACGGTGATGCCGTGCATGTCGTCGCACTGGTCCGGGATCACGAAGTTCAGGTTGCCGACGTTGCCGCTGGCCAGGTCGGTGCCGAACTGGTCGTAGTCGTAGTTCGCCGGGATCGCGTAGTCGGTGCTGTTCTTCAGGTTGGCGTCCCACTGGCCGCCGCCCAGCGTGCGGTTGCTGAACTTGAACTCGGGCGCGCTGCGCACGTTCTGGTAGGCCATGCCCGGATGGTGCTTGGTCTTGTACAGGCCGGCGGGCAGGGTGAGCGTGTTGACGCCGCCGACGGCGCTCGCGTTGTTGTTGAGGGTGCCCGGCGCGTAGAGGTGGTCGGTGGCCGTCACGGCGGTGTCGGCCACGCTGTCGGTGCGGACGTCCTGGCCGGGGTTCATCGACTCGTTGTAGGTGCGCCAGGTCATGCCGGCCGCCGCGATCGCGTTGAACAGGTTGGGGCTGTTCTTGATGTTGTGGTTGACGGCGGCCACCTGCGTGCAGGTCGCGGCGAAGGGCGACTTGGCCAGGCCGGGCTGCGTGTTGGTGGGCAGCGGCAGGTCTTCCGGCGCGTTTGCGCCGGTGGCGTCGCAGTTCCACTGGCTGTCGTCGGTGATGCCGAAGTCGTCGGCGCCGCCCAGCGCCGTGTAGTTCGGCTCGCTGGGGTTGCCCGTGGCGTAGTAGCTGGTCAGCTGGTTGCCCGAACGCAGCAGCGCGTTGATCTTGGGCGCCCAGGGCGAGTTGACTATCGAGGAGCTGGCCTTGTTCTCCAGCATCACGATGAAGATGTGGTCGTAGCGCGGAATGCCTTCGACCTGGAAGGCGGCCTGCTGGCTCTGCGCGAAGGTGATCGGCGTGCGCGTGTCCTTGGCGCTGGCGTCCAGGCTGGTCTGCGTGACGCCGCTGGCGGCCACCAGGCGCGGGTCGCCGCCGGCCACCGCCAGGGCGTCGGGGTAGAGGTCGCCGCGATCGAGCTTGGTGATCGCGTAGGTGAAGCGCTTGTCCAGCACGGCCGCTTCGGCCAGCATCGCGGCCTTGTCGGCTCCCGCGACGGTGTTCACGTCGGCCAGCACGTTGGTGGCGGCCACGCCGAGGCGCGTCGCGAGGTTGGCCTTCTCGGTCGCGTACGTGGTGCTGTTCGCTTCCACCATGCGCTGCACTTCGGAGGACAGCGGGCTGATCACGACGGAGCTGCCCTGCTCCTTCACCTGGTCCAGCGAGGCGCGCAGCACCGTGCGGCTCGCCACCTTGGCACCCGTCGCCGTGTTGGTGGCGCCTGTGCCGATGTCGGCGATCAGCGCGGCGGGGGCGCTGCTCGAGAGGGAGAAGGCGCCCGTGGCGTCCGTGGTGGCCGAGGTCTCGCCGCTGTCGCAGCGGCCGTTGTTGTTGGCGTCGATGCAGACCACCGCGCCCTGGTAGTAACCGGCGGAGACGGTCGGGTCGGTGCTGCTGCCAGGCGTGAGGCCCGCGGCAGCGACCACGCCCTTCATGGTGGTGGCCGACGAGGACGTGGTGGCGGAGCCGTCGCCACCGCCGCCGCCGCAGGCGACGACGATGGAGGCGGCTGCGGCGATCGCCGTCAGCGCGGGCGCGCGGGAAGTGCCGGTGGACCGGGTGACAGGCATGGCCATCCTTTGGGTGTTGGAGTGTTCGGGATGAGGCGCGCCGCTGTGGACGGCGAGCGGCCGGAGTGTTCCGGTGCGACGTGACGGGTTCGTGACAAGGTCGAAAATTCCCGCCGCGCGATCGCTGCGGCCCGGGCCGCCATCAGGTTGTCACACGCGTGTGCTGGTCGGGTCGCAGACCGCCACTTGTCGATTCCGTAATTCAAGGATGTTGGAATGATGGTAGTGTGCGCGCATGGATGAAGCCGCCGTCGTCAAGTCCCTCGCCGCGCTCGCACAGCCAGTACGCCTGCAGGTGTTCCGTGCACTGGTCATCGCGGGCCCGCGCGGGATGCTGCCCTCCACCATGGCGGAAGGCCTGGCCGTCTCTCCCAGTTCGCTGTCCTTCCACCTGAAGGAGCTGGTCCACGCGGGACTCGTCACGCAGGAGCGCGCCAGCCGCAACCTGATCTAC
>FTHB01000120.1_pt1 | contig 10679 bp, 9 predicted proteins | sample 1640851 | NCBI WGS metagenome assembly FTHB01 (sample SAMEA3914788, study PRJEB12502) | metagenome | biome: forest; material: soil | place: Canada | collected 2011-07-03 | depth 0.1 m
ATTCAAGACCTCGCAGGCGCGCAGCCTGGCGCGCCTGGGCTTCGCCAACCACTTCGCGGGCGCCCTCCTGCTGCCGAACCGGCGCTTCCAGGATGCGGCGGAGGCGCTACGCTACGACATCGAGCTGCTCAGCGACCGCTTCGGCGCCAGCTTCGAGACCATCGGCCACCGCCTCTCCACGATGCACCACGCGCCCGGGCGCGGCATCCCGTTCTTCTTCGTGCGGGTGGACCGCGCGGGCAACGTGTCCAAGCGCCAGTCCACCGGCGACTTCCACTTCTCGCGCCACGGCGGCACCTGCCCGCTGTGGAACGTGTACGAGGCTTTCTCCCAGCCGGGCAACATCCTCACCCAGCTCTCGCGCATGCCGGACGGCCGCACCTACCTGTGGATCGCGCGCACGGTGGAACACCGGCGCGGCGGCTACGGCACGCCCAAGCGCATGTTCGCCGTCGCCCTGGGCTGCGACGCGCGCTATGCCGATCGCCTGGTTTACGCCAAGGGCGTCAACCTGGTCGATCCCAACGCGGCCACGCTGATCGGCGCCGGCTGCAAGGTCTGCGACCGCGCGGACTGCGCGCAGCGCGCGTTCCCGCCGCTGGGCCGCACCCTGCAGATCGACGAGAACCAGCGCGGCTTCGCGCCCTATGCTTCGGGCATGTGAAAGGCCGCCTGCCGTGCGCGACATCGACCCGGTCTCCATCCGCCTGTTCCTCGCCACGCTGGAGGAAGGCAGCATCGCCCGGGCGGCGGCGCGCGAGAACATCGTGCCGTCCGCGGTCAGCAAGCGCATCGCGGAGATGGAGGCGCAGCTGCGCGTGCCGCTGCTCGATCGCGGCGCCAAGGGCGCGCAGGCGACCCCCGCCGGCCTGGCGCTCGCCCACCACGCGCGCCACCTGCTGCAGTCCATGGACCGCATGCAGCGCGAGATGGCCGGCTATGTCGAAGGCGTGCGCGGCGTCATCAAGGTGCTGGCCAGCGTGACCTCGCTGTCGGGCGAATTGCCGGCCGACATCCTGCGCTTTCGCGCCGACCGGCCGCAGATCGAGGTGGACCTGGAGGAGCGCGTCACGCCCGCCATCTACCGCAGCGTGCGCGAAGGCCTGGCCGACGTGGGCGTGGCTTCCGAGTTCGCGAGCCACGAAGGCCTGCAGGTCTTTCCCTACCGCCGCTACGTGCTGGCCGCCGTGCTGCCCGCGGGCCACGCGCTGGCGCGGGCACAGCGCGTCGCCTATGCCGACCTCCTGGGCAACGACCTGGTGGAACTGGGCCGCGACAGCGGCATCTCGCAGGTGTTCGACGAGGCCGCGCGCGAAGCCCGCACCTCGCGCACCGTGCGGGCCCGCGTCAGCTCCTTCGAGATCATCTGCACGCTGGTCGCGCGCGGCATGGGCGTGGGCGTGGCGCCGCTGTACCTGAAGGCGGGCAAGGAGCAGGCGTTGGGCGTGCATTTCGTGCCGCTGGCCGACGACTGGGCGCAGCCGCGCAGCTTCGTGGCGGTGCGCGACTTCGACGCGCTGCCGGTGGCGGCGCAGGCTTTCGTCAGCCACCTGCGCGCCAGCGCGGCCGCTGCGGACTGAGCAGGAGGCGTCCGGGGTTTCCCGGAGCTGTCGAAACGAGAAAGCCCCGGTTCCGAACCATCGCTTGGCGTTGCGGCGCTGCGCGCGGATCATGCGAAGACCGCGCAACCATCGAGACCGCATGCCCGAGACTCCCGCCTATCTTCCCGACGACTCCCTGCCCCTGCGCGGCATCAAGGTGCTGGAACTGTCGCACATGATCATGGGGCCGGCCGGCGGTCTGGTGCTGGCGGACCTGGGCGCCGAGGTCATCAAGGTCGAGCCGCCAGACGGCGACCGCACGCGGCGCCTGAAGGGCTCGGGCATCGGCTACTTCCCCGTGTTCAGCCGCAACAAGCAGAGCCTCGCGGTCGACCTCAAGTCCGCCGAAGGCCAGGCGCTGGTGCGCGAGCTGGCCCAGGGCTGCGACATGCTGATCGAGAACTTCCGCGACGACAGCCTGACCCAGTACGGCCTGGACTACGCGACGCTCAGCGCCACCAACCCGGGCCTGATCTACGTCTCGCTCAAGGGCTTCCTGTCCGGCCCGTACAAGCAGCGCACGGCGCTGGACGAAGTCGTGCAGATGATGGGAGGCATGGCCTACATCAACGGCGGCACGGGCGCGCCGCAGCGCGTGGCGCCTTCGGTCAACGACATCCTGGGCGGCACCTTCGGCGTGGTGGGCGCGCTGGCCGCGCTGCACGACCGCCAGCGCACCGGCCGCGGCCGCCACGTGCGCGCGGGCCTGTTCGAGAACAACCTGCTGCTCGTCTCGCAATTCATCGCGCAATACCAGCTGACGGGCATCCCGCCCATTCCCATGGGCGACAAGCGCACGCCGCCCTGGGGCGTGTACGACATCTTCGACACGGAGGACGGTCGCGTGTTCGTGGCCGTGGTGAGCGACGCGAACTGGCAGGTCTTCTGCCGCGATTTCCTGCCGCCGTCCTTCGGCGAGGACGCGCGGCTGCGCACCGCCATCCAGCGCGAAGCGGCACGCCCCTGGCTGGTGCCGGCCGTGGCCGAAGTGCTCAAGGCGTGGAAGACGGCCGAACTGTGCGCCGCGCTGGAAGCGTCCGGCCTGTCGTACGGCCCGATCCGCCAGCCGCACGACCTGCTGGACGACCCGCACCTGAACGAAGGCGGCGCGCTGATGCCCACCACCATGCCCGATGGCACGCAGGTCGCGACCGCCGCCCTGCCGATCGAATTCGACGGCCGCAAGGCCGGCAAGCGCCTGGACCCGCAGCCCGTGGGCGCGCAGACCCGCGCGATCCTGCGCGGCATGGGCCTGGACGAAGAGCGCATAGACACCCTGGTGCGCCAGGGCGTGGTCGCGGCCTGAGCGGGCGCGACGAAACGACATCCCGAGGAGACAAACCATGAACCGCCGTGATTTCCACCGCCTCGCCCTCGCGGCCGGCAGCGTCGCCAGCCTGCCCGCCTTCGCGCAGGAATACCCCGCGCGCACGATCCGCATGATCATCCCGTCCACGCCGGGCGGCGGCACGGACTTCACCGGCCGCACGCTGAGCAGCAAGCTGTCGGAAATGAACGGCTGGAACGTGGTGCCGGACAACCGGCCCGGCGCCGGCACCGCGCTGGGGCTGGCCGAAGCCGCACGAGCCAGACCTGATGGCTACGAGCTGGTGATCGCGCAGTCCGACAACGTCTCGCTGATCCCGCTGCTGATGAAGGTGAGCTACGACCCGATCAAGGACCTCACGCCGATCGCGCTGGCCGCGGTCACGCCGCTGGTGATCCTCGTGCAGGACAAGTCGCCCTACAAGACGCTGGCCGACCTGATCAAGGCCGCCAAGGCGCAGCCCGGCCGGCTCACCTATGGCACCTCCGGCACGGGCGGCGGGGTCCACGTGGCGATGGAACTGCTGCAGCTCACGGCGGCCTGCAAGATGCAGCACGTGCCGTACAAGGGATCGACGCCCGCCCTGTCCGACCTCATGGGCGGCCACCTGGACTTCGCCGGTTCCTCGATCTCGTCGGCCGCTTCGCTGATCCAGTCCGGCAAGGTGCGCGCGCTGGCCGTGACCTCCGTCAAGCGCAACGCGAGCCTGCCCGACGTGCCCGCGGTCGCCGAGTTCGGCTACAAGGATTTCAACGCGGTCAGCTTCTATGGCGTGATGGGCCCGGCCGGCATCCCGGCACCCATCGTCGCGCGCCTGAACGCGGACTTCAACAAGATCCTGCAGCGCCCCGACGTGAAGGCCGCGTTCCAGGCGCAGGGCTTCGACGCGGGCGGCGGCACGCCCGAGGAGTTCGCCGCCCTGATCCGCGCGGACATCCAGAAGTCGCGCGAAATCATCACCACCGCCGGGATCAAGGTCGAATGAGCGCGCACCGCGACGGCGTCGTCATCTGCGAGGTCGGCCCGCGCGACGGGCTGCAGATGGCCCAGGGCCGCATGGCGACCGACGTGAAGCTGCGCTGGATCCGCCAGCTCGCCGATGCGGGCCTGCGCGAGATCGAGGTCGGCAGCTTCGTCTCCCCCCGGATGATCCCGCAGATGGCGGACACGGGCGAGGTGGTGCGCGGCGCGCTGGCCATCGACGGCCTGACGGTGTGCGCGCTGGCGTGCAACCTCAAGGGCGCGATCGCGGCCCACGAGGCCGGTGCGCACGTCGTGGCGATCCCCATCTCGGTGAGCGACACGCACAGCCGTGCCAACGTCAACAAGGGCACCGACGACCAGGTCGAGATGGTGCGCAGCATCGTGGACTGGGTGCGCGCGCAGTCGCGTCCGATGCGCGTCGACGTTGCGGCAGCGACGGCCTTCGGCTGCTCCATGGAAGGCGACGTGCCACGCCACCGCGTGGCGCGAGTCGCCGCTGCGCTGGCGGCCACGGGCGCCGACCGCGTGGCGCTGGCCGACACGGTGGGCTATGCGCATCCGGCGCTCGTGCGCGACACGGTGCGCGAAGTGCAGGACGCGATAGGCGCGCGCCTGACCAAGCTGCACCTGCACGACACCATGGGCCTCGGCCTGGCCAACGCGCTGGCGGGACTGGAACAGGGTATCCGCGAATTCGACGCCTGCCTCGCCGGCCTGGGCGGCTGCCCCTTCGCACCGGGCGCATCCGGCAACATCGTCACCGAGGACCTGGTGTTCATGCTGGAGAGCATGGGCCACGCCACGGGCATCGACCTGCCGCGCCTGCTCGCGGCGCGGACGCTGCTGCGCGAGGCCCTGCCCGACGAGACCATGCGCAGCGGCGTCGCCGCTGCCGGCATTCCGCGCACCTATCACCCCATGGAAGCCGCTGGCGCCTGAGCAGCAGGCTCTCAGTTCCGTGCTACGGCGCTCGCCTGCTCCGCGTGCAGCGCGGTGATGCAGCCCTTGCGCAGTTCGATGCCGACCGAGACCCGCTGCTCGCGCTGCACGCGACGACGGCTCGCGGCATGTCAGGCCAGTCCCGCCTCGCGTTCGATCGCCTTTTGCACCTGCAGCAGGCGCGGCGCGATCTTCTCCAGCATCAGCTCGCGCGGCAGCAGGTAGGCGGGGCCGCCCACGCTCACGCCGTACAACTCGCCGCGCGGACCGCGCAGGCTGAAGCCCAGCGCGTTGATGTCCTGGTGCCATTCGCCGAAGGAGGTGCAAAAGCCCAGGCGCGCGTGTTCCGCGAGAGCGGCGTCGAGCTTCTCCTGCACCTGCGGCCATTGTTCGCCGGTGCCCGCCCGCAGCTCCTGCAGCAGTTGCGTGCGCTGGTCCGGCGCGAGCGCGGCGAGCCACGCACGGCCGACCGCCGACGTGACGACGGACATGCGCGAGCCGACGTCCATGCGCGAGAGGATCAGCGCGCTGCGCGGACGCAGCGTGTCGATCAGCACGATGTCCAGGCCGTCGCGCACGCCGAGGTGCACGTTCGCCCCCGCCGCTTCGGCGAGTTCGGCGAGATGCAGCCGCGCCTGCTGGCGGAAGTCGAAGCTGCGCAGGTAAGCGTTGCCCAGGTGCAGGGCCGCCGCGCCCAGAGCGTAGCGGTCGTCCGCGGCCTGGCGCAGGAAGCCGGCGGACTGCAGCGTGGCGGCGAGCCGCGACACCGTCGCTTTGGGAATGCCCGTCCGCTCGGCGAGGTCGCGATTGGAGAGCGGGCCGCTGGCGTCGGCCAGCGTGCGCAGCAGCACCAGGCCACGCGCCAGCGCGCTGACCTCTTCGCGGGCGGCGGCTTCGGGCTGGGCCAAGAAATCCCCCTTGTTCCGGAACGGAGTTCCATTGTAGACGCCGATCTGGCGTATATTCCGGGACGTCGTTCCATTTTATTGACAAGCAGGAGACAAGCCTTGCGCTGGATCAACTTCGGCACCGGCCTGCTGGCCGCTTCCCTGGCCGTGGCGCCGCTCGCGCCCGCCTTTGCCCAGGACTTTCCCAAGGGGCCCGTGAAGATCATCGTGCCCTTCCCGCCCGGCGGACCGACCGACACCGTCGGCCGCCTGGTGAGCGCCAAGCTGCAGGAGATGTGGGGCCAGCCCGTGCTGGTGGACTACAAGCCCGGCGCCGGCACCATCATCGGCGCCGACTACGTGGCCAAGGCCGCGCCCGACGGGCTCACCATCGGGATGGTGAACTCCTCGCTCGCGGTGAACCCCACGCTGCACAAGAAGCTGCCCTATGACACGCTGAAGGACCTCACCGGCATCACGCAGTTGTTCAACATGCAGCTCGCGATCGTGGCGCGTCCCGATGCGCCCTTCAACAACGTGAGGGAGCTGATCGCGTACGCGAAGGCGCACCCCGGCAAGTTGAACTACGGCACGCCGGGCACGGGCAGCACGACCCACCTGGGGGCCGAACTGCTCAAGCGCGAGGCGGGCTTCGACATGCAGCACGTGCCCATGAAGGGCAGCGCGCCGGCGCACACCGAGCTGCTCGGCGGCCGCCTCGACCTCGTCGTCGACCCTCTGCTGTCCGTGCTTCCCTATGTGCAGGCCGGCAAGATGAAGCTGATCGCCACCATGGGCGACAAGCGCGTGCCGGGTGTGAACGCGGGCACGGTCTCCGAGGTCATCCCGGGCTTCAACGTCGGGGCGCTGCTCGGTTTCGTCGCGCCCGCCGGCACGCCGAAGGCCGTGCTGCAGAAGATCCAGGTCGACACCGCCAAGGTGCTGGCCACGCCGGAAGTGAAGAAGCGTGCCGAGGAATTCGGCATGGAGATCGTCGCCTCGACCCCGGAGCGGTTCAACGCCTTCCTCGCCAGCGAAATGAAGAAGTGGGGCCGCGTGGTCACGGAAGCCAACATCCAAGCCGATTGAGACAGAACATGAGCCTGCAACTGAAACCCCTGCACCCCGTCTTCGGCGCCGAAGCCAGCGGCATCGACCTCACCCAGCCGCTCTCCCCGGCCGACGTGCGCGCGATCAACAAGGGCATGAACGACCATGCCGTGCTGGTCTTCCGCGGCCAGCCGCTGACGCCGCAGCAGCAGATCAACTTCGCGAAGTCCTTCGGCCCGCTGGACATCGGCCTGAAGCGCGTCTTCAAGCGGCCCGAGCGCCTGGAAGACGAGCGCCTGATCGACATCTCCAACGTCGACGCGCAAGGAAACGTCGCCAAGCGCGATTCGCAGAAGAACCTGTCGAACTTCGCCAACCAGCTGTGGCACTCGGACAGCTCCTTCATGGATCCGCGCGCCGCCTATTCCATGCTCCATTGCGTGATCAAGCCCAGTTGGGGCGGCAACACCGAGTTCGCGGACCTGCGCAACGCGTACGACACGCTCGACGCGCGCCGGAAGGCGGAGATCCAGGACCTGAAGGCGGAGCACTACGCGCTGCACACGCGCATCCTGCTGGGCGACGACGCGTACACCGACGACCAGAAGAAGGAGATCCCGCCGGCGGTCTGGCCGCTCGCGGACACGCATCGCGGTTCGGGCCGCAAGGTGCTCTTCGTCGGCGTGCACGCCCGGCAGATCCTGGGCTGGCCGACCGCGGAATCGCGCATGTACCTGCAGGACCTGCTGGAGCACGCGACGCGGCGCGAGAACGTCTACGTGCACGAGTGGCAGGTCGGCGACCTGGTGATCTGGGACAACCGCAGCACCCTGCACCGCGGTCGCCGCTATGACATCGCCGAGCGCCGCGAACTGCGCCGCACCACCATCAACGACACGCCCGAGGCGATGCTGCTGGCCGCCTGAGGCGGCGCGCGATCAGCGCACGAGACGATCGAGTTCCGCCTGCGGCAGGCGGAACTCCTCGTAGTGCTCGCGCGACCGCTGCAGCTTGGTGAACACGTCCTCGACGGCCGTGATGCGCCCGTTTTCGTAGTACACGTAGCCGGCGGCCACGTGGAACCACGTGATCATCTCCGGCACGTCGTCGGGCACCACCAGCGTGTGCGTCTCGCCGGGCGCTTCCATCACGAAGGAGCCCTCGGTCGCCACCCAGTCGTGCTCCAGGTAGAACCAGCGGCCCTTCATCACGTGCGCATGCACGGCGCCGAAGTGCCGATGGCAGGACAGCACGCCCGACTTGCGCACGCGCAGCAGGTTCACGTAGTAGCCCTGCGTGACGCCGAAGCACAGCGGCAGGAAGGAGACGTTCTCCGCCTGCCGCACCCAGCGTTCCTCGGGCACGGCCGAGACATCCTGCAGGAAGATCTCGGGCCGCGCGCCCGGCGGCACGGGCTGCGGGAAGGGTCGGATGCCCTGCGGGTTGGCGAAGTTGCGGGACAGGTCGGGGGCGGTCTTCATGCGGGCGAGCCTACACCAACGCCTCAGGCCAGGGGCCGGGCGACCGGGCGTGCCTGCGCCAGCAAATGAGAGAGTGCCGCGCAGCGGGCCTGCAGCTCGTTGAGATCTTCCGTGGTCGCGGCCTGCTCGAGGTCGCGGCTGGCGCTGCTCGCCGCCTTGAAGCCGTACATGGCGAGGCTGCCGGCGAGCTTGTGCGCGGTGACGCGGATCGCGTCGCGTTCGCCGCCCGCCACGGCGATGGCGAGTTCCTCTGCGAGCTGGCGGCGCGAGGACAGGAACTCCGGCATCAGCGGCATGAGTCCGGGTTCCACCCAGACCTGGGCGTCATCGCCGTTCGCCGTGGCGATCGGCGCCGCCGCGGCCGGATCCTGCCCGCACAGCACGGCGAACACTTCCTCGCGCGAGGACGGTTTGGCGAGATAGAGGTCGAAACCCGCCTCCAGGCATTTCGCGCGCGTGGCCTCGTCGTCGTGCGCGGAGAAGGCCGCGATCAGGCTGGGCTGCTGTCCCAGCTCGCGCTGCATCTCGCGGATGCTGCGCACCGACTCGAGGCCGCCCATCACCGGCATCTCCACGTCCATGAAGATCACGTCGGGCCGGCCCTCGCGCGCCATCTCCAGCGCCGCGCGGCCGTTGACCGCCGTTCGCACCGTCAGCGGCGGGCTGGGCAGCATGCTTTTCAGCACGACGATGTTGTACTCGTCGTCGTCCACCACCAGCACGTCCAGCGGCGGCAACGCATCGGCCACGATGATCGCCTGCGGCACGGCGGCCGAAGCGAGCTTGCGCGGCGGCGCCGCGTGCCACAGCGGCAGGCGCAGCGACAAGGTGGTCCCCTTGGGCCCCGAGTTCATGCGCAGCGAGCCGCGCTGCACCCGCGCCATCAGCCGCGCCGAGTACGCGCCCAGGCCGGTGCCACCGGGCTTGCCGTGCGTGGCGTACTTGTCGAAGAAATGTTCGCGGATCTCCACCGGCACCTCGCCGACGTTGTGGATGTCCAGCGCCACCGCGTCGCCGTTGCCGTCGCTCACGCGGCGCAGGCGCACCCGCACCTCGGCGCCGTCGGGCGAGGCTTCCAGCGCGTTCTTCAGGAGGTTGGCCACCGTGGAATAGCAAAGCAGCTCCTCGCCTTGCGCGTACACGGGCTCCTCGGGCAGGTCCAGCGTCATGCGCAGTTGCTTGGAGCGCGCATGCGCCTGCAGCTCGCGCGCCACCGTCTGCACCAGCGCGGCCAGGTCCACGGCCTGCGCGCGGAGTCGGTAGCTGCCCTCTTCCATGCGGAACAGGTCCAGCGAAAGGTTGACCATGCTCAGCACGCGCAGCGCCGCGCGTTCGACGGTGCCCAGCAGCTCGTCGTCCTCGGGCGTCAGCGCGTGCCGCTGCCGCAGCAGCCGCGGAACGGTGGCGATGCTGGCGAGCGGCGTCTTCAGGTCATGGCGCGCGATGCGCTCCACCTCTTCGCGCAGGCGGAAGGCTTCGCGCAGGGACTTGTTCTGCTCCTCGAGCTGGCGCACCAGCGCGTCGAGGCGCTCGCGCTGCTCCGCCTCCTTGGCGTTCTGCGTGTCGGCGATGTACGAGAAGATGTTGGTGAAGACCACCAGCAGCGCCAGCGTCACCGCCACGCGCGCCGTGACCTGCGGGCCCAGGTGCATCCACGCCAGCGGAACGGTGACGAGGATCAGCGTCACGTTCAGCAGGTTCGCCTTGCGGCGCGGGAGCATGAAGTGGAACAGCAGGATGCCGGGATAGACCCACAACACGCCGATCAGGCCGTTGTTGTACATCGCCGTGCCCAGCCCCAGCAGCGAGCCCAGGAAGATGGCCATGGGCGGCACCAGCATGGCGCGGCCGCGGGCGATGCCGTACGCGTTCAGCAGCAGGCAGACCACGAACGCGCAGGTGATGACTCCCAGCACCATGCGGCCCTGGAAGAAGTTGTTGATGGCGAAGGGGCCCAGCAGCAGTGTGCCGGCCACGGAAAGGCCAAGGAAGATCTTGTGGCGGTGCGCCTCCACGAAGCCTTCGGCGAACTCCCTGGTGGGCCTGGGCTGCAACCGCGGCAATTCCGGCACTAATCCATTCCTCCTAACCGGCCTCCATCATAAAGGCGGCGGGTGGCGCCGGAAAGGGAGGAAATGCACCGCGTTGCGCGCGTGCCCACGCCGTGGCAGGAGGCTGGCGCGGCACCCGCGGAGATAGCGGATGCCGCGCTCGCGCCGGCGATCAGAAAGCGGCGATGCCCGTCTGCGCGCGGCCCAGGATCAGCGCGTGGATGTCGTGCGTGCCTTCGTAGGTGTTCACCACTTCCAGGTTCACCAGGTGGCGCGCGACATGATGGGCGGCAACGGCATCAGCGACGAATTCGGCGTCGCGCGCCACCTGGTGAACCTGGAAGTGGTGAACACCTACG
>FTHB01000494.1_pt1 | contig 10609 bp, 8 predicted proteins | sample 1640851 | NCBI WGS metagenome assembly FTHB01 (sample SAMEA3914788, study PRJEB12502) | metagenome | biome: forest; material: soil | place: Canada | collected 2011-07-03 | depth 0.1 m
ATCTTCTCCCATGCCCACCCGCCGCCGCGCTCTCGTCCGCCTCGCCGGTGCCGCTGGCGCGCTGGCCTTCCCGTCCGTGCACGCGGATGGCGACAAGTCGGTGGTGCGCATGCTGGTCGGCGCATCGGCCGGGACCGACTTCACCGCGCGCCTGATCGCCGACAAGCTGTCCGACACGCTGGGCCGGCCGGTGATCGTCATCAGCAAGCTGGGCGCGGGCCAGCGCCTCGCGTTGAACGAGTTGCAGCGCTCCGCGCCCGACGGCCGCACGCTGATGCTGGTGACCAGCGCGCCGTTCTCGATCTACCCGCATATCTACGCCAGGCTGGACTACGACCCTCTGAAGGACTTCACGCCGATCGCGGGCGTGTCGTCCTTCGACGTCGGCATCTGCACGGGGCCGGCCACGGGGGCGACCAGCATGCAGGAGCTGGTGAAGTGGATCAAGGCCAATCCGCAGAAGGCCATCTACGGCTCGGCGCCGGGCACGGGCTCGCTCTCGCACTTCGTCGGCATCTCGCTCGGCCTGGCGCTGCAGCAGCCCATGACGCACGTGCCGTACAAGGAAAGCCCCGTCGGCATCCTCGACGCGTCCACGGGCCGGCTGCCCATGATGATCACGGGCCTGTCCGGGATGATCGAGCTGCACAAGGCCGGGCGCGTGCGCATCGTCGCGTCCTCGGGCAACCAGCGCTCGCCCCTGCTGCCCGAGGTGCCCACGCTCACCGAAGCCGGCGTGAACGTGAACACCACGTCCACCGTCGGCATCTTCGGCCCGGCCGGCATGCGGCCGGAGCTCGTGAAGCCGCTCACCAGCGCGATCGTCGCCATCGCCAGCACGCCCGAGTACCGGCAGAAGCTGGCGCCCTTCAACGTCTTCCCCAAGCCCACGAGCCCGCAGGAGCTGAGCGCCATCCTGCAGGAAGAGAACAGGCAGTTCGCCTTGCTGGTCAAGGCCAGCGGCTACGTTCCCGAATAGCACAGAGAGAAGGACACCCATGGACCTGAGCCCCCCCGCCGGCGGCGTCGCGAGCCAGTCGGAGATGATGACCCGCGTCGGCCCCGGCACCGTGATGGGCGACCTGATGCGCCGCTACTGGCTGCCCGCGCTCGCCTCGAGCGAACTGAAGGCCGATGGCGACCCCGTGCGGCTGATGCTGCTGGGCGAGAAGCTGATCGCCTTTCGCGACTCCGACGGCCGCGTCGGCGTGATGGACCAGCGCTGCCCGCACCGCTGCGCCTCGCTCTTCTTCGGCCGCAACGAAGAGGGCGGCATGCGCTGCGTGTACCACGGCTGGAAGTTCGACGTGGAGGGCAACTGCATGGACATGCCCAACGTGCCGAACGGCGATGCGATGAAGGGCAAGGTCAAGTCCAAGGCCTACAAGACGGCGGAGAAAGCCGGCCTCGTGTGGGTCTACATGGGCCCGCAGGACCAGGTGCCGCCCATGACGCTGATGGAAGCCGCGCTGGTGCCCGATGCCGAGATCAGCGTGCGCTTCGTGCAGCGCGCCTGCAACTGGCTGCAGGCGCTGGAGGGCGACATCGACACCTCGCACTTCGGTTTCCTGCACGCCGGGCACGCGCAGCCGGAAGACTTCCAGGAGGACCATCCCATGCGGCACACGGTGACCAACCGCGCGCCCGAGTACCACGTGGCCGACACGCCCTGGGGCACGAGCTACGGCGCCTACCGCAAGGAGGACGACGGCCGCATGTCCTGGCGCGTCGCGAACTTCCTGTTCCCGTTCTGGACGCAGGCGCCCAACTCCGACTTCATGACCAACGTCGGCGTCCGTGGCTGGGTGCCCATGGACGACGAGCACACCATGGTCGTCATGCTGAACTGGAAGAAGTCACCGGGCGCGTATACCGGCATCCCGCTGAAGAACGGCCAGCCCATCCCCGGCTTCGCGCCCGCGGTGGAGTACCTTCCCAACACGACGGACTGGTACGGCCGCTGGCGGCCCAAGGCGCGCGCCGAGAACGACTACGAGATCGACCGCGAGGCGCAACGCAGCAACGAGATCTACACGGGCATCCGCATGGTGTTCATGCAGGACCAGGCGGTGACGGAGTCGATGGGCGCCATCACCGACCATTCCTTCGAGCACCTGGTGCCCAGCGACCAGATGGTGGCCCGCACGCGCCGCCGCGCCCTGAAGGCCGCGCTCGCGCTGCGGCAGGAAAACAAGCTGCCGCCCGGTGTCGCCGATCCCGAGGTGATGCGCGATGCCCGCAGCGGCTCCTTCCACACGCCCGATGGCGTCGACTGGCAGCAGGCGTACAAGGAGAAGCTCGCTCAGGCGACGCGCGTGCCTGCGTAAGGCGGAAATCCGGACAACCGGACAACCGGACAACCGGACGCAGAGGGCGCAAAGGGTACGCAGAGGGCGCAAAAAAATCCATTTTTGATGGAAGTCCCTTTTGCGATTTCTGCGTACCCTTTGCGCCCTCTGCGTCCGGATGTTGGGCTTTCTCAGTGCTCCGCCCCGCACTTCACCGACTGTAGAAGCGCTCCAGGAAATCCAGCTGCGGCTTGTGCCAGGCCGCGCCCGGCACGACCTCGTCGCCGAACACGAGATGGTTATCGTCGGCGATGCGGTAGCGGTCCCAGCGCGGCACGCCCGCGGTGTTCGGGTCGCCGTTCGCGGCGAAGGCGACCCAGGCCTTGCGCATGATCTGCGACAGCGCTTCGTCGCGCGCGTCGAAATCCGCCGTCTCGCCCGGTGCCGCACGATCCACGGTGCCGAAGGCGTGCGCCACTTCCTCGCCGTGGTGCGGGCCGTCCACCTGATGCGGACGACGGCGTGCGAACAGGTACTTCCAGGTGCGGGGCTCCTGGCGCGCCATGCACTGCGCGATCAGGCGCGTGCCGTAGTTGAACTGCGTGTCGGCGAACATCGCGGCGACGGCGGGGCGCGCCTCGGCGTCCTTCTCCGCCGGATAGAGCGCCGCCGCTTCCCCCGCGAACGCCCCGAAGTTCGTGTCCACCTGCTGCTGGTAGGCCGCCAGCGTGGCGACGGGCCAGCTCTTCGTGAGCGTCGTGCCTTCGTCGGTGTTGCTGCCCACGATGATGGGCATGCGGTGCATGCGGCCGGCCTGGAAGGCGGGGCGCTCGTCTTCCGGCAGCAGCCAGCCATCGCGGATCGGGCGCAGCACGCGCGGCGTCGTGAGGCCGCGCACGGCGGGCGTGAGCAGCGAGGTGCGCGCGAGCACTTCCGACGAAGACAGCGCGCGCAGCGCCGCGAGGTCGTCGCCGAGTTGGAGCCCCGCCTGCTGCGCGTCAGCCAGCGTCGCCAGCGGACGCGCCGCGCCGGGGCTGTGCAGGATCGCCTGGTCGAAGGAGGTGCGCGCCAGCGGCGAGGCGAGCAGCAGCGAGATCGAGGCCGAGCCCGCCGACACGCCGAACACGGTGATGCGCGCGCGGTCGCCGCCGAAGGACTCGATGTTGGTGCGTATCCAGCTCAGTGCGGCGAGCTGGTCCAGCAGGCCGTAGTTGCCCGAGACGCCGTGCTTCGACTCCGCGCTGAGCGCCGGATGCGCGAGGAAGCCGAAGAGGCCGCTGCGGTAGTTGAGCGTGACGACCACCGCGCCTTCGGCCGCGAGGCGCGCGCCGTCGCAGCGCAGGTCCGAGCCGCTGCCGCCCGTGTAGCCGCCGCCATGGATCCACACCAGCACCGGCAGGCTCGCATCGCCGCCGATGGCAGGCGTCCACACGTTGAGATAGAGGCAGTCCTCGTCCTGGCGCGGCGCGCGGAACCTGGCGTTCGCGGCCTGCGGGAAGTCGGGCCCGAAGGCCAGTGCGTCGCGCACGCCGTGCCAGGTGGCCGCGGGCTGCGGCGCCTTCCAGCGCAGCGGCCCCACCGGCGGTGCGGCGTACGGGATGCCGAGGAAGGCGCCGCCTTCGCCGGCGCTGCGTCCGCGGACCTTGCCGTTGCTCGTTTCGACGGTGACGTAGTCGGATCGGGTCTGCAGGTCCATGCGTTTCCTTGGTTCAGCGCCGGCCCAGCGAGGGCGTCGGCGGTTCGGTGGCGAGGCGGCGGCGCACTTCGGCCGCCAGTTCGACCAGCCGCTTGCCATTGCGTTCCATGACGGCCAGGGTCTGCTGCGCCGCGCCGCCTTGCGAGTTGAACGAGAGCAGCGTGCGGCCATCGGTGTGCACGAAGGGCGCGGCCACCGAGTTGGTGGTCTTCTGGAAGGTGCCCGCGGCGATGCAGAAGCCGCGGCGGTCCACCTGGTCGACGGCGTCGTCCAGCTCGCGTTGCAGCTGCGGCCATTCCTTGCGGTAGTGGTCCTTCAGTTCGTCGTACAGCTGCGCGCGCTCCTGCGGCGGCATGGCGGCGATGCACGAGCGGCCCATGGCCGTGCGGATCAGGGGCACGCGAAAGCCGATGCGCTGGCGCCGGTTGGGGTTGGGCTCGCCCAGCGCGTATTCGAGGTACAGCACGCTCAGGCCTTCGTGCACGCCCAGGCCCACGTTGGTCTTGCTGCGCTCGGCCAGGTCCTCCATCAGCGGCCGCGCGATCGCGGGCACGGGCATGTTCACCAGGTAGGGATAGGCCAGCGTCACGACGCCGGCGGCCAGCTCGTACTTGCCGAATTCGGGCAGGTAGCGCAGGTAGCCCAGTTGCGTGAGCGTGTAGGTCAGGCGCGAGACCGTGGGCTTGGGCAGCTGGGTGAGCGCGGCGATCTCCACGTTGCCCAGCAGCTTGCGGTCGAACTGGAAGGCGCGCAGGATCGCCAGGCCGCGGGCCACGGCGTTGTTGAAACGGGGATCCTCGTCCTCCGTCTTGATCTGTATGCCTTCGGAATAGTCCGGCAACACCGGCTTGTCCTTGCGGCTGGGGCGACCCACGTGTCCTCTCCTGTCATGCGTCCAACCCCGCAAGTCTAGCGATGCATCGCTGCGGTCCATGCGCGGGCCTCCTACAGGTCGAGGACCAGGACCGGGTCGCGGCTGCCGGAGCAGCAGACCATCATCACCGTGTTGGCCGCCTTCTCCTCGTCGGACAGCAGCGAATCGCGGTGGTCGGGACGGCCGGAGAGCACGCGCGTCTCGCAGCTGCCGCAGATGCCTTGCTCGCAGGACGCCTGCACTGCCACGCCCTGTTCGCGCAGCGTATCGAGGATGCTGCAGCCTTTGGCGATGAAGACGCTGCGCCCGCTGCGCGCGAGCTGCACGGTGAAGCCGCCTTCGGTGGCGGCGGTGGTCGTGGCGGAGAAGCGCTCCAGGTGCGCGTGGCCGGCCGGCCGCTCGCGCGTCGCCGCCTCGAAGGCGTCCAGCATGGGCGCGGGGCCGCAGCAATACAGGTGCGCATCGGAGGGCGCCGCTTCCACGATGCGGGCCAGCGGCAGCGGCGCGTTGCCATGTTCGGCATCCACGTGCAGGTGCAGCCCGGGACCGGCGAGCACGTCCAGCATCGCGGCGTCTTCCCTCTTGCGCACGCTGTAGTGCACTTCGAAGGACGCGCCAAGCGCGCGCAGGCGCTGCACCATGCAGGCGATCGGCGTCACGCCGATGCCGCCCGCGAACAGCACGCTGTGGCGCGCGGCCTCGTGCAGCGGGAAGTGGTTGCGCGGGCCGCCCAGCGTGAGCACAGTGCCCACCTTCAGCTGCTCGTGCACGCAGGCCGAGCCGCCGCGGCTGGCCGGGTCCCGCTTGATGCCCACGACGTAGCGATGCGTCTCGACTTGCGGATTGCACAGCGAGTACTGGCGCACGAGGCCGTTGGGCAGATGCAGGTCGATGTGCGCGCCGGCCGCGAAGGCGGGCAGGGCGCTGCCGTCGACGGCGGCGAACTCGTAGAGGTGGATGCCTTCGGCGGCGTAGCGGATCGCCGTGAGCCGCGCGCGGAAACTGCCGGTGTTCGTCGCGGGGGGCGCGCTCACGGCGGTGCTCGATGCGTCCACCTCAGCTCCAGTCGGCGAAGCACATGCCCGTGCCCGTGCCGGCCGGCGTGCGGTAGGCCGGGATGTACTCGATGCGGCGCAGCGTGAGGTGCTCCACCGCGCCGGCCATGCAGATCCAGTTGCGGATCTCCGAGCTGCCGGAGTTCAGCTGCTCGCGCGGCAGCGCCGCGATGGCGGCGGCGTCCTTGTGCTGCAGCGCGCGGATCACGCGGCCGTCGAGGTCCGGATCCACGGTGAAGTGGCTGAGTCCTCCGGAGGCCAGCACGCCGACGCGCTGCGTGCCCGGATAGCTCTCCACCGCCTTGCGGATCGCCTGGCCCAGGCGATAGCAGCGGCCCGGCGTCGGCTGGTTGGGCGGGAAGTAGGTGTTGAGGAAGACCGGCACCACGGGCACGGTCATGCCGGTGAGCAGGCGGTTGTGCACGAAGCCGAAGGCGTGGCCTTCGCCGTGGCCTTCGGGCAGGCTGTCGGCGACGGACAGGTCGAAGTCCTCCATCAGGCTGGAGATCATGTGTTCGGCCAGCTTCGCATCCACCGGATAGTCGCGCGCCACATCACGCTCGTAGTAACGCGCCGAGGCGTTGCGCGACCAGTCCGGGCCCGGATGGCTCTTGAGCGGCACGTTGCGGATGCTGTCGCCGCGATAGAGCAGCATCGCCGGCATGTTGGCGTCGTCGTAGAGCTCCTTCTGGTCGTCGCCGACGACGACCAGCGTGTCCAGTCGCGCGTTGCGCACCACCGCGGACAGCCGCTCGATCTCCGCCATCGCGCGCTGGTGCTTGTCCGCGAAGACTTCCGGCGTCAGCTCCTTGTCCATGCCGGACGGCGCGAGCTGCAGCAATTCGTCGTACGTGACCGGCTTGCCCTCCTTGCTGAGGTGCGGCCGCGTGCGGTCGCGCTCGATGAAGCGGCGCCAGTCGGCCGGCGGCGCATTGAGCATGGGGGTGTGGGAGGTTCCGATGCCGAGGACGAGGTGGGCCATGTACGCGTTTGCCCCTAGGGGCCTTCCATTGCTGCGATCGAAAAATGGAATTATATTTTGATTTATATCAAGGTCACTTGTCAAAGAGAACCGCATGCAGACGCGCCCGCTGGGCCTGGAAGGCCTGTTCGTGCTGGAGCCCGACGTGAGCTCGGATGCGCACGGCCGCTACAGCTACTACTACAGCGAGCAGGACTTCGCGCGGGCCGGTGCGGCGTCGCATTACGTGCAGGAGCACGCTTCGTTGTACCCGCTGCGGCACACGGTGCGCGGCCTGCACTTCCAGCAGCCGCCGCACGCCCAGCACAAGGTGGTGCGCGTGGCACGCGGCCGTATCTGGGACGTGTGCGTGGACGTGCGGCGCGGCTCGCCCACCTATGGCCGGCACGCGAGCGTGGAGCTCGCCGGCGGCGACTGGCGCCAGCTGCACGTGCCGCCCGGCTTCGCGCACGGCTTCTGCACGCTGGAGCCGGACACCGAGATCACCTTTCGCCTCACCGACTACAACAACCGCGACCACGCGGGTGGCCTGCTGTGGAACGACCCGGCGCTGGGCATTGCCTGGCCGTGCGGGGAGCAGCCGGCCTGGGTGTTTCCCCGCGGACCGGCAATGGCCGGCGCTGGAAGCGCTGCACTCCCCCTTCCAACGCAAGGAGACAAACGCATGACCACCCGCCGTAGCGTCCTGCGCGGACTGGCCGCGGGCGCGGCTGCCGCACTCGCGGGCAGCGCCCGGGCCGACGACACCATCACCGTGCTGGTGGGCGCCGCCTCGTCCATGGACTTCACCGCGCGCCTCGTCGCCGAACAGTTGCGCCAGGCCCTGGGCCGTCCCGCCATCGTGTCCAGCAAGCTCGGCGCCGGCCAGCGCCTGGCGCTGGGCGAATGCAAGCGGGCCGCGCCAGATGGCCGCACGCTGGTGTTCGCCACCAGCGGCCCCTTCTCGGTCTATCCCTACATCTACAACAAGCTGGACTACGACCCGGTCACCGACTTCACGCCGATCGCGGGCATCTCGGTGTTCGACGTCGCGATCGCCACCGGCCCCATGACGGGCGCGACCACGCTGCTGCAACTGCTGGAATGGCAGCGCAACCAGAAGAGCCCGGTGTTCGCCTCGGCGCCGGGCAACGGATCGCTGTCGCACTTCGTCGGCATCTCCACCAGCCTGGCGACCAAGGTGCCGATGACCCACGTGCCCTACAAGGACAGCGGGGTCGGCATCGTGGACCTCGCCTCCGGGCGCCTGCCCATGCTGATCACCGGCCTGCAGCCCATGATCGAGATGCACAAGGCCGGCCGCATCAAGCTGCTGGCCGTCTCGGGCGACACGCGTTCGCCGCTGGTGCCCGAGGTGCCCACGCTGAAGGAAGCGGGCGTGAACGTCACCAGCAGCACTTACACCGGCGTGTTCGGCCCGGCGAAGATGCCGCCCGAGCTGGTGAAGCGCACCTTCGACGCGATCATCCCCATGCTGGCCAGCCAGGACATCCGGCAGAAGCTCGCGCAGCAGGCGATGACGCCGTGGGCTGCCAACGGAGAGCAGCTCGCCGCCCTGCTGGTCGAGGAGCGCAAGAAGTTCGACCAGCTGGTGAAGGCCAGCGGCTTTCCGAAGGAGGACGCGTGATGCGCCGGCGCTCGGTCCTTGCCTCGCTGGCCGCGGGCGCGGCCGCCGTCGCCTGTCCCGCGCTGCGCGCCGAGGACGACAAGTCGGTCATGACCATCCTGGTCGGCGCCGCTTCGTCGATGGACTTCACGGCGCGCCTGGTCGCCGAACAACTGCACAACGTGCTCGATAGACCCGTGGTGGTCGTGAGCAAGCTGGGTGCCGGCGGACGCCTCGCGCTCAACGAGCTGAAGCGCGCGGCGCCCGACGGCCGCACGCTGATGTTCTCCACCAGCAGCCTGTTCTCCATCTACCCGCACATCTACACCAGGCTGGACTACGACCCGGTCACCGACTTCACGCCCATCGCCGGCGTGAGCTGGTTCGACCTGGGCATCGCCACCGGCCCCATGACGGGCGCGACCGACCTCAAGCAGCTGATGGCGTGGGAGGCCAAGCAGGGCGCGGGCGCGGTGTACGGCGCGGCGCCGGGCGCAGGGTCGTCCTCGCACTTCGTGGGCATCGCGCTGGCGCAGGCCACCAACCTGCCCTTGAAGCCCGTGCACTACAAGGACAGCGGCGTGGGCCTGATCGACCTGGTCTCCGGCCGCCTGCCCATGCTGATCACGGGCACCAGCCCGCTGGTGGAGATGCACAAGGCCGGCCGCATGAAGATCGTCGCGGTGTCGGGCGAGAAGCGCTCGCCGCTGGTGCCGGAAGTGCCGACGCTGCGCGAAGGCGGCCTGAACGTCGTCATCCAGAACTCCGCCGCGCTCTACGCGCCCGCGAAGATGCCGCGCGGGATGGTGGACCGCATCTACAACGCCGTGATGCCCATGCTGGCCAAGGCCGACGTGCAGGACAAGCTGGCGCAGCAAGGCATGGTGCCCTTCCCCATGAACGGTGCGCAGCTCGCGGCGTGGCTGGCCGACGAGCGCAAGCGCTACGAACTGCTGGCCAAAGAGAGCGGCTACGTGCCGGAGGCGCTGTGAGCGGATCGAAAGCATTGCAATCGGCGCAGCGCCTGCAGCAGGCGCGTGCGCTCGGCGGCGACGAAGGCCGCGCGCAGCTGCTCGCGCTGCTGGCGCCGGACGCGCGCTACATGGTGCTGGGCAAGGAAGTGACAGGCGCGCAGGCAGTGGCCTCCGAGCTCGTGACGGGCGCCAACGGCGAGCTCGCACGCCGCCTGCAGTGGAACGAGCCGCAGGCGACCGGTGCGCAGGTGCGTCTTGCGGGCCAGCGCCGCGCCGGCACGCGCGACCGCGGCCTGGTGCTCACGCTGCACTTCGAAGGCGATGCGATCGCCATCGTGCAGGAGCAGCGCACGACGCCGCCGCCGACCGAGGCGCAGGCCCTCGTGCTGCCGGAGTCGCTCCAGCGCCGCATCGACAACGCGCTGGTGGAGCGCCATCCCATGCTGGTCGCGCACGTCGATGCGCAAGGCCAGCCCATCCTGAGCTTCCGCGGCTCGGTGCAGGTGCACGGCGACGACCAGCTCGCGCTGTGGGTCCGCAATGCCGACGGCGGCTTCATCCAGGCCATTCGCGCCAACCCGCGCATCGCGCTGATGTACCGCGACGAGGAGGCGAAGGCCACCTACCAGTTCCAGGGACGCGCCCGCGTCACCGAGGCGCCCGCGGAGCGCGAGCGCATCTTCCAGCGTGCGCCCGCCGCCGAGCGCGCGCACGATTTCGCGAAGCTGGGGGCCGCCGTGGTGGTGGACCTCGATCGCGTCGAAGGCTATGCCGGCCTGGGCCCGCAAGGCCAGGTCGACGGCATCCGCATGCTGCGCGATCCCGCAGCGAACACATGATCCCGATGGAGCGACAACGATGACACCGACAGACAGCCAGGACCTCACCCACGTCAGTGCAGGCACCGTGATGGGCAACTTCATGCGGCAGTACTGGATTCCCGCCGCCAAATCCAGCGAGCTGGCCGTGGACGGCACGCCCATGCGCCTGCTGCTGCTGGGCGAGAAGCTCGTGGCCTTCCGCGACTCCGAAGGCCGCGTCGGCGTGATGGACCACCTGTGCCCGCACCGCAATGCCTCGCTCGTGCTGGGCCGCAACGAGGAGGGCGGCCTGCGCTGCATCTACCACGGCTGG
>FTHB01000364.1_pt1 | contig 10558 bp, 9 predicted proteins | sample 1640851 | NCBI WGS metagenome assembly FTHB01 (sample SAMEA3914788, study PRJEB12502) | metagenome | biome: forest; material: soil | place: Canada | collected 2011-07-03 | depth 0.1 m
CCTCGCGATCCAGAAGCGCTTCTTCGGACATTTCCTCAAGGGTGAGCGCACGGGCTGGGACGAGGAGCCGCCGGTTCGGCAGCGAGGGCCTGTGCCATCGGCTGCAGGTGCAGCTTCGTCCAGCGCGTGCGCGCGACGGGCCACTCGCGTTCGGTACGCTCCTCGAAGCGATCCGCGTGCCGCACCTGCAGGCGCACCGGCGGCTCCTCGTCCCAGCCCGTGCGCTCACCCTTGAGGAAATGTCCGAAGAAGCGCTTCTGGATCGCGAGGCCGTAGTCCGTGTAGAAGTGCGTCCAGTGCTCCAGCCCGTGCATCTCCAGCCACTTGTGCGGGGAGGCAGCGCGCATGAAGGCCTCGGTGTTGCCGCGCAGGTGCAGGCCTTGCCCGCCCCAGTTGCCGGCGGAGAGGAAGGGCACGGTGATGCGATCCCACTGCGCCGAGCGCGCGCGGTGGTAATCGTCCTCCAGCGGGTGCGCGAGGATGTCGTCTCCGAAGCTGCAGCGACTGGCGGCGAGCTGCGCGTCCGACAGCGTCTCGTCGCCGCACACCGGCAGCGCGGGGTTCGCGCGGTTGCGCGGCCCGCGTTCGCCCAGGCCGTACTGCACCGTCTTCACCTGCATGTCGTACCAGTTGGCCCAGAACGTCGACAGGATGCCGCCGTGGTGCGTCATGTCGCGGTACCAGTCGGCCGCGCCTTCCCAGATGCACATGGCCGCGAGGTGCGGCGGCTGCAGGCCCGCCACCTGCCACTGGTTGATGCCGAAGTAGGACACGCCGGAGAGGCCGACCTTGCCGCTGCACCAGGGCTGCACGCCGGCCCACTCGATGCAGTCGTGGAAGTCGCGCGTCTCGCGCGGCGAGAAGTGGTCCACGTAGCCGGGCGAGCGGCCGCAGCCGCGCGAGTCCACGCGCACGCACACGTAGCCGTCCGGCACCCACTTCTCCGGGTCCACCACTTCCCAGTTCTGGTACAGGTTGGACGAGCCGTGCGGCACGTCGGGGTGCTCGGCCACCATCTTCTGCCAGGCGCTGGGGTAGCCGTCCTGGAAGGCGAGTCCCTTCGCATACGGACCGTAGCTGAGAAGGACAGGGTAGCGGCCTTCGCCCGCGGGACGGAACACGTCGGCGCGCAGCACCACGCCGTCGTCCATGCGGATGCCCACGTCCCAGTCGATCTTCATGCTGCTTTCCGGCATGGCGTTCCTCATACCGCGCAATAGCGGCTCTGGATCTCGGCGTCTTCCAGCAGGTCGCTGGCGTTGCCGGTGTGCACGACCTGGCCTTGCTCCAGGATGTAGGCGCGGTCGGAGATGGCCAACGCGCGTGCGACGTTCTGCTCCACCAGGAGGATGGTGGTGCCCTGCTGCTTGAGACGCGTGAAGAGCGCAAACATCTCGTCCACCAGCACGGGCATGATGCCTTCCGAAGGTTCGTCCAGCAGGATCATGCGCGGCCGCGCCATCATCGCGCGCGCGATCGCCAGCATCTGCTGCTCGCCGCCGGACAGCGAAGTCGCCTCCTGCGCCAGCCGTTCCTTCAGGCGCGGGAAGGTCGCGGCGATCTCCTCGATCATCGCGTCGCTCTCGTTTCGGCGCGGACTCGCGATCAGGCCGAGCTGCAGGTTCTCGCGCACCGAGAGGCCGGTGACGATGCGCCGGTCCTCCGGCACATAGGCGAGGCCCAGGTGATAGCGCACGTGCGCGGGCCGGCCCCGCAGTTCCTGCCCGTCGAAGCGGATGTTGCCCGTGCTGCGTGCGAGCAGCCCCATCAGCGTGCGCAGCGTGGTGGTCTTGCCCGCGCCGTTGCGGCCCATGAGCGTGACGATCTCGCCGGCGTGTACCTCGAACGAGATGTCCTGCACGACGTGGCTGCGGTCGTACCAGGCATTCAGGTCGCGGACGTCCAGCAAGGCCATCTCAGTTCTGCCCGAGGTAGACGCGGCGCACTTCGTCGTTCGCGCGGATGTCCTGCGGCGTGCCCTCGGCCAGCACCTCCCCGTGGTGCAGCACGATGAGCCGACGGCACAGGCCCATCACCATCTTCATCTTGTGCTCCACGAGGATCACGGTGCGTTCGGAGGCAAGATCGGCGATGAGGTCCATCATCGCGGTGGTCTCTTCGGGCGACATGCCGGCCGTGGGCTCGTCCAGCAGCAGCAGTTGCGGGTCGGAGGCCAGTGCCATCGCGATCTCCAGCGCGCGCTGCTGTCCGTGCGCCAGGTCGGCCGCGGTGCGCGGTCCGGCACCGGCGAGGCCCACGCGTTCCAGCAGCAGCTCCGCCTGCTCCGAGACGTCGGCAAGCGCGCTCCGCGGCCGCAGGAAGTCGAAGCGCGCGCGCCGCATCTGCACCGCCACGCGCACGTTCTCGTGCGCGCTCAGCTGCTTGAACACGTTGGTGATCTGGAAGCTCTTCGCGATGCCCAGTCGCGCATAGGCATGCTGCGGCAAGGCCGTGACGTCCTCGCCGCGGAACAGCACGCGGCCCGAGGTGGGCGCGAGCGCGCCACCGAGGATGTTGAAGAAGGTGCTCTTGCCAGCGCCGTTCGGGCCGATGATCGCGCACAGCTCGCGCGCGCGGAACTGCGCGTTGATCCTGCCCAGCGCCTGGAACTGGCCGAAGCGCATGCCGATGTCGCGCGCCTCGAGGATGACATCGCTCATGACGCGACCTCCCGTGCCCGCGACGCATCGGCCGGCTCGCCGACATCGCGTGCCGCCGGCGTCTCCGGCTGGTGCGTTCGGCGGCGCAACTCGTGCAGCAGCGTGCCCCACACGCCGCGCGGGAAGAAGATGACGAACAGCATGAAGATCACGCCCACCACCGCCATCCAGTGCGTGGTGAGGTTGGTGACGACGTCCTCCAGGTAGAGGAAGAGGCCAGCGCCGACGAAGGGACCGAAGAAGGTGCCCATGCCGCCCAGCAGGCACATCATCACGGCCTGGCCGGAGGTGAGGTAGTGCAGCGAATCGATGGGCACGACCGACAGGTGCATGGCGCGCAGCCCGCCGGCCAGGCCGCAGATCGCCGAGGACAGCACGAACACCAGCAGCTTGGAGCGCGCCACGTCGTAGCCACAGGCGGCCGCGCGCTTGTCGTTCTCGCGGATCGCTTCCATCACCGCGCCGAAGGGCGAGGCGAGGATGCGCGAGACCAGCCACAAGGCCACGGCCACGAACACGTAGATCACGTAGTACTTGGTCGTGGGATTCGTGAAGTCGAGGCGGAAGCCGGCGAACTCCCAGGCGTCCACCCGCACGCCGCGCAGGCCGTTCTCGCCGCCGGTCCAGCGCTCTGCCTTGTAGAAGCCGTAGTAGACGACCTGCCCCAGGGCCAGCGTCACCATGGAGAAGTAGATGCCGCGCGTGCGGATCGCAAGGAAACCGACGACAGCGCCGAGCAGCGCCGATGCGGCCACTCCCACCAGCACCGCGATGGGCCACGGAAGCCCGGCGCTCACGATGGCGATGCCGGTCGCATAGCTGCCCGTGCCGAGAAAGGCCGCGTGGCCGAAGGACAGGAGGCCCGTGTAGCCGAAGAGAAGATTGAAGCCGACCGCGTACAGGCCGAACACGAGGATGTTCACCGCCAGCGCCTCGTACGGCATCAGCAACGGGAACACCAGCAGGAACAGCAGGACCGCCGCGACGCGGTGCCGCTCTATCGTGCGGATCAGCGCGGTCACGGGCGAGGCCTCAGGACATCAGGCCCGCCTTGCCGAACAGCCCTTGCGGCCGCACCAGCAAGACCAGCGCCATCAACACGAAGATCGAAAGCTCCGCCAGGTCGGGCGCGAGCAGCGAGGTGAGGCTGAAGACGATGCCCACCAGCAGGCCCGCGATCACGGCGCCGGGCAGCGAGCCCATGCCGCCCACCACCGTCACGACGAAGGACTCCGCCAGCACGGTGATGCCCATCTCCGCATTCACCGCGCGCGTCGGCGCCGCCAGCACGCCGGACAGGCCGGCGATCGCCGTGCCCATGCCGAACACCATCCACCACACGCGCGAGACGTCGATGCCCAGCACGCGCACGATCTCGGGGTCGCGCGAGCCGGCGCGGATGATCAGGCCGTAGCGCGTCTTCTCGATGAACAGCCACAGCGCGGCAACGACGACGGCCGTCGCGAGGATCAGCACCAGCCGGTACAGCGGGAAGTGGCCGAAGCCCAGGTCCACCGCGCCGCGCAGCGCCCTGGGCGTGCTGGAAGGCATGCCCTCGATGCCGAACACCATGCGCACGCCCTCGATCAGCACGTAGCTCAGGCCGAACGTGAGCAGCAGCGGGTAGTCGATGCCGCGCCCGTACAACGGCCTCACCAGGAAGCGCTCCGACAGCAGGCCGATGCTGCCGACGACCACCGGCGTGATGACCAGGCTCAGGAGGAAGCTGCCGGTCAGCGCCTGGAAGTACACGCCCAGGAAGGCGCCCACCATGAAGAAGGCGCCGTGGGCGAAGTTCACCACCGTGAGCATGCCGAAGATCAGCGACAGCCCCACCGCGAGCAGCGCGTACACGGCCCCGAGCGCGACGCCCGTGACCAGCTGCAGCGCGATCAGCGAAGGGGTGACCTGGTCCACGGCGCTGCGTCTTCAGGCCTTGAAGCCCAGCTCGGTGCAACTGCGCAGGTTGGCCTCGCTCGGCGCCTCGATGTTGGCGATGTTGAAGACGTCGTCCTTGCCCTTCATGTCCTTCTCGGCCTTGGACTCGACGATGATCACGGACTGCACCGACTGGTGGTCGCACTTGCGATAGAACTGCGGGCCCTTGTACCAGTCGTAACGCAGCCGGCTCATGGCGTCGGCGACCTTGTCGGACTCGGTGGACTTCGCATCGAGGACGCCTTGCAGCACGCTGCGCACGCCCGCGTAGCCGAGCGCGCCGTAGTCCGACGGCACGGCGCCGGCGTTGGCCTTGCGGAACTTGTCGTTGAAGGCCTTCGCGCTGGGAATGCTGCTTTCCATGCCCCAGTAATACGAGGTGCCGCCCACGACGCCTTCGAACACGTCGGCGCCTCCCACCTGGCGCGCGGTCAGCACCAGAACCGGCGTGATGATGCGCGTGGTGGACTTCAGGCCGAAGTCGGTGGCCTGCTTGCACGAGTTCACCAGGTCGCGCCCGAAGTTGCACAGCACCAGGATGTCGGGCTTGAGCTGCTGGATGCGCGGCAGGAAGGCGGAGTAGTCCGAGGCGCCCAGCGGGTGGCGGATGTCGGCCAGCGTGGTGGCGCCGAACTCCTTGCCCGCGCGTTCGAAGCCGCGGACCATCTCGTGGCCGTAGGCGTAGTCCGCGGTCAGGTAGACGATCTTCTTGCCGAACCTGGGGAAGCAGTAGCGCGCCACCGCGCCCGCGGTGAGGTGCGGGTTCAGCGCCTCGTGGAAGGTCCACGGGCTCCAGTCCTTGGCCTCGTTGATCGCGTCCGACTGGCTGATGGAGTTGAAGATCACCTTGCGCTCGCGCGTCACGGCGTTCATGGACAGTTGCGTCGCCGCCGACAGCGAGCCGACCATGAAGTCGACCTTGTCCTTCTCGATCAGTTCCAGCGTGCGCGTGGCGGCTTCGCCCGGATTGAGCTTGTCGTCGCGCACCACCAGTTCGGCCTTGCGGCCGTTGAAGCCGCCCGCGGCGTTGAAGTCCGCAATGGCGATCTCGGCGGCGCGGATCTGGTCGCGCGCCTCCGGCGCATACGGACCGGTCTGCGGCACGAGGAAGCCGATCTTGATGTTCGCCGGCTGCGCGCGAACGATGTTGACCGCGAAAGGCGACGACGCGAGCGCCGCTCCCGCCGCGCCGGCCTGCAGCAGGCGGCGCCGGGACAGCTCAGGTGGCGGGGTGGGTTGCTTTGCGCTCATGGCGGGTCTCCTCGCTGAAGTTCGCTTGTTCGGGATCGGTCGCGGTCTCGGCCATCACGGCCAGCGCATCGCGCGTCTGCGCGGTGTTGCCGTCCTGCCCGCAAGCCTGCATGTAGGCGCCCAGGCGGCGGCCGCGCTGCACGACGGCCTGGCCGGGCGCCACGCGCTCGTCTGCATAGACTTGCAGTGCCTGCGGCGTCGGGCCGTGCAGGCGCAGCGCGCGCTCCAGCGCCAGCGCGTCCTGCATGGCCTTGGTCACGCCCATGCCCACGTGGGGACGTGCGACGAAGGCCGCGTCGCCCAGCAGCGCGACGCGGCCGCGCGCGATCTCGCGCGAGACCAGGTCGTGGATCGGCTGCAGGAAAGGCTGCGGGCACTTCTCCACCACCTCGGCGAAGGCGGGCGCGAGCAGTCGCCGGCCATCCTCGCGCATGGCGGCGATCGCGCGCCACGACACCCTGGCGGGCGGGATGCCTTGCGCGTGGTGCACGCCATCGGCATCGGTCAGGAGTTCGGCCAGGCGATCCGGCGCCGGTGCGGCGCGGTACCACACGAAGTTCCACGCGCGATCGCCCGGCCGCGTGCCGTTGCCCGGGCCCGCGACCGGATACCCCAGCATCTGTTCGCCCGGCGGCAGGCAGAAGCCGAAACGCTCGAAGATCGATTGCCGTGTGCCGCGCGAGAGCACGGCCTCGTCGGTGAGGCCGCGCCAGGCGACGTAGCCCGCGTATTCGGGCTGGACCTGGGGCCAGTACTGCTGGCGGATGACGGAGCGGATGCCGTCGGCCGCGACGAGCAGGTCGCCCTCGACATGGCCGCCGCTCGTGTGCACGCGCACGCCGTCGGCCCGCTCCTCCACCGCCTGCACCGCGACGCCTTGCCGGTACTGCACCTGCGGCAACTGCGCGAGCTGGCCGTGCAGCAGCTGGTACAGGCGGCTCCAGGAGGTCAGCACCTGCGGCATGGGCAGCACGCCGAGTTCACCCCCCGCGCTGTCCAGGGTCACGCGTTCGGACACCGGGATGCCCAGCGCGAAGTCGTCCGGCATGCCGCAGCGGCGCAGGCCGCGCTCCAGCACCGGATGCGTGATGATGCCGGCGCCGCGACCCAGCATGGGACCGGCGACGCGTTCCAGAACGGTGACCGCGTGGCCAGCGCGCGCGACCAGGCTCGCGGCCATCAGCCCGCCGAGCGAGCCGCCCGCGACCAGCACGTGGGCCATGCTCAGGACCTGGCTGCGGCCTCTTCCGCCGCGGGGTAGTTCAGCTCGATGACGACGCCGTTCGGATCGTCGAGGAAGACCTGGTGCAGGCCCAGGTCGGGGACGGTGCGTTCGCGAGCGGCCACGCCGACCTCGCGCAGGTGCGCGCGCATGGCGGCCAGCCCGGTCGCGAAGAAGGCGACATGGTCCACGGCGCCGCTGCCGTGCAGGCTGGAGATGTCGCGATCGCCGAGGTAGCGCTTGAGCCCTTCGGGGTCGTTGGGATCCATGCCGATGATGTGGACCACGGCGTTGAGGTAGCTGTCATGGTCGCCGCGGTACATCCACAGTCCCGGGAAGGGAAAGTTGGGACGCGGCCCCACCGTGAGCCCCAGCACGCGCTCATAGAACCGCTGCGTGGCGGCCAGGTCCAGCGTGCGGATCGAGAAGTGGTTGAGGGTCAGTGACACTTTATTGATCAACGGGTAAACAAGGGATTGTTGGAGCCGGGGGGTACCCCTGCATCGGGACCAACCCGTAGGCATTTCGTGCACTAGCCCAGCACCCCCAGCGCACGCAGGATCTTTTCGGGCGTCGCCGGTTGTGACCACACCTGCGCGCCGAGCGGCGCGAGCGCGTCGTTGATCGCGTTCATCACCGCCGCCGGCGCGCCTGCGGTGCCTGCTTCGCCCGCGCCCTTGGCACCGAGCTGGCTGCTGCGCGTGGGCGTCTGCACGTGCGCGACGTGGATGTCGGGCATCTCGGCGCTCATCGGCAGGAGGTAGTCCGCGAGGGTGGCGTTGAGCATGAGTCCGTGCTCGTCGTACAGGCACTCCTCGAGCAAGGCGCCCCCTATGCCTTGCACGATCGCGCCGCGGATCTGCTCATCCACCAGCTGGGGGTTCACGACGCGCCCGCAGTCCTCCACCGCCCAGTGCTGCAGCAGGCGCACGAACCCGGTCTCCACGTCCACCTCCACGTACGAGGCCTGCACGCCGTTCGTGAAGATGAAGGGGTAGTCCCGCTGCGCGTAATGGCGGGTGACCATGAGTTCGGGCGTGAAGTCGCGTGGCAGCGTGTCCGAGCGGTAATAGGCGACGCGGCCCAGTTCGGCGAAAGGCAGCAGCATCTCCTGCGTCGCGGCATCCACCACCTGGCCGCGCCGCACCGCGAGGCCGGCGGCGTCGCGCTTCAGCATGACGGCCGCGAGCTGGAGGATGTTGGCGCGCAGCGCCTGCCCGGCCAGCAGCACGGCCTCGCCACCGATGCCGGCGCCGCGCGAAGCCCAGGTGCCGCCGCCGTAGGGCGTCACCTCGGTGTCGCCCGTGACCACGCGCACGCGCTCGAGGTCGACGCCCACGGCATCGGCGGCGATCTGCCGGAAGATGCCGTCGTTGCCCTGCCCCTGCTCGCCCACGCTGGCCATGACGGTGATGCCGCCCGCGGGATCGAGCCGCATCGTCGCGCCATCCTGGGAGGCGATGCGCGCACCACCCACGCCGTAGAAGGCCGCACTCGGATTCGTCAGCTCGATCAGCGTCGCGAAGCCGATGCCGCGATGGATGCCCTGCTCGCGCAACTTCGCCTGCTCGGCGCGCAGGGCGGGGTAGTTCATCATCGATTCGATCTTGCGCAGGCAGGCCTCGTGCGACAGCTGCTCGAACTGGATGCCGCTGGCGCCCCTGGCCGGGTAGGCATCGTCGGGGATCACGTTGCGGCGGCGTAACTCCAGCGGATCGATGCGCAGCTTGCGCGCGGCGAGGTCGACGAGGCCTTCGGTGACGGCGCAGGCGATGGGATGGCCGACACCGCGGTACTGGCAGGTCGGCGTCTTGTTCTGGAACACGACCTTGAGGTCCGCGCGATAGGCCTGGTGCCGGTACGGGCCGCCGACCAGGTTCACCACCTGGTTGCCCTCGATGGCGCTGGTGCGCGGAAACACCGAATAAGGGCCTATGCCTGTGAGGTCGTCCATCTCGAAGGCGAGGATCTCGCCCGTGCGGCTGGCCGCGAGCCGCGCGTGCACGCGGTGGTGGCGCGCATGGATGTCGCTGGTGAAGGACTCGAGCCGGTCGGCGACGAACTTTACCGGCCGCCGGCACAGCATGGACAGGGCGACGGTCGCGAAGTCGTCGGGATAGGCGTGCACCTTGATGCCGAACGAGCCGCCGACATCCTTGCAGACCACGCGCACCGCCGACTCGGGCAGCTCGAACTGGCGCGCATACAGGTCCTGCATCATGTGCGGCGCCTGGAAGGAGTGATAGACCGTCAGCCGCTGTTCCGCGGCGTTCCAGTCCGCGAGCTGGCTGCGCGGCTCCAGCGTCACGCCCGTGTGGCGGCCGAACTCGAAATCGCACTCGACCACCGCGTCGGCCTTTGCGAAGGCTTCGTCGGCGCCGCCGACGTCCAGGTGCCGCGCGAAGCAGAGGTTGTCGCCCAGCTCCGGATGGATCACGGGCGTGGCGGGATCCAGCGCTGTCTCCATCTCCAGTGCTGCCGGCAAGGACTCGTAGTCCACCTCGATGCGCTGCAGCGCGTCCTCGGCTTGCGCGCGGGTCTCCGCGACGACGGCCACGACGGGCTCGCCTTGCCAGCAGGCGCGCTCGATGGCCAGCGGGTACTGCGGCGCCGACTTCATGCCCACCATGTGCGCCAGCGTGGCCACCCAGGGCTTGCAGACGGTGGCGATGTCGCGGCCGTCGGCGACCAGCACGACGCCCGGCATGCGGCGTGCCTCCTCGGCCCGGATACCCAGGATGCGGCAATGCGCCACCGGGCTGCGCCAGAAGACCGCGTGCGCCATGCGCGGCAGCTCGATGTCGTCGACGTACACGCCCTGCCCCTGCACCAGGCGCCGCGCGCTGGGACGCTCGCTGCTCTGGCCTATGTAGCGCGCGTCTTCCGTCACGGGACGCAGCGCTTCGGCCTGCTCCGGCCGCTCCACGACTTCGCCGGCGGCGCGCATGGGAAGTTCGACGCGATTCATCGCGCGCTCCCTGCGCGTGCGCGGCCCGCACGCAGGTCCAGCGTCTCGCACACGGCGTCGACGATCGCGTGGTAGCCGGTGCAGCGGCAGTAGTTGCCGCTCATCCACTCGCGCACCTCCGCGCGCGTCGCATCGGGCTTGCGTTCCAGCAGTTCCTTGGCGGCCATCACCATGCCCGGCGTGCAGAAGCCGCACTGCAGCGCGTTGTGGCGCACGAACGCGGCCTGCAGGTCGGCGACCTCGCCGTCGGCGCTGAGGCCCTCGATGGTGCGCACGCTGCGCCCCTCGGCCTGCACGGCCAGCGTGAGGCAGCCGCGCACGATGCGTCCGTCGACTTCCACGGTGCAGGCGCCGCAGACGCCGTGCTCGCATCCCAGGTGCGAGCCCTTGAGTCCCAGCGGGCCACGCAGGAAATCGACGAGGTGCTGGCGCGGCTCCACGCTGCGGCGCTGCGCCTGGCCGTTGACCGTGAGTTCGATGGTGTGGAGTTCGGGCATGGGCAAGTCCGGTTCAGGCGGC
>FTHB01000146.1_pt1 | contig 10428 bp, 2 predicted proteins | sample 1640851 | NCBI WGS metagenome assembly FTHB01 (sample SAMEA3914788, study PRJEB12502) | metagenome | biome: forest; material: soil | place: Canada | collected 2011-07-03 | depth 0.1 m
CTCCTGGGAACGCGGCCTGCAGCAGCTGGTGGAGGCGAAGGAAGGCTGCGAGGTGAGCGCGCGCCGCGGCACGCTGGCGCGCATCACCTACCAGCGGCTATTCCGCCGCTACCTGCGCCTGGCGGGCATGAGCGGCACGGCGGCCGAAGTCGCGCCCGAGCTGGAAGCCGTATACGGGCTCAGCGTGGCGCGCATCCCGACGAACCGGCCGGTGCTGCGGCGCGACTGCGGCGTGCGCCTCCATGGCGACCGGCAGCGCAAATGGCAGGCGGTGGCCGACGCGCTGCTGCGGCAGCAGGCGGCGGGTCGCCCCGTGCTGGTGGGGACGCGCTCGGTCGCCGCTTCCGAGGAGCTGGCCGGCGTGCTGGCGGCACGCGGCATCGCGCACGTGGTGCTCAACGCGCGGCAGGACAGCGAGGAGGCCGCGATCGTGGCGCGCGCGGGCGAGGCGGGGCGCGTGACCATCGCCACCAACATGGCGGGCCGCGGCACCGACATCCGGCCGGGCGCGGACGTGCTGGCGCGCGGCGGCCTGCACGTGATCCTCACCGAGTTCCACGAGTCGGCGCGCATCGACCGCCAGCTGTTCGGCCGTTGCGGGCGGCAGGGCGATGCCGGTTCCTACGAAGCGATCGTCGCTTTCGACGATCCGCTGTTCGAGCGGCACGCCGCCGCGACGGCCGCGGCCCTCGGTGCGCGTTATCGCCGCGGCGAGGCGCCGGCGCCCGGCTGGGCGGCGGCGCTGCTGCGCGCGCAGGCCCAGCGCGCGGCCGAGGCCAGCAACGCCGCCGACCGCCGCGCGACGCTGGAGCAGGACCGGCGGCTGGACCAGGCGCTCGCCTTCGCGGGCACATCGGAATGAGGAGGCGAAGATGAAGCAGAGACGCTGGCGGATTCTTGCGGCGACCGCGCTGCTGGGACCGGGGGTCGTGGCGGCCGGCGATTTCGATTGCGTGATCGAGCCGCGCCAGGTGATCGAGATGCGCGCGCCGCTGGAGGGCGTGATCGAAAAGGTGAGCGTCGACCGCGGCGACGCCGTGCGGCGCGGCCAGGAGCTCGTCGTGCTCGACACCGCGGTGGACCGCGCCTCCGCCGCCATCGCGCGCCACCGCGCCGTGATGGAGGGCGCCATCCGCTCCGGCGAGTCGCGGCTGGATTTCAGCAAGGCGAAGCTCGTGCGGCTGCAGAACCTGGAGCAGCAGAAGTACGTGTCGCCGCAGGCGCGCGAGGAGGCCGCGACCGAGCAGGAGCTCGCCCAGGCGCAGGTGCTCGATGCGAAGGACAACCGCAAGCTCGCGGAGCTGGAGCTGGCGCGCCAGATGGAAGTGATCCGGCTCAAGACCATCCGCAGCCCCATCGATGGCGTGGTGGTGGAACGCATGCTCAACCCCGGGGAGTTCGCCGAGGCCGGCGTGGGCCGCAAGCCGATCCTGAAGCTGGCGGAGGTCGACGTGCTGTACGTCGAGGTGCTGCTGCCGGTGGAAGCCTACGGGCAGGTCCAGCCGGGCCAGCAGGTCGACGTGCTGCCCGAGATCCCGGTCGGCGCGCGTTACACGGCGCGCGTGCGCGTGATCGACGGACTCGTCGATGCGGCCAGCGGCACGTTCGGCGTGCGGCTCGAACTGCCCAACCCGCAGCGCCGCGTGCCCGCGGGCATCCGCTGCAAGGCCTCGTTCAAGGGCGTCGACCTGCGGCCGCACCGGCCACCGGGAGGCAAGCCCATCGGTTGATGCGACAGGTTCCAGGCGCGCCGCATCCGGTCGATGCGCGCGCGCCGTCCGCGCCGGGGCGTTCCCGGAAGTTTCCAGTCCGACCACAAGGGGAATCACATGGCCAAGCAACTCATGATTTACGAGAGCGCGGTGCCTGTCTCGCAAGGACGGCACGGCAAATGGGCGATCGAGGTCGGCTCCGACTTCGGTTTCAGCCGCGCGATCAATTCCGTGCCGCTCACCGCTGTGGAATTCCCCAGCGCGGCGTCCGAGTACGTGATCATCTTCGCCGGCACCGGCGACGTGGTCACGCCCGCGGTGCTGCTGGGCGTGCGCGACGAGGAGAACCTCTACCTGGCGCAGGACGGCCGCTGGAAGGCGCGCTACGTGCCGGCCTTCCTGCGGCGCTATCCCTTCGTCTTCTCCAGCCGCGACGAAGGCAAGACCTTCACGCTGTGCATCGACGAGTCCTATCCCGGCTTCAACCGCGACAACGTCGGCCGCAAGCTGTACGAGGACGACAAGCCTTCGCAGTACACGCAGAACGTGCTCAAGTTCCTGCAGCAGTACCAGCTGGAGTTCCAGCGCACCCAGGCGTTCTGCACCAAGCTGCGCGAGCTGAACCTCCTGGAGCCGATGCGCGCGCAGATCAGCCTCGAGTCGGGAGAGCGCATCGCCCTGGGAGGCTTCATGGCGGTGGACCGCGCGCGCCTGAAGACGCTGCCGTCCGAGAAGCTCGCCGAGCTGGTGAAGTCCGACGAGATGGAACTGATCTTCGCGCACCTGCAGTCGATGCGCAACTTCGCGGGCATGCGCGAGCGCCTGGCCGCGACCGTGCCCGTGACGGCAGTCGCAGGCGATGCCGTGCCGGAGCCCGGCGAGGCGCGCGCGGCGACTGTGGCGCAGTCGTGAGTACCTTTCCATGACAGCGTGATGGCAGCGTTTCGCTCGAGTGAACGCTGCTGTCCCTTCCGTCGCTTCAGCCATTGTGTCGCGCGGAGTTGTCGCAGTAGCATCGCAGACCGCACGAGGGTAGTAGGCGCCAGAGTCAGAGCCCGGGAGCCCGTGCCACAACCAGGAAGCCCGTAGACGGGGCCACGGCTTGGCGCCGAGAGGACGCAGTTCCTCCACACCATTTGCCATGCCGTACCCGCCAGGGCGCGCCAGACGCGGAGGTTCGTATGCGGCGGTCGTGGTCGGTTTCCGAAGTTCTTCGGGAGGTGGGGGCGCACGCGCTTTCGCTGGCCCGGTTCTTCCCCTCGCGTTCCCGGCACGGCAGCAGGCGCGGCGTCCGCCCGGACGCGCCGCCGTACCGCCGCAAGGTGCTGTTCGAGATGCTCGAACAGCGCGTGCTGCTCTCGGCCGACCCGCTCGCGTCGGTCCAGAACGGCGTGCTGACGGCCAACCTCTCCGACTCCGGGCAGGATCTCGTCATCACCCAGGTCGGCACGACCGAGGGCGGCGGCGTCAGCATCAAGCTGACCGTGGGCACGACGACGGAACAGTACGACGGCGTCGTTTCCATCGTCGCGAATGGCGGCGCCGGGGATGACACCTTCGAGCTGGCCGACGTCACCGCGCCCGTCCAGGTCACTGGCGGCGCCGGCAACAACAAGCTGGTGGAGGTCGACGGGACCCACACGTGGACCGTCAACGCAGCCAATGCCGGGACGGTGGACGCCGTCGCCTTCAGCGGTATCGAGAACCTGCAGGGCGCGGCCAATGCCGACGACAGCTTCACGGTGGGCGCGCTGGGCAGCCTGTCGGGCTCGCTCGACGGCGGCAGCGGCGGGCATGACACGCTGACGCTCGCGGGCGGCAGCTACTCCGTCGTGAACTACACCGCCAGCGGGCCCGGCTCGGGCGCGGTGCAGCGCGACGGCGACACGCTCCAGTACACCGGCCTCGAGCCGATCGTCGACGACACGCTGGCGGTCACCCGCCTGATGGGTCTCACCGACGGCTCCGATCCGGATGTGCAGCTCACGCAGGCAACGCCTGGCAGGCTGCTGCTCTCGGGTTCGACCTTCGAGAGCGTCGACTTCGGCCTGCCTTCGCAGTCGCTCACCATCGATGGCCGCGGCGGCGCGGACAGCGTGACGCTCGGCTCGCTGTCCATGGCCGGCACGGACCTCACCGTGCTGGCCGAGCGGGTGTACGTGCCCGCGACATCGCAGGTCACGTCCACGGGCGACGTCACCTTCCATGCGGTGGCGGCCAGCAACGTGACGGGAGCCTTCATCCCGGACCCGGTGGCGCTCAGCGCGCAAGTGGAGGTCGACGGCGGCATGCAGGTCGGCGGTGCGCTCACGCTCCAGGCGGAGGTGCAGAACACGATCGCCGTGACTTCCACCGGCACTGCCATCGGCGTGGCGTCGGGGTCGCAGGCCATCGCGCGCATAGGCACCGGCGCGTCGGTCACGGCGGGAACGCTGAACGTGTCGGCCCATACCGACTCCGACATCGCGGTCGACGTCACCGGTGCAGTGGGCGGCACGAGCGGGGTGGGCTCGCCCTTCTACGACGACTCGGCGGCCAGCGCCACCCTGCTGAAGCAGGACGGCGACGTCAAGTACTACAGCTGGGGCGGCGGCGCGATCGATACGTCCAAGGCGACGTACGTCATCATCCATGGCTGGACCGGCAGCCTCGACCAGAGCTACTACGACCTGCTCAACGCGACGCGTTCGTATGCCCCCGACGCCAACGTCCTCTTCGTCGACTGGTCACCGCAAGCGGACAACCCGGACTATCTGGCGGCCGCCGACGACACCGCGGGCGTCGGCCAGAGCCTGGCGCAGTTCCTCGTCGACTCCGGCGTCGATGGCGCAACCACGACGCTGATCGGGCACAGCCTGGGTGGGCAGGTCGCGGGCGTCGCGGGCCATGACTACCAGGAGCTCACGAACGGCCAGAGCCTTGCGACCATCTTCGCGCTGGACCCGGCGGGCCCCGCGTTCGAATCGACGCTCGACCTTCCAGGCAAGCCACTTGACCAGCGGCTCGATGCCGGCGACGCCGACCGCGTCGTCGTGCTGCACACCACCAGCGTCGCCGGCTACGACGCCCCGGTCGGGGATCTGGACCTTTACGTCAATCCCGGCGCTGTCTACCAGCCCGGCTCCACCAGCGTCATCGGCAACCACAGCTACTCCAAGACGCTGATGGGGGAACTGCTGCGCGGTGGATCGTTCAGCGAGGAGAGCACGAACCTCGTCGGCAGCACGTTCGATCTCTCCGACCTCCTGAACACCGGCCTGACCGGCTGCGCCGACGTCGACACGATCGCCACGCCCGTCGCCATGACGACCATCGCCAGCATAGACGCAGGCGCCCAGGTCTTCGCCGGGACCGGCCCCATCTCCGGCTCGGAAAGCGCCAGCGTGGCCGTGCAGGCGACCGACAACGCCGACATCCACCTGGACCTCGCGAGCGCGCCGGGTGCCGACCCGTCAGCGTACGACTTCCTGCAGGCCAACATGGCCTTCGACCGCGACACGCAGGCCTCCATCGGCGGCGACGGCCAGCGCACCGCGATCGAAGGCGTGGATGGCCTGGCCGCGGGGCTGGTGAAGGTGGCCGCCAGCAACACCGGCACGCTGAGCAGCAGCGTGGCATCGGACTTCCTCGCCCAGAACTCGACCATCTTCTCGCGCGACAGCGTGCTCGCCTCGGTGGACAACGCGGACCTGGGCGTCGATGGGCTGGCGGTGCAGGCCAGCAACACGTCGGCGTACGCCACTTCCGCCGCGACGAGCGCCAACACCGTGCGCGGCGAGGTGCGGGCTTCCATCGACGCGAGCGCCGTGACGGCAGGCGCGGGCGGCATCGCCGTGACCGCGCAGGACGGCTCGACCTACTCCGCCACGTCGCAAGGGCAGGGCAGCCGCAGCAGCAGCAACGACGTCGACAAGGACGTGAGCGCGACCGTCACCGGCTCCACGCTCACGGCGGCCGGCGGTGCAATTGATATTTCCGCAGCGAACACCGTGCAGGTCACGGCGCTGACCACGCTGGATGCGAGCAGCTCCGTTGCCGCGACCGCCAACATCTACGCGGTCAACGTCGTCAACGGGGATGTCACGGCGTCGGCCGCGGATTCCTCCCTCACCACCACCGGCTCGGGCGCCATCTCGGTCGTTGCGAGCAATGCCGGCGTCATGGCGGCCGACATCGAGGCTGCGGCGACCGCGGGCTCCGGCAGCTCACCGCTGCCCGCGCTGGCTTTCGGGTCGACGGTCGCCTTCAACGCGGTGGGCTGGACCATGACGTCGGTCCTGAGCGGCACCATCGCGGACCTGCTGGGCGATCCCGCCGAGGAATGGATGGCGAACGTGCTGCCCTTCGGCACGAGCCAACCGTCCCAGGCGGAAGCTTTGCTCACCGACAGCACCGTGGTCGCGGCCGGCGCCGTCGCGGTCTCAGCGGCGAACACGTCGCAGATCGACGCCAGCCTGAGCAACACCGCGCAGGGCACGAGCTCCGGCGTCCTGCCCGGGGGCGGCCTGAGCGCGACGTTCGTGCTGGCGACGAACAAGGTGAACAGCGCGACCGACGCCTCGGTCGATGGCGGCTCGGTCGACGCCGCGGGCCTGGCCGTATCTGGCGACGACGCGGCCTCCATCGCCTCGACGATCACGCTCTCCGCGCAATCGGACGCGGGCAACAACCCCTTCCTCAGCGTCTCGGTCGGCATGGCGGGCGCGGTCGCCCTGAACGAAGTGCAGGGCGGGGCGACGGCGACGATAGCGGCGGCAACCGTGAGCAGCAGCGGCGACGTATCGGTGCTTGCGCTCGAGGAGGCCACGATCACGGCCTCGCTGACCAGCGAAGCCAGCACGCAGGGCGGCTCGGCCGATTTCGGCACGGGCATGGCCCTCGCCGTCGGCGGGCTGATCGCCACCAACCAGGTCGAGGGCGGCGCGGAGGCTTCGATCACGGGTTCGACCGTGACCACGACCGCCGCCGGCGCTGACGTCAGCGTGACGGCGACGAACCAGGCGCACATCACCGCGACCACGGTGAACGCCGTGACCTCCGGCGAGACGGGAATCGGGGCGACCCTGGCGTTCAACACCATCGGCTGGAAGCCGCAGGGCGTGCTGTTCGACGGGATCGATGCGCTGCTCGGCGCTCCCACCATCGCCGACGCCTTCGGTGGGGACGTGGGCTCGGGCGCGACGGCGTTCATCGCCGGTTCGACAGTTACCGCGATCGGCGGCGTCGACGTCGCGGCGACGACGGCGGCGCAGGTCGGCGCGAGCGTCAGCAACGTGACCAGCGCGACCGGCTCGAGCACCACCCGCCTGGTGGGCGCGAGCGGCACCAGCTTCGGCGCCGTGCTGACGATGAACGAGGTCAGCAGTGCGGCCAATGCCTATATCGACGGCGGATCCATCACTGGCGCCGGCGTGGGCGTCTCCGCGACCGATACGGCGGGCATCACCTCGGCCGTCACGCTCGCCAGTTCCGCGACGGCCAACGCGGGCAACTCGAATCCCTTCGTGAGCGGTGCGGCGGTGGGCGTGGCCGGTGCCGTCGTCATGAACGACGTGCGCGGCGGCGCGACGGCCAGGGTGCGCAACGGTGCCCGGGTCACCAGCTCCGGCGTCATGACGATCAGCGCGCTGGAAGACGCGTCACTGGTCGCGACGCTCGAAAGCGAAGCCAATACGCAGGGCGGCGCCGGCGATTTCCGGTCCGGCCTCTCGCTCGCGGTGGGTGGACTGATCGCCACGAACGTGGTGCTGGCGTCCGCCACGGCATCGGCCACCGACGCAACGCTGACCACCAGCGCCTTGGGTGACGTGCGCGTCACGGCGGACAACCACGCCTCGCTGACTGCCGATACGGTGAACGCGGTCACTTCGGGCGACACCGGCGTGGCGGCGACACTCGCCTTCAACAGCATTGGCTGGCAAGCGCAGAACGTGCTGTTCAATACGGTCGACGCGCTGATCGGCGATCCGGCCGTGGCGAACGCCTTCGGCGGGAACATCGGCTCCGGAGCGACGGCTTTCCTGCAGGACACGAGCGTCTCTGCCGCGGGCGCCGTGGTCGTGAGCGCGACATCCGAGACGGACCTGGTTGCCAGTGTCAGCAACCAGACCCAGGCCGGTTCGGCCAGCAGCACGACCAAACTGACAGGGGCCAGCGGCCTCAGCATCGGCGCGGTGCTGACCATGAACAAGGCCAGCAGCGCAGCGAACGCCTACATCGCCGGCGACGAGACCGATGGAGGCACCGGCGTGTCCGTCCTCGCCGACGACCATGCGAATGTCGCGTCCACGATCACGATCGCCAGCACCGCGATAGCGAACACGGACAACACGAACCCCCTCGTGACCGGCAATGCGATCGGTGTCAACGGAGGCGTGGCGCTCAATGACCTGCAGGGCGGTGCGACGACGACGGTCACCGACGCCATCTTGAGGTCCACGGCTGGCGATATCCAGGTCAAGGCGACGGAGCACTCCACGCTGACGGCCAATCTCACGAGCGAAGCGGACAGCGAGGGCGGTGCCGGAGACTTCCGCTCCGGCACATCGCTGGCGGTCGGTGGATTGATCGCCACGAACGTGGTGCTGGCGGCTGCCACGGCGTCGTCGACGGGTTCGACGTTGACCACATCGTCCTCCGGCGACGTGGATGTCGCGGCGGACAACCACGCGTCGCTGACTGCAACTACGGTGAACGCAGTCACTTCGGGCGACACCGGCGTGGCGGCGACACTCGCCTTCAACAGCATCGGCTGGCAAGCGCAGAACGTGCTGTTCAATACGGTCGACGCGCTGATCGGCGATCCGGCCGTGGCGAACGCCTTCGGCGGAAACATCGGCTCCGGCGCGACAGCTTTCCTGCAGGACACGACCGTCTCCGCCGCGGGCGCCGTGGTCGTGACTGCCACTTCGGCCGCCGACCTCGCCGCCGGCGTGAGCAACCAGACCCAGGCCGGCTCTGCCAGCAGCACGACCAAGCTGACGGGCACCAGCGGCCTCAGCATCGGCGCGGTGCTGACCATGAACAAGGTGAGCAGCGCCGCCAACGCATATATCGATGGCGGCGAGACCGACAGCGGCACGGCCGTCACCGTGTCCGCCGATGACGCGGCGACCATCGCTTCCACGATCACGATCGCCAGCACCGCGATCTCGAACACGGACAACACCAATCCCCTGGTGACCGGCAATGCGATCGGTGTCAATGGGGGCGTGGCGCTCAATGACGTGCAGGGCGGTGCGACGGCGGCGGTGACGGATGCCACGATCCTGGCTACCTCAGGCACGATCGCCATCGGTGCGACGGAGCAGTCCACGCTGACGGCTGGTCTCACCAGCGAAGCGGACAGCGAGGGCGGCGCGGGCGACTTCCGCTCCGGGACCTCGCTCGCGGTGGGCGGGCTGATCGCCACCAACGTGGTGCTGGCAGCCGCTACGGCGTCGGTCACCGGCTCGTCGCTGACGACGACGGATGCGGGCGACGTGAAGGTCACGGCGAGCAACCATGCGTCGCTCACGGCCGGCACCGTCAATGCCGTGACCTCCGGCGACACCGGCGTGGCGGCGACGCTGGCTTTCAACAGCATAGGCTGGCAAGCGCAGAACGTTCTGTTCAATGCGATCGACGCGCTGATCGGCGATCCGGCCGTGGCCAGTGCCTTCGGCGGCAACATCGGCTCCGGGGCAACGGCTTTCCTGCAGGACACGACCGTCTCCGCAGCGGGTGCCGTGGTCGTGAGCGCCACATCCGAAGCGGACCTGGCTGCCACTGTCAGCAACCAGACGCAAGCCGGTTCGGACAGCAGCACGACCAAGCTCACGGGCACCAGCGGCCTCAGCATCGGCGCGGTGCTGGCGATGAACAAGGTGAGCAGTGCCGCCAAGGCCTACATCACCGGCGACGAGACCGACAGCGGCGCGGGCGTCACCGTGTCCGCCGATGATGCGGCGACCATTACTTCGACGATCACGATCGCCAGCACCGCGATCTCCAATACCGGCAACAGCAACCCGTTCGCGAGCGGCAACGCGATCGGCGTGACCGGCGGCGTCGCACTCAACGACGTGCAGGGCGGCGCCACGGCGACGGTCACGAATGCCATCGTGAAGTCCACGGCCGGCGACATCCAGGTCGGCGCGACCGAGCGGTCCACGCTGACGGCTGATCTCACCAGCGAAGCGGACAGCGAAGGCGGCGCGGGCGACTTCCGCTCGGGAACCTCGCTGGCGGTCGGTGGACTGATCGCGACGAACGTGGTGCTGGCCGCGGCGACGGCGTCGGCCACCGATGCGACGCTGGCCACCGGTACCTCCGGCGACGTGGACGTCACGGCGGACAACCACGCCTCGCTGACGGCCGATACGGTCAATGCGGTGACTTCGGGCGATACCGCCGTGGGGGCGACGCTTGCCTTCAACAGCATAGGCTGGCAGGCCCAGAACGTGCTGTTCAACACGGTCGATGGGCTGATCGGCGATCCGGCCGTCGCCAACGCGTTCGGCGGCGACATCGGCTCGGGGGCCACTGCGTTCCTGCAGGAAACGACCGTCCATGCCGCGGGCGACGTGGACGTGGCCGCCACTTCGGCCGCCGACCTCGCCGCCGGCGTGAGCAACCAGACCCAGGCCGGCTCTGCCAGCAGCACGACCAAGCTCACGGGCACCAGCGGCCTCAGCATCGGCGCGGTGCTGGCGATGAACAAGGTGAGCAGTGCCGC
>FTHB01000461.1_pt1 | contig 10394 bp, 3 predicted proteins | sample 1640851 | NCBI WGS metagenome assembly FTHB01 (sample SAMEA3914788, study PRJEB12502) | metagenome | biome: forest; material: soil | place: Canada | collected 2011-07-03 | depth 0.1 m
GATCCAGGGCACGCGGATGCCGCCTTCGGTGAGGTCCATCTTGCCGCCCACCAGCGGCCAGTTGTCCGAGAAGCGCTCGCCGCCGTTGTCGCTGGTGAAGACCACCAGGGTGTCGCGCTCCAGCCCATGGCGGCGCAGCGCCTGCATCACCCAGCCTATGCCCTCGTCCATGTGGTGGATCATGCGATGGTAGGTGTGGATGTTGCCGCCGTGCAGGTGGAACAGGTTGTCCTTCACCTCCTGCGCCAGGGCCGCGTCGTCGCGGGTCTCCCAGGGCCAGTGCGGCGCCGTGTAGTGCAGGCTCAGGAGGAAAGGCGATGCGCCTTCGGACCGGTTGCGCGCGGCCATGCGATCGATGAAGTCGACGCCGCGCCGCGAGATCAGGTCGGTGAGGTAGCCTTCCTCCGCCTTTTCCTCCTCGCCGAACCACAGGTCGTGCTGGCCGTTGGAGCTGCAGTGGGTGAAGTAGTCCACGCCGCCGGACATGGGGCCGAAGAACTCGTCGTAGCCCGAACGCAGCGGGCTGAAATGCGGCGGGTAGCCCAGGTGCCACTTGCCGATGAGGGCCGTGCGGTAGCCCGCGTCCTTCAGCAGCGAGGGCAGCGTGGGGTGTTCGGGCGGCAGGCCCAGCGTGCGGCTGCCGCGGCTCTTGCTGTTGATCGGCTCCTCCGCCGCGCCGCGCAGCCGGTACTGGTAGCGCGCGGTCATCAGCGCGAAGCGCGTGGGCGAGCACACCGGCGAATTGGAGTAGCCCTGCGTGAAGCGGATGCCGTTGGCGGCGAGCGCGTCGAGCTGCGGCGACACGGGGCCGAAGCGCGCATCGCGGCCGCCGTAGCAACCGAGGTCCGCGAAGCCGAGGTCGTCCGAGACGATGAAGACGATGTTGGGTCTCTGCATGTTCATTCCATTGTCGCCCGTGCCGCGATCTTGCCCGGTTTCACCGGGCGCGGCCTCCTTCAAGGCTGGTAGCCCGATTTCTGCACGACTGGCGCCCACTGCGCGCGATAGGCCTGCAGCATGACCCGGGTCTGCGCCTGCGTGGCGACCACGGGCGTCATCTGCGCGGCCAGGAACTGGTGCTGCGTGTCCGGGTCCTTCATCACTTCGACAATCGCGCCTGCGTAGCGCTGCACCGTCGCGGCGGGCAGGGTCGCCGGCGCGAAGAAGGCGTTCCATCCCGTCGCCACGAGCGGCAGGCCAGCTTCGCGGAAGGTGGGGATGCCGGGCGAGATGGGCGCGCGTTTCTCGCCCGAGGTCGCAAGGATGCGCACCTTGCCGGCCTCGTGGTGCGGCAGCACGGTCTCCAGCGTGTCGATGGACACGGGCACCTGGCCGCCGACGAGGTCCGTCACCAGCGGCGCGGACCCGCGATAGCCGATCACCTGTGCCTTCACGCCGGCCTTCTGGGCGATCATCAGCGCGACGAAGTGCGGCAGGCTGCCGGTGGCGGGCACGCCGAAGTTGGCCTTGTCGGGATTCGCGCGCAGCCACGCGATCAGGTGCGAGAGTTCGCGCACGGGCACCGCGGCGCCCACGGAGATCGCGAAGTCGTAGTCGTTGACGTGCGAGACGGGGACGAAATCGCGATCGGGGTCGTAGCCGTTGTCCTTGAACACGAGCGGCGCGACCACCATCACGGCGGGGTTCGCGAGCATCAGCACCTGCTGGCCCGTCATGGCCTTGACCTGCTGCGCGGCGAGCCGTCCGCCCGCGCCCGTCCTGTTCTCCACGACCACGGTCATGCCCAGCCTGGCTTGCAGCTTGTCGGCGACGATGCGCGCGACACGGTCGGTGGCGCCGCCCGGCGCGAAGCCGGTCACGATGCGCAGCGGGCCTTCGGATGGCTGGGCGCGACTCCAGGCGGCGGGCAGCGCGAGCAGGGCGGCGGCAGCGGTTCGTCTTCTCATTGGGGGTCTCCGCGGGCGCCGGTCGCCCGCCGCGCCACTGTACTTGCCGCACAATGATTTGCTCCCCATCGACCTTTCCGCACAAACCCGCATGGCCTGGCGCCACCCTGTCCGACCCGACCGCCTCCCCCGCTGCAGGCTCATCGGCCACACCCGCTTCGCCGCGAGCTGACGCATGGACGCAGGCAGCGCCAGCGACACGCCCGGCTCGCACGCGCTGGCGTGGCTCGCCACGCGCGGGTGGCAGGCCTTCGCCTTCCAGCAGGAGGTGTGGCAGGCGGTCGCCGAGGGACGCAGCGGCCTGCTGCATGCCACGACCGGATCGGGCAAGACCTACGCGGTGTGGCTGGGCATGCTCGACGCCTTGCTGCGCCGCCACCCGCCGGGCCGCGGCGCCGAACCGCTGCGCGTGATCTGGCTCACGCCCATGCGGGCGCTGGCCTCCGACACGGCCAAGGCGCTCACGGCGCCGCTCGCCGATCTCGCGCCGGCCTGGACCATCGGCCTGCGCACCGGCGACACGCCCAGCGCGGAGCGCGCGCGCCAGGACCGGCGCATGCCCACCGTGCTCGTCACCACGCCGGAGTCGCTCACGCTGATGCTCACGCGCGAACACGCGCGCGAGGAGCTCTCGGGCGTCGAGTACGTGGTGATCGACGAGTGGCACGAGCTGGTGGGCAGCAAGCGCGGCGTGCAGGCGCAGCTCGCCCTGGCGCGCCTGCGCCGTTTCCATCCCGGCCTGGTCACCTGGGGACTGAGCGCCACGCTGGGCAACCTCGAGGGTGCCATGCACGTGCTGTGCGGGCCGGACCCCCGGCCCGAGCCGCGGCTCGTGCGCGGCAAGATCGACAAGACGCTGATCATCGACACGCTGATCCCGCCGGATCCGGGCAAGTACTCGTGGGCAGGCCACCTGGGCGCGCGCATGAGGGAGCCCGTCGTCGAGGAGATCGAGCGCTCGGGCACGACGCTGGTCTTCACCAACGTGCGCTCGCAGGCCGAGATCTGGTACCAGCTGCTGCTGGAGGCGCGTCCGGAGTGGGCGGGGCACATCGCGCTGCACCACGGTTCGCTGGACAAGGCGACGCGCGAATGGGTGGAGCAGGGCTTGAAGGAGGGCACGCTGCGCGCGGTGGTGGCCACCTCCTCGCTGGACCTGGGCGTGGACTTCCTGCCGGTGGAACGCGTGCTGCAGGTCGGCTCGGCGAAGGGCGTCGCGCGCATGATGCAGCGCGCGGGCCGCAGCGGCCATGCGCCAGGCCGTCCCAGCCGCGTGACGCTGGTGCCCACCAACACGATGGAGATCGTCGAGGCGGCCGCGGCGCGCCGCGCCGCGCAGGCCGGCCGCGTGGAGCAACGCACGCCGCCCGACAAGCCGCTGGACGTGCTGGTGCAGCACATCGTCACGGTCGCCCTGGGCGGCGGGTTCCGCGCGGAGGAGTTGCACGACGAGGTGCTGGGCGCGTGGTCCTACCGCAAGCTCACGCGCGCGGAGTTCGACTGGGCCCTGGCCTTCTGCGAGCGCGGCGGCGAGAGCCTGGGCGCCTATCCCGAGTACCACCGCATCGTGCGCGGCGAGGACGGCGTGTACCGCGTCAAGGACAGCGGCGTGGCCAGGCGGCACCGGCTGGGCGTGGGCACCATCGTGAGCGACGCGGCGATCCAGGTGAAGTACCTCAGTGGCGCGAACATCGGCACGATGGAAGAGGGCTTCATCGCGCGGCTGAAGCCCGGCGACCATTTCTTCTTCGCCGGCAGGCTGCTGGAGTTCGTGCGCGTGCGCGACATGGCGGCCTACGTGCGCAAGGCGACGCGCAACAAGGGCACGGTGCCGACCTGGCAGGGCAGCAAGATGGCGCTGTCCACCGAGCTCTCCGACGCGGTGCTCGAGATGATGCAGCGCGCGGCGCAGGGCGACTTCTTCGAGCCGGAACTGGAAGCGGCGCGCCCCATGCTGCTGACGCAGCAGCGCCTGTCGAAGATTCCCACGCCGGACACGCTGCTGGTCGAGGCCTTCCAGTCGCGCGAAGGCCAGCACCTGTACGTCTATCCCTTCGCCGGACGCAACGTGCACCTGGGTCTGGCGAGCCTGCTGGCGTGGCGGCTCGCGCGCGCGCAGCCGAACACCTTCAGCATCTCGATCAACGACTACGGCTTCGAGCTGGTGAGCGCCGAGCCTTTCGCGATCGAACCGGTCCTGGACCAGTCGCTTTTCTCGGGCGCCGACCTGCTGCACGACGTGCTCGCGTCGCTGAACTCCGGCGAGCTCGCGCAACGGCGCTTCCGCGAGATCGCGCGCGTCGCGGGACTGATCTCCACTGGCTACCCCGGGCAGCCCAGGAGCGCGCGGCAGCTGCAGGCCTCCAGCGCACTGTTCTACGAGGTGTTCCGCAAGTACGACGCAGGCAACCTTTTGCTGAGCCAGGCCGAGAACGAAGTGCTGAGCCAGGAACTGGAGCTCTCGCGCCTCGCGGGCACGCTGGAGCGCATGCGCGCGCGCCGGCTGGTGTTCGCACCCTTGCGCCACCCCAGCCCGATGAGCCTGCCGCTGATGGTGGAGCGCTTCCGCGAGAAGCTCTCGACGGAGACGCTGGCCGCGCGCCTGGAGCGCATCCTCAAGGACATGGAAGCGGACGACCGCGGCGCCTGAGGCGAGTCCTGAGACGCAGGCGGCCGGCGATTCCCCGTTCTTGCCTTTTCCTACACGCGCTCGCTCCGCGTCCCGACGAGGCGATGACACCGCGCTTCGTACAGTGCGATCACCGGGACGCGAGAGCCCGAGCCATACGTCAGGGAGAAAGTACATGCAAGGCATTTGCGGACGCGCCGCCCTCGCGGCTTCGCTCGCGTTGCTCGCCGCGCTGGCGGGCTGTGGTGGTCCCGTGGACAGCAACGAAACGCCGCAGTCCACCCAGGCCAGCCTGGACGCCAGGCAGCCGACCGACAGCCTGCCCGCGTCGGCCACGATGGGCGCCGGTGCGGAGAACCAGCCCGCGGCCGATGGCAACGTCCACACGCTGGGCGCCGCAGGAGGCACCAGCGTGCTGGATCCCGACGTGCTGATCTCCGAGCAGGTGAAGTCGGCCCTGGCAAGCAGTCCCGACTTCGGCTCGTCCTCCAAGGTGGACGTGCACAGCGAGGACGGCGAGGTGACGCTGCGCGGTCGCGCGCCGGACCCGAATGCGCGCGAGCGGGCGACGGACATTGCCCGCAGCATCCCCAACGTGAAGAACGTGGACAACCAGCTGACACTGGGCTGATCGCAAGGCAGCAGGAACAAAGGGCCGCTGCAGCGGCCCTTTGTTCCTGCTGCCTTGCGATCAGCCCAGTGTCAGCTGGTTGTCCACGTTCTTCACGTTGGGGATGCTGCGGGCAATGTCCGTCGCCCGCTCGCGCGCATTCGGGTCCGGCGCGCGACCGCGCAGCGTCACCTCGCCGTCCTCGCTGTGCACGTCCACCTTGGAGGACGAGCCGAAGTCGGGACTGCTTGCCAGGGCCGACTTCACCTGCTCGGAGATCAGCACGTCGGGATCCAGCACGCTGGTGCCTCCTGCGGCGCCCAGCGTGTGGACGTTGCCATCGGCCGCGGGCTGGTTCTCCGCACCGGCGCCCATCGTGGCCGACGCGGGCAGGCTGTCGGTCGGCTGCCTGGCGTCCAGGCTGGCCTGGGTGGACTGCGGCGTTTCGTTGCTGTCCACGGGACCACCACAGCCCGCCAGCGCGGCGAGCAACGCGAGCGAAGCCGCGAGGGCGGCGCGTCCGCAAATGCCTTGCATGTACTTTCTCCCTGACGTATGGCTCGGGCTCTCGCGTCCCGGTGATCGCACTGTACGAAGCGCGGTGTCATCGCCTCGTCGGGACGCGGAGCGAGCGCGTGTAGGAAAAGGCAAGAACGGGGAATCGCCGGCCGCCTGCGTCTCAGGACTCGCCTCAGGCGCCGCGGTCGTCCGCTTCCATGTCCTTGAGGATGCGCTCCAGGCGCGCGGCCAGCGTCTCCGTCGAGAGCTTCTCGCGGAAGCGCTCCACCATCAGCGGCAGGCTCATCGGGCTGGGGTGGCGCAAGGGTGCGAACACCAGCCGGCGCGCGCGCATGCGCTCCAGCGTGCCCGCGAGGCGCGAGAGCTCCAGTTCCTGGCTCAGCACTTCGTTCTCGGCCTGGCTCAGCAAAAGGTTGCCTGCGTCGTACTTGCGGAACACCTCGTAGAACAGTGCGCTGGAGGCCTGCAGCTGCCGCGCGCTCCTGGGCTGCCCGGGGTAGCCAGTGGAGATCAGTCCCGCGACGCGCGCGATCTCGCGGAAGCGCCGTTGCGCGAGCTCGCCGGAGTTCAGCGACGCGAGCACGTCGTGCAGCAGGTCGGCGCCCGAGAAAAGCGACTGGTCCAGGACCGGTTCGATCGCGAAAGGCTCGGCGCTCACCAGCTCGAAGCCGTAGTCGTTGATCGAGATGCTGAAGGTGTTCGGCTGCGCGCGCGCGAGCCGCCACGCCAGCAGGCTCGCCAGACCCAGGTGCACGTTGCGTCCGGCGAAGGGATAGACGTACAGGTGCTGGCCTTCGCGCGACTGGAAGGCCTCGACCAGCAGCGTGTCCGGCGTGGGAATCTTCGACAGGCGCTGCTGCGTCAGCAGCATGGGGCGCGCCGCTTCCAGTTCCGGCTCGAAGAAGTCGCCCTGCGCCGCGCGCTGCATCATCTCGAGCACCGCGTCGGAGAGCTCGGTGGACAGCGCCATCTTGCTGCCCTGCCAGGTCGGCACCGTGCCCTTGTTGCGCGTCGCCTTGCGCACGTAGGCCGCCATGTCGCGCACGCGCACGAACTCCAGCAGCCTGCCGGCGAAGAAGAAATGGTCGCCGGGCTTCAGCCGCGCGATGAAGCCCTCTTCCATCGTGCCGATGTTCGCGCCACTGAGGTACTTCACCTGGATCGCCGCGTCGCTCACGATGGTGCCCACGCCCAGCCGGTGCCGCCTGGCCACGCCGCTGTCCTTGACGCGGTACACGCCGTCCTCGCCGCGCACGATGCGGTGGTACTCGGGATAGGCGCCCAGGCTCTCGCCGCCGCGCTCGCAGAAGGCCAGGGCCCAGTCGAACTCCGCGCGCGTGAGCTTGCGGTAGGACCACGCGCCCAGCACCTCGTCGTGCAACTCCTCCGCGCGGAACCCGCCGCCCAGGGCGACCGTGACGATGTGCTGCACCAGCACGTCCAGCGGCTTGTCGGGCGGCGTGCGTTGCTCCACGCGGCCGGCCTGCGCGGCGCGGCGCGCCGCGGCCGCCTCGACGATCTCCATCGTGTTGGTGGGCACCAGCGTCACGCGGCTGGGACGGCCTGGCGCATGGCCGCTGCGGCCCGCGCGCTGCATCATGCGCGCGACGCCCTTCGCCGAGCCGACCTGCAGCACGCGTTCCACCGGCAGGAAGTCCACGCCCAGGTCCAGCGAGGAGGTGGCCACCACCGCGCGCAGCGTGCCCTCCTTCAAGCCCTGCTCCACCCATTCGCGCGTCGCCTTGTCCAGCGAACCGTGGTGCAGCGCGATGTGCCCCGCCCACTCCGGACGCGCCTCCAGCAGCAGCTGGTACCAGATCTCGGCCTGCGAGCGCACGTTGGTGAAGACCAGCGTCGTGCCCGAGCGCTCGATCTCCTCGACGACGGGCTCCCTCATGCGCGCGCCCAGGTGGCCTGCCCACGAGTACTTGCCCGGATCCGGCGGGATCAGCGTGTCGATGATCAGCGTCTTGTCGATCTTGCCGCGCACGAGCCGCGGCTCGGGCCGGGGGTCCGGCCCGCACAGCACGTGCATGGCACCCTCGAGGTTGCCCAGCGTGGCGCTCAGTCCCCAGGTGACCAGGCCGGGATGGAAACGGCGCAGGCGCGCCAGGGCGAGCTGCGCCTGCACGCCGCGCTTGCTGCCCACCAGCTCGTGCCACTCGTCGATCACCACGTACTCGACGCCCGAGAGCTCCTCGCGCGCGTGTTCGCGCGTGAGCATCAGCGTGAGCGACTCCGGCGTGGTGACGAGCACGGTGGGCATGCGCCGGTCCTGGCGCGCGCGCTCCGCGCTGGGCGTGTCGCCGGTGCGCAGGCCGATGGTCCAGGCCGGCGCGAGATCGGCGAGCGGCGCCGTGAGCGCCTTGGCCGTGTCGGAGGCCAGCGCCCGCATGGGCGTGAGCCAGATCACGCGCAGCGGTTCGGCGCCGCGGCCCGGCGGGTGGCGGCGCAGCAAGGCGTCGAGCATGCCCAGCCACACCGCGTAGGTCTTGCCCGATCCGGTCGTGGCATGCAGCAGGCCGCTGCGTCCCTCGGCGACCGCCTGCCACACCTCCTGCTGGAAGGCGAAGGCCTGCCACCCGCGCGTGGCGAGCCACGCCAGCGCGTGCGAGCCGGGCGTGTCGCTGGCGCTGCCTGCGTCCATGCGTCAGCTCGCGGCGAAGCGGGTGTGGCCGATGAGCCTGCAGCGGGGGAGGCGGTCGGGTCGGACAGGGTGGCGCCAGGCCATGCGGGTTTGTGCGGAAAGGTCGATGGGGAGCAAATCATTGTGCGGCAAGTACAGTGGCGCGGCGGGCGACCGGCGCCCGCGGAGACCCCCAATGAGAAGACGAACCGCTGCCGCCGCCCTGCTCGCGCTGCCCGCCGCCTGGAGTCGCGCCCAGCCATCCGAAGGCCCGCTGCGCATCGTGACCGGCTTCGCGCCGGGCGGCGCCACCGACCGTGTCGCGCGCATCGTCGCCGACAAGCTGCAAGCCAGGCTGGGCATGACCGTGGTCGTGGAGAACAGGACGGGCGCGGGCGGACGGCTCGCCGCGCAGCAGGTCAAGGCCATGACGGGCCAGCAGGTGCTGATGCTCGCGAACCCCGCCGTGATGGTGGTCGCGCCGCTCGTGTTCAAGGACAACGGCTACGACCCCGATCGCGATTTCGTCCCCGTCTCGCACGTCAACGACTACGACTTCGCGATCTCCGTGGGCGCCGCGGTGCCCGTGCGCGAACTCTCGCACCTGATCGCGTGGCTGCGCGCGAATCCCGACAAGGCCAACTTCGGCGTGCCCGCCACCGGCAGCCTGCCGCACTTCGTCGCGCTGATGATCGCCCAGAAGGCCGGCGTGAAGGCACAGGTGATCGGCTATCGCGGGTCCGCGCCGCTGGTGACGGACCTCGTCGGCGGCCAGGTGCCCGTGTCCATCGACACGCTGGAGACCGTGCTGCCGCACCACGAGGCCGGCAAGGTGCGCATCCTTGCGACCTCGGGCGAGAAACGCGCGCCCATCTCGCCCGGCATCCCCACCTTCCGCGAAGCTGGCCTGCCGCTCGTGGCGACGGGATGGAACGCCTTCTTCGCGCCGGCGACCCTGCCCGCCGCGACGGTGCAGCGCTACGCAGGCGCGATTGTCGAAGTGATGAAGGACCCGGACACGCAGCACCAGTTCCTGGCCGCGCAGATGACGCCCGTGGTCGCCACGCAGGCGCAGACCCGGGTCATGCTGCAGGCCTATCGCGCGCAGTGGGCGCCAGTCGTGCAGAAATCGGGCTACCAGCCTTGAAGGAGGCCGCGCCCGGTGAAACCGGGCAAGATCGCGGCACGGGCGACAATGGAATGAACATGCAGAGACCCAACATCGTCTTCATCGTCTCGGACGACCTCGGCTTCGCGGACCTCGGTTGCTACGGCGGCCGCGATGCGCGCTTCGGCCCCGTGTCGCCGCAGCTCGACGCGCTCGCCGCCAACGGCATCCGCTTCACGCAGGGCTACTCCAATTCGCCGGTGTGCTCGCCCACGCGCTTCGCGCTGATGACCGCGCGCTACCAGTACCGGCTGCGCGGCGCGGCGGAGGAGCCGATCAACAGCAAGAGCCGCGGCAGCCGCACGCTGGGCCTGCCGCCCGAACACCCCACGCTGCCCTCGCTGCTGAAGGACGCGGGCTACCGCACGGCCCTCATCGGCAAGTGGCACCTGGGCTACCCGCCGCATTTCAGCCCGCTGCGTTCGGGCTACGACGAGTTCTTCGGCCCCATGTCCGGCGGCGTGGACTACTTCACCCACTGCAGCTCCAACGGCCAGCACGACCTGTGGTTCGGCGAGGAGGAAAAGGCGGAGGAAGGCTACCTCACCGACCTGATCTCGCGGCGCGGCGTCGACTTCATCGATCGCATGGCCGCGCGCAACCGGTCCGAAGGCGCATCGCCTTTCCTCCTGAGCCTGCACTACACGGCGCCGCACTGGCCCTGGGAGACCCGCGACGACGCGGCCCTGGCGCAGGAGGTGAAGGACAACCTGTTCCACCTGCACGGCGGCAACATCCACACCTACCATCGCATGATCCACCACATGGACGAGGGCATAGGCTGGGTGATGCAGGCGCTGCGCCGCCATGGGCTGGAGCGCGACACCCTGGTGGTCTTCACCAGCGACAACGGCGGCGAGCGCTTCTCGGACAACTGGCCGCTGGTGGGCGGCAAGATGGACCTCACCGAAGGCGGCATCCGCGTGCCCTGGATC
>FTHB01000182.1_pt1 | contig 10381 bp, 11 predicted proteins | sample 1640851 | NCBI WGS metagenome assembly FTHB01 (sample SAMEA3914788, study PRJEB12502) | metagenome | biome: forest; material: soil | place: Canada | collected 2011-07-03 | depth 0.1 m
AGGCTCTTCATTTGCGACTTTTTCGACGGACAGCTCCTACGAATTTGTAAGACAGTGAACTCCTGGCCGTAGGAGTCCTCCTACCCGGTTCTGTTTGCAAGGAGAGCTTTGTCCATGTGGAAGTCCGGTGTCCTCGCCCTTTTCGCCGCCGCGGCCGTGAGCCCGTGCATGGCGAAGACCGACTCGTTCCAGCAGGGCATGAACACGCTGTGGGAAGTGCTGTGGCACCAGAGCGGCACGGCCACGCGGCTCGTGCGCTGGGACACGGACATCAAGGTGCGCATGACGGGCGTGGACGTGGCGGCATACCGGCAGCACACGCTGCAGGCGCTGCGCGACGTCGCGGCGGAAGCGGGCGTGAAGGTCATCGACGTCACGGACCAGCCTGACGCGGCAGCGCAGGCCAACGTCAGCATCGAGATCACGCCCAACGACGCGCTGAGCGAGATGCAGCCTTGCGAGACGCGGCTGAACTTCCGCACCGAGACCACCATCGACAGCGTCACCATGCAGATGCGCGCCAGCGACGCGAAGCGCTGCGCGTATCACGAGTCCATGCACGTCATGGGCGTGCGCGGCCACCCCGAAGGCGACACGGTGCTGAACTACTTCACCTCGCGCACCGAAGGCCTGGGCCCGCTGGACAAGGCGATGCTGCACGCCTGGTATTCGCCGCGCGTGCATCCCGGCGCCACGCCCTTCGAGGTGCTGCCCGTGCTGGCCGACGAGATGGTGGCCCTCTCGCCGAACCGCGCGCAGGCGCAGAAGGAGCGCGATGCCTACCTGGCGAACACGGTCGCCCAGATGCAGGCCTTCGCGCAAGGCGAGGGGGACGTGCCGCAGATCATCAAGGACTGCGGCAAGGCCACGGAGGTCGGCATCCGCTACGGCCGTGTGGAGATGAGCTACTTCCTGGGCGTCGCCTACCAGAACGGCTTCGCCGTGAAGCAGGATCCGGCGCAGGCCCTGCAGTGGCTGCAGCGCGCCGCCAGCCTGGGCGAGCGCAATGCGCAGACCCAGCTCGCCGCCGCGGGCGTGCAGGCGGTGGGCGCCGGGCGCTAGGACTCCTGCTCGCGCCGGCGCGGCGGGATGCGCTCGCCGGGCAGGCACGCGTAAGGCTCGCGCCAGCCCGGAAGGGACTGGATGCGCGCCAGCCAGCGGCCGATGGCGGGATGCTTCGCGCGCACGTCGTAACCCGTCTCCTCCACCGGGAAGAACAGGTAGCCGCACATCGACAGGTCCGCGATCGTCGGCTGCTCGCCGACCATGAAGGGGCGGTCCTGCAGGTGCCGGTCCACGATCGCGAACGCGGCCTCGAAGCGTCCGCGCAGGAAGGCCAGCACGGCGGGGTCGGGCACGGCTTCGCCGAACGCATGCAGCCAACGGTAGGTCGCGTAGTAGCTGGTGAACTTGTGGTTGTCGAACAGCAGCCAGCGCAAGATCTCGCGCTCCTGTGCCTCATCGGCCGCGCCGAAGCGTCCATGCCTGCGCGCGAGATGCGAGAGGATCACGCCCGACTGCGACAGCCGCAGGCCGCCGTCGTCCAGCACCGGCGCCTCGCCCATTTCATTCACCTCCTGGCGATACGCCGCGCTGCGCGTCTCGCCATGCAGGTAGTCGACGAACACCGGCTCCCAGGGCTGTCCCAGCAGGTCCAGCGTGAGCGCGGCCTTGTAGGAGTTGCCCGATTGGCAGAAGGCGTGGAGCCTGTACATGGGGCGTTTGTAAGGGGAGGGCGGGGCCGCGTCAATGCAAGGCGCGTTGACGCTCCTCGGTCCGGGGTGGTACCCTCCTTCAATGGTTGGACCATTGAACATCGAAGCCGGCGCATCGGATGGAGCGCGGCGTGGCTGAACGCAGCCTGCGCGGTCGCGTCGCGATCGTCGGCATCGGCGAGACCACGTACTACAAGCACGGGCAGTCGCCCGTTCCCGAATTCCAGCTCGCGTTGCAGGCGATCCTGGCGGCTTGCCAGGACGCGGGGATGGACCCGCGCGCCATCGACGGATTCGCCTCGTACAGCGAGGAACGCAGCGATGCCGTGCGACTCGCGGCCGCCCTCGGACTGCCGCGCCTGCGCTCGGCCACCATGCAATGGGGCGGCGGCGGCGGTGGCTGCTGCGCCGCCATCGCGAACGGCGCCGCCGCGATCGCGACGGGGCAGGCCGATTGCGTGGTGGTCTTCCGCTCGCTGGCGCAAGGGCAGTACGGCCGCTTCGGGCAGGCCACGGCGGCCGGCACCGTATCGGGCGAGCGCTCCTATCTCGTCCCCTACGGAGTGATCGCGCCGCCGCAGCGCTTCGCCATGCGCGCGCGCCGCTACATGCACGAGCACGGCGTGCGGCAGGAGGCGCTGCGCTCCATCGCGCTGGCTTCGTACCGGCACGCACAGAACAATCCGCGCGCCGTGATGTACGGCAAGCCGCTCGACGAGGCGCGCTACGACGCATCGCGCTGGATCGCCGAGCCCTTCCACCTGTTCGACTGCTGCATGGAGAACGACGGTGCGGCCGCCGTGATCCTGGTGGACGCCGAGCGGGCCCGCGACTTCCCGAACCGGCCCGTGTACGTGCTCGGCGCGGCAGCGGGCGCGAGCGAGCGCTTCGGCGCGCAGGCCCACAACTCGCCGGACTATGCCTCGGCGAACTTCACGACGGTCGCGCCCGACCTCTATCGCATGGCGGGCATCACGCCGGCCGACGTGGGCGTGGTGCAGAGCTACGAGAACTTCACGGGCGGCGTCGTGATGGCGCTCGCGGAACACGGCTTCTTCGCGCCCGGAGAAGCCAACGCGTTCCTGACGCTGGAGAACCTCCTTGCACCGGGCGGTCGCCTGCCGCTGAACACCAGCGGCGGCAATCTCGCCGAGTGCTACATGCACGGCTTCGAGCTGGTGCTGGAGGCCGTACGGCAAGTGCGCGGCACGTCGTGCAACCAGGCACCGCGCAACGACGTCGCCCTCGTGATCGGCGGCCCGATGGTGGCGCCGGCCAGCGATCTCCTGCTGGGATCGCTGGACGCACTGGGAGCGCGCGCGTGACCATGTCGCCTTATCTGCCGCCCGGCCTGCCGGTTCCCGCTCCCGAACCGGACGGCGTCTCGGCGCCTTACTGGGCCGGCCTGCGCGAAGGACGCCTGCTGGTGCAGCGTTGCGGGCAATGCGGCACCTGGCAGTTCGCACCGGAGTGCATCTGCCACCGCTGCCGTGCCTTCGATCCGGCGTGGGTGGAGGTGCAACCCGCGGGGCGCATCTACAGCTGGGAGCGCATCTGGCATCCCGTGCATCCGGCGCTGAAGGACCGCGGTCCCTACCTCGCCGTGCTCGTCGAACTGCCCGAGGCGGGCCACGTGCGCATGGTGGGCAACCTGCTCGGCGACGCCATGCAGGAGGTGCGCATCGGCGCGGACGTGACTGGCGTGTTCGAGCATCACCCCGACGCCTCGCCTGCGTTCTCGCTGCTGCAATGGCAAGCCGCGTGACACCGCAAAGCTAGAATCTTCGGCCTACTCATGAAAGCTCCCGCCGCCGATCTCTCGTTTGCCGCCATCTCGCCCGCGCGGGCCGTGGACGAGATCGCCGCGCAGGTGCGCTCGATGGTGGAAGACGGCCGGCTGAAGCCCGGCGACCGGCTGCCGTCCGAGCGCGACCTCTCGCTGCGCCTGCAGGTGAGCCGCAACACGCTGCGCGAGGCGCTGCGCACCCTGGAGCATGCGGGACTGATAGAGATGCGCAAGGGCGCCAGCGGCGGCGCCTTCGTCCGCACGGGCAGCGGCGGCGCGATCGTGACGGGCCTCAGCGACCTCTACCACCTCGGCGCCATCACGCCGCAGCAGCTGACCGAGGCGCGCATCTGGCTGAGCGACGTGGTCGTGCGCGTCGCCTGCGAGCGCGCGACCGAGCAGGACTTCGAGGCGCTGGCCGCCAACGTCGCAGCGGCCACGCGGGCGCACGAGGCCGGCCGCTTCGACGAACGCCAGATGCTGCACCGCGAATTCCACGTGATCCTGGCGCAGGCCACGCGCAATCCCATCATCGCGATCACCATGGAGAGCGTGATGGCGGTGTTCGGGAAATTCATCGAGAAGATCGGCCCCAGCGAGAACCCCTACACGCTGCCTTCGCGCAAGCGCTTCATGAAGCACCTGCGCAAGCGCGACGCCGACGCGGCGATCGCCGAGATGTCCAGGCACCTGCGCCGGCTGCACACGCAGTACCTGGCGCTCTGGACCGAGCAGAAGCCCGCGGCCTGAGCGGCCGCGCCTTCTAGTCCGCCCGGGCCGTGACGCGGCGGCCGAAGGTGCCGGCCCGCGCCAGTTCGTCGATCCGCTCCTGCGACAAGCCCAGCACGTCGCGCAGCACCGCTTCCGTGTGCTGGCCCACGTCGGGTGCCGGCACCGGATCGACCATCGGCGTGCGAGCGTAGCGGATGGGCGATGCGATGTTGGGTACTTCGCCCAGGGTCGGATGCGGGATGCGGGTGACCAGCTGGCGCGCGCGCGCTTCCGGCGAACGCATGGCTTCACCCACGGTGCGCACCTCGCCGCAGGGGATCTGCGCCGAGCGCATGCGCTCCTGCCAATGGCTCCAGGGCTGGCGGCCGAAGGCGGCGTTGAGCTGCGCGAAGAGCTCGTCGCGCCGCGCGATGCGGCCGTTGCGGTCCTTCAGCACCGGGTCGTTCGCGAGATCCGGGCGCTCCAGAACCTGCAGCGCGAGCCGCTGGAAGATCTTGTCGTTGCCGCAGTTGATGTAGAAGGCCCTGTCCGAGGCCTGGAACACGCCCGAGGGACAGGTGTCCACGCTGGTGTTGCCGTGCCGCTGCGGCTCCTGGCCCGTGACCAGGTGCTGCATCGTGGCCCAGCCCGTCATGAGCAGGCCCGTGTCGAACAGCGCGACCTCCACGAACTGGCCTTCGCCCTGGCGCTCGCGCGCGAGCAGGGCGCCCAGGATGGCGTTGCAGGTCATGAGTGCCGTGCTGATGTCCATCACGGCTGAAGAAGCGCGCACGCCCATGCGGTCCGCATAGCCGTTCATGGAAACGAAGCCGCTCTCGGCCTGCACCACGGGGTCGAAGCCGAGGCGGTCGGCGAAGGGGCCTTCGCGTCCATACGCGGAGACCGAGCAGTACACCAGCGTCGGATTGATCTTGCGGCAGGCTTCGTAGTCCAGGCCGAAGCGCTGCATCACGCCGGTGGAGAAGTTCTCCACCACCACGTCGGCCTGCGCGATCAGCTGGCGCGCGAGCTCGGCGCCTTCCGGCGCCTTGAGGTCCAGCGCGAAGCTGCGCTTGTTGCGGTTGCCCCAGGTGAAGGGGCCGCCCTGCTGCTCCAGCCCGGGCACCGCGGGCGGGTAGTAGCGCAGCTCGTCGCCGCGTTCGGGCGGCTCGATCTTGATCACGTCGGCGCCCATGTCGGCCAGCATCATCGTCGCCAGGGGGCCGGCGATGAAATGCGTGAAGTCGACGACGCGCATGCCTTGCAGCGCGGTGGGCGCGCCGGCCGGCCGTGGCGTGTGCGGCGGGAATTCCGCGGCGCGGCGGGCGAGGGGAGAGGTGTCGTTATCGCTCATGGACTGCTTCAGGGCTGGTAGCCGAAGTCCTTGCCCGGCTCGGCGCGCATGAACTCCCTGCCCGCGGCCACCCAGTCGCCGCCGGCGGGAATGGTGATGGAGATCGCGCGCAGCAGGAACTTGTCGGTGGCGGCCACGGAAGGCGGGCGCTGTTCTTCCTGCGCCAGCTTCTTCACCGCTTCCAGCAGCACGCGCCGCGTGCGGATCACGCCGCTGTCGCTGATGCCCAGGTTCTCCTTGCTGCGGTCGTAGATGGCGGTCACGCCGGACTGGCAGGCGGCGTCCTGCAGCCACAGGCCGGGCATGCCTGCGTTGTACTTGCGCGCGAGCTCGGGGTCGTAGCCGTAGGCGTTCTCGCGATTGAAGCGGCTCCAGTACGTGTGGTACGGCACGGTCACGGGCCGCTGCTCGAACGCGCCTTCGGAGGCGTGGCCGGTCTCGCGGCCGTTGTGGCCTTCGCGGAACAGCTTGCGCGTCTTCTCGTACAAGGGCTGCGCCGGGTGGTAGGAGAACATGAGGCACAGCGTGTGCTCGTCGTCGATCGGCACCCAGGCGTGCCCGCTCAACTCGGGGTACTGCGAGAACGGCGGCACCAGCGTCCAGAAGGGCATCAGGAACTGGTTGACGCGGATGTAGTTCTGCTCGCCGCCGACCTGGCGGCGCGAGGCGATGTGCACGCCGGCCTCGTGCTGCATCACCTCGAACTTCGGCGAGAGGTCGGCCGCCTGCTTCCACTGGTCGATGCTGCCGCCCGCATCCACGCGGCCATGCAGGATGGCGGCGTGCGCGGAGTCGACCTCGCCTTCCAGCGCCTGCAGCCAGTTGCATTCCTGGATGCGCATGGACACGTGCGCGTTCTCCTCGGGCACCATGTTCCATTCCAGGCTGGGCAGCGGCGGCGGCACGGTGTCGGGACCCATGTAGGTCCACAGCACGCCATTGCGCTCCTGCACCGGATAGGCCTTCACGCGCGCCTTCTTCAGCATGGGCGTGTTCGCCGCCTCCGCCGGCATCTCCTGGCAACTGCCGTCCACGGAGAACTTCCAGCCGTGGTACACGCAGCGCAGGCCGCCTTCCTCGTTGCGGCCGAAGACGAGGGGCGCGCCGCGGTGCGGGCAGGCCTGGTCCACCAGGCCGACGCGGCCTTCGCTGTCGCGAAAGGCGACCAGGTCTTCGCCCAGCAGGCGCACGCGATAAGGCGCGCCGTCCGCGGCGACGTCGCGCGAGAGCAGGAAGGGGATCCAGTAGAGCCGCATGAGCTGGCCCATGCCGGTGCCCGGGCCCACGCGCACCAGCAATTCGTTGTCTTCTCGGGTCAACATCGCCTTGTCCTTACAATGGTCCAACCATTGAAGCAATGTAGCACGCCCGGTGCTATGCTGTCTACATGGACGGCGCGGCGCTGCTTCATCCGCAGGAGCAGCGGAGCGCGCCGGGCCGCAACGAGGAACGTGATGCAGATGCAAGACCGCCAGCCCGTCGTGCTGGGCTTCGCGCCCATGGACGACGTCCACGCCGAGTTCGACGCGATCGTCGGGCGCGCGCAGGCCTGCTCCGACCGGGAGTTCCCCGCGTGCCTCGACGAAGTCGTCGCGCACCTGCGGGCGCACTTCGCCGCCGAGGACGCGTGGATGCGCGAGACCGACTTTCCGCCGGGCGATTGCCACGTCGACGAACACGCGGCGGTGCTGAAGTCCGCCGATGAAGTCCAGCCGCTCGTGGCGGCGGGCCGCATCGACATCGGCCGCTCCTTCGTGGCCGAACTCGCGCGCTGGTTTCCCGGCCACGCCGACTACCTGGACTCCGCGCTTGCCGCCTGGATGTGCAAGCGCAGTTTCGGCGGCAAACCGGTGGTCCTGCAGCGGCGGCCACGGTCCGCCGGTTGACGCTCATGGCCGTATGGTCCTACCATTGAAGCTTTCCCTGACCAGAATGCCCGGAGACAAGTACATGCCCCGCTCCCGTCGCCACGTCCTCGCCGCCTGCGCGGCCGGCGCCCTCTCGCTCTTCGCCACGGGCTCCGCGCTCGCGCAGGACAACTATCCGTCGAAGCCGATCCGCATCGTCGTGCCCTATGCGGCGGGCGGCACGACCGACCAGGTCGCGCGCGCGATCCAGCCGGCGATGCAGGAGTTCCTGAAGCAGCCCGTCGTCATCGACAACAGGGCCGGCGCGGGCGGCATGATAGGCACCGACACCGTGGCCAAGGCCGCGCCGGACGGCTACACGCTGGTCTTCGGCAACTCGGGCCCGAACGCGATCCTGCCGCTGCTGCGCAAGACGCCTTATGACCCGCTGAAGGACCTGCGCCCGATCTCCACGGTGGCGATCACGCCCATGATCCTGGCGGTATCCGCCGGCAGCCCGGCGAAGAACCTCAAGGAATTCCTCGCGGCGGCGAAGCAGTCCGGCAGCAGCTGGAACTTCGGTTCGGTGGGCGTCGGATCGCTCTCGCACCTGACCGGCGAATACTTCAACCACCTCGCCGGGCTCAAGCTCACGCACGTCCCGTACAACGGCGGCGCGCCGATGATGACCGCCTTCGGTGGAGGCCAGCTGCAGGCGGCCTTCGTCACCGGCCTCGACGGCGCCACGATGCTGCAGGCGGGCAAGGTGCGCTATCTCGCCGTCGGTTCGCCCAGGCGGACCAACGTCGTGCCGGGCCTGCCCGCGATCTCCGAAGAGGTGCCGGGCTTCCGCAGCGTGGCCTGGTTCGGCGTGCTGGCGCCGGCCGGCGTGCCCGATGCGGTCGCGGCCAAGCTGCACGAGGCCGTCGCCTATGCGGTGGCGAAGCCGGAAGTGCAGAAGCTCTTCACCGATCGCAACGTCGAGGCGCGCAGCAGCACGCCGGACGAACTGGAGCACATGATCCGCGACGAGATGGCGCAGTGGGGCGAGGTGATCAAGCGCTCCAACATCAAGCTGGATTGAGGCGATGGCAGTGCAGGACGCGGCCGGGCGCGGCGGTCCCTTGCGCGGCCTGCGGGTCGTGGAGTTCGCGGGCCTCGGTCCCGCTCCCTTCGGCTGCATGCTGCTGGCCGACATGGGCGCCGAGGTCGTCACGCTGCAGCGCACGGCCGCGGATGTCGGCGATCGCACGCAGATCATCAACCGCGGGCGCACCGTGCTGCAGGCGGACCTGAAGTCGCCGGCCGACCGCGAGCAGGTGCTGCAGTTGCTCGCTCGCGCCGACGTGCTGGTGGAAGGCTTTCGCCCGGGCGTGATGGAGCGCCTCGGCCTGGGCCCGGACGCGGTCGCCGGGCGCAATCCGCGCCTGGTCTACGCACGCATGACGGGTTGGGGCCAGCAGGGGCCGCTGGCCCATGCGGCCGGACACGACATCAACTACATCGCGCTGGCGGGCGCGCTGCACGCGATCGGCCCTCAGGAGCGGCCGGTGCCGCCGCTGAACCTCGTGGGCGACTACGGCGGGGGCAGCCTGTACCTGGTCGTGGGCATCCTCGCGGCGCTGCACGAGGCGCGCGAGTCCGGTCGCGGGCAGGTGGTCGACGCCGCGATCACGGACGGGACGCTGAGCCTGATGTCCTTGTTCGCCTCGATGGCCTTGCGCGGCCGCTTTCGCGAGGAACGCGAGCACAACCTGCTCGATGGCGGGGCCCCGTTCTACGCGGTGTACGAGACGGCGGACGGCCGGCACATGAGCGTGGGCGCGCTGGAGCCGCAGTTCTTCGCCGAGCTGTGCGAGCGCATCGGCGTACCGGAGCACCTGCGCCAGGCCCAGAACGACAAGGCCCGCTGGCCCGAGCTGAGGCAGGCCCTGGCGGCGATCTTCCGTTCGCGCTCGCGGCAGGACTGGACCGAATTGCTGGAAGGCACGGATGCCTGCTGCGCGCCCGTGCTCTCCCTGTCCGAAGCGGCGCAGCACCCGCACAACGTCGCGCGCCAGGCGTTCGTCGACGTCGACGGGGTGGGGCAGCCCGCTCCCGCGCCGCGCTTTTCGCGCACGCCTTCGCAGGTGGGTGCCCCGGCGCCCGAACTCACCGGATGGGCCGCGGTGCTGCAGGCCTGGCAAGCGTCGTAGCCTCCCCGGTCCGGCAGGCGCCTATCCTGCGCAGTACGACGCAGCCTACGCAGCGCGTCCATCTTCGACTACATCGCCGACGGGTCGGCACCCAACAATGGGATCCTCCACAAGGAGGCGCCATGACCAACGACACGAAGCCCGGCCCGGACACGGACGCCGAGGACGCACCCCTGCGCGAGGATGGCCCCATCCCCGCCGCCTCCGACGACCAGGTGCTGGACGAGACCGCGCGCCTGGTTCGCGAAGGCCGCAAGGAACTGCAGGCCGACCCCAGGGAGCCCAAGCCGGCGAAGAACTGAGTTCCCGTGGCGCGGGTGCTGGTCGCCCCGCCATCCCACATCTCCGCGGCCCGGGATATGTCGTGCGACGACATTGCGCGCGCCGGGCGGCCCCTGCCTGCGAGCGTGGGCGCGCCGGTCCTCGCCCGAGACACCCCTCCCGCGGCCCGCTGCAGGGGGGAACCCCGTTTGCCGGCGGGCGCCTGGGGCGCCTCCGGCGTTGCGCGGACGCCGCCAAATTGCCCCACGCGAGCTCATCCTCTATTACAGTCGGGCTGCGCCTCGCGCCGGTCCGGATGCGGGGAGTCCTCGCAGATCCATGATTTTTTCCAAAAAAAGCGCACCGCAGGCAAAGCAGAAGACCAAGCAGGGCGGCGTGCCCGACTCGGCCCTCACGCAGTACAGCAGCTCCCAGCTCTCGGGTGAGGGACTGGAGCGGGAGTACGAGGACGTGGTGCGCGCGCAGCTTGCCCGCCTGGGCGTGCCGCTGGA
>FTHB01000463.1_pt1 | contig 10298 bp, 11 predicted proteins | sample 1640851 | NCBI WGS metagenome assembly FTHB01 (sample SAMEA3914788, study PRJEB12502) | metagenome | biome: forest; material: soil | place: Canada | collected 2011-07-03 | depth 0.1 m
CGACCAGCGCATCGCGCGCGAGGGCTTCGGCATCGCGCAGGCCGCGACGGACGACGGCCGCGTGCGCCTGCGCGACTGGTCGCTGGCACGCGAGGGCGGCGCATGGAACGCGCAGGTGAGCGCCGACGAGTTCCACCTGGACCTGCGCTGCGCGAGCACGCAGCCCGTGCTGCTGCAAGGCCAGGCCGGGCTGTCGCGCAAGGGGCCGCTGCCGCAACAGGCGAGCGAGTACTACAGCGAGCCGCAGCTCGCGGTGAGCGGCCGGCTCGCGCTGCAGGGACAGGTGTTCGACGTGACGGGCCGCGCCTGGATGGACCACGAATGGAGCGACGCCTATCTCGCGCCGCAGGCCGTGGGCTGGGACTGGATCGGCATGAACCTGGACGACGGCGGCGCGCTCATGGCCTTTCGCATCCGGCGCGCGGACGGCAGCACCTTGTGGGACGGAGGCGCCTTCCGCAGCGCCCGCGGCGACCTGTACGTCGCGAGTCCCGGCGAAACGCAGTTCGTGCCGCACCGGCGCTGGACCAGCCCGCTCTCCAACGCGAGCTACCCGGTCGAATGGGGCGTGCGCACGCCGGCGGACTTCTACACCGTGCGCGCCGTCGTCGACAACCAGGAACTGGACAGCCGCGGATCGACCGGCGCGATCTACTGGGAAGGGCTGTCGGACCTGATGGACAGCAGCGGCAAGCGGGTCGGGCGCGGCTACCTGGAGATGACCGGCTACGCCACGCGGCTGCGGATGTGAGCGCGTCCAGCCCCTGACGTGGCGCGCTACCTGCTCAGAAGGTCTGCCACTCGCCGGAAGCCGAGGCGTTGCCAGCCTTGGGGCGCGGCAGCGAGGCGGGCGCCGGCGCGGCCTTGACCTTCAGCTGTTTCAACGCCGGCGGTTCGGCCGCTTGCGGCCTCGCCCACGCCGGCACGTCGGCGGTGGCAGGCTGGTCCTGGCCCGCGATCTTGAACGCGCCCACGGCTTGCACCAGCCGGCCCGCCTGCTCGCGCATGGACTGCGCGGAAGCCAAAGCTTCCTCGACGAGCGCGGCGTTCTGCTGCGTGACGTTCTCCATCTGCACGATGGCCTGGTTCACCTGGTCGATGCCCGCCGTCTGCTCGCGGCTGGCCGCGGCGATCTCGCCCATGATCCCGGTGACGCGCTCGATGCCGTCCACCACTTCCTTCATGGTCTGGCCCGCCCGGCCCACGAGCGCACTGCCCTGGTCCACCTTGGCCACCGAGTCGGAGATGAGTGCCTTGATCTCCTTGGCGGCATCGGCCGAACGCTGGGCCAGCGTGCGCACTTCCGCGGCCACCACCGCGAAGCCGCGGCCCTGCTCGCCCGCCCGCGCCGCCTCGACGGCGGCGTTGAGCGCGAGGATGTTGGTCTGGAAGGCGATGCCGTCGATCACCGAGATGATGTCCACGATCTTGCGCGAAGCGGTGTTGATCGAGTCCATGGTCTGCACCACTTCGCCGACCACCGATCCGCCGCGCACGGCGACTTCGGATGCCGCGAGCGCGAGTTCGTTGGCCTGCGTCGCGTTCTCCGCGTTCTGCTTCACCGTGCTGGTGAGTTCCTCCATCGAGGCGGCCGTCTCTTCCAGCGAGCTCGCCTGTTCCTCGGTGCGCTGCGAAAGGTCCGTGTTGCCCAGCGAGATCTCGTCGGTCGCGCCCTGCATGGCGCCGGCGGCCGCGCGCACCTGAGCGATCATGGACGCGAGCGCGCCGTCGGCCTTGCGCAGTTCGTCGATCAGGTCGCCGAGTTCGTCGCGCGAGGTCGCCTTCGGCATGCGCCCCAGCTCGCCGCGGGCCAGCGCACGCGCCGCCGCCGTGGCGCGGGAAATGCCCGCGTCGACGGCGTAGTACATGGCCATGAAGAACGACAGCGACAGCAGCACCGCGGCCGCGAGCACGGCGAGCAGCGCATTGCGCTTGAGCACGGCGGTGTCGGCGCGGTGCACCAGCATCTCGTCCATCAGCGTGCGGTTGGCCTCGACCAGTTCCCAGGAAGCATTGATCGCGGGATTGGCCGCGTCGGCCACGTCCTGCTGCGAGACCGCCAGCGTGGGCGCCTCGATGAAGTTCTTGCGCACGAAACCCAGCATCGCCGTCGCCGTGGACTTGAGCTTGTCGAAGCGCCCGGCCAGGCGGGCCTGCACGATCGGGTTCACGGCCATGGATTGAGTGAGCATGCTCTCGACGCCGCTGAAGGTGTCGCCCAGGCGCGCATCCGTCACTTCGTAGAACAGCTTGTCCTTCGTCGAGATCTCGGCGCGCGGCACGTTGAGCGTGGCGTAGGCCGCGATGCGCACGATGATGCCAGCGGTGCTGGGCGTGTTGTTCGCCAGCGGGAAGCCGAGGTAGAACAGGTCGAGGTCCGGATCGAGCGCCATCTGCGACTTGTTGCCCAGGACGCGCATGTAGCCATAGAGCCGGCTCCACTCGGGGCCGTGCGTGGCGAAGGCCTTGGCCGGGAACTCGGCGTCCGTCGGCAGGGCGGCCAGGCGCTTCTGCAGGCTCTCCCAGCCCTCGCGCAGGTCGCGCGTTTCGGCGCCCATGTCGAAGAACGGTCTGGCCGCGGCCACCTGCGCCTCCACGCGCGCGAGCACGGCATCGATGATGACGGCCTGCTGCTTCAGGCGGTCGCGCACTTCGGCCGGTGGCGTGGTGATCACGATGCGCCGGTTCTCGATCAGCACCTTGTTCCACTCGACCAGCGTCGCCATCATCGCGACCGCCTGGCGCTCGGATGCGATCATGCGTACGCGCTCGTTGAGGCGATCGACCTGCGTGAATCCGAGCCAGACCAGCACCGCGGCCATGATGCCGCCGCACAGCGCGAACTTCGATCGGAAGCGCAGGCGCGCCATGAGCGCGACGATGGGTAGCAGCAAGGACTTCAAGTCGGTTCCCCTCTGGCCGTCCTTGTAACACTCCCGTTACAGACATCCTTCCATTGGCGCGACGGGCGGTGCCTGGGCGACGACGCGCGCGTCGTGCAGCTTCCCGAACAGCGCAGGCGACATGCCAAGGACTTCACGGAGCACCTGCTCTGTGTGTTCGCCAAGTCGTGGCGCGGGCTGCGCGGGAATGCGCTCGCGCGCCGAGAAGTCCAGCGGGATGCCCGCGGCGAGCATCTCGCCCACGCCAGGCTGCGCGATCGTCGAGAACATCGGGTTGGCCGGCGAGCACTCGGGGTCGCCGGGGAGTTGCGCGATGTCCTGGTAGCGGCTCCAGCAGACGCCGTGGCGGTCGAACAGCGGCGCGAGTACGGCGAAGGACCGCGATGCGATGCGCGGCGCGACGAGGCACGCGAGTTCGCGCCGCGCGCGGAAGCGGTTGCCCTCCTCGTCGAGGTCCAGGCCCAGTTGCGCGGCGAGCGCGTCGACCTCGGGCTGCATCTGCAGCGCCGCGCACAGCGCGCGCCATTGCTTGAGGGTGAGGCCGACCACCATCACGCGCACACCGTCGGCGGTCGCGAAGTCACGCCCGAAGGCGCCGAACAGCGCGTTGCCGTGTCGCTCGCGCGGCTGGCCGCGCCGCGCCTCCTCGATGAAGCCCAGGTGGTTCATCACGGCAAGGCCCACGTCCTGCAATGCGAGCTTCACGTGCTGGCCCTCGCCCGTGCGGCGCCGGTGCCGCTCCGCGGCCAGCAGCCCCACGGCCACCATCTGGCCCGTGACGAGATCCCAGGCCGGCAGCACGTGGTTGATGGGACCCGGCGCGTCCGCAGCGCCCGTGAAGAGCGGCACGCCCAGGCGTGCGTTCACGGTGTAGTCGACGGCGGACCCTCCGTGCCGGTCGCCCATCAGCGTGAGCTGGATCAGGTCGGGCCGGCGCGCACGCAGCGTCTCGTGGTCCAGCCAGCCGCGGGGCGGGAAGTTGGTGAGGAAGAGGCCCGCGTCGTCGCCCGGGGCGCAGGCGATCGCCATGGCGATCTCGCGGCCTTCGGGCTTCGAAAGGTCCAGGGCCACGGAGCGCTTGGACTTGTTCAGGCCGCACCAGAACAGGCTGGCGCCCTCTTCGGTCACCGGCCAGCGGCGGTAGTCGAGGCCGCCGCCCAGCGTGTCGATGCGGATCACGTCCGCGCCCATCTGCGCGAGCGTCATGCCGCCCAGGGGCGCGGCGACGAAGGCCGCCGCTTCGACGACGCGCATGCCGGCGAGGATGCCCGTGCTGCTCATGCGGCGCCTGCGTCCGCGTCCAGCGCGCGTTCCAGCAGGCTGCGCGCCACCACCTTCAGGGCCAGCGTCTCTTCCGCGCCTTCGAAGATGGACAGCACGCGCGCGTCGACGAAGTAGCGGCTGACGGCGCTCTCCTCCGCGTAGCCCATGCCGCCGTGCAGCTGCAAGGCTTCGCGCGTCACCACCTCGGCGGACCGGCAGGCGAGCAGCTTCACGAGGCTCGCCTCCATGCGCCCCTCGCCGCGATCGACCTGTGCGGCGACCGCGAAGGCGAGCTGCCTGCACGCGGCGAGGCGCGCGCCCATGCGCGCGAGCTTGGCGCGCGTGAGCGGGAAATCGCCCAGCGCCTGGCCGAAGACCTGCCGGTCGTGCGCGTAGCGGATCGAAGCGCGCAAGGCGGCGCGCATCACGCCGCAGGCACGCGCCGCGGTCTGCATGCGTCCGCCGACCATGCCGGTCATCGTCATGTAGAAGCCCTGCCCCACTCCGGCCTCGCCGCCCAGCACGTGGCTGTCGGGAACGAAGAAGTGCTCGAAGCTCAGGTCGAAGGAATGCATGCCGCGGTAGCCGATGGTGGGGATCGCCCGTCCGCCCAGCATGCCTCCCTGCGGCTGCCGGAACACGAACTCATGCCCTTCGAACGCGGGCTTCTCGACCAGCAGCACGCTCAGGCCCTTGTGTCCCAGCGAGCGATCGGGATGCGTGCGCGCGACCACCATCAGCACGCCCGCCTTGCCGGCGAAGGTGCACCAGGTCTTGGCGCCATCGAGCTGCCAGCCGCCGGCCACGCGCGTCGCCTTCAGCGTGAGGCTCGCGACGTCCGAGCCGTGGTCCGGCTCGGTGATCGCGATGGCGCAGAGCGGCTCGCCGGCCGCCAGGCGCGGCAGCCAGTGCGCCTGCTGTTCCTGCGTGCCGCCGGCCAGCAGCGCGCGCGTGAGGATCTCCGGCCGCGTGATGAGGCTGCCGGCCGCGGCCAGCGAGCCTTCGGACAGCGCTTCGGTCACCAGCACCATCAGCAAGGCATCCTCGCGGTCGTCGGGCGCGCTGCCGCCGAAGCGCTCCGGCACCGCCAGGCCGAAGACGCCCATCTCGCGCAGCGGCTGCAGCAGCGACTCGGGCACCGTCATGTCTTCGCGATGGATGCGCGCCGCCAGCGGAGCGACCTTCTCTTCGGAGAAGCGGCGGAAGCTGTCCTGCGCCAGGCGGTGCGGTGCGTCCAGCGCGATGCCGCCCACCTCGCCTTGCGAAGCGATCACCGACGCGCCGGCCGCGGCGAGCGCATGGGCACTGGCCGCCGCGCGGCGCAGCAGCCGCAGCTCCGCGCTGCCGCGCAAGTGCCGCAGGAGATCGTCGTTCCCGTCGACGTCCAGGGCGATCGCATCCAGCCGGTCGAGCAGCGATGCGGCGGCATCGGCCGCGAACAGCAGCGCGAGTCGCGCGTCGAGCTCGGTGCTGTCCGCATGCAGTGCGCCCAGTGCCGTCTCGGCCGCCAGCAGTTCCGCGGCGGTCCAGGCGAGTTCGAACGAGGGAAGCTGTTCGGCATCGAGCTGGCGCGCGTCCAGCCTGCCGCCGGCGCTGCAACGCTGCGCGAGCGCACGCGTGGCCTTGGCGAACGCTTCGCGCAGTTGCGCGAGCACGCTCCGTGCGGCGGCCTGCGCCTGGGATCGATCGGCCATGTCGTGGGTCTCCTGCGCGCATTCTGTCGCATGGCCCCGCACGGGCGTTGCCCCGGCGGGAGCTTGCACGGCCAAGGACAGCGCAGCTAGCGCGAGTCGCCCGGATCCTTGTCGTCGCGCTCGAAGCGCCGCCAGATGAAGTGGACGATCCAGACCAGCACGGCCAGGATGGCGATCGCGATGGCCCAACCCGTGCCCGTCGTCGGCATGTGTCGCATGCACCCAGATTAGCGGTACGCCGAGCCGCGCGGCGGCGACGGGTGTCAGCGATTTCCCTGAGACGCCCTTCGACGATCCCGGGCCCGTTGCCGTGGGGAGGAGCCCGCTCCCCTATAGTTCGCGGCTGCAGTTCCATCCGTACTCCGCCTTGCGCCTGCCTCGCATTCCCCTCCTCGTGGGCTGGGCCCTGCTCAGCGTCTCCGCCTATGGACTGATGTGGTTCACGCCCTGGGGCGACTTCTCGCCCACGGCCACGCCGGTGCACACCGTCTTCGTCGAGACGACCATGGTGATGGCAGGCTTCGCGTCCTGGGAAGTGCTGCGCACCGAGAAGCTCACGGCCTTCCGCGCGGTGGCCGGCGCCGTCGGCTTCCCGCTGGTGCTGGTCATGCTGTGGACCGTCTGGTATGGTGTCCGTCGCCATCTCGGATGGTGAGCCGCGCTCCCCTGCGCGCGGCAGGAGGCCTCCATGGAAGCCCGCATCACCCTGATCACCCTGTGTGTCGACGACCTCGAGCGGGCGGTGCAGTTCTATCGCGACGGGCTGGGCCTTCCCACCGAGGGCATCGTCGGCCAGCAGTTTCCGCACGGGGCCGTTGCCTTCTTCGACCTGGACGGCGGGCTGCGCCTGGCCTTGTGGCCGCGCGCCAGCCTGGCGCATGACAGCGGCCTGCCCGTCGGCCCGCGCAGCGCCACCGAGTTCTGCCTCGCGCACAACGTGGGCTCCGAAGAGGAAGTGGACGAGGTGATGGCGCAGGCGACGGTCGCCGGCGCGAGCCTCGTCAAGGCCGCGCAGCGAACCTTCTGGGGCGGCTACGCCGGCTATTTCCACGATCCGGACGGGCACCTGTGGGAGGTCGCTTTCAACCCGGAGCTGCTGCCGGCGGACTGAGGCGTTCCCTGCGCGCAACGCCGCACGCACCGGCGAAAGATCGCGTCACACATTCCGGCGCTCCGTCGTGGACGCTCTCCCTGCACAGCCCGACAATGCATCCATGCGCGCACGCGTCCTGACGTTCCTCCTCGCCCTCGCCGCCGCCCACCAGGCGAGCCTGGCGCAACCCGCCGCCTCCTCCTTCGCCACGCCCTCGCGCGACTCCGCGGCGGTGTTCGTCGCCATGAGCCACTTTGCCGTGGGCCGCCTGGGCACCGAATGCCTCGCCGTGATCGGCCGGACGGAATCGGCAAAGGCCTTCGCCGACGAGTGGAAGGACCGCAATGCGCCTTTCGTGGCGGCATCCACCCTGTACCTGGACAAGCGCGTCGAGGAAGCAGGCGCCCAGGGCGGCCCGGAGCGGCGCGAAGCGGCGCAGCGCGAGATCCGCGACGTGGTGCAGGCCAGCGGCGAGAACCTGCTGCACACCCTGCTGCAGGGACGCAAGGAAGACGGCTGCATGAACGCCGTCACGCTGGTCGAGACCGGCGTGCTGGACATCAACACCAAGCTGCCGCAGTACGACGAGGTCGAGGCGCTGGTGCTCTGGAGCAAGCAATGAGCGAGCTGGCTCCCCTGCCCGCCACGCCCCTGGGCCGCTACCGCCACTACAAGGGCGGCGAGTACGAGGTGGTCGCGGTGGCGCGCCACAGCGAGACGCACGAACCGCTGGTGGTGTACCGGCCCCTGTACGGCGACAGCGGCTGGTGGGTGCGCCCGCACGCCATGTTCTTCGAGGAGGTCCTCATCGCCGGCGTTCGCCGGCCGCGCTTCGCGCCCATCGCCGGCTGAGTCGCGGCATGTGGCGCGTGCTTCCCTTCCAGTGGCTGGTCTACTACTTCCTGTTCGGGCTGGTGCTCGTGTTCCTGTCCATGTGGTGGATCCAGGGCCGCCCGCACTACCTGAAGAAAGGCGGCAAGGGCCTCTTCAAGCTGTTCACCACGCTGTGGACCACGGTCACCGTGTTCACGCTCATCACCGCGGCCGCGGGCAAGTTCCTGTGGTCGCCGCTCGCGTCCACGCACTGGTTCTCCGAGGCCGTGTTCGCGGACGTGTCGGGTGACTGGCAGGGCGTGCTGCAGACGGCCTCTGCCGGCCAGGCGCCCGGCAGCCGCTCGCCCGACCCGGTGGAAGTGCACATCGAGCAGGACTTCTTCCAGCTGGAGATCACCTTCACCTCGAACCGGCACCGCACCGACTCGCGCACCATCGCCGTGTGGCCCGAGCGGGACGCGGCCACGCGCAAGCAGCGCCTCTGGTACGTGTACGAGGCGCGCACGCCGGGCCCGCTGCCGGGCGACCCCGCGGTCCACCAGGGCGCCGGCTTCGTCGACGTGCGCAAGAACCGCTCGGGCGTGCTGCTGGAAGGCCTGTTCTGGACCGACCGCAACTGGCAGCGCAATGCGCACACGGCGGGCACGATCCGCCTGCACGCGGCCGGCGTCGGCCTGCCCGCCGCGCCCGCGAGCGGCGTGCCCATGTGAGTCGCGGCGCGGCCGCCCGGCGCCGCGTGACGCGGCAGCGGAACCGTCCTACAGGCCGCGCGGCGGCGCGCGCCGAAGATAGCGCCAGCACGACGCGAGGTGAACGATGGCGCTGCCGCATGCGCAACTGATGGACGTGATCAACGTGGGCCCGCTGGGCGAGCGACTGCATGGCCAGGTCAGCACCAGCCTGATCAAGACCGACCGCATCCAGCTGCTCCACCTGGTGCTTCAAGCGCACCAGGACATGCCGGAGCACCACGTGGACGACGAATGCACGATCCACTGCCTCGAAGGCGAGGTGGAAGTGGTCACCGGCGCGGGCGTGCGCCAGCTGCGGCCCGGCAACGTCGTCGTGCTGCCCGCGCGCGAGAAGCACTCGCTGCGCGCGCGCAGCGAAGCGGCGGTGCTGCTCACGCTGTTGCTGGACCACGGCGACGCGGCGCGCCAGGGCGGCGGCGGCAACCGGCGCGCACTGGACAAGAACTCGCCGCTGAAGCCCTAGCGGTCGGCGCGGCTAGGATGCGGGCAGGAGACCTCCATGCCCGCACCTCGCACCGTTCGAAGAATCGCCCTGCTCGCGGCCGCCGCGCTGCTGCCCGTGATCGCGTGCGCGCAAGCGTGGCCCACGAAGACGATCCGCATCCTCGTGGGCTCGCCGCCGGGCGGTCCCTCCGACATCGTCACGCGCATCTTCGCCGACCAGCTGGGCCAGCGCGTGAAGCAGCCGGTGGTGGCGGAGAACCGGCCGGGCGCGGGCAACAGCCTCGCGGCCAGCGTCGTCGCGCGCGGCGAGCCCGATGGCTACACGCTGGTGATCAGCCCGGACACGGTGGTCACGGTCAATCCCATCGTCTACAGGAAGCTCAACTTCGACGCGCGCACCGAGCTCGCGAACGTCTCTATCCTCGCCGCCTTCACGCAGATGCTCGTGTGCAACCCGGCCACGGGCGTGCACACCGTGCCGGAGCTGGTCGCGAAGGCGAAAGCCTCGCACATGACCTATGCCTCGGGCGGCCCCGGCGTGCCCGGCCACCTGGCTGCGGAGATGTTCCTGCAGACAGCGGGCGTGAAGATGCAGCACGTCCCTTACAAGGGGCCTGCGCCCGCCACGCTCGCCGTCGTGGCGGGTGAAGCGGACTGCGGATTCCTCGCGACGCCCACCGTGCTGCAGCAGGTGAAGGCCGGCAAGCTCAACGCGCTGGCCGTGTCCTCCGCCGAACCCTCGCCGCTCGCGCCCGAGGTGCCGACGCTCGCGAAAGCGCTGAACAAGCCGGACCTGGACATCAGCTTCAAGCTGGTGTTGCAGGCGCCCAAGGGCACGCCGGCGCCCGTGCTGGCGGAACTGGAACGCGCGGCCATGGAGATCATGAGGAAGCCGGAGGTGCGCTCGCGCCTGCAGGCGGTGGATCTCGTGTCCGTGGGCAGCAGCATGAAGGACGCCGAAGCGGCGATGAAGGCCGAGACCGCGAAGTGGGAGCCGGTGGTGAACCGGCTGGACATCAAGATGGAGTGAGCGGGCAGGCCGGGCAAGCCTGCTCGCTCGTCAGGTTCTTCGGAATCGCGGGCGACGCGGCCTTTGGCCCGGACCAGGACGGGGCAGCCCGTCTCTGCGAATGTCCCCCGGCTCGGGCTTTGAGAAGCCCAAGCCTCCTCCTTTATTTCGCCGAGACGGACTGCCCCGCCCTGGTCCTCTGCTGTGGCCATGTGCACCACCGCTTCAGTCGACACGGCCGAATCGCCGCAGGAGGCACGGCACTCAACGTCGCGGCAGGCGGCGTGCGGTGCAGGCCCGCATGAG
>FTHB01000078.1_pt1 | contig 10265 bp, 6 predicted proteins | sample 1640851 | NCBI WGS metagenome assembly FTHB01 (sample SAMEA3914788, study PRJEB12502) | metagenome | biome: forest; material: soil | place: Canada | collected 2011-07-03 | depth 0.1 m
GATGCGGCGCTGGGGGTGCTTCCGGTGGGCGCGCCGATACTGGCGGTTTCAGCGACGCAGATCGCCGTCGGCAGCACGGCCACGCTCACCTGGGCTTCCGCTGCGTCCCCCCAGCCGAGCACCTTCACCCACTTGGTGGTCTCCAGATCCTTGTAGTGCTCGAAGAAGTGCTGGATCTGCTGGCGCGAGATCTCCGGCAGGTCGGTGTAGTTGTGCACGTTCTCATAGCGGCGCGTGAGACGGGTGGTCGGGACGGCCACGATCTTTTCATCACCGCCGGCCTCATCCTGCATCTTCAGGACCCCCACCGGCCGCACCGCGATCACGGCGCCGGGCTGGACGCCGCGCTGGTTGGCCACGAGCACGTCGCAGGGGTCGCCGTCTTCGGACAGCGTATGCGGAATGAAGCCGTAATTGCCGGGGTAGCACATCGAGGTATACAGAAAACGGTCGACCACCAGTGCCCCGGATTCCTTGTCCATTTCGTACTTGATCGGCTCCCCGCCCACCGGTACTTCGACCACGACATTCACTTCCCGCGGCAGATCACGACCCACTGAAATGGCTTCAAGACGCATTGGAACTCCTGGACACCGAGGGCCGCGAAATACGGCCGTGCCCGCTCATTATCCGCTGCGCGGCAATTTGCAGCCACCGGCGCAAGTACCCGACAATGTCAATTTAGGGCCCGACCACCTTGGCTGAACCCGTCTATCGCGAACGCGACTTCCGGCTGTTTCTGGGAATCCGCATCCTTTCCACTCTGGCGGTGATGATCCAGTCCGTCGCCGTGGGCTGGCAGGTCTACGACATGGAGCGCACGCCGCTGGCGCTGGCCTGGGTGGGGCTTGCCGAATTCGTGCCGATGTTCCTGCTCACCCTGCCGGCGGGTGCCGTGGTCGATCATACCGATCAGCGCCAGGTGCTCTCGGCGGCCTTCTTCATCCAGGCGCTCTCGGCGGCGCTGCTGCTGACCCTGAGCGTGGCGCATGTGCGTGTCGCGTGGGCGTTCTATGCGGTCATTGCGGTCTTTGGCGTGGCCCGCGCATTTTACGGGCCCTCGGCGCAGTCGCTGCTGGCCTTCCTGGTGCCCCAGGAGCGCCTGCCCAAGTCCATCGCGCTGAGCGCCTCGGCATTCCAGGCCTCCGTGATCGCAGGTCCCGCGCTGGGCGGCTTCATCTACGCGCTCGGGCCGGTGGTCACCTACGGCACCTGTCTGGTCGCATACTGCGTGGCCGCTGCAGCGACCGCCACCTTCGGGGGGCGACGCAACCCGCCGCAGACGGGCGAGGCCGGGCCGGTCGAGCGGGTGCGCGAGGGCCTGGCGTTCGTGTTCTCGCGCCCCGTGGTGCTGGGCGCGATTTCGCTGGACCTGTTCGCGGTCCTGCTCGGCGGTGCCGTTGCGCTGCTGCCGGTGTTTGCGCGCGATATCCTGCATGTCGGGCCCCAGGGCCTGGGTGCCCTGCGCAGCGCCACGGCGATCGGCGCCACCTGCACGGCACTGGTGCTGGCCCGATGTCCAATCAGTCGCCATACGGGTCACAGGATGTTCGCAGCGGTTGCCCTGTTCGGCATCGCGACCGTCGTGTTCGGCCTGTCGCGCAACATGTACCTGTCGATGGCGGCCCTGATCGTGCTGGGCGTGGCGGACCAGGTCAGCGTCTTCGTGCGCACCTCGCTGATCCAGCTGGCCACTCCGGATGCGATGCGCGGCCGGGTCAGCGCCGTGAACATGCTGTTCATCGGCGCCTCCAACGAATTGGGCGAGTTCGAATCGGGGGTCACGGCGGCGTGGTTCGGGACCGTCCCGGCGGTGGTCCTGGGAGGCATCGGGACCTTGCTCGTGGTGGGGCTGTGGATGCGGTTTTTTCCGGCGCTGCGCACCGTCGACCGGCTGGATTCGGTGCTGCCGCAACGCTGAGGCGACAACAACCGTGTCCCGCGTCACGGTTCACGCGATTGGTGCGTTCGCACCCGCGGCTCTATGTGAACTACCGCCAGCGCGCCGCCGGGTGACCGAATACAGTTTCGCGATGTCACCCGAACTGGACTCATTCACGCTGGCCACCTGGGAATCCGCCACTGCCGGCGCCGGCGCGCTGTCGGTGATGCTGGTCGAACTGGATGATTTCGAGCGCTACTGCGACAACTATGGCCCGGAGGCCGGCGAGGTCCTGCTGGGGCGGATCGGCGCCTTGATCCGCGGCAGCGGGCTGTCGCGGGCCGACCGGGCAGGGCGCCTGGCCGCCGCTGAATTCCTGATCGTGCTACCGGGGGCCACCCTGGAGACCGCGCAGGTCCCGGCCGAACGCATACTACGGGCGGTCCGCGATCTGGAAATCCCGAATCGCGGCTCGACGGTGTCGAATTACGTGACCGTGAGTATCGGCGCCGCCTCGTGCCGGCCGCTGCCCGGCGATTCCATGATCACACTGATCGAGGCCGGGACCAGCGCGCTGTGGACGGCCAAGCGGCGGGGCCGCAACCGGATCGCCGCGTATGAATTGAGCCCGAGGCTGGCTGCCGAGGAGGCAGTTTCGGGCAACAGGCATGTAGGCTGATACACAATGGCTTTGCTACACTTAACAATAGCCGACTATTCCGGCTGCAAAGAGGCTCGCAAGACGATGACTGCTGCCACGAGGACAGGGCTCGCGATCACGGGCGTCATGGCTATGGTTCTGGGGGCCGTACCGGCGATGTGCGCAACGACCCACGGTGGCCATCATCGCCGGCACATGGCGACCTCGCTATCGGCCGATGACCCGGGCCTGAAGTCGGCGGCGGCCTACGTGGTCGACCAGGGCGATTCGTCGGTGTGGTATTCGCACAATGCGAACGTCGCCTCGCCGATCGCCTCCATCACCAAGCTGATGACGGCCCTGGTCGTGGCCGATGCCCACCTGCCCCTGGATGAAGTGCTCGAGGTGAGCCCGGAAGACCGCGCCGTCGGCAAGGGCGCGTTTTCGCGCCTGGCCGTCGGCACGCGACTGACCCGCGGCGACCTGCTGCATCTGGCCCTGATGTCTTCCGAGAACCGGGCGGCCCACGCCCTGGGCCGCAACTATCCGGGCGGCGTCCCGGCGTTCGTGAAGGCCATGAACGCCAAGGCACAGAGCCTCGGCATGACGTCCAGCCATTTCGTCGAGCCGACGGGGCTGTCCTGCGACAACGTGGCGAGCCCCGCGGATCTGTCACGGCTGGTGATGGCGGCGGCGCAGAATCCGACCATCCGTGACTTCTCTACCGACACCGAGCACAGCGTCCGTATCGGCCGCCGCATGGTGGAATTCCGCACCACCGATGCCCTGGTGCGCAATCCGGGCTGGAACATCATCGTGCAGAAGACCGGCTACATCACCGAGGCCGGGCGCTGCCTGGTGATGCAGGCGGTGATCGGTGGCCGCAACGTCGTCATCGTGCTGCTCAATTCCTTCGGCAAGTACACCCGCGTCGCCGATGCAGTGCGCATGCGCAAGTGGATCGAGACGCGCATGAGCGAGCACACGGCCGCGCACGTCGTCGCCAGCACCAATTCCTAAAAGCTCAAGCCCTATGAGTCCGGGGCCATGTGACCCCACAGGCTGCGGAACGCCATGTCGGTGAAGGCTTTCGCATCGCCCCACTTGGCTTCGTAGGCGGCCGCGGGATTCTTCGCCACCACTTCCTGCACGCCCAGACCCTGACGCAGCATCTTCTGCAGCTGCCCGCTGATGTTCGAGTACATCTGCTGCTGGGCGACCAGATCGGCCCGGGTCAGCACCGGCCCGTTGGCCGGGACGATCCTGGTCTCATCGTTCGCGACGCCGACCAGAGTGCGGATGCCATCGATGAGACCGACAATCCAGCCGTTGCTTCGAATGTCGATGACCGGCCAACCCGCTGCCGAGACCGGGCCCCCGGTGACCAGCACGTTCGACTTCTTGAAGTAGACGTAGAGGTCGCCGTCAGTGTGCGCCTGCATCAGGTAGCCGTACTGCACCGGCTCATCGCCGAACTGGATCTCCTTAGAATCGTAGAAGAACGTGTCGTTGGGCCGGGCCTTCGCCGGCAGCGGTCCGTAGGGCGTGTTCTGGGGCGGTACCGGATTCGCATACTGCAACCACAGGCGGGTGTTTTCGTGGGCAATGATCTTGGCGCCCTGCAGATGCGTGTTCGAACCGGTCTGGTCGGGGTGCCAGTGAGTATTGAACAGCGTGTGGATCCTGGCAGCACGGGTGGCGTCGGCCACCTGCTTGAGCAGGTCACGCGAGCCGGCCTCGGGGCCTCCGTCGACGAGGGCGACTCCGGTGGGGTCGCGGCAGGCGACGACGTTGGCGCCGCCGGAGACGAGCAGCCACAGGTTATCGCTGAGCTTCTGCGCCGCTGGGGCGGCAGTGCCCGCGGCCAGGGCGGGGTGCAGGCGCGCCCAGGCGGCCACCGCGGCCCCGGACATCGCGGTCTTGATAAAGCTTCTGCGGTCGGCAGAACGTGTCATGTTGGCCCTTCCACCAGGCTTGTTCGGGGTCCTCGCGGACCTCATATAGCTACGGGGCCCGCACGTTGACTGAACACGGCAGGCTTGGCAATGGGGAGGACCCCCGCAAGATGGCGTTTCGGAAACCGTCCATGGCGTGCCGGGTGCAGTGCGTAACACTGGTGGCACAGTCCATGAAGTTGCCCGGACTCCCGGGGGCGTGAAGGCGGTATCATAGGGGTGCTGGAACCCGGCACAGAGGCCGGTTCCCGAGTGTAAACAGGACTTTGCGAAGGCGAGATCGATGCGACAACCACTGTTGGGACGGGTTCTGCTGACGGCCGGGATCTGTGGCCTCACGGTCCTCGGCGGCCTCGCGGCCGGCGCCAGGGCCGCCTCCGGCGGCGCGCCGGCGGTGGCGCCCGCGGCGGCACCGGAGGCCGGCACGGCGCAGCCCCCGGACAAGCACTGGGCGTTCCTCAAGCAGTACTGCAGCAAGTGTCACAACGCCGAGGACTGGGCCGGCGGCATCGCCTTCGACACCATGACCCCCCAGGACATTCCGGGCGACGCCAAGATCTGGGAACACGCCGTCGCCAAGCTGCGCGGTCGGCTGATGCCCCCGGCGGGCAATCCGCAGCCGCCGAAGGACGACGTTCACGGCTTTGTCTCCTACATGGAGGACTCGCTCGATGCAGCGGCCGCCCACCAGGTGGACGCGCCGCGCGTGGCCCTGCATCGCATGAACCGCACCGAGTACGCCAACGCGGTGTGGGAACTGCTGCGCGTGAGGGTCAATGCCAGCCAGATCCTGCCCCCCGATGACGAGAGCGACGGCTTCAACAATGTGGCCAACGTGCTGCAGGTGTCACCGGCATTCGTCGATGCGTATATCTCCGCCGCGCGCCAGGTGGCCATCGCGGCCCTGGGCGACCGCAATGCCAAAGCCGTCGGCGTCCAGTTCGCTGTTGATCCCGGTGTCGCGGGCAACCAGGAGTTCCATGTCGATGGGCTGCCGCCGGGTACTCGCGGCGGCACCGCGGTGGTCTACAACTTCCCGGCCGACGGCACCTATGAACTCTCCATCGGTAACCTCGCCGGGGCGTTGTGGGTCACCAACATGGAGTTCAAGAACAATGTGATTGCCACCTACGACGGCAGGAAGTTCTTCGACACCAATATCGGCGGTGAAGAGGATCTGAAGTCCATCGACCAGAAGCAGGATCCGGCCGTCGACGCCATCAACGCCCGTCTCAAGCGCATCAAGTTCAAGGCCACCGCCGGCCCGCACACCGTCGCCGTGACCTTCGTGCAGCGCACGATGGCAGCGTCCGAGGACCGCCTGGAGTCCCCGGTGCCGGGCGGGATCCAGGATCGCATGCTGCGGATCGGGAGTTTCGAGATCAAAGGTCCCTACGACATCACCGGTATCAGCGACACCCCGAGCCGCGAGCGGGTGTTCGTCTGCAAGCCGAAGTCCGAAGCGGACGAGGAGCCCTGTGCGCACGAGATCATCAGCCGCCTGGCCGAGCGCGCCTTCCGTCGCCCGGTGACCGATGCGGATCTGGCGCCGCTGATGCAGTTCTATGCCAGCGGTCGCAAGAGCGGCGATTTTGAAGAAGGCGTCCGCCGCGCCATGACGGCGTTGCTGGCCAGCCCGAACTTCCTGTACCGCGCAGAAACCGGCAAGCCGGCGCAGGCGGCCGAGGGGGCCAAGCCCGCCGCCGTGAGTCCGGTGGTCGATGCCCCGGCCCCCGGCGCCACCCCCCTGACCGATGGCGAACTCGCCTCGCGCCTGTCGTTCTTCCTGTGGAGCGCGCCGCCCGACCAGGAGCTGCTGGCGCTCGCGAACCAGGGCAAGCTGCACGATCCGCAGGTGCTCAAGGCGCAGGTCACCCGCCTGCTGCAGGATCCGCGGGCCACCACCCTGGCGACGAACTTCGCCTTCCAGTGGCTGGACGTGCAGCGGCTGGATGAGATCAAGCCCGATGCCAATCTGTTCCCGTATGTCATCGACCCGCGTGATGACTACCGTACGGAACTGAAGCTGTTCGTGGACAGCGTGTTCCGCGAGGATCAGCCGGTCACCAACCTGCTGACCGCGAACTACACTTACCTGAACCAGCGGCTGGCCATGCTCTACGGCATCACCACCGTCAAGGGTGACCAGTTCCGCCGTGTGACGCTGACCGACTCGGCCCGCTGGGGTCTGCTCGGCAAGGGCGCGATGCTGATGGGAACCTCATACCCGAACCGGACCGCACCGGTGCTGCGGGGCCAGTGGATCCTCGAGCGCATCACCGGCACACCGCCGGCGGCACCGCCGCCGGCGGTACCGTCGCTGAAGGAAAACAAGACCGGCGAGAAGGCGGTAACCGTGCGCGAGATGATGGCTCGGCACCGCGACCGCCCGAGCTGCTTCGCCTGCCACGGCATCCTCGATCCGTTGGGCCTCGCCCTTGAGAATTTCGATGCGGTCGGCCGCTGGCGTGCCAAGGACCGGATGGCCGGCACCGTGATCGACGCTTCGGGCGTGCTGCCGGATGGCACCAAGATCTCCGGGGTGGATGACCTGCGCAAGGCGCTCGCCTCCGATCCGTTCCAGTTCGTGCAGACCATGACCATCAAGCTGATGACCTACGGTCTGGGTCGCGGCATCGACTACCAGGACATGCCCACGGTGCGCGCCATCGTGCGCGAGAACGCCAGGCAGGATTACAGGTTCAAGGAGCTGATCATGGACATCGTGACCAGCACCCCGTTCCAGATGAGAAGTGACCAGGCGGCAGCGCCGGCTTCCTCAACCAAGACCGCCGCCCTGATCCGCTAGGTTAGCGAGGATATCGACATGTTCATCACCAAGAAGCATCTGTCCCGCCGCACCATGCTCAAGGGGGCCGGGGTTTCACTGGGCCTGCCGCTGCTGGACGCGATGATTCCGGCGGGCACCGCACTGGCCGACACCGCGGCCGTCGCGCCGCCGCGCATGGGCTTCGTCTACTTCCCGCATGGCGCGGTGATGAGCAACTGGGTTCCCACTGCCACGGGCACCGACTTCAAGATCTCCCCGATCCTGGAGCCGCTGGATCCGTACCGGCAGTACATGACCATCGTCAGCGGCCTGCGCAACAAGGCCGGCGAAAGCCCCGCGCCGCACGCCATCATTGCCGGCACCTGGCTCACCTGCCTGCATCCGCCGTCGAGCCAGCAGCCGCATGTGGGTCCCTCGGCGGACCAGGTGGCGGCCAAGTACATCGGCCAGGACACCCCGCTGCCGTCGATCGAACTGGCCGGTGAGGGCGGTGGTGGCGCCTGCGATCCCTCCTTCGGCTGTGCGTATTCCGGGACGATTGCGTTCCGCACCGGCGAGCAGCCGCTGCCCATGGACAACAACCCGCGCGCGGTCTTCGCGCGCATGTTCGGACTGGGCGATACCGCCGAGCAGCGCCACGAGATCACGCAGGAGACCGGCAGCGTCCTGGATTACGTGCAGGAATCCGCCAAGAACATGCAGCAGAGCCTGGATCCGGCGGACCGGCGCATGGTCAGCGACTACATGGATTCGGTGCGCGAGGTGGAGCGGCGCGTGCAGAAGATGATGGCCAAGGAAGGCACGGGCGTGAAGCTGCCGAACGCGCCGGATGGCGTACCGGATGATTTCGCGAAAATGCTCGACACCATGTTCGACATGATTGCGCTGGGCTGGCAGTCCAACACCACCCGCGTCGCCTCCTTCATGATCGCGAAGGAAGTGAGCATGCGCACCTATCCGAACCTGTCGATCACGGATGCGTTCCATCCGCTGTCGCATCATCAGAACGACCCGGCGAAGCTGGAAAAGCTGACCCGCATCCAGAACTTCCACACCAAGGCGTTCGGACGCTTCGTGAAGCGGCTGGCCGAGACCCCGGATGGCAACGGCAATCTGCTCGACCATTCGATCATTCTGTACGGCAGCAACATGAGCAACAGCGACATGCACAACAATGACCCGCTGCCGAACGTGGTGATGGGCCATGGGTACGGCAAGATCAAGGGCGGCCAGCATCTGCACTACCCCCAGGACACGCCGCACGCAAACCTGCTGCTGACGCTGCTCAACCGCGGCGGCATCCCGGTGACCTCGCATGGCATCAGCAGCGGCACGCTTGCGGAGATCTAGAAGATGACGCTGCGAGGGGGAACCGGGATCCGCGCCGCGATCGCGGCACTGCTGGTGAGCGTGACGCTCGGCGGCATCGCGCACGCTGCGGATGACTCACTCGCAGCGCTGGTGCGGGCCAAGGACCATGAGGGTGCCGTTGCGCTGCTGGCCAAGGGTGCCGACGGCAAGTCCAAAGAGGTCGACGGGACCTCGGCACTGATGTGGGCCTGCTACAACGGTGATGCCGATCTGGTCGAACGCCTCATCAAGGCCGGCGCCGAGGTAGCGGCGGTCAATGACTACGGCGCCTCGGCACTGCAGGTGGCGGCGGTGGCCGCCGATCCGCGCATCATCAAGGATCTGCTCAAGGCCGGCGCGAACCCGGACTCCCCCAATCCCGAAGGTCAGACCGCGCTGATGATCGTGGCGCGCTCCGGCAACGTGGCCTCCGCCAGGCTGCTGCTGGATGCGGGCGCGACCGTGGATGCGCGCGAACAGTGGGGCGACCAGACCGCGCTCATGTGGGCGGCCTCCGAGTCGCACCCGGAGATGATCAAGCTGCTGATCGATCATCACGCCGACGTGAATGCCCATGGCGCCATTCGCGACTGGCAGCGCCGCGTGACCGCCGAAGGGCGCCCCAAGAATGAAAATCACGGCGGCTTCACGCCGCTGATCTATGCGGCCCGGGTCGGCTGCATCGAGTGTGCGAAAGTGCTGCTCAAGGGGCACGCCGACATCAACCTGGCGGACCCGGACGGCGAGACCGCGCTGCTGATCTCGCTGATCAACATGCATTTCGATTTCGCAGCCGCGCTGGTCAACGCCGGTGCCGACGTGAACCGCTGGGACTTCTGGGGCCAGACGCCGCTGTACGCCGCCATAGACATGGCGACGCTGCCGGCCGGCGGCCGCCCGGACCTGCCTTCCGAGGACAAGACGCTGCCGCTGCAGGTCGCGGAACTGATCCTCAAGGCGGGCGCCAATGTGAACGCGCAGCTGAAACTGCGGCCACCGTACCGCAACGGTGTGTTCGACCGCGGTGGCGACCAGGTGCTCGCCACCGGCGCCACACCGCTGCTGCTGGCCGCGAAATCCGGCAACAACGATGCGCTGCGGCTGCTGCTGAAATATCACCCGATGGTGGACCTGCCGAATGCCGAGGGCGTGACCCCGCTGATGGCGGCGGCCGGCATGGGCCACAGCTTCAATCCCACCCGCGGCCGGTACAAGACCGACGAGCAGGCGGTGGAGGGCGTGAAGCTGCTGCAGGCGGCCGGGGCGAGAATAGATGGAGCGGCACGGGACGGCCTGACGGCGCTGCATGCCGCCGCCTCCCATGGCTGGGACGGCACGGTGAAGCTGCTGGTCGCCGCCGGGGCGCCCCTGCAGCCCACGGACCGGCTGGGCCTGCGTCCCATCGACTACGCGGCGGGCCGGCAGCCACGGGCCTTCCTGGAGCCCGAGCACGTGCCCAACGACTCCACCGTGAAGCTGCTGACGCAGTACATCGTGGCCTCCACGGGCCAGCAGCCGCTGGTGTTCGCGGGCAACTTGAACAAGTCCACCCAGGGCACCGGAGGTGCCGGTGGAACGTCGCTGCGGCCCGGGGCTGCCGATGCCGCCCGGCCGCCTACCGGCGCGCCGGTGGGTGCGCCGGTAGGC
>FTHB01000159.1_pt1 | contig 10231 bp, 9 predicted proteins | sample 1640851 | NCBI WGS metagenome assembly FTHB01 (sample SAMEA3914788, study PRJEB12502) | metagenome | biome: forest; material: soil | place: Canada | collected 2011-07-03 | depth 0.1 m
CTGCGCGAGGACGGCTACGAGACCATCATGGTCAACTGCAACCCGGAGACGGTCTCGACCGACTACGACACCTCCGACCGCCTGTACTTCGAGCCGCTGACGCTGGAAGACGTGCTGGAGATCGTCGACAAGGAAAAGCCCACCGGCGTGATCGTGCAGTACGGCGGCCAGACGCCGCTGAAACTCGCCCTGGGCCTGGAGGCCGAGGGCGTGCCCATCATCGGCACCTCGCCCGACATGATCGACGCCGCGGAAGACCGCGAGCGCTTCCAGAAGCTGCTGCACGAGCTGGGCCTGCGCCAGCCGCCCAACGCCACCGCGCGCACCGAGCCGGAGGCGCTGGAGAAGGCGCAGGCGCTGGGCTACCCGCTGGTGGTGCGTCCCTCGTACGTGCTGGGCGGCCGTGCGATGGAAATCGTCCACGAACAGCGTGACCTCGAGCGCTACATGCGCGAAGCGGTCAAGGTGTCGAACGACTCGCCCGTGCTGCTGGACCGCTTCCTCAACGACGCGATCGAATGCGACGTGGACTGCATCGCCGACAGCGCCGGCCGCGTGTTCATCGGCGGCGTGATGGAGCACATCGAACAGGCCGGCGTGCACTCGGGCGATTCCGCCTGTTCACTGCCGCCGTACTCGCTGTCGCAGGCGACCGTCGACGAGCTCAAGCGCCAGACCGCCGCGATGGCCAAGGCGCTCAACGTCATCGGCCTGATGAACGTGCAGTTCGCCATCCAGGAAAAGGACGGCCAGGACGTCATCTTCGTGCTGGAAGTGAATCCGCGCGCCTCGCGCACCGTGCCCTACGTGTCCAAGGCCACCGGCATCCAGCTGGCCAAGGTCGCCGCGCGCTGCATGGTGGGCCAGACGCTGCAGCAGCAAGGCATCGCGAAGGAAGTGACGCCGCCTTACTTCAGCGTGAAGGAAGCGGTCTTCCCCTTCGTGAAGTTCCCCGGCGTGGACACCATCCTCGGTCCCGAGATGAAGTCCACGGGCGAGGTGATGGGTGTCGGCAAGACCTTCGGCGAGGCCTTCGTGAAGAGCCAGATGGGCGCCGGCACCAAGCTGCCGAAGCCCACCGATGCCGAAGGCAAGCCCACGGGCAAGGTCTTCCTCACCGTGAAGAACAGCGACAAGCCGCGCGCGGTCGAAGTCGCGCGCCAGTTGCACGCCATGGGCTTTCCCATCATCGCCACCAAGGGCACGTCGGCGGCCATCAACGGCGCCGGCATCCCCTGCGAGACGGTGAACAAGGTGACCGAGGGCCGCCCGCACGTGGTCGACATGATCAAGAACAACGAGATCGTGATGGTGGTGAACACGGTGGAGGAACGCCGCAACGCCATCGCCGACTCGCGTGCCATCCGCACGTCCTCGCTGCTCGCGCGCGTCACGACCTTCACCACCATCGCCGGCGCCGAAGCCGCGGTGGAAGGCATGAAGTCCATGGACGACCTCGACGTCATCTCCGTGCAGGAGATGCACGCGCAGCTGGCGGCCTGATCGCCGTGCGCGGACCCGTCCGGAGCGTGGAGGTCGCCGCCTGGTCCGGTTCGCCCGGCCAGGCGGAATGGATCGCGGCGCTGGAGGCCGGGGAAGTGCTGTACTTCCCTCGGCTTGCGTTCGAGCTCTCGCCCGCCGAACAGGCGCTGATGCAGCCCGGCCTGCTGGCCGAGGGCGTGCGCAACATCAGCCTGGATCCGACCGGACGGATCAAGGGCGTCGCCGGCGGGCCGGAAGTGGAGGCGCAGGTCGCCTCGCTGGTCGGCCGCTTCGCCGTGCAGGCGCGCTCGCTGTGCCGCGGGTTGTTCCCCGCCTACGACCGGCACCTGCGCCCCGCGCCCACCAGCCTGCGGCCCACGCAGGTGTCCACGCGCAAGCAGTCCGTGCGTGCCGACGACAGGCGCATGCACGTCGACTCGTTTCCCTCGCGCCCGAACTACGGCGAGCGGATCCTGCGCGTGTTCACCAACATCAATCCGCATGGCGAGCCGCGCGTGTGGCGCGTGGGCGAGCCGTTCGAGGACGTGGCCCGGCGCTTCCTCCCTGCGGCGAAGCCGTACTCCGGCTGGCAGGCGAAGCTGCTGCACGCCATGAAGGTGACGAAGTCGCTGCGCAGCGAGTACGACCACCTCATGCTGCAGCTGCACGACCGCATGAAGGCGGACGAGTCCTACCAGCGTGACGGTCCGCAAACCACGATGGAATTCCCTCCGGGAAGCACCTGGGTCTGCTTTTCCGACCAGACCGTGCACGCCGCGATGGCGGGCCAGTGCATGCTGGAACAGACTTTCCACCTGCCGGTGATGCACCAGTACGACGTGCAGGCCAGCCCGCTCGCGATCCTGACCCGCCTGGCGGGTCACCCGCTTGCCGGTGCGCCGCTGCCGCCGGCCAAGGCATAATTGCGTCATCCACCGCCGTGCGGAAACGCCCGGCGGTTTGCTTTTGGAGACACCGAGTGGCCACCATTCCCATCACCACCCGCGGCGCCGAGAAGCTCAAGGCCGAATTGCACCGCCTGAAGACGGTCGACCGGCCGGGCGTCATCCAGGCCATCGCCGAGGCGCGCGCGCAGGGCGACCTGTCCGAGAACGCCGAGTACGACGCGGCCAAGGACCGCCAGGGCTTCATCGAAGGCCGCATCCGCGAGCTGGAAAGCAAGCTGGCCGCCGCGCAGGTCATCGACCCGTCCTCGCTGGACGCCGGCGGCCGCGTGGTCTTCGGCTGCACCGTCGAACTGGAAGAGCAGGACAGCGGCGAGACCGTGAAGTACCAGATCGTCGGCGAGGACGAGGCCGACCTGAAGCAGGGCCTGATCAACGTGTCCAGCCCGATCGCGCGCGCGCTGATCGGCAAGGAAGAGGGCGACACCGCCGAAGTGCAGGCGCCGGGCGGCACCAAGCGCTACGAGATCGTCGCCGTCAACTACATCTAGAGCAGATGGCCTGGAAGGCACGCCTTGCGCTGCTGGCCGCGGCCCTCTGGTGGGGCAGCCTGGGCGCGATCGGCTTCCTGGCCGTGCCGCTGCTGTTCGCGAACGCGGCCTCGCCTGCCATCGCCGGCAATCTCGCCGGCCACCTGTTCGGCGGCCAGTCCTGGCTGAGCCTGGCTTGCGGCGTCGTCCTGCTCATGTCGGCGCGCAACGAAGAGGGCACGCCGACCCTGGGCTGGGGTCGCGGCGCCGTGGGTTTCGTGCTGGCGGGCATGCTCGCCGCGCTGCTGCAGGAGTTCGCCATCGCGCCGCGCATCCTGGCGCGCGAAAACCTGGCGCTGTGGCACGGCGCGGGCACCGCGGCCTACGCGGTGCAGTGGCTGTGCGCGCTCGTGGTGCTGTGGAAGCTGGGCTCCGGTGCCGCGCGCGCTTGAGGCTCGCCTGGCCCCGCGTCACTCCGCCCGCGTCTTCTTCACCGATTTCTGCTTGGGCTTGGACTTCTTCACGATGCCACCGGTCGTGAGCCGCTGGTTGCCCAGCACGCGCACCCGCTTGACCTCGGGGCGCTGGCCGCCGCGGCTGGAGTTCTTGATGACCTTGAACTCGCGCGGTCCCGGCTTGCGGTCCTCGTCTTCGGCCCTGGCCTTCTTCGGCTTCGGCCGCCACAGCACCAGCAGCTTGCCGATGTGCTGGATGGGCGCCGCGCCGAGCGTGTCGCACAATTCCTGGAACATCGCTTCGCGCTGCTCGCGATCGTCGCCCAGCACGCGGACCTTGATCAGCGCGTGCGCGTTGAGGGCGGCATCGGTTTCCTTCTTGACGGCGGGCGTGAGGCCGTCGTTGCCGATCATCACCACGGGGTCCAGGTGGTGGGCTTCGGCGCGGTGCGCCTTGCGCTCGGCGACGCTCAGTTGAATTGCAGGCATCCGTCTATTATCGACTTCCGATGAAAGTCCGCACCCAAAGCAAGAAGGTCACCAAGTCCTGGTTGAACGACCACGTCAACGACCCGTACGTGAAGCTCGCCCAGAAGGAGGGCTATCGCGCCCGCGCGGCCTACAAGCTCAAGGAGATCGACGAAACCCTGCACCTCATCAGGCCCGGTCACCTGGTGGTCGACCTCGGCTCGACGCCGGGAGCCTGGAGCCAGTACGTGCGGCGGAAACTCGCGCCCGAGGGCGCTGCCGCCGGCGTCCTGGACGGGCAGATCCTGGCGCTGGACATCCTGCCCATGGAGCCGATCGAGGGCGTCACCTTCCTGCAGGGGGATTTCCGCGAACCCGAGGCCGCGCAGCGGCTCGAGGCGGCGCTGGCCGGCCGCAAGGCCGACGTCGTGGTCTCGGACATGGCGCCCAACCTGTCCGGCGTCGCGTCCTCGGACTCGGCGCGCATCGCACACCTGGTGGAGCTGGCCGTGGAATTTGCCCGCATGCACATGAAGCCGGAGGGCGCCCTCGTGTGCAAGGTTTTCCACGGCAGCGGCTACAGCCAGCTGGCGAAGTTGTTCAAGGAACAATTCCGCACCGTGAAGCCTCTGAAGCCCAAGGCCTCGCGCGACAAGTCGTCCGAAACCTTCCTGGTCGGCATCGGCCTCAAGCCGGCCCGATAAGTGGGGTCCCGTCCTGCACGAACGGCACCTGTGCTCCTATGGAGCACGTAGCAAAAATAGATCGTTCGCCTGCTTGAAACCCCTAGAATGGGCAGCAACTGGCTCAGGTGATGAGCCACATGGGCCAATCCGTCCCGGAGATTTCTTTTGAACAATCAGTGGTTTTCCAAGATCGCCGTCTGGCTGGTGATCGCACTGGTGCTTTTCACGGTGTTCAAGCAGTTCGACACGCGTGGCACCGCCGGTGCTTCCGTGGTCGGCTACTCGGATTTCCTGGAGCAGGTCCGCAACAAGCAGATCAAGAACGCCGTCATCCAGGAGGGTCAGGGCGGCACCGAGATCGTCGCGATCACGAACGATGACCGCAAGGTGCGCACCACCGCCACCTACCTCGATCGCGGCCTCGTCGGCGACCTGATCAACAACGGCGTCAAGTTCGACGTCAAGCCGCGCGAAGAAGGCTCCCTGCTCATGACGCTGCTCGTGAGCTGGGGCCCGATGCTGCTGCTGATCGGCGTGTGGATCTACTTCATGCGCCAGATGCAGGGCGGCGGCAAGGGCGGCGCCTTCAGCTTCGGCAAGAGCAAGGCCCGCATGCTCGACGAGAGCAGCAACCAGCTCACGTTCTCGGACGTCGCCGGCTGCGACGAAGCCAAGGAAGAAGTCAAGGAAGTCGTCGACTTCCTGAAGGACCCGCAGAAATTCCAGAAGCTGGGCGGCCGCATTCCGCGCGGCCTGCTGCTGGTCGGCCCCCCGGGCACCGGCAAGACCCTGCTGGCCAAGGCCATCGCCGGCGAGGCCAAGGTGCCGTTCTTCTCGATCTCCGGCTCGGACTTCGTCGAGATGTTCGTCGGCGTGGGCGCGGCCCGCGTGCGCGACATGTTCGAGAACGCCAAGAAGAACGCCCCCTGCATCATCTTCATCGATGAAATCGATGCGGTCGGCCGCCAGCGCGGCGCCGGCCTCGGCGGCGGCAACGACGAACGCGAGCAGACCTTGAACCAGATGCTGGTCGAGATGGACGGCTTCGAGACCAACCTGGGCGTGATCGTGATCGCCGCGACCAACCGCCCGGACATCCTGGACGCCGCCTTGCTGCGCCCGGGCCGCTTCGACCGCCAGGTCTACGTGACGCTGCCGGACATCCGCGGCCGCGAGCAGATCCTGAACGTCCACATGCGCAAGATCCCGATCGGCCAGGACGTCAACGCCGGCATCATCGCGCGCGGCACGCCCGGCATGTCAGGCGCCGACCTCGCCAACCTGTGCAACGAGGCCGCCCTGATGGCCGCCCGCCGCAACGCGCGCGTGGTGGAGATGCAGGACTTCGAGAAGGCCAAGGACAAGATCATCATGGGCCCGGAGCGCAAGTCCATGGTGATGCCGGAGGAGGAGCGCAGGAACACCGCGTACCACGAGTCCGGCCACGCCATCATCGGCAAGCTGCTGCCCAAGTGCGACCCGGTGCACAAGGTCACCATCATCCCGCGCGGCCGCGCGCTGGGCGTGACCATGAGCCTGCCCGCGCAGGACCGCTACAGCTACGACCGCGAGTACATGCTCAGCCAGATCAGCATGCTGTTCGGCGGCCGCATCGCGGAAGAGGTGTTCATGCACCAGATGACCACCGGCGCGTCCAACGACTTCGAGCGGGCCACCCACCTGGCGCGCGACATGGTGATGCGCTATGGCATGTCCGATGCGCTGGGCCCCATGGTCTACGCCGAGAACGAGGGCGAGGTCTTCCTGGGCCGCTCGGTCACCAAGACCACCAACATCTCCGAGCAGACCATGCAGAAGGTCGACCTCGAGGTGCGCCGCATCATCGACGAGCAGTACTCGCTGGCGCGCAAGCTCATCGAGGACAACAGCAACAAGATGCACGTGATGGCCAAGGCGCTGCTCGAATGGGAAACCATAGACGCCGAGCAGATCGACGACATCATGGCCGGCAAGGAGCCGCGTCCGCCCAAGGACTTCACGCCCCGCACGCCCAGCTCGGGCGGCACCGGCGGCCCCACGGTGGGCGCCGATCCGGCGCCGAATGCCGCGTAAAAATCCGGCGCAACCCGGTGAAGGGGCCCTCGAGGCCCCTTTTTCGTGCCTGGGCTGAGGGACAATCCCTTTCATGCACATGCACTGGCAGACCACCCGGTTCGCGATCGCGCTCGAGCGGCCGCGCGTCATGGGCATCGTCAACGTCACGCCGGACTCCTTCTCCGATGGCGGCCGCTTCGCCAGCACGCGCACGGCGCTGGAGCACTGCGAGCAGCTGATCCGCGAAGGCGCCGACATCCTGGATCTCGGCGGCGAATCCAGCCGGCCCGGCATCGCGCCGGTGAGCCTGCAGGAGGAGCGCGCCCGGGTGATGCCCGTCGTGCGCGAGGCGGTCAGGTTCGGCCTGCCGATCTCCATCGACACCTACAAGCCCGAAATCATGCGCGAGGCGCTCGACCTGGGCGTCGACGTCGTCAACGACATCTGGGCGCTGCGCCAGCCGGGCGCGCTGGACGTGGTGGCCGCGCACGCATCGTGCGGCGTGTGCCTGATGCACATGCACGGCGAACCCATGACGATGCAGAGATCGCCGTTGCAGGGCGACGCCGTGCCGCGGGTGCGCGAGTTCCTGCGCGAACGCAGCGACGCCTTGCGCGCGCAGGGCGTGTCTGTCGCACGCATCGCGTGGGATCCGGGCATAGGCTTCGGCAAGACGGTGGAACAGAACTTCGCCTTGCTGGCGCGCCAGCGAGAGCTGCTGCACGACGGCTATCCGCTGCTGGCGGGCTGGTCGCGCAAGTCCTCGCTGGGCCACGTGACGGGCGCGCCCATGCCGGAACGCATGGTGCCCAGCGTGGCGGCGGCGCTGCTGGCGGTGGACAGGGGAGCGGCGATCGTGCGGGTGCACGACGTGCGGGAAACGGTGGCGGCGCTCAAGGTGTGGAGCGCCACCCAGGCGGCCCAGGGCGGCCAGGCAGGAAGCATCACATGAGCAGGACTTATTTCGGCACCGACGGCATCCGCGGCACGGTGGGCCAGCCGCCCATCACCCCCGACTTCGTGCTGCGCCTCGCGCACGCCGTGGGCCGCGTGCTGAGGCGCAGCGAGGAGAGGCCCACGGTCCTGATCGGCAAGGACACGCGCATCTCCGGCTACATGCTGGAGAGCGCGCTGGAGTCCGGCTTCAACTCCGCCGGCGTCGACGTCGTGCTGCTCGGGCCGCTGCCCACCCCGGGCGTCGCCTACCTCACGAAGGCGCAGCGCGCGAGCCTGGGCGCCGTGATCAGCGCGAGCCACAACCCCTTCCAGGACAACGGCATCAAGTTCTTCAGCGCGCACGGCACGAAGCTGTCGGACCAGTGGGAGATCGACGTCGAGGCGGCACTGAAGGAGACGCCGCAGTGGGCCGATTCGGCTTCTCTGGGCAAGACGCGGCGGCTGGAGGATGCGGCGGGCCGCTACATCGAGTTCTGCAAGAGCACCTTCGCGCAGGACCTCACCTTGAAGGGCATGAAGATCGCGGTGGACGCGGCGCACGGCGCGGCGTACCACATCGCCCCCAAGGTGTTCCACGAACTGGGCGCCGAGGTGTACTGCATGGGCTGCTCGCCCGACGGCCTCAACATCAACGACAAGGTGGGTGCGACCCATCCCGAGGCGCTGGTGAACGCGGTGCGCGCGAACCAGGCGGACTTCGGCATCGCGCTCGATGGCGACGCCGACCGCCTGCAGGTGGTCGACGCCGACGGCCGCCTCTACAACGGCGACGAGTTGCTGTACGTGATGGTGATGGACCGCCTCGCGCAGGGCCAGCGCGTGCCCGGCGCGGTCGGCACGCTCATGACCAACATGGCCGTGGAGCTCGCGCTCAAGGGCAAGGACGTGGAGTTCGTGCGCGCCAAGGTCGGCGACCGCTACGTGCTGGAAGAACTGGAGAAGCGCGGCTGGATCCTCGGCGGCGAGGGTTCCGGCCACCTGCTGTGCCTGGACAAGCACACGACGGGAGACGGCCTGATCAGCGCGCTGCAGGTGCTCAAGGCCTGCGCGCGCAGCGGCAAGTCGCTCGCGCAGCTGCTCGAGGGCGTGCGCCTGTTCCCGCAGACGCTGATCAACGTGCGCCTCGCCGCGGGGCAGGACTGGAAGAAGAACGAAAAGCTTTCGTCCGAATGCGAGCGGCTGCAGCGGGAGCTCGATGGCAGCGGCCGCCTCCTCATCCGCGCGAGCGGCACCGAGCCCGTGCTGCGGGTGATGGTGGAAGCGAGCGACGAACAGGTCGCACGCAAGGCCGCAGAACACCTGGCCGAGGTCGTTCGCGCCGGCTGAAGGCGCGCTGCCGCGGCGAGCCGCCCAACGGCGGCATCCGCGCTCCGGGCGGCCATCGCCTGCCAAATCCGCGGGATCCGCGGCGATCTGCATGGATGGACGGCGCCGCGCTGTCGCCTGCCGCAGACATCGACGGTGCGCACCGCGATGACGTGGGCGCACGCTCGTCGCCTTGCCGCGACATAGGAAATCTCTTCCTGTGCACTTCGCGCCGGCAAGGTCTACATTGATCGCATGCGTTGCCTGTCCTGCCTTTCCTGCTTCGTTCGCGCTCTCGCCGCGGGCGTGCTGCTGGCCGCGCTGGCGGCGCCCGCGGGCGCGCAGCTCGTGGCACCGGACTACAAGCTCACCGCGCCCACGTGGATGCTGCCCGTGCCCGCGTGGACCGAGCCGGAGCTCTCCCCGCGCGTGCCTCTCGCCACGCTGGGGCCGGTGCGCCTCGCCGCCGCCGCTTCGAATTCCGGCAGCGGCCTGTCCTTCGAAGCCGGCGAGAAGTGGTTCGCGCGCGCCGGCATCGGCCGCAGCCTGGAGTCCTCCGACCTGATGAGCGTGGGCGGCGGCTACCGCTTCGCCGGCGGCGACGCCTTGTCGATGCAGGTCACGCGCCAGCTGGGGCAGGAGCGCCTGGGCCTGGCGCTGCGCTACGACCTGCGCAGTTCCTACCTGCGGTTCGCGTACGAGCAGCAGATGCACACGCCTGGCGCGGCGGATCGCCTGCGCTTCTCCGCCGGCGTGCGCTTCTGATCAATCCCAGAAGGGCTGCGCGTCTTCGGCCGTCCTGCGGCAGGCGCGTTCGCAATCGGCCGCGAGGCCCTGTTCGCGCGCGGCGAGCCAGCCGGCCGCGAACCACGCGCGGCCGTCCGCGGCGGCGTGCTGCGTGAACATCTGCTGCCCCGCGACCGCGTCCTGGTAGGCGCCGAGCGCGTCCTGCAAGTCCTTCAGCGAAGCGACGTAGCGGTCGACCTCCTTGCCGTCGAACAGCGGCCGCACGAGTTCGCTCAGGTAGCGCAGGCGCTTCAGGCGCTTGCGCACCTGGTGGCGCTCCTCCTGCGGCAGCGCGCGGAAGCGCCGGCCCTCGCGCAGCGTCTTGCGATGCAGCTTGCGCAGGTGCGCGCGGGCGTCCTTGCGCGCCGCCTTGAGCCCGCCGGGCTCGCTGGCGCGCAGCTCCTGCACGAGCCCCACCAGGCGCAGCAAGGGGAGCTGGAATTCGGTGGAGCGCACGGCCGCGGCGACATCGGGCAGCGGCGCGTCCCAGCCGGGAAGCGGCGCGCCGGCGGCCGCGAGTTCCTCGCGCAGCCTGGGCAGCAACGTGGCGCGATCGCGATGTTCGCCCAGCAGGGCGAACACGCCGTGCAGGGGCGCGTCCA
>FTHB01000498.1_pt1 | contig 10231 bp, 13 predicted proteins | sample 1640851 | NCBI WGS metagenome assembly FTHB01 (sample SAMEA3914788, study PRJEB12502) | metagenome | biome: forest; material: soil | place: Canada | collected 2011-07-03 | depth 0.1 m
CAGGGGCGCAGCAGCCGCGCGAGCTGGGCGGGCGGTACCAGCAGGTCCGCCTCGCTCTCGCCGTAGGCGTTGTAGTTGATCGCCTCGCCCAGCTCGCGCAGCGACTGCCGTTCGCTTGCGGTGAGCCCGAGAGCATCCGCCAGCGCGCCGGCCGGCACGGCCAGGCCGTCGCCATACGCGCCGACCACCGCCCAGGCCCGCCTTGCGCCGCCCAGGAAGCGGTCCACCAGGATGCTCGTGCAGGCCTCGGGCGCGGGATCGAGGTGCGGCGCCAGCAAGGGATGCCGCGGCACGGCGCCGGCTTCGTGGTGGTCGAAGTAGGCGACGGCGACGCCCTGGTCCAGCAACGCGTGCAGCGCCTGCAGGTTGCGCTCCATGGAGACGTCCAGCACGGTCACCGTGTCGCCGCTGCGCGCCGCAACGCGGCCCAGCAGCGCGATGTCGCGCTTCACGCCGGTCACGAGCACCGTGTCGCGCGGATCCTCCAGGCGCAGCTGCTGCAGGGCGCAGAGGCCGTCGGCATCGCCGTTGAAGACGTCGTAGTGCGCCACCTACTGCGCCGCGCCTCCGGCTTCGCGCAGCAGGCGGATCACTTCCTCGTCCTCCAGCTGCGGGAAGGACGCGTAGAACTGGCCGACCGCGGCGAAGCGGCGCGGCACGTTGGGACACACCACGTCGTCGGCGTAGCCGCGCACCAGCTTCACGCTTTCTTCCGAGGCCACGGGCACGGCGCAGACCAGCCGCGCGGGCCGGCGCTGCCGTGCGGAATGCAGGGCAGCCACCATCGTCGCTCCGGTGGCGAGACCGTCGTCCACGACGATCACGGTGCGACCCGCCGCCTCGATGGGCGCCCGGCCCGGCGTGTAGAGCTCGCGGCGGCGGCGCAGCTCCTCCAGCTGCATCAGCTTCTGCTCCGCGACATAGGCACTGGTGGCCCCGACGGCGTTGGCGTGCGGGGCCAGGTAGACCCAGCCGGCCTCGTCCACCGCACCGATGGCGAACTCGGGCGCGCCCGGCGCGTGCAGCTTGCGCACGAGCACCAGGTCCAGCTCGCCTCCCAGCCGCCGCGCGACGACGGCCGCGATGGGCACGGCGCCGCGCGGGATGGCGAGCACCAGCGGCCGCTGCCCGCCGTAGGCTGCCAGCGCGTGAGCCAGCTGCTCCGCTGCATCGATGCGATCCTGGAACATGGGTCCTTGCCTGCGGGCTGGGTGACATCCCGCAATCGGGAACGTACACCTTGTGCGCCCCCGCGCCAATCGATTCCGGCCTCCCGCGCGACAGCACGGCCCGGCGCCGCGCCGCCATTGCGCGCGGAACTGGCTTACGCTCCGGACTGTGCCGCCGTCCGGATGGGGACGAGGCGCGTCAGGGAGGACGCATGAACACGATCATCCTGGCCCTGCCCGGGGCCGAGCGCCTGGCCGAAACGCTGGCGCAGCACCTGCACTGCGGCGCCAGCACGCTGGAGCTGCACCGCTTTCCCGACGGTGAAAGCGTCGTGCGCCTGCGCACCAGCGTGGCCGACCAGCGCGTGCTGCTGGTCGCGCACCTGGACCGGCCCGACGAGAAGACGCTGCCCCTCGTGTTCGCCGCCGATGCGGCGCGCGAGCTCGGCGCGAGCGAGCTGGGCCTGGTCGCGCCCTACCTGCCCTACATGCGGCAGGACGACCGCTTCCGCCCGGGGGAAGCAATCACCTCGCGCAGCTACGCGCGCCTGCTGTCCTCCACGGTCGATTTCCTGGTGACGGTGGACCCGCACCTGCATCGCTGGCCGAACCTCGACGCGATCTACACCATCCGCAGCCGCGTGGTGGCCGCCGCGCCAGCCATGGCGGAGTGGATCGCACGCCAGGTCCCGAGTCCCATCCTGGTGGGCCCCGACAGCGAGAGCGAGCAGTGGGTGTCGGACGTTGCCAGGCGCATAGGCGCACCGTGGACCGTCATGCGCAAGGAAAGGCGCGGCGACCGCGATGTGTCGGTGATGCTGCCGCAAGGCGCCGACCCCACCGGCCGCACGCCCGTGCTGGTGGACGACATCATCTCCAGCGGCCACACCATGGCCGCCGCGGCGCAGGTGCTGCGCAGCGCCGGCTGGGGCCGGCCGCTGTGCGTCGCCGTGCACGCGCTGCTGGATCGGGCCGGCGAGGACCTGCTGCATCGCGCCGGGGTCACGCGCATCGCGAGCTGCGACAGCGTGCCGCATCCGACGAACTGCATCGCCGTCGCCGGGCTGCTCGCCGAGGGGGTGCGCAGCCTGCTGCCTGCCTGAAGACCTCGTTGCTATGCGTGCGGCTCGCGCCAGGGCGTCGGGCCTTCGCGTGGCAACTGCACGGGATGCGGCAGGTGTGCGTGCAGTCCGCGCAGCTGGTGTTCCAGGTGCGCGATGCGTTGCAGGTAGCCAAGCAGGAGGCTCACCGTGAAGAGGTCCAGGTCGTAGTGCGTGCGCAGCCGCGCCGCCTCGCGCAAGGGCGGCACGCAACTGGCGCTGAACTGGCGCACGGTCTCCATCTCCGTCGCCAGCGGCACGAGCGCGCCGTAGTCCACCAGCTCGTCGAGTTCGACGATGGTCAGGCTGCACATCTGGGCCAATTCCACCTGGTCGATCCGCCGTTGCGGATCGAGCCAGGTCCAGTCGCTTGCTTCAATGGCCATGGGCATGCTCCGTGGCAACGGTGGCACGCGGGTCGAACTTCGACTCGCGCTTGAGCTCCTCGAACAATTCGCGCTCGCGCGGGGTCAGGCTGGCAGGCACGTCGATGCCCACAATCGCATACAGGTCGCCGCGAGCGCCATGTCCGGTCGCCATGCCGCGGCCCCGCAGGCGCAGCTTACGCCCGGACTGCGTCCCGTGGGGGACTGTCAGCAGCACCGGGCCATCGAGCGTGGGCACCTGCACCTCCGCGCCCAGCGCCGCCTCCCACGGGGCCAGCGCCAGGTCGAACACCAGGTCGTGGCCATCGGGCCGGAAGACCGCGTGCGGCGCCAGGGTGATGTGCAGGTAGATGTCGCCCGCCGGCCCGCCGTTGTGCCCGGGGCCGCCCTTGCCGCGCAGGCGCAGCCGCTGGCCATCGGTGACGCCGGCCGGCACGGTGACGGCCAGCGTGCGCGTGCCGTCCTCGTGCGTGACGTCCAGGTTGACCGTGGTGCCCCGGTGCGCGTCTTCCAGCGAGAGCCGCACGGAGGTCTCGTAGTCCCGCCCGCGCATGGGCACGCTGCGCGAAGCGCCGGCGCGGCCGTGCCCGCGTGCCAGCGCGTCCAGCAGGTCGGACAGGTCGACGTCGGAGAAGGACGCATCGCCGAAGCCTGCCCCTCCGAACTCGTGTTCCCACTGCGGGGGCGGCCGGAACTCCTCGCCGCCGCGCCGGCTGCCCAGCGCGTCGTAGGCAGCGCGCTTCTCGGGATCCTTCAGCGTGGCATACGCCTCGGCCACCTCCTTGAAGCGGGCCTCGGCCTCGGGCTCCTTCGACACGTCGGGATGGTGCTGGCGCGCGAGCTTGCGGTAGGCCTTCTTGATGGCCTCGGCATCGGCGTCCCGCGGCACGCCGAGTGCCGCGTAATAGTCCTTGTACTTCATGGAAAGTCCTGGACTCCGTGGGAGTCCGGGTACTTTACCGGACCCGCAGGTCGAATGCCTGCTGCAGGCCCGCGAGATCGGTGATGCGCACGTGCTTCTTGTCGACCTCCAGCAGGCGCTGCTGCGCGAAGGCCGAGAAGGTCCGGCTGACCGTCTCCAGCTTCATGCCCAGGTAGCTGCCGATCTCGGCGCGCGACATGCGCAGGTGGAACTCGCTGGCCGAGTAGCCGCGCGCCTTCATGCGCTGCGAGATGTTCAGCAGGAAGGCGGCCAGGCGCTCCTCCGCGTTCATGCTGCCCAGGAGCATCATGAGGCTGTGCTCGCGCACGATCTCGCGGCTCATGAGGCGCGACAGCACGTGCTGCAGGTCGGCGCTGGTCGCGGCCAGCTCGCTCAGGTGCGCGTACGGGATCGCGCAGATCTCCGCGTCCTCCAGCGCCAGCGCGCTGCTCGCGTGCTTGCCCGCTGCGAGTCCGTCCAGGCCCAGGAGCTCGCCCGCCATCTGGAAGCCCGTGACCTGCTCGCGGCCGTCCCTCAGGTTCAGGGTGGACTTGAAGGTGCCGCTGCGCACCGCGTAGATGAACTGGAAGCGGTCGCCCTCGTGGTACAGCGCCTGGCCTTCCTTGATGCGGCGGCGCGCGAACTTGAGGCCGTCCAGCCGCTCGAGGTCGATGCCGTTCAGGCCGCAGGGCAGGCACAGGTCCTTCAGATGGCAGGTGGAGCACAGTGCCTGCAGCGGCACGAAGCTCTCGTCGACGATGGCGCGTTCTGCGCGTTCGACGAAGCGGATGGGGGCGGTGGGAGCGGGGAGGACGGCGTGCATGGTTCCCTCTTTCTTGTGTGCGTTCGATGCTCAGTGGACGGCTCTGCGGCCCGCGCTGGCGACGGCCTGGGCGAGCTGGTCGAATTCGGTGCTCTTGTCGAGAAAGCGCGCCGCACCTTCCTGCAGGTAGCGCTTGCGGTAACCGGGGGCGGCGTTGTTGCTGAAGACGACGAAGGCGACGTCGGGGTGGGCCGAACGCACGGCCTTCAGGACCTCCAGGCCGGTGCCGCCTTCGAGCTGGACGTCGAGGACCACGACATCCGGATGCGACTCCAGGATGCCGGCGACGCAGCCGTCCGGCGTGGCGGCTTCGCCGACGATGTCCATGTGCGCCGCGCCCAGCATCGAGTTCACGCGCTGGCGGATCTGCCGCGAGTCATCGGCGAGGAACACCCGGATCGAACCGTTCATGGCGGCAAGAATGGCGCAGGCACGTGCGTCGAAACAGAGCCATCGCCTGAAATGCAGGCTCGGAGAACTCCGAATCGGCACCGCCACGACGACTAGGGTCCCTAGGAATCGTCCTAGGCCCGAAGGCGAATGCGGGTTCGCTTGACCCGCCTCAAGTTGCGCGGCGCGCGCCGCGCCACCATGGATGCATCGTTCGAACGGAGAACTCCATGTACAAGCGCATCCTGGTGCCGGTGGACGGCAGCGAAACCTGCGAGAGGGCGCTCGTCGCGGCGCTGCAGCTGGCGCACGAGTCGCAAGGCAGCGTGCACCTGGTGCACGTGCTCGACGAACTGGCCTACCTCACGGGCTATGAATACGGCGGCGACCTGCTGCAGGTCGCGCGCGACTATGCCGGCAAGGTGCTGGCCGACGCATCCGCGATGGCCCGCTCCGCCGGCGTCGCCGCCGATACCAGGTTGATGGAAACACCCGGCGGCCGCCTCGGCGAACTGATCGCGGAAGAAGCGCGCAGCTGGAAGGCCGACCTGGTGGTCGTAGGCACGCATGGACGCCGCGGGGTCTCGCGCGTGCTGCTCGGAAGCGGCGCCGAGCAGGTGCTGCGCCTCGCACCGGTGCCGGTGCTGGCCGTGCGTTCCACCGAGCCGGCCTGAGGGCCGGGTTCCGGCCCGGACTGGCCGCAACCGACGGGCGGCAGCGGGAGAGTCACCGCCGGTTACCAACCTCCTCCTTCCGGCCGGAGGGTTCCGTGAACTTCTACACTGGCGCGGCTTGCCAAGCTCGTCCCGGAGGGGGTACCTTCCCTCCATAAATCGTTGGCGAGAGCAGCAAACATGCGTTGGTTCAAAGGCAATCTGCGCCATAGCATCTATGGCCTGCTGGGGAATCCCGTCCTCCCCAGTGACTCCGTGCTCGAGACGGGAACCGAGGACATCCGCGAAGCCATGCTGGCCCTGCTGGCCGAGTCCGGCGGCCGCCAGTTCGCGAACGTCACGCGCCGGGTGCGCTACGCCAACGACATCCAGGCACTCTGGTACCTGCGCGGGGACGTGCTTGCCGCCCTGGCGACGCTGCAGGGAGAAGCGGCAGCGCGCCAGAAGGTGCAGCGCCTCACATCCATGTTCCAGGGCCTGCTGCCCGTCAGCCTGAATTCGCGTCCCAGTCCGCTCGTGAGCTGAACGCCGGCGGCAGGTCGAAAAAAAGCGCGGGGTCCCCGCGCTTTTTCTTTGGGCCGGTGCCCTAGTGCATGTGGCCCCAGAGCAGGAAGGCATCGCGCCCTTCCGCCGCCAGCGTGACCTGCGCACCCACGGGCAGGCATACCTTGGTCGGGACGTGGCCGAAAGGCAGGCCGGTCAGCACCGGCGCCTTCACCTGCCGGCGCAACCACTCGATCACCGTCTTGAGCTTGAAGCCCTTGTCGTGCGGCACGGGAACCCAGTTGGTGAAATGCCCGAGCACGATCGCCTTCTGCTTCTGCAGAACACCCGTGTAGAGCAACTGCGTGAGCATGCGTTCGATGCGATAGGGATGCTCGTGGACGTCTTCCAGGAACAGGACGCCGCCCTTCACCTGCGGCAGCCAGGGCGTGCCGGCCAGCGCGGACAGGATGGCGAGATTGCCGCCCCACAGCACGCCCTTGGCCTGCAGCGGCTTGTCCACGCGTTCGCTGGCGGGCAGTTGCCAGCCCGCGCCTTCGCCCTGCCCGCTCGCGAGGTCCTCGAAACAAGCCTGCATGATGTCGTCGGGCTCGGCTTCGACGCCGAAGTCCTCGCCGACGGCGGGACCCGACCAGCTCACGCGGCCGGTCTCGGCCAGCACCGCGTTCTGGAAGGCGGTGAAGTCGCTCAGGCCCACGAACTTCGTGCCGCGGTCGATGGCCTTGGCGATCTTCCTGTACGGCAGCGAGGGCAGCAGGCGCGTGAGGCCGTAGCCGCCGCGCGTGATGATGGCGATGTCGGCGCCGCTGGCAGCCGCGCGCTCGATCGCTGCGAGCCGCGTCGCGTCGTCGCCGGCGAATCGCATGTGCGTGGAGAAAACGTCCGGGTCGAGTTCGACTTCGTGGCCCAGGGCCTTGAGGCGCGCGATGCCGCGGCGCACGGCGGCCGTGTTGCGCACGGCACTCGAGGGCGAAAAGATGTAGATGCGTTGCGTCACGCCCGGAAGTATCCCACCGCCTCGCGCGCGATCGCCTCGCCGTGCTCCTGCACGAAGTGGCCGGCCTGCGGCAGCACCATGGGTTCCGGGCAGCCGCGGATCTGCCGGCGCAAGGCCTCCATCACGGGGACGCCCAGCACCGGGTCCTGCGCGCCGATCGCCATGAAGCTCCGGCCGCTCCATTGCGAGGCGAGGAACTCCCGTGCCTGCCGCGAGACGGCGGCCCCATTGGCATCGGTGTGGTCGGGGACCATGGGCGGGAAGGCGCGCGGGGCTGCGCGATGTCCCGCGTCCGGGAACGGCGCGTCGTAGGCCGCGCACTCCTGCGGCGTCAGGTGCGGATTGCCGCGCGCGAACAGGCGGCCCACGTCGAAGCCCGGCTTCTTCGCGCACATCTCGCGCCAGGCGAGGAAGCCGGGACTCAGGGGCGCGTCGCCCGTGCCCAGGACGGTGTTCATCACCAGCAGGCCGCGGTAGCGGTCCGGGTCTTCCATCGGCAAGGTCAGGCCCAGGAGCCCGCCCCAGTCCTGCATCACCAGCACGATGCCGCGCAGGTCCAGGCGCTCCACGAACTCCAGCAGCACCTGGCGATGCCACTCGAACGAGTGCGCGTCGTCGCGCTTGGGCTTGTCGCTCTTGCCGAAGCCGACGAGGTCGGGCGCGACGACCCGCCCGCCCGCCTGCAGGAAGACCGGGATCATGCGGCGGTACAGGTAGCTCCAGGCCGGATTGCCATGCAGGCACAGCCAGGTGAGCGGCGCGTCGCGTGGCCCCTCGTCCAGGTAGTGCATGCGCAAGCCCGCGAGCGCAGGCAGGTCGCTCAGGTAATGCGGCATCCACGGATAGCCCGGCAGGTCGCGGAACCGGTCTTCGGGTGTGCGCAGCGCATCGTCGCGCAAGGGCTGGGCATGCATGCGGGCCTCCTGCCGGCGCTGGCGGAAGAACGCGGCGAGCAGCGTGCCGCATGCATCGGCCAGCACGCCACCTTCGCAGGCGGTCTGGTGGTTCAGGCGCTGCTGCGCGAACAGGTCGACGACCGATCCCGCCGCGCCCGTCTTGGGATCCTGCGCGCCGAACACGACCCGGGCGAGCCGCGCGTGCATCATCGCGCCGCTGCACATCGCGCAAGGCTCCAGGGTCACGAACAGTTCACAGCCATCCAGCCGGTAGTTGCCCAAGGCCTGCGCCGCTTCGCGCAAGGCGCGGATTTCCGCATGCGCCGTCGGATCGTGGCTGCCGACCGGCGCGTTATGCCCGCGGCCGACGATGCGGTCGCCGTGGACGACGACGGCGCCCACGGGGACTTCGCCCGCGGCCAGCGCGAGGCCCGCCTGCGCGAGCGCCTCGCGCATGAAGTGCGCGTCGCGCTCGCCTGGCGTCACTTGGGTTCTTCGGGCTGCGGCCGCGGCTGCTGCATCGCGGCCTCCGCCGCCTTCTGGAACTGCTGCACCTGCTGCTGCGGCGTCATCGTCGTGCCGGGCATGGTGCCGGCGGCCTGCGGCGCGACGCCCGCACTCAACTGCTTCTTCGCCAGCACGCCGACGATGGCGAGCACGACGACGAGTCCCACGATACTGAACACTGCACGCATCACTTGCCCTCCATGCCGAGCCGCTCCATCCAGCCGGCGAGTTCCCGCTCCTGGTCGCCGCCCGCCGCATAGGCGGCATGCAGGGCCTTGTGCGACTCGGGCCGGTGCTGGTTGAGCTTGAGCTTGCACTCCCATTCCACCACGTCGAGGCGGAAGCCGACGATGCCGGCCAGCATCTTGTGCTGGAACTCCTCGCCGAGGTCACGCCACTGTTGCGCGTACGGCGGCTCGTGGTCGCCAATGAGTTTCTTCAGCAGACGGTCCTTGCCGGGCGCGTCTTCCACGAGTTGCGCACGCACCTTGCAATGCACCGCGAGGTAGTTCCAGCTCGGCACGCGCGCCAGGTCGGGATAGATCTTCGGCGAGAGATACGCGTGCGGGCCGAGGAAGGTCACCAGCGCCTGCGGCCGCGCCTGCAGGAAGCGCCAGTGCGGATTGGGCTTGGCGCAGTGGCCCCACAGCACGAAGGCTCCGCCCTCTTCCTCCAGGTGCAGCGGCAGGTGCGTCACGAAGGGAAAGCCGCCGTCGTCGTTGGAAACGAGGCTGGCGAACGCGTGCGCGCGCATCAGGCCCGCGGCGATGGCGGGGTCCTGCGACCGGAACTGGGGCGGCTGGTACATGGGCATCCTCCTCGATGCGACTGTAGCGACTAGCTGCACGGACCGCCGTGCAAATTGCGCATCACTCCGATGCCAGCGGCCAGGTGCGCAACACCTCGTGGCGGGAAAAACCGATGTGGCTCTTGACCAATGCGAATTCGGCGGCGCGAAAGCCGGGCGGGGCTGCGGGTGTGCGGGCCACGTGGTGGCGCGGGTCGTAGGCCAGGGTCATGTGCGGCTCGTAAGCCGGTGGCGGGCGGAAACCCTGGTCGGCCAGGGCGTAGCCGAGGGCGCTGCGCAAGCCGCGCACCGCGTCCAGGCCGGCGGCACCCAGCAGGACGACCGGGGCGCTGGGGGCGGCGAAGGTGGCGACGGCATCGAAGCGGACGTCCAGCGCGGGAACATGCACGGCGTCCGCGGCGCGGCACGCCGCCTCCACCGTCTCTTGGTCCACGTCGTGGCCGACCAGGTCGAGGGTGATGTGCAACCGATCCGGCCCGATGCGCTTGCCCGTCACGCCGTGCGCCGCCAGCAGCCGCGCGGCGAACGCGTCGATGCGGGCGGCGTCTTCGGCGCCCGGGCGCAAGGCGAAGAACCAGGTGTGCCGCGGCTGCGAACCCGGCGCGCGGCGTTGCGGCGGCCGCGCCGGTGCCGGCACGTCCCCGAACAGGTCCCGGGACGGCAAGTCGTTCACTCCCACACCATTGTCAACTGAGGTGCAGGACCTGCATGAACACCGGGCTTTCGCGGCGCCCTTGTTTGCCATACCGTCAGAGATACCGTCATTTCGAAACTATTCTAGGTCGGCGCAGCCTGCCGGTTCCGCGCTCCCGACACGGCCTGCCGGCGGGTGTCCGCCAAGCACCACCCGGACCGCGGCGATCCGGTGCGCATGGCGGAGATCAACGCCGCCCACGACGAAGCCATGGGGGAGGTGCGCTGATGCGCGAGTCACTCCGCCAGGACGCGTCACGCAATCGGCCTCGAAAGAGACCTGCAAGCCTTGGCTTTCCATGGCGTCTCTCCGTAACCATCCACGGGCATTGTCGCGCCGGGCGTGCGGTCCTCCAAGAACG
>FTHB01000278.1_pt1 | contig 10191 bp, 10 predicted proteins | sample 1640851 | NCBI WGS metagenome assembly FTHB01 (sample SAMEA3914788, study PRJEB12502) | metagenome | biome: forest; material: soil | place: Canada | collected 2011-07-03 | depth 0.1 m
CCGAGGCCAGGAAGCGCTCCGAGGACTTCCGGCGCGAGCGCCTGCCCAAGTTCCTGGGCTGGTGCGAGACGGTGCTCCAGCGCAATGCGGGCAACGACAGGCGCGAGCTGCCGCGCCTGGTGGGCGCGCGCCTGACGTATGCGGACCTGTCGTTGTTCCAGGTGGTCGAAGGCCTGCTGTATGCGTTCCCGAAAGCGACGAAGCGCGTGCTGCGCAAGTCACCGCACGTGGCGGCGCTGCATGCCGGCGTGCAGAAGAACAGGCGCCTCGCGGCCTATCTCGCGAGCGAGCGGCGCATCCCCTTCAACGAGCAAGGCATCTTCCGCCGCTACCCCGAGCTCGATGCCTGATCGTCCTGCAGGAACACGACGCCGGGCTTGAGTTCCTCGAACAGCAGGTAGTCGGTGCGCTGCATGCCCAGGTGCAGGTAGGTGGACTGCGCCACGGCGTTCTCGTGCTCCACGTACAGGCGCAGGCCGCAGACGTCGGGTTCGCGCAGCGCGGCCTCGCGCACCTGCCGGTACAGCGCGCGGAACACGCCACGGCGGCGCCAGGCCGGCTGCACGTACACGCTCTGGATCCACCAGAAGCGGCCGTTGCGCCAGTCGCTCCACTCGGTGGTCACCATCAGGCAGGCGACGACCTCGCCCTGCGCCTCGGCCACGAGGTAGAAGCCCAGGCCCGGCTCGCCTAGCAGGCGGCGCACGCCCGCGCCCAGCACCTGCGGCAGCAGGCGCTTGCCCTCGGTCTCGAAGGCCATGGCCGCATTGAACGCCGCGATCGCATCGGCGTCGGCGGGCTGCGCCCTGCGCACGAGGAAGGAGGAAGGGGTGCTCATCATGACTTTGTTCCTATACGGCATCATGCCTGGATCGCCTGCGCAACCGGATGGCGTCCACGGCCGCACGGCCTGGCCCGCGCGCGTGGGCACCTGCGCCGCGGCGGCGGCCACGGGCGAGATCGCGTCGTGACGCCCGACTTCCACGAAGCGAGCAGCACACCGTGGCCCAGCTCGTGGCGCTGGCCGCCGCCATCAGCGGCGAACCAGCCTGAGGCCCAGCAGGACGCACAGCGTGCCTTCGGCCACGCCGGCGAGCACGTCGCTGGGATAGTGCGCTCCCAGGTAGACGCGGCTGCAGCACACCAGCGTCACCATCACGATCGCGATCGACACAGCCAGCGAGCGCCGCGCGAGCGACCGCGTGTGCGCGAACACGAGCGCGCACAGCACGCCGTAGAAGACGGTCGCGGCAAGCGCATGGCCACTGGGGAAGCTCCAGGTCGGCAGGTCGACCAGTGCATGCGTCCAGCGGGGACGCGGCCGCTGCACGGCGTCCTTGAGCGCCACGTTCAGCACCATGGCCGCAGGCACGATCAGCAGCGCGCGTGCAGCGCTGCGCGAGCCCCGCAGCGCCAGCCACAGCGCGATCGCGGCCGTGGCCGCCAGCACCACCACCGTCTGGTGCAGGCGCGAGACCCACAGCATGAAGTCCGTGAGCGCAGGGGTGTGGTGCTGCGCATAGTGCAGGCTCACCGATTCGTCCCAGGCCGGCACGCGGCCATGCAGCAGCACCTGCGCGCCCAGGAGCACCAGCACCGCCAGGCACAGCAGCGCGACGGTCCAGCGCAGCCGCGCGAAGCTCATGCCGGAACGGGAAGGCTCGGATGCGGCCACGCGGGCAGCTCCTGCATGGGTTGCGCCCGCCCCGCCGCCAGCGCCGCTTCGAAGGCGGGCAGCGTCCGGCGCGGATCCTCGCCGAGCCCGCGCACGATGCACACGCCGTCGGGACCGGCGCTGGCCGCGGCCTGCACTTCGGCCGGTTGCAGGATGCCGCCGATGGCCGTCACCGGCACGCCGGCGGCGCGCACCCACCACGCAAGGTTGTCCAGGCCTTGCGGCAGCCAGGGCATGGCCTTGGTGAGCGTGGGCCACACGGGACCGCAGGCGATGTAGCGCGGCGAGAGCGTGCGTGCCCGCGCCAGCTCCCACAGGCTGTGCGAGCTGATGCCCAGCGCAAGCCCGCTCGCCAGCAGTTCGGCACGGCCTTCGTCACCGAGCGCCAGCAAATCCTCCTGGCCCAGGTGCACGCCGACCGCACCCAGCTCGCGCGCAAGCCGCCAGTGGTCGTTGACGAAGAGTTCGGCGCCCACGCGCTTGCAGTCCGCCACAGCTTGCGTGACTTGCTCGCGCAGCATCGCGTGCCACGCTGCGTCGGGTTGCACCGGCGTCTTGATGCGCAGCTGCACGGTGCGCACACCGGCGTCCAGCACCTGGCGCAGGCGCTGCGCACTGTCGACGATGGCGTAGAGGTCCAGCTTGCGCGCGGACTGCAAGGATCGCGGCGCGGCCGGCAACTGCTCGCCCCAGGACAGCAGCGGGAGCGCCTGCGCCGAAGGCGCCTTCGCGAGCACCAGCGCGTCCGCGGCGACAAAGCCGCGAGCCAGCGCCTCTTCGGCGGCTTGCGTGACGCGAGCGGCGGCCAGCGCCGGACCCGCGAGCCAGCCGCGCGCATGCGGCGTGTCCATCCAGTCGAAGCCATCTCGCGCGCCGACGATGCACAAGGCCGGCACGCCTTGCGCGCGCAGCGTCGCGGCGACGGCAGGTGCGTCTTCATTGCTGCCGGCGCGCCGTTGCGCATCGGCCAGGGAGCAGACCAGGAGTCGGTTCATCGCATCACCAGTCCGCCGTCGACGAACAGCACCTGTCCCGTGACGAAGCCGCTCCACGGCGAGGCGAGGAACAGCACCGGGCCCGCGACGTCCTCGGGCCGCGCGAGGCGGCGCAGCGGCGTTGCCGCCATCAGCTGCTCGCGAAACGGCGCCCGCGTGCCGGCGCTGGACTGCGTCGGATAGACGAGCCCCGGCGCGACGCAGTTCACGCGCACGCCCAGCGGCCCGAGCTCGCTGGCGAGGTTGCGGCTGAAGCCCGCCAGCGCGGACTTCGCCGTGGCGTAGTCGTGGTAAGGCACGACCGGATGGTCGACGAGGTTGCTCACGATGTTGACGATGCTGCCTTGCGCGCGCTTGCGAAACTCCGGCAGCACGGCCTGGCACAGGTGGAAGGCCGCGCCCACCGAGCCGTCGAACTGCGACTGGTAATCGGCCCAGGACAGCTCGCCGAAAGTGCGGCGCTGCTCGGGGTCGAAGCCATAGCTGCGCAAGGCGTTGTTCACGAGGACGTCGATGCGGCCGGCCTCCGCGACGACCTGTTCCACGAGCGCGTGCGCCTGCGCGCGCTCGCTCACGTCCGCCTGCACGGCGAAGGCGTCGCCGCCCAGCTCCCTGCACTGCGCCACCACCTGCCGCGCCGCGTCCGCGTCGCGCAGGTAGTTGACCGCGACGGTCGCCTGCTCCGCCGCGAAGGCACGCGCGATCGCCGCGCCGATGCCGCGGCCCGAGCCGCTGACCAGCACCACCTGCCCGGCGAAATTCATCCCGGCTCTCCCTTGCGGCCCGGCAGCAGGTCGTCGCTCACGACCTTGGAGACGTCGATGGGGTTCTGCACCAGCCCCAGCTTGCGGTAGGCATCGGCGGCCTGCTGGAGCGAGGCGACGTTCAGGCTGCCCAGCCCGTTCTTGCGCGTGAGGTCCGAGACGCTGGAGGCGTTGCGCAGCTTGATGATCTCCAGGTTCATCGTGACGTCGGTGCCGTCGATGGCGCGCTTCGTCGCGAGCTGCGCGGCCTCCTCGGGCCGCGTCATCATCCACAGCGCGGCGTCGCGGTAGGCGCGCACGAAGCGCTGCAGCAGCGCGCGCTTGCTGCGATAGACGTCCTCGCGCACCACGAACAGATCGCTGGACACCGGCAGGTACTTTCCGACCTCGATGACGTTCACGTCGGGCAGGCCGCGGCGGCGGCCCACCAGCAGGCCGGTGTCGGTCGCGGCCGTCGCATCGACCTGGCCTTGCATCAGCGGTGCGAAATTCAGCAGGCCCGTGACCACCACGGTCACGTCCGACTCCGACAGCCCCGCCGTGTGCAGCAGCACCTGCAGCGCCTGGCGCGTGCCGCTCGCAAGGCTGTACACGCCGACCTTCTTGCCCTTGAGGTCCGCCGGCCTGGTGATGCCGCTGCCCTTGAGCGTGACGACGTTGAAGACGTTCTGCGGATAGATGTCGTAGATGGCGCGCAGCTGCTCGCCCTTGTCGATCGCCGCGAAGAAGGTGCCCGGGTCGCAGAAGGCGACGTCGGCCTGCCCGCCCAGGATGTTGCGCACCGCATCGGCGCTGCCCGCGCCCGGCACGTACTCCAGCGCGAGACCCTGCGCCTTGTAGAAGCCCTTGTCCTCGTCGACCAGCAGGGGCATGACTTCGGTGATGGGCTTGCTCCAGCCCGCGACCACGAACTTGTCGAGATGCGGGGTCTGCGCGCGAGCGGCGAACGGCGCGGCGAGCAAGGCGGCCAGCAGGCGGCGGCGGGCGATGGTGTCCATGGTGTTGTCCTCAGGAAGTGCGGGTGAAGGGTTGCAGCAGCCAGCGCTCCAGCCACAGCGTGGCCTGGTAGGCCGCCAGGCCCAGCAGCGCGATCAGCACCAGCACGGCGAACATGCGCGCCGTGTCCATGGTGCCTTGCGTGGCGATCACCAGGGCGCCGAGCCCCTGGCTCGCGCCTATGAATTCGCCGACGACGGCGCCCACCAGCGCCAGCACCACGGCGACGCGCAGGCCGGCGAGGATGGCGGGCAGGCCCGAAGGCAGTTTCAATCGCCACAAGGTCTGCGCGCGCGTGGCGCCCAGCATGCGGAACAGCTCCAGCCGCTCGGGCGCGACCTGCTGCAAGGCGGTGAGCGTGTTCTCCATCAGCGGGAAAAAGCAGATCAGCGCCGTGATCACGACGATGGATGTGATGCCGAAGCCGAACCACAGGATGAACAGCGGTGCCAGCGCCAGCTTGGGCACGACCTGGCTCGCGACGACGTAGGGCATGAGCACGCGGCGCGCGATGGCCGACTCGCCGAGCGCGACGCCCACCCCGAAGCCCAGCGTGCTGCCCGTGATGACGCCGAGCAGGAGCTCCTGCGTGGTCGCGCGCAGGTGCGGCCAGAAGTAGCCGGTGGCGAGTCCGTCCCACAAGATCGCCGCGATGGCCGAGGGCGGCGGCAGGACGAGCGCGGGAATGCGCAGCACGCGGCACGCGAGCTCCCAGGCGAGCAGGAGCACCAGCGCGAGCAGCACCGACCCGGCGCGCAGCATCCAGTCCTTCACGCCAGCGCCTCCAGGTGCAGAGCGGCGCGGACCTGCGCGCAGTGCTGCGCGAAAGCGGCGCCGGTGCGCAGTGCGCTCGTGCGTTCCGGCAGGGCTATGGCGATCTCCTGCGCGATGCGGCCGCCCTCCACCACGTCCACCACGTCGCCCAGGTACACGGCCTCGGCGATGTCGTGCGTGACGAAGAGGACGGTGGTGCGCTGCAGCCGGCACATCGCCAGCAGGTCGCGCTGCAACTCTTCGCGCGTGATCGCGTCCAGCGCGGCGAAAGGCTCGTCCAGCAGCAGCAGCGAGGGCTGGAGGATCAGTGCGCGAGCGAGCGCGACGCGGCTCTGCTGTCCGCCGGAGAGCTGGCGCGGCCGCTTGTTCGCGTGCTCGCGCAGCCCCAGCTGCTCCAGCAGTTGCAGCGCGCGATCGAGTTCCCGCTGCCTGGGGCGGTGATGCAGCGACACCGGCAGCAGCACGTTGTCGATCACGCGCAGCCACTCCAGCAGGTTGGGCACCTGGAAGACGAAGCCGATGTCCTGCGCGCGTCCTTCGAAGACAACGCGGCCGCTGTTCGGCACCAGCAGGCCGGCCGCCAGTTTCAGCAGCGTGGTCTTGCCGCAGCCGCTGCGGCCGACCAGGCAGTGGAAGGCGCCTTGCCGGACGTCGAGGTCGGCACCATCGACGGTCGGCGGCCAGCCGGGAAAGGCGAAGCGCACTTGCTCCAGCCGCAGGAGGCTCATGGCCGGTCCTCCTGCGCATAGGGGGCGAGCCGGTCGGCTGCGCGTTCGGCGGAGGATTCGATCTCCACCATGCGCACCAGGTCCGCGAGGTTGAAGCGCCCGTCGTGGTGCCAGCCGGCTTCCGGCGTGGTCATCGCGCCTAGCGCCGCGATGCGCGTCACGCCCGCGCGGCCCAGCGCTTCGGCCAGCCGGAACAGCTCGGGCGGGTCGCAGGCGATGCCCGCGGTCTGGAGGAAGGCGGCATGCGGAGCGACGAGGCCGGGCACGGCGTCCAGCGTGTCGACGGCGCACACGAGGATGCAGCGTCCGCCCGCCGTCGGCGCGAGCGCGCGCTGCGTGTCGCTGTACGCGACGGCCCAGGCCGCATCGGGGGCGCCCAGCACTTCGCCAGCTTCGTTGGCCAGCGACTGCAACTCCGCCGACTGGCGCCAGCCCGAGACCGCCGCAGCCTCCTCCAGCGCCAGAGCGCGGCGCGGATAGCGTCGCTGCAGGTTCGCGAGTTCGGCGGCGAGGTAGTGCGCGAACTCCCGGGGCGCGACGCGCGCGCCGCGCTCGACGTAGAACAGGTGCGGCGAGTAACAGCCCTGCTGCTCGTAGCGCGCGATGTCGTGCGCCGCCAGCCGCGCCGTCGCCGGGGCGCGCTGCGTGTCGAGCGCCGCGCGCGCGACGAGGCCGAAACCCAGCTTGTGCCCGTAGCCGAGGAAGCGCGTCGTCACCGGCACCTGCGCGCGCACCTGCGCGATCGCGTCGTTGCCGCCATAGGCGAGCACGGTGTCGGCCTCGTCGAACACGGCGCGTGCACTGTCCGCATCGCCGCCCTTCCACCACACGATGGCGAGGCAGTCCGCGAGCGGTGGATGCACTTGCGAGAGCAGGCGCGCGAACAGCGTCGCGAACACCGGTTCGGCGCTGGGCAGCTTGCCGACGTTGCCAGCCTTCACCAGCAGGCCGCACACGAGGCTCCACAAGGGAAGCGCCGGCACGTTGCCCGCCCAGCTGTGCACCAGCAGGTCCGGCCCGAAGGCGCGCGCGAAGCCGCCCTTGGCCGCGGGCTGGAACTCGTCGAGCACCTTGGGATTGGCGAAGTCCTCGGCGACGAAGCGATGCAGTTGCGGCGCGCGGAAGGACTGCAGGTAGCCGGTGAGCGCAAGGCGCACCATCTCCGCGTCGTAGCCCGAGACGACGGGCAGCAGGCGTTGCGCTTCCTGCCGCACCGGATCCGCAGGATCCAGCAGCCGCGCGATCGCTGCATCGACGATGGCGATGACCTCGGACACGGCCAGCGTCTTCAGGTGCTGCGCCGCGGCCTTCTTCACGCGCTGCGCGAGCGCCGCCAGCTGCGCCGGCTGCAGCACCGGCACCTTCACCTGCACGGCCTGCGCCGCGCCGCCGAAGGCGAGCGTGTGCCAGGCGACCTCGTCGTGCGGGAGGCCGGGCAGGTGGCCGGCGGTGAAGACGGTGTTCATGTGCGCGTGGCCTGCAGGAATTCCGCTACCGCCAGCGAGCAGCCCTTGGCCTGCGCGCCCTCGGCGCGACCCAGCAGCAGGAAGCCTTCGCCGGAGGCGATGCCCACGTCCTCGGTGAGGATGCTGGTCACCGCGTTGAAACTCGCCAGGTCGCAGTGCACCAGCACGCCGCGCTCGCCGCGCGGCACTTCGCGGCCCGTGAGCGGATCGATGAGGCGCGAGCGCAGCCAGTGCGGCCCGGTCTTGATGGAGGGCACGCGCGCGTTGCCGTCGTCGTAGAGCTGGGTGCTCAGCTCCGTCATGCCGTACATGTTGATGCAGCGTTCGCGCGGCACGCCGAAGGCCGACGAGAGGCCCGCGTAGAACTCTTCCAGCGGCAGCTCGCGCGAATGGCCCTTGTAGCCGCCGGTGTCCAGGATGCGGCTGCCGGCGGGCACCGCGAACGACAGTCCACGCGCGGCGAACGCATCCACCAGGTGCACGAAGCTGTAGCTCGCACCCAGCAAGGCGCAGGGCGTGCCGCGCTGCTGCGCGCGCTGCAGCCACGCGACGACACCGTCCGCGTCCATGCCTTGCGGCGTGACGTACCAGCCGCTGTCTTCAGCGCCGAAATTCTTCACGGCCATCGAGAGGTAATGCGCGAGCGAAGAGTTCGGCATGGCCTGTTCGTCGGGAAACAGGATGGCCATGGGCAGGCGCTCCGTGCCTTGCATGAAGCGGCGCGCGAAGTTGCGGGTGAACGAGGCGTCCCACACGGCGATGGTGGGGTGATAGTGCCGGCCCTTGACGTCGCCGCGCGTGGTGCCGCTGGTCATGAACACGCGCTCGGCGCTGTCGGCCGGCGCGCAGCTGAGCGTCACCTCCTTGAACGCGCTGATGGGAACGGCGGGCACCTCGCGCCAGGACTTCACCGTGCGCGGCGTCACCCCGCGCATCTGGCAGAAGCGCCGGTAGGCGGCGTTGTTGGCGTGCTGGTGCGCGAAGAGGCGCAAGGCCATCGCGTCGAACTCCGCATCGCTGCAGCCGTCCTGCGCGATGAAGGCGAGCAGCGCCTGGACGATCGCTTCGTTCATCGCAGCGGCTTCAGGTGCATGGTGTGCGGCGCATGGCCGTGGTTCAGCGGCCCGCTGCCCGCGCCCGTGCGCACGCGCGCGCCCGCCTCCAGCGCGCCGCGCACGTAGGCACGCGAGCGCGCCACGGCTTCACCGAGATCGGCGCCGAGCGCGAGGTGGCTCGCGATCGCGCTGGAGAGCGTGCAGCCGGTGCCGTGCGTATTGGGCGTGGAGATGCGTGGCGCGCGCATCCAGTGCGGCGCCGCGTCGCGCGTGAGCAGCAGGTCGCTCACGGTGTCGCCGGCAAGGTGGCCGCCCTTGAGCAGCACTGCGTTCGCGCCGCGCTCGACCAGATCGCGCGCGGCAGCCTCCATGTCGGCTTCGCTGCGCAGCGGCCGGCCCACCAGCAGCGACGCCTCGTCGAGGTTGGGCGTGACGACCGTGGCCAGCGGAAACAGCTCGCGCACCAGCACGAAGATCGCCTCGTCGTCGATCAGCTTGGCGCCGCTGGTGGCGACCATGACGGGATCGAGCACGACCTGCGTGAGGCGGTGGCGCTTCAGTGCGGAGGCGACGGTGCGCACGGTCTCGGCCGAGTGCAGCATGCCGATCTTCACGGCGTCGGCACCGATGTCGTCGATCACCGCGTCGACCTGGTCCACGAGGTGCTGCAGGGGCACGCCGTGGATGGAGCGAACGCCTTGCGTGTTCTGTGCGGTGAGCGCCGTGATCGCGGTCATGCCGTAGCAGCCGAGCGCGGCGATGGTCTTCAGGTCGGCCTGGATCCCGGCGCCGCCGCCCGAGTCGGAGCCTGCGATGGAAAGGACGCGGGGATAGGCAAAGGTTGCGGTGCTGTTCAAGGGGACTCCTTCGACACGGTGCTCCGAAGGCGTCACCCCCGACCGCGCCTGGGGTCAGGGTTCAGCTCTCCTTCCGCCGGTCTGAACCGGTTCAAGTTCACGGGTCTGGATCTCAGCACGCTGACGCGTACACCCCGGAGCTGCATGCATTGTGGCACAGGGCGGGGACGACCGCATGCTCCTTGGCGCGCGCGCGGCGATTCGAGCGAAGTCGGAGACGGACAACCGGACGCAGAGGGCGCAAAGGGTACGCAGAGGACGCAAAAAGAAGACCCTTGAAGGTTTCCTTTCTTTTTTGCGACTTCTGCGATTCCTTTGCGTCCGGCCACCGAAACCAGCACGGACCTCCATATGAAGGCGCAAAGAGAACGGCCAAGGCTCGCGAAGGAAATCCTTTGAAGGAAGTCCTTTTGCGTCCTCTGCGTACCCTTTGCGCCCTCTGCGTCCGGTAGCCCGCTTTCGGCTGCCCGGCTTCAGAACTTCGTATAGCCCCCGTCGATCAGGAACTGCTCGCCCGTGGCGTACTTCGATGCGTCGCTCGCGAGGTAGACCGCGATGCCGCCGAAGTCGTCGATCTCGCCCCAGCGCCGCGCCGGGATGCGTGGCAGCACCGCGTCGGCGAACTTGGGGTTGTGCACCGAGCGTTCGGTCATGTCCGTGACGATCCAGCCCGGCAGGATGGAGTTGACGCGGATCTGGTGGCGCGCGAGCTCCACGGCGAGCGCGCGAACCATGGACGTCACGGCGCCCTTGCTCGCGCCGTAATGGCTGTTGCGCGCCGCGCCTTCGACGGCGGCGGTGCTCGCCGTGGCGACCAGCGAGCCGCCCAGCCCGTGCTGCGCCATGTGGCGCGCCGCGGCGCGCAAGGTGAGGAACACGCC
>FTHB01000149.1_pt1 | contig 10137 bp, 10 predicted proteins | sample 1640851 | NCBI WGS metagenome assembly FTHB01 (sample SAMEA3914788, study PRJEB12502) | metagenome | biome: forest; material: soil | place: Canada | collected 2011-07-03 | depth 0.1 m
ACCAGCTCGGTGGGTTCGCCCTGGTACTTCTTGTCCTGGTTGGCCGCGCCGATGGAGCCGAACTGGAAGATGCGGTTGTCGCGGCCGATGGTGGTGTGGCCCTCGATCACCACGTGCGCGGCCACCGTGGTGCCCGCGGCGATCTTCACGTGCGGGCCGATGATCGTGTAGGGCCCCACCTGGACGGAGGCGTCCAGCTGCGCCTGGGGATCGACGATCGCGGTGGGATGGATGCTCGCCATGACGCCGCCGCCTCAGGCGACCGTGCGCATGGTGCACATCAGCTCGGCCTCGCAGGCGATGTCCTCGCCCACGCGCGCCGTGCCCTTGAACTTGTAGATGCCGGCCTTGTGCCGGACGATCTCCACGTCCATGACCAGCTGGTCGCCGGGCTCCACGGGACGCTTGAAGCGCGCCCCGTCGATGCCGGCGAAATAGATGACCGAGTTGGTGTCGCTGCCCTTGGACGCGTCGGCGAAGGCGAGCAGCCCCGCCGTCTGCGCCATGGCTTCGAGGATCAGCACGCCCGGCATCACCGGGCGGTGCGGGAAGTGGCCGACGAAGAAGGGCTCGTTGATCGTGACGTTCTTCAAGGCCTTGATGGACTTGCCCGGCTCGACGCCCAGCACCCGGTCCACCAGCAGGAACGGGTAGCGGTGCGGCAGTTTCTTGAGGATCTGGTGGATGTCCATGGACGACTTCAGAGTTTCTTTTCGAGCGCCTTGATGCGTTCGCGCAGCGTGTGCAGCTGGCGCAGCGTCGCGGCATTCCTTTCCCAGTTCGCATTGTCGTCGATGGGAAAGATGCCGGTGTACAGGCCCGGCTTGCTGATGGACTTCGAGACGAAGGTGCCGGCCGAGATGTGCACGCCGTCGCCTATCGTGATGTGGCCCAGGATCATCGCGGCGCCGCCGATCATGCAGTGCGCGCCTATGGTGGCGCTGCCGGCGACGCCCGTGCAGCCGGAGATCACCGTGTGCCTGCCGATGCGGCAGTTGTGGCCCACCTGCACCAGGTTGTCGATCTTGACGCCGTCCTCGACCACGGTGTCGGCCAGGGCGCCGCGGTCGACGCAGCTGTTGGCGCCGATCTCGACGTCGTCGCCGATGCGCACCGCGCCCAGCTGCTCGATCTTGACGAAGCCGCCGGGCGAAGGCGCGAAGCCGAAGCCGTCGGCGCCGATCACCACGCCCGGATGCAGCACGCAGCGCGCGCCTATGCTGCAGTCCTCCGCCACGTGCACCCGCGCCTTCAGCACGGTGCCGTCGCCGATGCGCGCGCCGCGCTCGACCACGCAGTGCGGACCGATGGTCACGCCCTCGCCCAGCACCGCCTCGGGATCGACGACGGCGCTCGGGTGGATGCCGGCGTCCGGCGCGCGCAGCTGGGTGCGCTTCCACAGCTGCGTGAGACGCGCGAAGTAGACGTAGGGATCCTCGGCGACGATGCAGGCGCCGCGCGCCAGCGCCGCTTCGCGCAGGGCCGGCGCGACGATCACGCAGCCGGCGCGCGAAGCTTCGAGCTGGGAACGGTACCTGGGGTTGCTGAGGAAGGCGAGCTGGCCGGGTCCCGCGGACTCCAGGGGCGCCAGGCCCTCGATGGCCAGGGCCGCGTCGCCGTGCAGCTCGCCTGCCAGGGCCGCGACGATCTCGCCGAGGGTCAGGGCCACGGGCTCACGCGGGCGCCGTCACTTCGCCGTGGAGGCGTTGAGCGCCTTGATCACCTTGTCGGTGATGTCGTACTTGGGATTGATGTAGACCGCTTCCTGCAGGATCAGGTCGAACTTCTCCTGCTCGGCGACCTGCTTGACCACGCGGTTGGCGCGATCGAGCACCTGCTGCAGTTCCTCGTTCTTGCGCGCGTTCAGGTCTTCCTGGAACTCGCGGCGCTTGCGCTGGAACTCGCGGTCCTGGTCGATCAGGCCCTTCTGGCGCTGCGCGCGCTGCTGCTCCGTCAGGGTGGGCGCCTCGCGCTCGAACTTCTCGGAGGCGCTCTTGAGCGCCGCGCCCATGTCGTTGAGGTCCTTCTCGCGCTTGGAGAATTCCTGTTCCAGCTTGGTCTGGGCCGCCTTGGCCGTGGTCGCCTCGCGGAAGATCCGGTCGGTGTTGACGAAGCCGACGCGGAAGTCGTCCGCCTGCGCCCGGGCGCCGAAGGCCAGGGTGGCCAGCAGGACCACGAGCCAAGGACGGGTCAGATACTTCATCAGAACGAGGTCCCGATCTGGAATTGGATTCTCTGGATTCTATCGCCAGGCTGCGTGCGCACCGGCTGCGCGAAGGCGATGCGCAGCGGACCCACGGGCGACAGCCAGGACACGCCCAGGCCCAGGGACGCCCGGAACTCGGCCAGGGTGATCTTCTCGTTTTCCCCGTACACGTTGCCGGCGTCCAGGAACCCGAACAGCCGCAGCGTGCGGTCGTTGCCGGCACCCGGGAAGGGCGTGGCCATTTCGGCATTGAGCGTGATCTTCTTCGGGCCGCCGATGGACGCGCCGGTGATGTCGCGCGGGCCCAGGGTGCCCTGCTCGAAGCCGCGCACCGAGCCGAGGCCGCCCGAGTAGAAGTTCTTGAACACCGGGAAGGGCTGCCCGTTCAGGCCGACCCCGTAGCCCAGTTCGCCGTTGAAGGCGAAGGTGTAGGCCTTGCTGAACGGGACGAACTGCTGGTACTGGTAGTTGCCGCGGATGTAGCGTGCGTCGCCGGCCACGCCCCACTCCGCCGCCAGGCGCTGGTAGCGGCCGGTCGTGGGCGCCAGCGAGCTGTCGCGGTCGTCGCGCGACCAGCCCAGGGTCAGGGGCAGCGTCGTGCTGGTGCTGCCGAACTGCTCCGCGTAGGCCAGGTAGGCCGCCGGGATGTTGGTGCCGGCCACGATCTCGGTGCGCTCGACGCCGGCGCCGAAGTACACGGTGTCCGATTCGGAGAACGGAACGCCGAAGCGCAGGCTGGTCCCCGCGGTGTTCAGCCGGTAGTCGCCGCCCTGCTGCTCGTACGGGCGCGAGGCGCGGTAGTACACGTCCACCGTGCGCGAGATGCCGTCGGGCGTGAAGTACGGGTTCGTCGAGTTGAACGCGATCGTCTTGTTGTACTTGCTGGTGTTGACTTCCACCGCGAGGTAGTTGCCGGTGCCGAACGCGTTCTCCTGCTTGATCCCGAAGGACAGGCCCAGCTTTTCCGCGCTGGAAAAGCCCGCGCCCAGCTGCAGGCTGCCGGTGGGACGCTCGGTGACGGCGATGTTCAGGTCCACCTGGTCGGGTGCGCCCGGGACGTCGCTGGTCTCGATGTTCACGTCCTTGAAGAAGCCCAGGCGGTCCACGCGGTCGCGCGACAGCTTGATCTTCTGGGCGTCGTACCAGCTCGACTCGAACTGGCGGAACTCGCGGCGTATCACTTCGTCGCGCGTGCGGTTGTTGCCCGAGATGTTGACGCGGCGCACGTAGGCCCGGCGCGAGGGCTGGGCCACCAACACGAAGGACACGCGGTTGTTGGTGCGGTCGATCTCCGGACGCGCCTCGACCTGCGCGAAGGCGTAGCCGAAGTTGCCGAAGTAGTCGGTGAAGGCCTTGGTCGTCTCGGCCACCTGGTCGGCGTTGTACGGCTCGCCCGGCTTGATCTTCACCAGCGACTTGAATTCCTCTTCGCGCCCGAGGTAGTCGCCTTCCAGGCGCACGCCGGACACCACGTAGCGGTCACCCTCGGTGATGTTGATCGTGATGCTGATGTCCTGCTTGTCCGGCGAGATCGCCACCTGCGTGGAGTCGATGCGGAACTCCAGGAAGCCGCGCTGCAGGTAGTACGAGCGCAGCGCCTCCAGGTCGGCATTGAGCTTGGTGCGCGAATAGCGGTCGGACTTGGTGTACCAGGACAGCCAGCCGCCGGTGTTCAGCTCCATCAGCCCCCGCAGCGTCGATTCGCTGAAGGTCTTGTTGCCGATGATGTGCAGGTCGCGGATCTTGGTGGGCTCGCCTTCGGTCACGGTGAAGGTGAGGTTCACGCGGTTGCGCTCGATCGGCGTCACCGTCGTCACCACTTCCGCGCCGTACAGGCTGCGGTTGATGTACTGGCGCTTCAACTCCTGCTCCGCGCGGTCGGCCAGCGCCTGGTCGTAGGGCCGGCCTTCGGTCAGGCCGATGTCGCGCAGCGCCTTCTTCAGCGTGTCCTTGTCGAACTCCTTGGTGCCCACGAAGTCGACGTCGGCCACCGTGGGGCGTTCCTCGACGACCACGATCAGCACGTCGCCCTGGGTTTCCAGGCGGACGTCCTTGAACAGTCCCAATGCGAACAGGGCCCGGATCGCGGCCGAGCCCTTTTCGTCGTTGTACTGGTCGCCCACGCGGAAGGGCAGCGAGCCGAAGACCGTGCCGGGCTCCACGCGTTGCAGGCCTTCCACGCGGATGTCGCGCACGGTGAAGGGCTCGACGGCCCAGGTGTTCGCGGCAAATGCGAGGGCCGCGACAGCCGAGACGGTACGCACGCGGAAGCGCTTGAAATGTTTCTTCATTGATTCTGGAAAGGCGCCGGCGGGGACTGGGCGAGCCCGCCGCGGCGGCAGCTGCAAGGTTTTCTTCTAGCCAAAGAGCCGGGCGACGTCGTTGAACAGGGCGATCGACATCATCACCAGCAGCACCGCCACGCCACCGCGCTGCAGGCGCTCCATCCAGGCCTCGGAGATGCTCCTGCCCGTGACGGCCTCCCAAAGATAATACATCAGGTGCCCCCCATCCAAGACGGGGAGAGGCAGCAGGTTCAGCACGCCGAGGCTCACGCTGATCACCGCCAGGAAGATCAGGTACTGCGTGAGCCCCATGCTCGCCGACTTGCCGGCATAGTCGGCGATGGTCAACGGCCCGCTCAGGTTCTTCAGCGAAGCTTCCCCGATCACCATGCGCCCCATCATGCGCAGCGTGATGGTGGACATGTCCCAGGTGCGCTGCGCGCCCTTGCCCAGGCCGTCGAGGAAGCCGTAGCGCACCGTCACCTTCGCCGGCGGCGCCCCGACCATCGCATTCACGCGCGGCAGCGCGACCCCTTTTTCCGTCACCACGTCGGGCGTGACGGTCACGGACATGCGGCGACCCTGGCGTTCCACCTCCCAGGCGGCCGTCACCGGCTTGCCGTCCTGGATCTGGCGGCGGATCGTCTCGAACAGCTGGGGGCCGTCGGTGATGTCCTGGCTGCCGATGCGCAGCACGACGTCTCCCGACCGCAGCCCGGCCCGCTGCGCCGCTCCGGCCCTCACCTCGCCGAGAACCGGCGGCGTCCAGGGCGAGACGATGCCGACCTTGCGCACCGTCTGCGCGTCGACGTCCCGCACAGCGAGCTGCGACAGGGGCAGCAGCACCTCGCCGCCGCGGGTGCCGCCTTCGCGCGCGAGCACCAGGCGCAGGTCGCGGCCGTCCAGCGCACCGCGCGTGAGCAGCCAGCGCAGGTCCTCGAAGGAGCGCACCGGCTGCAGCGCGTCGCCGTCCAGGGCGGCGGATTGCACGCGCTCGCCGCCGCGCAGGCCGGCGGCGGCCGCGATGGAACCGGCCACCGGGCTTCCGAGCACCGGCTGCGGTTCGTCCACGCCCATCCAGTTGACGGCGGCATAGAGCAGGATCGCGAGCAGCAGGTTGGCGATGGGGCCGGCCGCCACGATCATGGCGCGCGACTTCAGCGGCTGCGTGTTGAAGGCAAGGTGGCGTTCGCCGGGAGCGACCTCGCCCTCGCGCTCGTCCAGCATCTTCACGTAGCCGCCCAGCGGGAAGGCGCCGATCACGAACTCGGTGTCCTGGCCGGGACGCTGCCTGCGCGGCTTCCAGCGGTACAGCGCGGTGCCGAAGCCGATGGAAAAGCGCAGCACCTTCACCTTGCAGGCGACGGCCACGCGGTAGTGGCCGTACTCGTGCACGGCGATCAGCAATCCCAGGGCGACGATGAAGGCGACGACGGTCAGCATGCTTGCGGCTCCTCAGGCACCCAGGGTGCGGATCGCGGCCCCGGCGGTGCGGCGGGCCTCGGCGTCCAGCGCCAGCAGGTCCTGCAGAGTCTGCGGCTTGGACGGTTGCAGCGCCGCCAAAGTTGCGAGATTTACCGAATGGATCTGGTCGAAGCGGATGCGACGCTCCAGGAAGGCGGCCACGGCCATCTCGTTCGCGGCGTTCAGCACCGCGGTGGTGCCGGGCGCGGCGGCCAGTGCGTCCCAGGCCAGCTGCAGGCCCGGGAAGCGTTCGCGGTGGCCGCGGCTGTCCAGAGACTCGAAGCTCATGTCCGCCAGCGCGGCGAAGTCCAGCGGCTGCGCCCCGGAGCTCACGCGCTCGGGCCAGGCCAGGCCGTAGGCGATGGGCACGCGCATGTCGGGCGTGCCCAGCTGCGCGACGACCGAGGTGTCGCGGTACTGCACCATCGAGTGGATCACGCTCTGCGGATGGATCACCACCTCCAGCCGTCCGGGCGCCAGGCCGAACAGGTAGCGCGCCTCGATCACCTCCAGCGCCTTGTTCATCATGGTCGCGGAGTCCACCGAGATCTTGCGGCCCATCACCCAGTTCGGGTGCGCGCAGGCTTCCTCCGGCGTGACCGAACGCAGGCTGGCCGGCTCGCGCGTGCGGAACGGGCCGCCCGAGGCGGTGAGGATGATCTTCTCGACGCGCGCGTCCCAGGTGGCGTGGTCCTCGGGCAGCGACTGGAAGATCGCGGAGTGCTCGCTGTCGATCGGCAGCAGCGTCGCCCCGCCCTGCCGCACGGCGGCCAGGAACAGGTCGCCGCCCACGACCAGCGCTTCCTTGTTCGCCAGCAGCAGCTTCTTGCCCGCGCGCGCGGCGGCGATGCACGACGCGAGGCCGGCGGCGCCGACGATGGACGCCATGACGGTGTCGACCTGCTCGTGGCTGGCGATCGTGTCCAGCGCGCCCGCGCCCCACAGCACGCGCGTGCCCAGGCCGCTCGACTCCATGCGCGCGGCCAGCGCCCGGCCGGCTTCCTCCTGCGCCATCACGGCGAAGGCGGGGCGGAACTGCAGGCACTGCCGCAGCATGAGGTCCACCTGCGTGGAAGCGCTGAGCGCGAACACCTCGAAGCGGTCCGGGTGGCGCGCGATCACGTCCAGCGTGTTCGCGCCGATGGACCCGGTGGAGCCGAGGACGGCGATGCGTTGTTTCATCGTGAGGCCGAAGTAGCCAGCGCGGCCAAGGTCGCCAGCATCATGGCCAGCGGCAACGTGGGCAGCAGGGCGTCGACGCGATCGAGCACGCCGCCGTGCCCGGGCAGCAGCTGGCTGGAATCCTTGATGCCGGCGCTGCGCTTGACCAGCGACTCGGTGAGGTCGCCCACCACGCTCATGGCGCCGAGGAACAGCGCCGCCAGCACCAGCACCAGCCAGTTGAGCGACGCGAGACGGGAATAGAGGCTGGGCACCGCCGCATCGGCGGCGTGGTCCGCGAAGGTCCATGCGACGGCGAGAACGACGACGCCAGCCATGCCGCCCCACACGCCTTCCCAGCTTTTCTTGGGACTGATCACGGGCGCCAGCTTGCGCTGGGTGAAGCGGCCGCCGAAGGCGCGGCCGGCGAAGTACGCGAAGATGTCCGCGACCCACACCAGCACGAGGATGGAGAGCAGGAAGTTCACGCCGATCACGCGCGCCTGCGCCATGGCAAGCCACGCAAGCACCAGTGCGAGCACGCCGCCCACGACGCGCAGCCCCAGGGGAATGCCGGGCCAGCCCTCGACGCCGGCCTTCACCAGCGCCGCGCCGGCCAGCACCCAGGCCGCGCCGACCACGATCCACAGCATGGCGGAAGGATGATCCGGCCAGTCCAGCCACCACGCACCGGCGCACAGCGCCAGCGTGACGGCTCCCAGGACGATGTTGATGCCGGAGCCCAGTCGATTGAGGCGGCCCCATTCCCAGCCGCCCGCGGCGATCAGCACGAGCGTGATGGCGAGGAAAGGCTGCGGCGTGCGCCAGAAGAGCGCCGGCAGCAGGATGGCCAGCAGGACGATGGCCGTGATGACGCGCTGCTTCAGCATCGCGACCCTCAGGCCGCCTTGCGGCTCGTGCGGGCGGGCGCGGCGACCTGCGCGGAAGTGCGGCCGAAGCGGCGTTCGCGCTTGTTGTAGTCGGCGATCGCGGCGTCGAGCGCGGCCTCGTCGAACTCGGGCCAGAGCTTGTCGGTGAAGTACAGCTCGCTGTAGGCCGCCTGCCAGAGCAGGAAGTTGCTGATACGCAGTTCGCCGCCGGTGCGGATCACGAGGTCCGGGTCCGGCACGTGGGCCAGCGCCATCGCGCGGTCCAGCGCCTGTTCCGTGACGGGCTCGCCGCGCGCAGCGAGCGTGGCTGCGGCCTGCGCGATGTCCCAGCGGCCGCCGTAGTTGAAGCAGACGTTCAGCACCAGGCGCGTGTTGGTGGCCGTCACGGCCTCGGCGCTCGCGAGGCCCGCTCGCACCTTCTCCGACAGCGCCGAGCGGTCGCCCACGAAATGGATGCGCACGCCTTCGGCGTTCAGCTTGGGCACTTCGCGCGCGAGCGCCGCCGCCAGCAGCTCCATCAGGCCGGTGACTTCCTCGGCCGGCCGGTTCCAGTTCTCCGAGGAGAACGCGAACACGGTGAGGACCTTCACGCCGATGTCGCCGCAGTGGCGCGCACAGGTGCGCAGCGCGTCCACGCCCTTCTTGTGGCCGGCCACGCGCGGCAGGAAGCGCTTGGTCGCCCAGCGGCCGTTGCCATCCATCACGATGGCGATGTGGTGGGGGACCTTGCGCGCGGTCTTGCTCATGCCGTCATGGGGTCCTCAGACCTCCATGATCTCCTTTTCCTTGCCGGCGACCAGCGAGTCGATCTCGTTGATGTGCTTGTCGGTCACCTTCTGGACGTCGGCTTCGGCGCGCTTCAAGTCGTCCTCGGTCGCGGTCTTGTCCTTCACCAGCTTCTTCACGTGCTCGTTGGCGTCGCGGCGCAGGTTGCGGATGGCGATCTTGGCGTTCTCGCCCTCGTGCCGGACCAGCTTGGTCATCTCCTTGCGGCGCTCTTCCGACATGGGCGGCATCGGCACGCGGATCAGGTCGCCCATGGAGGCGGGGTTCAGGCCCAGGTCGCTGTCGCGGATGGCCTTCTCGATCTTGGCGCCCATGCCCTTTTCCCAGGGCTGGACGCTGATCGTGCGGGCATCCAGCAGCGAGACGTTCGCCACCTGCGAGATCGGCACGGAGGAACCGTAGTAGTCGACGTGCACCGTATCCAGGATGCCGGGACTCGCGCGGCCGGTGCGTATCTTGTTCAGCGTGTTCTTGAACGCGGCGATGGTCTGGTCCATCTTGCCTTGCGTCGTCTGCTTGATCTCGGGAATCGTTGCCATGCTCTGCTCCTCTTATCAGGCTCTCGGGCCGTTCACGCGTACACCAGGGTGCCCTCGTCCTCGCCCAGCACCACGCGCTTCAGGGCGCCGTGCTTGAAGATCGAGAACACCTTGATCGGCAGCTTCTGGTCGCGGCACAGCGCGAAGGCGGTCGCATCCATGATGCCCAGGTTGCGGGACATGGCCTCGTCGAAGCTGATGCGCGAATAGCGTTCCGCCGTCGGGTCCTTCTGCGGGTCGGCGGAGTAGACGCCATCGACCTTGGTGGCCTTGAGCACCACCTCCGCGCCGATCTCGGCGCCCCGCAGGGCGGCCGCCGTGTCGGTCGTGAAGAAAGGGTTGCCGGTGCCGGCCGCGAAGATCACGACCTTGCCTTCTTCCAGGTACTGCAGCGCCTTGGGCCGCACGTACGGTTCCACCACCTGTTCGATCGCGATGGCGGACATCACGCGCGAGACCAGGCCCTGCTTGTTCATCGCGTCGGACAGCGCCAGCGCGTTCATCACGGTGGCCAGCATGCCCATGTAGTCGGCGGTCGCGCGGTCCATGCCGACCGAGCCGCCCGCGACGCCGCGGAAGATGTTGCCGCCGCCGATGACGACGGCGACTTCCACGCCCATGTGCACGACCTCGGCGACCTCCTGCACCATCCGCACGATGGTCGCGCGGTTGATGCCGAAGGCGTCGTCCCCCATCAGGGCCTCGCCCGACAGCTTGAGCAGGATGCGCTTGTGGGCGGGGGTGGGCATGCGGTGGTTCTCCGTTCTCTCAATGACGAATGACAAATGACCTGGGCGGCTGCGCCG
>FTHB01000359.1_pt1 | contig 10129 bp, 9 predicted proteins | sample 1640851 | NCBI WGS metagenome assembly FTHB01 (sample SAMEA3914788, study PRJEB12502) | metagenome | biome: forest; material: soil | place: Canada | collected 2011-07-03 | depth 0.1 m
CCGGAGCCAACTACAGCGCCGGCGATGCCTTCGACGTCCTGCGCAGTACGGTGGGCGACCTCTACGGGACGCGTCCGGCAGTGTCGAATTTCACCGTCTCCACCACGCCGGCTCCGCCCCCCGTGTCGCTGCGCCTGGTCGCGCAAGCGCCTGCACCGACACCCGCACCGACTCCCGCCCCCACGCCGGCGCCGACTCCAGCACCGACTCCAGCCCCCACGCCGGCGCCGACTCCAGCACCGACTCCAGCACCGACTCCAGCTCCGGCTCCGGCTCCGGCTCCGGCTCCAGCGTCTTCAGCCGACCGCATCGTCGATGCCCTGGGTGGCACGGTCACCACGGCACAGGCACAGCAAAGCGTCACCGTCATGGACGGCTCGGTGAACAAGGCGCTGGACGAACCCATCCCGCCGGCCGTGGACATCAGCAAGAAGGATCACAGCAAGCCGTCGGACAACGGCCAGCAATGCCGCTAGGCTGCTGCGAGCGCGGCGCGCACGCGTTCGGCGCCGGGGATGGGATCCACGGCGCCGTAGCCCTCGGTGGACAGGGCCGCTGCCACCGAGGCGTAGCGGCCTGCGGCAAGCAGGTCGTCGCCCGCGAGCAGCCGCGCGACGAAGGCGCCGCCGAAGGTGTCGCCGGCGCCCGTCGCGTCGACTGGCTTGCAGGCGTGTGCCGCGATGCGGTGGCGATGCGTGCGGTCGGCGACGATCGCGCCTTGCGCGCCCAGCTTGAGCGCGACGATCCGCGCGCCGTGCCCGAGGCACCAGTCCACCAGCGCGTCGGGATCGTCGAGGCCGCTGATGGCAGCCACGTCGTCGAGGCTGGGCAGGCAGATGTCGCACTGGCGCAGCACCTTCGTCATCTCGACGCGCGCGGCCTCCAGCGGCCACAGCTTCAGCCGCAGGTTCGTGTCGAAGCTCACCTGCACGCCGGCGGCACGCGCGATGGCGATCGCCGCATGGCAGGTCTCGCGCGCCGACGCGGACAGCGCCAGGCTGATGCCCGAAAGGTGCAGCACGCGGGCGGCGGCGATGCGCTGCGCGTCGAGGTGTTCCGGGCGCATGCGGCTCGCCGCCGAGCCCGCGCGCAGGAAGGAGAAGTGGTGGCCTTGCGCGTCGTGCGTGACGAAGTAGAGCGCCGTGAAGGCGCCTGCGTCGGTGTGCACGCCCGCGTGGTCCACGCCTTCGCGTTGCCAGAGCGCGCGCAGCATGCGCCCGTGATCGTCATCCCCCAGCGCGGACAGGTAGCCTGCGCTCGCGCCCTGGCGCGCCGCCGCGATCGCGAAATTGGAGGTGTCGCCGCCGAAGCCCTGCAGGTAGAGCCGGCCCGCGCCGGCCCCGGTCTGGTTGAACTCCACCATCGCCTCGCCGAGGGCGAGGATGTCCTGCGCCGGCATGCCGCGCGGCCGCGCTCAGTAGGTGCCGGGGTAGGCGCCGCCGTCGATCAGCACGTTCTGGCCGGTGATGTAGCTGGCCTGCGCGCTGCACAGGAAGGCGCAGGTGGTGCCGAATTCATCGGGCGTGCCGAAGCGCTTGGCCGGGATCGTGTTCATGCGCTGCTGGCGCATTTCCTCGACCGACTTGCCGGTCTTCTTCGCGCTGCCTTCCAGCGTGGTCTTGATGCGGTCCGTGTCGAACACGCCCGGCAACAGGTTGTTGATCGTCACGTTGGACGAAGCGAGCTTGGTCGTGCGCGCGACGCCGGCGACGAAGCCGGTCAAGCCGCTGCGCGCACCGTTGGACAGGCCCAGGATGTCGATGGGCGCCTTCACCGCGCTCGACGTGATGTTCACGATGCGGCCGAAGCCGCGCGCCGCCATGCCGTCCACGGTCGCCTTGATCAGCTCGATCGGCGTGAGCATGTTGGCGTCCACCGCCTTGATCCACGCCTCGCGGTCCCAGTCGCGGAAGTCGCCGGGCGGCGGGCCGCCGGCGTTGGTCACGACGATGTCGTAGTCCTTGCGGAAGGCGAACACCTTGGCGCGACCTTCGGCCGTGGTGATGTCCACCGCGATCGGCTCGACCTGCGTGCCCTTGGGCACGCCGGCGTCCTGGCGCAGGCGGTCCGCAGCGGCCTGCAGTACGTCCGCGCTCCGCGCCACGATGACGACGTGCACTCCTTCACGCGCGAGTGCCTGCGCGCAACCGAAGCCGAGGCCTTTGCTCGCGCCGCATACCAGCGCCCATTTGCCCGTGATGCCCAAGTTCATAGAATGCCTGCAGAGAAAAGGGAATGAAGCGCGAATGATACGCACCGTCCTGCGTGCCTGCCCGCGCCTGCTGGCATGCCGGCAGGCAGCAGCGCACCCGCCAACGACCCGTCGCGCAACTGAGCCGGCATGAAAGCTCTCCTTCCATCCATGCTCGCCGCCTGCCTCGCCCCTTGCGCGCTCCCGGCGCAGGCGCAGGACCCGGGAAAGGCGCTGGGGGGTCTCCTGCGCCAGCTCCCAGGCGGGCTGATCCCGGGACAGGCGATCCCTTCCGCAGCCGCGACGCACGGCACTCCGGCCACGAACGACCTGGTCCAGATGCTTTCGCAATCCGTCGACAACATCGACGAGCCGCATGAGATCGAGATCGGCCGCCAGCTCGCCGCCGTGCTGCTGGGAAGCAAACCGCTGCTGCGCGACCCCGCGCTGCAACGCTACGTCAACCGCCTGGGCCGCTGGATCTGGCTGCAGTCGCGGCGGCCGCTACTGCCCTGGACCTTCGGCGTGATGGCGATCGCGCGCCGCGTGCAGCAGCGCTGAGGCGCGTCAGCGCCCGCCGCGGGTGAAGACGAAGATCCCCGCGATCACCAGCACCGTGCCCGCCGCCACCCAGGCGGTGAAGGGCTCGCCCAGCAGCCACACGCCCATCAGGATGGTGGACATCGGACCGACCATGCCGGTCTGCGCCGTCACCGAGGCGCCGACGCGCTCGACCGCCATCATCACCAGCAGCACGGGCACCGCCGTGCACGCCACCGCGTTGAGCACGGACAGCCAGATCACCTGCGGCGCCACGATGGCGGCGGACAGCGGATGCAAGATGAGGAACTGCGCGATGCAGAGCAGGCAGGCCACGCTGGTGGCGAGTCCCACGAGGCGCAGCGAGCCCAGCCGCTGCACGAGGTGGCCGCTGTACACGAGGTAGATCGCGTAGCTCACCGCGCTCAGGAACACGAGCACCGTGCCCAGCGCCACGTTGCTGCCTTCGAGCCGCACCTCCTGCCCGAACACCAGCAGCACGCCGGCATAGCTGATGCCCATGCCCAGGATCTGCATGCGGCGCCAGGGCTTGCGATAGAGCAGCCATCCGAGCAGCAGCACCAGCGTGGGATTGAGGTACAGGATCAGGCGCTCGAGCGAGGCCGTGACGTACTGCAGGCCCAGGAAGTCGAGGAAGCTCGCGAGGTAGTAGCCCGTGAGTCCCAGGCCCAGCACGCCGATCCAGTCGGCGCGCGTCAACGCGGGCTTGCCGCGCCCGGCCCACCAGGACATCACCAGGAAGACAGGCAGCGCGAACAGCATGCGGTACATGATCACCGTCACCGCGTCGACGCCGTAGCGGTACGCCAGCTTCACGATGATCGCCTTGCCGCTGAAGGCCATGGCGCCCGCCAGGGCGAGCAGCACGCCGGGCAGCGAAGGCGCGCGGACTTCAGTGCCCGAGGAGTCGCGCATGCAGCCTTCGCAGGGACATCCAGACGCCCAGCGCCACGACGGGAATCGCGCAGGCCGCCGTGCCCTCCGCGCTGAAAGGCCAGCCGAGCGCATGCGCGCCCTTCGCGAGGTAGCTCACGAGGCCGACGATGTAATAGGTGATGGCCGCCACCGACAGGCCTTCGACGGTGGCCTGCAGCTTCAGCTGCAGGTCCTGCCGGCGGTTCATCGCCGCGAGCAGCGCCTGGCTGCTTTGCTGCTGTTCGATCTCCACGCGCGTGCGCAGCAGGTTGCTGATGCGCGAGACGCGCTGCGACAGCGCGTCCTGCCGGCGCACGGCCCAGGCGCAGGTCGCGCGCGCGGGCGAGAGGCGGCGGTCGATGAATTCGCCCAGCGTCTGCAGGCCATCGAGCTTGCTCTCGGCGATGTCGTCCAGGCGCCGGTCCACCAGCTCGAAATAGGCCGCGCTCGCGGAGAAGCGCGAATGCGTCGCGGCGTAGTGGCTTTCCACCTGGCCCGCGAGGCGCGTGAGGCGGTCCAGCAGCTGCGGCTCCTGGTCGCGGCCGGCCGCGCGGATCGCTTCGGCCAGGCCGGCGAGTTCCGCCTCGGCCACGCCCAGCAAGGCGGAGGACTCGCGGGCGGCCGGCAATCCCAGCAGGGCCGCCATGCGATAGGTGTCGATCTCCAGCAGGCGTTGCACCAGCCGGCCCACGCGGCGCGAAGGCACGCCGCCGACCAGCAGGACCATGCGCGAGAAGCCGTCGGCGTGGATGGCGAAGTCGGTGAAGACTTCGCCATTGCCTTCGACGACGCGCGAGCCCACCAGCGTGTCCTCGAGCAGCAGCGACCGCGTGAGCGCCTGCTGCTGCCCTTCGCGCGCGGGCAGCACCCACAGGTTCAGCGCCGCCAGGCATTGCCCCGGCAGCGCCGCAAGCCACGCGTGCGGCACGGCCTGCGCCGCCGTCGGCGGCTCGTGCTCGCCGAAGCCCGCCGGATCGAAAGGGCGCGAGAAAGTCCAGCTCACGAATTCGGTGTGCAGCTCCCAGCGCACGCGGAAGCCGCCGACGTCCATGCGCACGTGGATGGCGCCGGGCGCGGGTTCGGGCAAGTGGTGGTCGCGCAGCAGCGCGGCCAGGTGCGCACGGCTCGCCTCGCGCGTGGCCGCGTCGCCGGCCATGACCAGGTGCGACAGCGCCAGCGGCGCGCTCATCGCTTCAGGAGGCCGCGCGTGGATCTCGTTGTGCAGCAGCACCCGTTGCGGGTGCGCGGTGGGCATCGCCATGCGCCGATTGTGGCGCAAGAAAAAAGGCGCCCTCGCGGGGCGCCCTTCTCCTTGCACGAAGGCGTGCTTCGCGCATCATGCGCGAAGCATCTCGCGTCCTCAGTCTTCCACGAACGCTTCCTGCCGCTTGCTCTTCACGGCCGGCAAGGCCACGATCACCACCAGCAGCACGGCCGCCGCCAGCAGGCCCGCGGAGAGCGGCCGCGTGATCAGCACGCTCCAGTCGCCGCGCGCGAGCAGCAAGGCACGTCGCAGGTTCTCCTCCATCATCGGTCCCAGGATGAAACCGAGCAGCAGCGGCGCCGGCTCGCATCCCAGCTTGATGAACGCATAGCCCACCACGCCGAAGATCGCGACCATCCAGATGTCGAACACGTTGTTGTTGGTGGAGTAGACGCCGATGGCGCAGAACAGCACGATGGACGGGAACAGCCAGCGATAGGGCACCGTCAGCAGCTTGATCCACATGCCTATCAGCGGCAGGTTGAGGATCACCAGCATCAGGTTGCCGAGCCACATCGAGGCGATCAGGCCCCAGAACAGCTGCGGGTTGCTGGTCATCACCTGCGGGCCCGGCTGGATGTTGTGGATGGTCATCGCGCCCACCATCAGCGCCATCACCGCATTGGGCGGGATGCCCAGCGTCAGCAGCGGGATGAAGGAGGTCTGCGCGCCGGCGTTGTTGGCGGACTCGGGCGCCGCGACGCCGCGGATGTTGCCCTTGCCGAAAGGCACTTCGCCGGGCTTGAGCTTCGTCTTCTTCTCCACGGTGTACGCGGCGAAGGAGGCGAGCAGCGCGCCGCCCCCCGGCAGGATGCCGAGGACGGAGCCGAGCGCGGTGCCGCGCAGCACCGCCGGCAGCATGCGCTTGAAGTCCGTGAGCGTGGGGAACAGGCCCTGCACCTTGGCCGTGAACACCTCGCGCTTGTCCGAGGACTGGCTCAGGTTGCTGATGATCTCGCCGTAGCCGAACACGCCCATGGCGATCACGATGAAGCCGATGCCGTCGGTGAGTTCGGGCACGTCGAAGGAGAAGCGCGCCACCCCGGAGTTCACGTCCGTGCCGACCAGGCCCATGAGCAGGCCCAGGATGATCATCGCGATCGCCTTGATCAGCGAGCCCGAGGCCAGCACCACCGCCCCGATCAGGCCCAGGACCATCAGCGAGAAATACTCGGCCGGGCCGAACTTGAAGGCGACTTCCGTGAGCGGAGCGGCGAAGGCGGCGAGGATCAGCGTGCCCACGCAGCCGGCGAAGAAGGAGCCCAGTCCCGCAGCGGCGAGCGCGGGACCCGCGCGGCCCTGGCGCGCCATCTGATAGCCGTCGATCACGGTCACCACCGAGGACGATTCGCCCGGCAGGTTCACGAGGATCGCCGTCGTGGAGCCGCCGTACTGCGCGCCGTAGTAGATGCCCGCCAGCATGATCAGCGCCGACACGGGCGGCAGCGCATAGGTCGCGGGCAGCAGCATCGCGATGGTCGCCACGGGGCCGATGCCGGGCAGCACGCCGATCAGCGTGCCGAGCAGGCAGCCCACGAAGGCATAGAGCAGGTTCAGCGGAGTGAACGCGACACCGAAGCCGGTGGAGAGGTTGGTCAACAGGTCCATGGTGCGTGCCTCAGGACGAAAGGAAAGCCGGCCACACCTGGAACTGCAGCTTCAGCAGCACGACGAAGGCGACATAGCTGCCGATCGCGAGGGCTGTGGCGAGGAGCGCCACTTCCTTCAGGCGGAACTCGTCCCCCCCGAGGGCCGCGACGAAGGTCAGCGCATAGATCGCGACGACCAGTCCCATCGCGGGAATGCCGAACCTCGGCAGCCCGCCGAGGAGCACCCCGAACACCAGGTTGGCGCCGATGATGAAACCCAGGGGCTTCCACGCGATGGAGCCGACCTTCTCGCCGTCCTCGGTTTCGACCACGAGCGACTCGAAGGTGATGAAAAGCCCGAGCAGCGTGAGCAGGACGCCCAGCATCAGCGGGAAGTAGCCGGGCCCCATGCGGGCGCCCTCGCCTATCGTGTAGCTGGTGGCGCCCCAGGCGAAGGCGACGCCGCAGGCCATGAACATCAACCCGGACCAGAAGTCCCTCTGGCTCTTGATTCTCATCGTGCCTCCTGCACGGAAACTGGACCGGCGAATTCTCCGGTCAAAGTCCGTGCCTCCCCATGTGGGTTCCACCTACATCACGGCACCCGACCGGAGCCTGACTCCCACACGAAAATGGCGGGTATTACTCCAGCGGCGGAGTGGCGCTGAGGACTTCCTCCAGCGTCGTGAGCCCTTCGGCGACGCGCAGCGCGCCCGCAAGGCGCAGCGGCCGCATGCCGTCGGTGATGCCCTGGCGGCGCAGGGCCGTGATGCTCGGCTCGCGATTCACCAGTTCCTTGAACGCCTCGCCCAAGGTGAGGAGTTCGTACAGGCCCATGCGCCCGAGGAAGCCGGTCATGCGGCACTCCACGCAGCCCACCGGCTTGTACGGCTGCCACGCGCCCGAGAGCTTCCAGGGCTTGACCATGTCGTCCAGCTTCTCGCGCGGCGTGTCGGTGTCCGGCTCGCGGCACTGCTTGCACAGCGTGCGCACCAGGCGCTGCGCCAGCACGCCCAGCATCGTGGCATTGATCAGGAACGCCGGCACGCCCAGTTCCATCATGCGGGTGACGGCCGAGGGTGCGTCGTTGGTGTGCAGGGTGGAGAACACCAGGTGGCCCGTGAGCGCGGCCTGCACCGCCATCTCCGCGGTCTGCAGGTCGCGGATTTCGCCCACCATGATGATGTCCGGGTCCTGGCGCATGAGGGCGCGCAGGCCTTCGGGGAAATTGAAATCGAGCTGCGGCTGCACCTGCGTCTGGTTGAAGGACGGCTCGATCATTTCGATCGGGTCCTCCACCGTGCTCACGTTCACTTCCTCGGTCGCCAGGCGCTTGAGCGTGGAATAGAGCGTGGTCGTCTTGCCCGAGCCCGTGGGGCCGGTCACCAGGACGATGCCGTGCGGCCGCTTGACCAGCTGCTCCCAGCGCTGCGCGTCGTGCGCGGCGAATCCCAGCGCGTCGAGGTCCTTCACCGCCGTGTCGGGGTCGAAGATGCGCATCACCATCTTCTCCCCGAAGGCGGTGGGCAGCGTGGACAGGCGCATTTCCACTTCGTCGCCGCGCGGGTTGCGCGTCTTGATGCGGCCGTCCTGCGGCCGGCGCTTCTCGACGACGTCCATGCGACCGAGCAGCTTGACGCGCGCGATCATCGCGTTGAGCACCGTCATCGGCATCTGGTAGACCGGGTGCAGCACGCCGTCGATGCGAAAGCGGATCACGCCCTGCTCGCGCCGCGGCTCCAGGTGGATGTCGCTCGCGCGCTGGTCGAAGGCGTACTGCCAGAGCCAGTCCACCACCTGCACGACGCCCTGGTCGTTGGCATCGAGCTGCTTGCTCTTGCCCAGTTCCACCAGTTGCTCGAAGCTCGCGGCGCCGCTGCTGCCGCCGCTCTTCTGCGCGGCGCGCACCGACTTCGCGAGCGCGAAGAACTCCGCCGTGAAGCGATGGATGTCCAGCGGATTGGCGACGACGCGGCGCACCTTGCGCTTGGCCTGGCGCTCCACCTCGTCCACCCAGTCGGCCATGAAGGGTTCGGCCGTCGCGACCACCACTTCCGACGGCGTTACCTGCACGGGCAGCACGCGGTGGCGCTCGGCGTAGCCGGCGCTCATCACGTCGCCGACCTTGGCCACGTCCACCTTGAGCGGATCGATGCGCAGGTAATCCAGTTGCGCGCGGGTGGCCAGGTATTGCGTCAGTGTCTCGATGTCCAGCGGCTTGCCGTCGCGCGTGCGCTGCATGGACACGGCCGCGAGGCGCACGAGCGGATGCTGCGCGCTCTCGGCCTGGGCGCAGCGCGAGATCGTGCGATGCGCTTCGTCCGCGGAGATGACGCCGTCCTCCGACAGCCACTCGACGATGTGCCGCCATTGCAGCGGGCCGCGGTAGCTGGCCGGGGCAACGGGTGCGGGTGCCGGTGCGGGTGCTCGTGGCTTCGGTTGCGCGCTCATGAGGACATGGTACTCAGCCCACGGGCCGGAACACACGCAACCATTTGCGCGCGGGCAGGCTCCAGCGGGCTTCGATCACGTCCGCCCGCTCGGAAAGCTGCGCCCGCGTCGGGTGGACCGGCTCGCGCAGCGCCAGCACCACGGTGTTGCCTTCACGCGTCGGTCGGAAGGCCCAGACCGCTTCGGCGCCGAAAGCGCCCTGGATGCGCTGCAGGCTGCGCTCGTAGCTGGAAGAGCGTCCGAACAGGTTCACCGTCATGCAGCCGTCCTCGGTGAGCAACTTGCGGCAATCGCGATAGAACGCCTCGCTGTCCAGGACCGGGGCCGCGGCCTCGTGGTCATACAGGTCCACCTGCAGCGCATCGACCTGCCCGCGCCAGTGTTCGTGCGCCACGACCTCGCGCGCGTCGCCGAGGATCACCGAGAGGCGGCTGTCGTCGCGCGGCAGCTTGAACCACAGGCGGCAGGCGGCCACCACCTGCGGATTGAGTTCGATCGCCGTCGTCTTCATGCGCATGCGCTTGTGGCAGAACTTCGTGAGCGCCGCCGCGCCGAGCCCGAGCTGCATCGCGTGCCGCCTGGGCACGGTCTGCGGATCCGCGAACAGCAGCCACGCCATCATGCGCTGGACGTATTCCAGGTCGATCGCGAACGGGTCGTCGATGCGCATCGAGCCCTGGATCCACTCCGTGCCGAGATGGAGGTAGCGGATGTCTCCGTGGTCGGAGAAGTTCACTTCGGGAAGGGTCGGTGCGGAGGCAGTCACGGCGGCGGATTATCCGGGTCGGCCTTTGTGGTGCCCGGCCACCGCAAGCGGCCCGTCCGTCGCGAACGGACGGCACGCCAGCCATGCCTCGCGGGCTTCCGTGACGCACTTCACGCGCGCAGCACATCCAGCGCATGGGGCGCGTTACAGAATGTTGCCAACTCATCAAGAAGTGGTACCTGCATGACCGATTTCGTTCCGGAGTCCTCCTGGGCCGACGCCACCGCCACCCACGCGACCGACTTCTGGGAATCGACGCGGCCTCTCACGTCGCAGGAGCAGCGTATGTCCACCTCGGTGCGGGTGCAGCGCCGGCCGGCCGCGGCCCTGGCGGCGGACGTGAACGAACTGCTGGAGTCGATGGCGCGCAAGCGCGTGCCGCGGCTGGACGC
>FTHB01000414.1_pt1 | contig 10099 bp, 7 predicted proteins | sample 1640851 | NCBI WGS metagenome assembly FTHB01 (sample SAMEA3914788, study PRJEB12502) | metagenome | biome: forest; material: soil | place: Canada | collected 2011-07-03 | depth 0.1 m
CTTCGACGGCGACCAGATGGCCGTGCACGTCCCGCTGTCCGTGGAAGCGCAGATGGAAGCCCGCACGCTGATGCTGGCCTCCAACAACGTGCTGTTCCCGGCCAACGGCGAGCCCTCCATCGTCCCGTCGCAAGACGTGGTGCTGGGCCTGTACTACACGACGCGCGAGCGCACCAACGGCAAGGGTGAAGGCATGATCTTCACCGACGTCGCGGAAGTGCTGCGCGCCCTGGACAACGGCGTGGTCGAACTGACCGCCAAGATCGCCGTGCGCCTGGTCGAATGGGAGAAGGACAAGGACAGCGGCCAGTTCGTGCCGCACACGCGCCTGTTCGACACCACGGCCGGCCGCGCGCTGCTGTCGGAGATCCTGCCCAAGGGCCTGCCCTTCAGCGTCCTGAACAAGGCGCTGAAGAAGAAGGAGATCAGCAAGCTGATCAACATCTCCTTCCGCAAGTGCGGCCTGAAGGAAACGGTGGTCTTCGCCGACAAGCTGCTGCAGAACGGCTTCCGCCTGGCGACCAAGGCCGGCATCTCCATCGCGGTGGACGACATGCTGGTGCCGCCGGAGAAGAAGGCGATCATCGAGCGCTCCGAGAAGGAAGTGAAGGAGATCGAGCAGCAGTACGTCTCGGGTCTCGTCACCGCCGGCGAGCGCTACAACAAGGTGGTCGACATCTGGGGCAAGGCCGGCGACGAAGTGTCGAAGGTCATGATGGCCCAGCTCGCCAAGGAAAAGGTCATCGACCGCCACGGCAAGGAAGTGGAGCAGGAGTCCTTCAACTCCATCTACATGATGGCCGACTCGGGCGCCCGCGGTTCCGCCGCGCAGATCCGCCAGCTGGCGGGCATGCGGGGCCTGATGGCCAAGCCGGACGGCTCGATCATCGAGACGCCCATCACGGCCAACTTCCGCGAAGGCCTGAACGTGCTGCAGTACTTCATCTCCACCCACGGCGCCCGCAAGGGCCTCGCGGACACGGCGCTGAAGACGGCGAACTCCGGCTACCTCACGCGCCGCCTGGTGGACGTGACGCAGGACCTGGTGGTGACCGAGGTCGACTGCGGCACGGCCGACGGTGCGCTGATGCGCGCCATCGTCGAAGGCGGTGAAGTGATCGAGTCGCTGCGCGACCGGATCCTGGGCCGCGTGGCTGCCGAAGACGTGCAGCACCCCGAGAGCCGCGCGACCCTCGTGCCGGCCGGCGTGATGCTGGACGAAGACGCGATCGACGAGCTGGAAGCGGCCGGCGTCGACGAAGTCAAGGTCCGCACCGCGCTGAACTGCGCGACGCGCTTCGGCCTGTGCGCCAAGTGCTACGGCCGCGACCTGGGCCGCGGCGGCCTGGTGAACGTGGGCGAAGCGGTCGGCGTGATCGCCGCGCAGTCCATCGGCGAACCCGGCACGCAGCTGACGATGCGCACGTTCCACATCGGTGGCGCGGCCTCGCGCGCGGCGGTGGCCTCCAGCGTGGAAGCCAAGTCCGCCGGCTCGGTGGGCTTCAACACCACGATGCGCTACGTGACCAACAGCAAGGGCGAACTGGTCGTCATCTCGCGTTCGGGCGAAATCGTGATCCACGACGAGCACGGCCGCGAGCGCGAGCGCCACAAGGTGCCGTACGGCGCCACGCTGACCGTGAAGGCCGACCAGGCCGTCAAGGCCGGCACGATCCTGGCCAACTGGGACCCGCTGACCCGACCCATCATCACGGAATTCGCCGGCAAGGTGAAGTTCGAGAACGTGGAAGAGGGCCTGACGGTCGCCAAGCAGGTCGACGAAGTGACCGGCCTGTCGACGCTGGTGGTGATCGACCCGAAGCGCCGCGGTTCCGCCAAGGTGGTGCGCCCGCAGGTGAAGCTGATCGACGCGCAGGGCAACGAGGTGAAGATCCCCGGCACCGACCACTCGGTGACGATCGCCTTCCAGGTGGGCTCGCTGGTGCAGGTGCGCGACGGCCAGGACGTGGGTCCCGGCGAAGTGCTGGCCCGCATTCCGGTCGAAGGGCAGAAGACCCGCGACATCACGGGCGGCCTGCCGCGCGTGGCGGAACTGTTCGAAGCCCGTTCGCCCAAGGACAAGGGCGTGCTGGCCGAGATGACCGGCACGGTGTCGTTCGGCAAGGAGACCAAGGGCAAGATCCGCCTGCAGATCACCGATCCGGAAGGCGGCGTGCACGAGGAGCTGGTGCCCAAGGAGAAGAACATCCTGGTGCACGAAGGCCAGGTGGTCAACAAGGGCGAATCCGTGGTCGACGGCCCGGCCGATCCGCAGGACATCCTGCGCCTGCTGGGCATGGAAGAACTCGCGCGCTACATCGTCGATGAAGTGCAGGACGTCTACCGCCTCCAGGGCGTGAAGATCAACGACAAGCACATCGAGGTGATCGTTCGCCAGATGCTGCGTCGCGTGGTCGTCGAGAACGTGGGCGAGTCCGACTACATCGCCGGCGAGCAGGTCGAGCGCTCCGAGATCCTGGACACCAACGACCGCCTGCGCGGCGAGGGCAAGATCCCGTCCACCTACAGCAACCTGCTGCTCGGTATCACGAAGGCGTCCCTGTCGACCGACTCGTTCATCTCCGCCGCTTCCTTCCAGGAAACGACGCGGGTGCTGACCGAGGCGGCGATCATGGGCAAGCGCGACGAGCTGCGTGGCCTGAAGGAAAACGTCATCGTCGGCCGCCTGATCCCCGCGGGCACCGGCATGGCGTACCACGTGGCGCGCAAGGCGAAGGACCAGATGGACGAGGCCGAGCGCCGCGCCATCGCCGACGCCGAAGCGGCCGAATTGGCCGCCGTGACGGAAGGCGTCTCCTCCGAGACGAGCGAAGGCACGGCCTCCGCCGAATAACGCGGCCGGGCCTTAAACTGCGGGCGCCACCCTTCGCGGGGTGGCGCCCGTTTTTCATGGTGCGCCGCCCGCGCGGCGCGCACTTCGTTGCGGCAGGGAGGCCCGTGCAGACGTCGACCTTGGTTCCCTGGATCACCGCCGCGGTCGCCGTGTTCTGGGGCGTCGGCGGCTACAACCGGCTCGTGCGGCTGCGCTCCGATGCCAATGCCGCCTTTGCCGCGCTCGACTCCGAGCTCACCAAGCAGGTGAAGCTGGTGCACGCCGTTGTGCCGCCGGAAGAAGACCAGGCGCAGTCGCAGTTCACCGGCGGCAGCGCGTTCTGGGGCGGCTTGCAGGGCGCGGCCGCGCAGATGGCGGCGACGCTCGCCTCCGCGAAGGCCAAGCCGCTGGACCCCGAACGGATCGCGGCGCTCGGCGCCGCGCAGGAGGTCCTCAGCATGGCGTGGGACCGCGCCGAGCGCGACGACGCGCACGACCTCGCGGGCCCGCGGCTGCCGCAGGACTTCAGCAGCGAGCGGCAGCAACTCGTGCGCATGGCGCAGGCGGCCACCGAGCATTTCAACCAGGCCGTGGTGCGCTACAACGAAGCGATCGCGCAATTCCCGGCGACGGTTCTCGCGTGGCTGTTCGGGTTCCACCCGGCGCGCGGGCTGCGGGCACGCACCTGAGGGATGCCGTGAAGACGCTCGCCTGCGTCGTCCTCGCGATCGCGCCGATCGCGGCGGCGGCGCAGACGCCGCAAGCGCTGTATGCGCGCGCACTCGCCGCGAACTGCGCGGGCTGCCACGGCACCGAGGGCCATGCGGTGCCGGGCTCCGCCTTGCCAAGCCTGGCGGGCATGCCGCGCGATGCGATGCTGCAGCAGCTGCGCGCCTTTCGCGACGGCAGCCGGCCCGCGACGGTGATGCAGCAGGTCGCCAAGGGCTACAGCGACGCGCAGCTCGCGCAACTGGCCGGCTACTTCGCCGCGCAGACCCAATGAGGCGGGCATGAAGCGGCGCGACCTGCTCCAGTCCTCGGCGGCGCTGGGGCTGCTGTCGCTCGCGGGGTGCGCCGCCGGCCGCATTCCGGCCAAGGCACAGGTCGTCGTGATCGGCGGCGGCTACGGCGGCGCGACGGCCGCGCGCTACCTGCGCCTGTTTTCGGAGCACCGCGTCGAGGTCGTGCTGATCGAGCCGGACGCGGATTTCGTCTCCTGTCCCTTGTCCAACCTGGTCATAGGCGGCAGCAGGCAGATGGGGGACATCACGATGGCGTACACCGGCCTGGAGCGGCACGGCGTGCGCGTGGTGCACGACGTCGCGCAGGCCGTGGACACCCAGCGCAAGACCGTGGCGCTGGCCGGCGGCGCGAGCATCGGCTACGACATGCTGGTGGTGTCGCCGGGCGTCGAATTGCAGCTGGACGAGATCGAAGGCCTGCGCGCCGCGCATGCCGCGGGCCAGGTCGTGCAGGCGTGGAAGGCAGGCCCCGAAACGCTCGCGCTGCGGCGCCAGCTCGAAGCAATGCGCGACGGCGGCGTCTTCGCGATCACGATTCCCGAGCAGCCCTATCGCTGCCCGCCGGCGCCCTACGAGCGCGCGTGCCAGGTGGCCTGGTACTTCCAGCGCGCCAAGCCGCGCAGCAAGGTGCTGGTGCTCGATGCGAACCCGGACATCACGTCCCAGGGCGCCATCTTCCGCAAGGCCTGGGCGGAGCAGTACGCGGGCATGATCGAGTACCGCCCGCAGCACAAGGTGGTGGGCGTGGACGGGCGCGCGGGCGTGATCGAGGTCGAAGTGCAGGACGACGTGAAGGCCGACGTGCTCAACGTGTTGCCGCCCATGCGCGCGGGCGCCATCGCGGCGCAGGCGGGACTGCGCAACCTGGCGGACCGGCGCTGGTGCGGCGTGGACTTCCTCAGCTTCGAATCGACCGCCGCGCGCGACGTGTACGTGCTGGGCGACGCGATCCAGGTCGCGCCCCTGATGGCCAAGAGCGGCCACATGGCCAACAGCCATGCGAAGGTCGCGGCCGCCGCCATCGTCGCGCGGCTGTCCGGCTGGGACATCGATCCCGCGCCCGTGCTCACCAACACCTGCTACAGCTATCTCGACGACCAGAGCGTGGCGCACGTGGCGAGCATCCACGCCTACGACGCCGCGCAGAAGACCTTCCTTCCCGTGCCGGGTTCGGGCGGCCTCAGCCCCGCGGCCAATCGCGAGGAAGCGCGTTACGCCGGGGACTGGGCCCGCAACATCTGGGCCGACATGCTGGGATGACACAATCGACCGCATGACGTCCCCGGCCCCCCCGCTCTGGCGGCAGCTTCAGGCTGCCGCTTCCGTTTTGGCGGCGGTGCGGCGCGGCGAATCGGCGACGCCCGCCATCGCCGGCGTGCCCACGGAGCTGCGTCCCGCGGCGCAGGCGCTCTCCTTCCACGTGCTGCGCCACCTGGGGCGGGCCGAGGCGCTGCGGCGGCGGCTTGCCAAGCGCGGGCCGCCACCGGCGGCCGATGCGCTGCTGTGCACGGCGCTCGCGCTGTCCTGGCGCGAGGAAGACGCGCCTTATCCGTCCTTCACGCTGGTGGACCAGGCCGTGGAAGCAGCCAAGCGTTCGCCGCAGACGCGCGCGCAGCAGGGCTTCATCAACGCCTGCCTGCGCCGCTTCCTGCGCGAGCGCGACGAACTGGTTGCCGGCACCGACACCGAGCCCGTGGCGCACTGGAACCACCCGCGCTGGTGGATCGCGCGCCTGCAGCAGGACTGGCCGCGCGGGTGGGAGCAGATCCTCGCCGCCAACAACCTGCCCGCGCCCATGACGCTGCGCGTGAACACGCATCGCATCTCGCGCGAGCCGCTGCGCGAGCTGCTGGCGGCCGCCCACATCGGCAGCGAGCCCGTGGGTCCGCATGGACTGATCCTGGACCACCCGCATCCCGTGCATGCGATCCCGGGCTTCACCGAGGGCCTGTGGTCGGTGCAGGACGCCGGCGCGCAGCTCGCGGCGCAGCTGCTGGTGACCGGCCTGCCGCAGCACGCGCGCGTGCTCGATGCCTGCGCGGCGCCCGGCGGCAAGACGGCGCATATCTGCGAGATCGCGCCCGGCGCCTCGGTATTGGCTCTGGACGTGGACGCCACGCGCTGCGAACGCATCCACCAGAACCTGCAGCGCCTGGGGCTGCGTGCGGAGGTGCGCACGGCAGACGCCGGCGAGCCGGGCTACTGGTGGGATCAACAGCTGTTCGACGCCATCCTGCTCGATGCGCCCTGCACCGCCTCGGGCATCGTGCGCCGGCATCCGGACGTGCGCTGGCTGCGCCGGGAAAGCGACATCGACCAGCTGGCCGACGAGCAGAAACGCCTGCTCCGCGCCCTGTGGCCGCTGCTCAAGCCCGGAGGCCATTTGGTGTACTGCACCTGCTCGGTGTTCCGGGCGGAGGGCGAAGCGCAGATCGCAGCGTTTCGTGCGCACAACAGCACGGCCCTTTTGCGGGCCGCCCCCGGCCATTTGTGGCCCCGCCATGGGGGACAGGAGGGGCCCCTCCCGGACAATTCACCCAGTGACCACGACGGCTTCTTCTATGCGGTGCTGCAGAAGAGTGCACTGGATGCACCGGCCCGCCAGGATGATTGAGCGGGGCGCCTGGTCGTGCCTGCTCGCCTGCCTGCTGTTCCTGTCCGCCGCGGGGACGCCGGCCTGGGCGCAGGTCAACACGGCGGAAGTCACGCAGCTGCAGGTGGAACGCACCGACGAAGGCGTGCTGCTGAGCGCCGCCGTGCGCTTCGACCTGCCGGAGGTGGTGGAAGACGCGCTGGCCAAGGGCATTCCGATGTACTTCGTCGCCGAGGCCGCGATCTACCGCGACCGCTGGTACTGGTACGACAAGCGAGTGGCCTTCGCCACCCGGCACATGCGGCTGTCCTACCAGCCGCTGACGCGCCGCTGGCGGCTGCAGGTGTCGCCCACGCCGATCGGCAACTCCGGCATCGTGCTGGGGCAGATCTTCGACAGCGAGGAGGACGCGATGGCCGCCATCAAGCGCGTCTCGCGCTGGCGCATCGCCGATGCCGCCGACGTGGACCCCGACGCAACGCATAACATCGACTTCCGCTTCCGCCTGGACGTGTCGCAGCTGCCGCGGCCCTTCCAGATCGGCGCCGTGGGCCAGGCCGACTGGATCATCCTGGCCGTGCGCAACCAGAGACTCGTCTTCGACCACAACCGGTGAATCCGTCCCGTCCGCTCGCCGCGCCGCAGCGCAAGCTGATCGAAAGCTCGAAGGCATGGCGCTGGGCGATCGCGGTGGGCATCACGGTGGCCGTGGGCATCGGCATCGTGCTGATGTTCCTGCTGACGCAGGCCACCAACAACCGCGCGTTCTACGAACGCAACTACGGCCGCCTGTTCATCCTGAACATGGTGGTCGCGGCGGTGCTGCTGGCGGTGATCCTGTGGGTCTTCGTGCGCCTGGCCTCGCGGCTGCGGCGCGGCAAGTTCGGCAGCCGCCTGCTGGTGAAGCTGGCGGCGATCTTCACGCTCGTGGGCCTGGTGCCGGGCGTGCTGATCTACGTCGTGTCCTACCAGTTCGTCTCGCGCTCCATCGAGAGCTGGTTCGACGTGAAGGTCGAAGGCGCGCTGGACGCCGGCCTGAACCTGGGACGCAGCACGCTCGACACGCTGGCGGCCGACCTCGCCGGCAAGACGCGCAGCGCCGCAGGCCAGCTCGCCGAGACGCCCGACACGTCCGCCGGCCTCACGCTGGAGCGCATCCGCGAGCAGCTGGGTGCGAACGACGTCGTGCTGTGGAGCGCATCGGGCCAGATGATCGCGAGCGCCGGCCAGTCGCGCTTCCAGCTCAATCCCGACCGGCCGACGCCGCAGCAGCTGCGCACCGTGCGGGCGCAACGCGCCTTCACCGTGGTCGAGGGGCTGGACGACCCCGTGACCAACACCAGCAGCGCCCGCATCAAGGCGATCGTGTCCGTGCCGCAGCCCAGCCTCGGCCTGCTCGCCGAATCGCGCTACCTGCAGGCGACGGCGGGCATCCCGCCCGCGCTGGTGGCGAACGCGCTGGCGGTGCAGGAGGCCTACCGCGAGTACCAGGAGCGCGCCCTGGCGCGCGAAGGGTTGCGGCGCATGTACATCGGCACGCTGACCCTGAGCCTGTTCCTGGCGGTGTTCGGGGCGGTGCTGCTGGCCATCATCCTGGGCAACCAGCTCGCGCGGCCACTGCTGCTGCTGGCCGCCGGCGTGAGCGAGGTCGCGGCGGGCGACCTCTCGCCGAAGGCGGCACTGCAAGGCAAGGACGAACTGGGCGGCCTCACGCGCTCCTTCGCCGACATGACGCAGCAGCTCGCCGACGCGCGCGCCGCCGTCGAACTGAGCATGGACCAGGTCAGCGCCGCGCGCGCCAACCTGCAGACCATCCTGGACAACCTCACCGCGGGCGTGATCGTGCTCGATGGCGCCGGCCACATCCAGGCCTCGAATCCGGGCGCCTCGAACATCCTGCACATCCCGCTGGAGAGCCTGCAGGGCACGCGCATCGCGGAGGTGCCCGGCCTGGAAAGCTTCGGCAGCGCGGTGCAGCAGCGCTTCGACGAGTTCCAGACCGAGACGCAGATCGTCGACCACTGGCAGCAGTCCTTCGAGCTGAACACCACGCGCGCGGCCGACGCGCAGGCCAACGTCGTGACGCTGGTGGTGCGCGGCGCGCAGATGCCGGGTGGGGCGCGCCTGCTGGTGCTGGACGACATCTCCGAGATCGTCTCGGCGCAGCGCGCGCAGGCCTGGGGCGAGGTCGCGCGCCGGCTCGCGCACGAGATCAAGAACCCGCTGACGCCCATCCAGCTCTCGGCCGAACGCCTGGAGATGAAGCTTGCCGACAAGCTGCCCGACGCCGAGCGCGCGCTGCTGGTCAAGTCCGTGCACACCATCGTCGACCAGGTCGACTCGATGAAGCGCCTGGTCAACGAGTTCCGCGACTATGCGCGGCTGCCGGCGGCGGAGCTCAAGCCGGTGGACCTGAACGAACTGGTCCACGATGTGCTTCACCTCTATGCGCGCGAAGGCGACGCGGCGCGCGGCCCGTCGCAGGTGCCTGTGCGGGTGGAGCTGGACCCGGCCTGCCCGCGTATCCTGGGGGACCCGCAGCAGCTGAGGCAGGTGATCCACAACCTGCTGCAGAACGCGCAGGACGCCACGGAGGGGCGCCCGCATCCCGACGTGTTGATCCGCACGCAGTGGAGCGAGGCGTCCAAGCGGGTGCGGCTGATGGTGCAGGACAACGGGACGGGCTTCCCGGACCACATCCTGAAACGCGCCTTCGAGCCGTACGTGACGACGAAGGCGAAGGGGACGGGCCTGGGACTGGCCGTCGTGAAAAAAATCGCGGATGAGCATGCGGCCCGCATCGACTTGAAGAATCGGATGGCCGACGGAATGATCCAGGGTGCCCAAGTGTCGTTATCATTTGGAGTTGCGAGCTAACAACAGGACCTTTCACTACGCGGGTCCGAAGCGAAGAGGGCGATGGCAAACATATTGGTGGTGGACGACGAACTCGGTATCCGGGATCTGTTGTCCGAAATCCTGAACGATGAAGGTCATACCGTCGAACTCGCGGAAAACGCGGCGCAGGCACGAGCCGCGCGCCAGCGAATGCGGCCCGACCTGGTCCTGCTCGATATCTGGATGCCCGACACGGACGGCGTGACGCTGCTGAAGGAGTGGTCCACGACGGGACTGCTCACGATGCCGGTGATCATGATGAGCGGGCACGCGACGATCGAGACGGCCGTGGAGGCCACGAAGATCGGCGCGCACTCCTTCCTGGAAAAGCCGATCACCATGCAGAAGCTGCTGAAGGCAGTGGAAGCAGGGCTCGCGCGCAATTCGGGACAGGCCGCCGCGGCCGTGCCCCTGCGCAAGCCCGGCATGGCGGGCGTGGTGCCCATGCCGCAGCCGGAACTGACGGTGGAAGCCGCCATGACCGGCGGCCAGGCGATCCCGCCCGTGGTGGAGATGGGCCCGCAGGCGCGGCAGCTGTTCGAACTGGACAAGCCGTTGCGCGACGCGCGCGACGAATTCGAGAAGTGCTACTTCGAGTTCCACCTCGCCAAGGAAGGCGGCTCGATGACGCGCGTGGCGGAGAAGACCGGCCTCGAACGCACGCACCTCTATCGCAAGCTCAAGCAACTGGGCGTGGACCTCTCGCGCGGCAAACGCGAGCGCAACGCCGCCTGAGTTGTCTTCCTCCCTCCC